>OBXW01000096.1_pt1 | contig 104500 bp, 99 predicted proteins | sample 1495431 | NCBI WGS metagenome assembly OBXW01 (sample SAMEA2580166, study PRJEB22360) | human gut metagenome | biome: human gut; feature: human-associated habitat; material: faeces | place: Denmark | collected 2008/2010 | reverse complement strand
TCTACGGAACGCGGGAAGAAGCCCGCAGCGATATTTTTGATTACATCGAAATGTTTTATAACAGTAAGCGTCGGCATGGTTCTAGCGATCAGATTTCACCGACAGAATATGAAAACCAGTATTATCAACGGCTCGGAAGTGTCTAGATTATCCGTGGCGATTCACGATTGTTGATACTAACTAGGTCGATGCATTTGACCTGTATGATATTTGTAAAAGATCGAGAGTTGCCGTTGGAAGCTGTTGGAACCCGCTTGACCGATCTTGCAATCGCCTAGCAATTTTTTGTGAATTAGCAAAGGAGAGCAGGTCTTGATAAAAAAATCACATTATTTGTGCGTACTGTGAGTTGCCCCTGATTTACTAAAAAACAAATAAAAACAACGTCTTGTTGTAATTAAAAAAAAGATAAAGTTTAGGCCAAAGTGGTCGATAACTTGAATGACACAGGTAAGCCTGGCTTATACACCAAAAGGAAAATCTTATGGCACAAGTTATCAATACCAACAGCCTGTCGCTGTTGACTCAGAACAACCTGAACAAATCTCAGTCTTCCCTGAGCTCTGCTATCGAGCGTCTGTCCTCTGGTCTGCGCATCAACAGCGCTAAAGACGACGCAGCAGGTCAGGCGATTGCTAACCGCTTTACTTCGAACATCAAAGGTCTGACTCAGGCTTCTCGTAACGCCAATGACGGTATCTCCATCGCACAGACGACTGAAGGCGCGTTGAACGAAATCAACAACAACCTACAGCGTGTGCGTGAACTGTCTGTTCAGGCAGCTAATGGTTCAAACTCTGATTCCGATTTGGATTCTATTCAGGCTGAAATTACTCAGCGTCTGAGTGAAATTGACCGCGTATCTGGTCAGACTCAGTTTAACGGCGTGAAAGTTCTGGCTCAGGATAACACCCTGAAAATTCAAGTTGGTGCAAATGATAATGAAAGCATTTCCATCAATCTTAAAGAAATCACCAGTGGTACTTTGGGGCTTAATGGTTTCCGTGTTACAGGTGATAAAGCTGCAACTGCTGATCAGTTAGTTAAAGATTTTGGCGCTACAGGAACTACAAGTTATAGCCTCGGTGCTACAGCTTATAACGTTGACGTTAAATCTGGGGCTGTTACTACTGGTACCACTCCAGATAAAGTCTATGTAGGCGCTGCTTCTGGTTCATTAGTAACTAAGAGTGGTAACGCGGAAATAAACCCAGCCACAGGTACTCACGCTGCGGATGTAGCGAAGTTGGCTGCTGATGTTAAGCAGGGAGGAACTATTGATTGGAAAGGAACGACCTGGACTGCGACTGGCGATGCTACTGAGGAAGGAAATGGTAAGTTCACAGCTAATATTGATGGCAAAGAAATTACCTTGACAGTGACTGGGTCTACCAATGGTTCTACTGGTGCGGATGCTAGCCTTGCCATTTCGGGCGGGGGACTTTATGAAGAAAGTGCTGCGAATTCTAATAAACTAACTACTCATGCTAATAACGTTGCAGCTAAAGAGTCTGATCTTATCCAGCAGAAAGCAACAAAAACTGGTGGTGAATTGAGCATTGGTGCTGGCGCAAGTAAAGTTGATTATACTGTTGATGCAGGTGGTGCAGTTAAAGTTAAAGGTGATTCAGAAGTCATTTTTGTTAAAGACGCAGGATCTGCGAATGCAAGTCTTGTCAAACAAAGTGCTGCCAGCGAAGCTACTCGTAACCAGTTAGATGTATTAGATAAAGCGATCTCTCAGGTTGATACCTTACGTGGTGACCTCGGTGCGGTGCAGAACCGTTTCGATTCTACCATCACCAACCTGGGTAACACCGTTAACAACCTGACTTCTGCACGTAGCCGTATCGAAGACGCTGACTACGCAACTGAAGTGTCCAACATGTCCAAAGCACAGATCCTGCAACAGGCAGGTACTTCTGTACTGGCACAGGCCAACCAGGTTCCACAGAACGTACTGTCTCTGCTGCGTTAATATAGTTTATAGTACTAAGCCCCGTGATTGCGGGGCTTTTTTGTTTAATGTGCTAAAACTGGTTCTAAGGTACAATAGTTATGAATGACATCTCATATGGTCGAGAAGCGGAAAAATGGCCTCGGGAATATTCTATGCTTGCTCGCAGGATACAATTTCTACGCTTCAATGATTATCCTGTGAAGCTGGTAAGCAGTAATGGGCAATCAATAATTGGTTATATTTCAAAGTTTAATCAGAAAGAAAATATGATCTTGGCATCTGATGAAGCTAAGGGAAGCAATAGGATTGAGGTAAAACTTGAGTTTCTCGCATCACTCGAAGAATTGCCGATTGGCGAAAATTTAACCGCAAGACTTATTGCTGCTGATCTTTTTAATGTTCAGCCATGTGATCCAACAAGGAAGGACTTTTTCTCTATTTGCAATAAATGTTTCAAACAAGGGGTGGGTATAAAAGTACATATGCTAGATGGGCGCATTCTGATAGGTGAAACAACTGGCGTTAATGCTTGTCAGGTTGGAATGATTAGACCTAATGGCAACCATATGCAGATCATGTTTGACTGGGTTAGCAGAATAACCTCTTCAGATTACTCTGATTAAACTTTCATATTATCAGTTGGTTATCAGTGTTTTTAAAAGGATATTTGGTCAAGAGACTGAATAACTAATTCGAAAAATATGGATTCGTTTAGCTGATCTTGCACCTTGTTTTGTTTTCAACATGACGTTACGAAAGGAGGCCGCTAGATGCAGCCCCTGAGATGCGTCACCGGAAATCTTTCTTTGAAAATTTGTACGTTACATCGTCAGAGTCCGCGTGTAACTCTTTCACTGTGAGTTCGTCATCTCGAACCATAAACACCACATTAAATTCAACATTACCAGTGCCCCGCCAACGGTTAGAACTTTGACCTGATTCTTTCCAAATCACGTTGTCATCAGATAATTTACAGTCGAATGAAAAACGCTGGTTATCCGAAGGGCGGATGTATGAAACATTAAACACCCCAGCCGTTTTCGTTTTGGCTACTTGAGTTTTACCCACATTCTTACCAAACATACCTGCAATTGCTGCCCTACAGACTTGAGATTGAGTGAATGGTGTAGTTGATGCTGGCATAAGGTTCACCGACGCAGCTTTCTTTACCTTTACAGCTTCAGGCGCAACAAATGGCTGACTTGTTGGGGCATCGTTGCTAGCTACATCATTCGAGTAATAGGAGTTCCCCGTATTCTCGCTACCTCCGCCACTACATCCTTTATAAATCGCGATCGCGATGATACCTAAAAAAATGAATCCTCTCACTGGAGTCTGATATGGTTTTTTAACACCACACCCTGGACACACTTTCGCTTCTGAAGAAACCTTCTGCCCACACTCTCTGCAAGACCTCATTGCCATGATACAAGCCCTTAATTATTAACTGCGACGGTATACCGCCCGCCTTTGTCCTTAATTACATACTGATAGACTTCATCGCAGAACACAGTGACTGAGCCACCAAAAGCCGCAGGGAAGACACCATTCACTTTGTCACATTGATAACCAGCATCACGAACAACAGCCTGACTTTCTGATTTCAGTTCAGGCGAGCCATCTTCCGCCAGTACACCATTGCATATACCAAGCCCCAGAAATATCGCAAAAATCTTCTTCAAAACAGTCTCCTTAGCTGGAAAGAGTTAGTACCCCATGGGCAAATACATGGATGTATGTTAATCACTTTAATCGATCGAAATCATAAAATCGATCGGTAAAATTGATCATTGTGGTTACTATAATCATCTGAACGAGAGAAGGCTACTAAGTAGCCATGATTGGTGAGCAACGACATTGAGGGGTTAAAGATGAAAGGTACAGTATTGATATTATGCGGTTTATTGTTACCGTTTAGCGCTAATGCGGGTCGAATAACGATGAGCAACCCGGAACAGTCAATCACGAAGAGTGGTCGCACTTTGTGCGTCTACTCCAATAGCATTTACACGTTTACCTACGTCACGAAATCGAAACATTGCCCGTACAGCAAAAGCTTCGACACGACTGATAGCGAGTAAATTTCAGGGCTATCGTTGTGATACAAAGTGGGATACAGTCTGTGATACAAGACAACGCAAACGCTACAGATGCCTGACGTATGGTTGATTTTTCCTGACTTATCGGCCTGGTTTAATCCGCAGAGCTGAAAGACATTTTTAGCCAGATCAATACCCAGAAATACGATATTCAGGGTGATTCTCCTGCTAAACACATTTCGTACAGTTAACCGCAGAGGGAGGAGGTAGCCCATCCCATTAACTGGAAGTTCAGATACGGCGGCGTGGAGGCTTCTGATATTAAAAAGATCAAGGATCTTGAGGACGTAAATTTTGTTCCGTTTGTTATACAATGTTGAAAGTGATTAATTGGTTATAAACTCCACGGATTAAGTATTTAGTTGGCGTTAACATTCTCTTGGGACTTCAGGGTAGAGGACAGAATATAAGATAAAAAAAACCATTCCTCACGGGGTAGGAATGGTCAAATAGTAGTATCCTGGTTCTTAATACATCAGGGTACAGGAATGATAATGCCAGTTGTCACAATTCAAACGGTCAATAAGACGTTTGAATATACCCCATTTTTGTTAAGTAACGTTCAATTAATGCTTGGGCATATGGTATGCTCTTGAGTGAAGCTAGGATGAAATTACTTAACGATTGAACTTGCTAAATGAATCCAAGCCAAACAGCAGATGGTTGTTTTGTTTTCAGGTGTCGGTAGTAATGATACCACCAGTTGTACAGTAAATGGCCTTACATGTCTTACATCACTTTTAGTCTCTAGGCTTAAACGGGAAGGGGGTTACCTAGTTTACTAATCATACAGAATGTTTATGGTAACTACTTCATTAGACTGTATGATGCAAACATCAGTAACAGTAGTATAGGAGGAGTCACCGATTAAAATGGTTGACTATTGTATGGATACAAATAGTTACAATCCCCAGAAATATTAACTGATAAAGATATAGCAGTATCAGGTATAGTCATTCAGATAGTAATAAACTGATTATTTGTGAATGGATGTACTATCAACTCATTTAGTCTATTTTCTAATTGTATTTATCACAAAAAAATCACAAAACAAAGTAGGGCTCAGTATTCAAAATACCTTACCTTTGCGATTGCAAACCTCCAGTAAGAAAAATAAATTACAAATAAAAGTATCATACGATGGTAAGTATCATTTGTTTTTCTGTAAATTATTTAGAAAAACTAGCGAACTAGTCTACATATAGTAAAACACACTGACATAGGCGACAACAATGCTAGGGATAGTTGCTATTGGAATAAAATGACAAATTTCATCATGTTACAAATATATTAATATTTTTTTTCATTGCTCGGTCATATGATGAAATATAATAATATGATATAAAATATTTTGATTTTATATAAAAATTAATTTTGTACATTAATGCAAGGGTATTACGTATTAATTTTTCTAATGCATTAAGATTGATTTCAACCCTGTTAATTTTTATTGCTACGTTAAAGATTGCTATCATATTATGGTGGTATCGTTTCCGGTAATATATTTCCTGTAAATGAGGCATCTCTTGAAAATATAAAGCCAGTACTTGTCGTATAATTAAAACTCATATTTTTTGTTTTTTTTTGAGCTGGGTATTTTATTTCGTAAAAGAAGGCTGTTTTTTGTTTATATATCTGAATATTTCTTCATGTTTTTACTCGGGTGATAAAAATCAATAACTAAGGTATACTTCAAAAAACGAACCCTGGTATCATCTAATATAAATTCATCCAGAGCTAGTTTGTATCCCCGGGCATGAAGTTTTCTGATGGTTTGAAACAGGGAATCATCTGTGGTTTCAAGAGGTTATGACATCATTTTATCATTCTGGAGACGATTGATGAGACTACTGATAATTATTTGATAAAGTATATTGATAAATGAGTTATTAGCAACGTTTCTGAAAAGTAGCTCATATGAGACTGTGTGCATTTTTATCAAAAATAGGTTATCTGCCAAAAAATGAATAAACCTCTTGTCCTTAAAAATAAAAAAATGAGTAAAAACAATATCATAATTGCAATCCATTCGCATTAATAAATTAGATTATTAAAAATGACAAACATCATAGTTTTTTATCAAAAAAAACCGGGAGTATGCGACATCATTCTTCCCGGTAAATAAACAGTGTAACTTGCTGTATTCTGACTTCCTTGTGGGACTGCAGTATATATTTTTAATATTAATTGAAAATGATCTGTATCATAAATTATTTTGATTCCCGGGAGGCAGGTATAAAGAAATTTTGTCCTGATGGGTATTTCCCGCACTGTCCTGTCCTAATTGTAGGAGAAATCCAAATAGGTTGTAAACTACAAAAAAAGCCCCAAGAGTGGGGGGGTATGAATCAAACCTTTTTTGTATATTTGGGCGTATTTAGCTTTTCTTTACCATCATAGAATGGTCATGCCACAATAGCTACCTGAAAAAAGTGTGTTTTTAGCAAAATAGGGCAAATGCACTATTTTATAATATTTTTTTTGTGCAATTTAATATTGCATTGTAATTAATATAGTTGTTGTCATCAATACATTGCCTGTCAACCATGCGAAAGAGTTGTTGCGCTGCTACGTCACCCTCTCTGTAAGCTAATTTTTACCCCACTGATGGTGCGCTTTTATTAATCACGTCACTTCACAGTTTCTAATTCATTAGATTTATAAATATATATACCTTGATCATAATCAATCTGTGAAAATCTTATGTAAATTAAGGTCCTCCTTGGATGCAATGAGGGTACTTATAATGAAAAAAAGACTAAATGAGATTTTAAATATACAAATCTCACGGCGGGAGACTGTCACGACAGCAGCAAAAATTGGTTCTGCCGTTGTATTAAGCAACGCGATTTCTGTGCCATTTTCATCAAGTGCGCTGGCGGCGCCGGAAGCAGCCACTATAAACAATGGTGAAACCGTGCGCCATAGTGCCTGCCTGGTTAACTGCGGCAGTCGCTGCGCGCTGAAGGTGATCGTTAAAGATGATCGCATCGTGCGTATCGAACCCGAAGACGCGATTGATGATACGGTATTTGGCCAACACCAGATTCGCCCCTGCTTACGTGGGCGATCCAATCGCTGGCGCGTGTACAGTCCGGATCGCATTAAATATCCCATGAAGCGGGTCGGTAAACGTGGCGAAGGCAAATTCAAGCGTATTAGCTGGGAAGAAGCCACCGCGTTTATTGCGGCGGAACTTCAACGCGTAACCGAAAAATATGGCCGCGAAGCCATTTATTACAACTATCAGTCCGGGGCCTATTATCACACCCAGGGAACGCCCGCCTGGAAACGTCTGTTAAATCTCACCGGCGGCTATCTCAATTACCATAACACTTACTCCACCGCGCAAATTGCCAGCGCCACTCCGTATACCCACGGTAAATACGTCGGCAGCCATTTCTCGCAAATCGCCCATTCCGATCTGGTGGTGTTTTTCGGGATGAATCTGTCGGAAACGCGCATGTCGGGCGGTGGCCAGGTGGAAGAGCTGCGCCGGGCGCTGGAAGCATCAAAAGCCAGGGTGGTGATTATCGATCCGCGCTATACCGACTCAGTGGTCACCGAGCATGCCGAATGGTTGCCGATCCGCCCTACCACCGACGCCGCGCTGGTGGCCGGTCTGGCCCATACGCTGATTAGCGAAAAGCTGATTGACGAAGCGCTGGTCAATCAATACTGCGTCGGTTTTGACCGCTCCACACTGCCGGAAAACGCGGCGCCTAACGCCAGCTATAAAGACTACGTGATGGGCACCGGCGACGACGGCATTGAGAAAACGCCGGAATGGGCGGCGCAGATCACCGGTATCCCGGCAACGCGTATAAAACAGCTGGCGCGGGAAATCGCAGCGGCGTGCGCCTGCTATATTGGTCAGGGATGGGGCCCGCAGCGTCATGCTAACGGCGAACAAACGGTACGCGCTATCCAGACGCTACCCGCAATCACCGGCCATTTTGGATTGCCGGGCACCAATAACGGCAACTGGCCTTATGGCACCCCATACGGCGTGCCGCTGCTGCCTACCGGCACCAACCCGGTTAAAGCATCGATCCCCTGCTATCTGTGGACCGATGCGATCCTCAATCCGGAAAAAATGACCGCCACCACCATGGGCGTGAAAGGAGTCGAGAAGCTCAACGTCGGCATTAAGCTGTTTTTCAATCAGGCCGGTAACGCGCTGCTGAACCAGCACGGTGACATCAACCGTACCCGTAAAATCCTCGTCGATGAATCGCTGTGCGAAACCATCATCGTGATTGAAAACCATATGACGCCGAGCGCTAAATACGCCGATCTACTGCTGCCGGAAACCAGCTATCTGGAAGCGGAAGATCTGGTGGACAGCTCCTATGCGGCGGGTTCCCACAACTATATGATCGCCCTGCAAAAAACCATCGCGCCGATGTAGGAAGTGCGCAGCACCTATGACATCTGCGCCGATATCGCCGGGCATCTGGGGCTGCGCGAGCAGTACACCGAAGGGCGCACCCAGGCTCAGTGGGCGGAATATCACTATCAGCAAATACGCGAGAAACGCCCGTATCTGCCAGAATGGTCGGTCGCCAAAAACAAAGGGATCATCGACCAGAAAATCGCCACCGAACGCCAGAGCATTGCGTTTATCGATTTCCGCGAAGATGCCGTAGCTCATCCGCTGGAGACGCCGTCCGGCAAGATCGAAATTTACTCCCAGGCGCTGGCGGACCTGGCGCAGAAATGGACCCTGCCGGAAGGCGATCGCATCCCGGCGGTACCGGAGTTCTGCGTGGTGAAAGAGTCGCATCTGAATAAAGAACTGACGGCGAAATACCCGCTACAGCTCAGCGGTTTCCACACCAAAGGCCATACCCACTCTACCTACACCAACGTGCTGGCTCTGCATGAAGCGGTACCGGATGAGGTATGGCTTAACCCGATTGATGCCCGTGCGCGGCAGCTCGCTTCCGGCGATATCGTGCACGTGTTCAACGATCGCGGCGTGGTGGAGATCCCCTGTAAGGTGACCAACCGCATTCTGCCAGGCGTGGCGGCGATGCCGCAGGGCGCGTGGACACGTCTTAACAATGAAGGTGTTGATGTCGGCGGTTGTATTAACTCGTTGACCAGCCATCTGCCATCGCCGCTGGCGAAAGGTAACCCGCAGCACACCAACCTGGTTGAGATTAAACGCGCTTAAGGAGTGAATAAAAATGAAACAGTATGGCTTTTACGTTGACTCCTCGCGCTGCTCGGGCTGTAAAACCTGCCAGGTGAGCTGTAAGGACAACAAAGATTTAGATGTGGGACCGAAGCTGCGCCGGGTGTATGAATACGGCGGCGGCAGTTGGGTGCAGGAAGGTGATAGCTGGCACAACGACACCTTCAGCTACTACCTGTCGATTGCATGTAATCATTGCGATCAACCCACCTGCGTAGCGGGCTGCCCGACCGGGGCGATGCACAAGCGCGAGGAAGACGGGCTGGTTCTGGTGGACGATTCCCTCTGCGTGGGCTGCCGCTACTGTGAAATGCGCTGCCCGTATGGTGCGCCGCAGTTTGATGCCAAAGCGAAAGTGATGCGCAAATGCGACGGTTGTCTGGATCGGCTGGAAGAGAATCTGCGTCCGATTTGTGTGGATTCCTGCCCGCAGCGCGCGCTGGATTTTGGGCCGATCGATGAACTGCGCCAGAAGTACGGTGTGGAGAACCAAATCGCCCCTCTGCCATCTGCCAACTTTACCCATCCCAATCTGGTGGTGAAACCGCATCCGAAAGCGCGGCCAACCGGCGATACGGAAGGCGCGATTCAGAATTTACGGGAGGTGCGTCATGCATGAGTTACCGCTGGTTTTCTTTACGGTTCTGACGCAGAGCGCGGTTGGCGCGTTCACTGTTCTGCTGATCGGCAACGCGATGGGCCATATTGAGCCGCGCCGTCTGACAATAGGCCTGTTCGCTGCGGTATGCCTGTTTGGTCTGGGCGTGGTGATGGGTATTTTCCATGTTGGGCAGCCACTACGCGCCATGAATATGCTGTTCCGCGTCGGGTCTTCGCCGATGAGCAACGAAATCGCGCTCTCGGCGGTTTTTGGTACCATCGCAGGCATCGCAGCGCTGGGATTGCTGCTGGATCGCGGGGCGCGTAAGCTGTTTATCGCGCTGGCCTGGGTTGCGGCGGCGGTTGGCGTGGTGTTTGTTTTCGCTATTCCGCGCATATACCACTTGCCGACGGTGACCACCTGGAGTTCGTCCTGGACCACCGTCGTTATGCTGCAGACACCGCTGATCGGCGGAGGGGCGCTGGCGGCTGCGCTGGGCGTGTGCCGTCTGGGGCTGATAGTCAGCATCGTCGGGATTATCGTCAGTTTCTGTCTGCGGCCAGGCTACCTGTCCACCATCCTGCTGGCCGATGCCCCGCTGGCAGCGGCGCAGTCTGACTGGTTTACCGCCCAGACTGTACTGCTGGCGGCTGGCACGTTGGGTGCGCTGGTGTATATCCGCGCCAGAAGCGGCCAGACGCTGCTGTTCGCCAGCGCTGTTGTGGTGATTGCTGCCGAACTGATTGGCCGTATCGCGTTTTACAATCTCTGGACGTTGCCGATGTAACGCTCTGTCGGGTGGGTTTCGGCCTGCCCGATCGCCGTATTAAGAAGGAATGATGTATGTCTTCTGCCGCTATACTGCCGCGTATTCTTGGCGCGCTGTTTTATTATTCGCCACAACGTCCTGAAGTTAAGGCGCTGATTGAATGCCTGCCAACCCTGCCGTCGCTGTATGCCTGGCGCGATCTGCACACCATCACTCAACTGTGTGAAGCCAGGCCCATGGATGCTGATGAAGAACCCGGCTGGCAATATTCAGTGCTGTTCGAAGGTCAGGGGGAAATGGTCGCGCCGCCCTGGGGCTCGGTCTATCTGGAAAAAGATAACCTGCTGATGGGCGAAACCACGGCCCGCTACCGCGGATTTTTACGCAGTCACGGTCTGGCGTTTGATGGCCAACAACAGGAGCCGGAAGATCAGTTTGGTCTGATGCTGCTGGCCAGTTCCGCATTTATCGAACGTGATAATCCCCGAGCCGCCACGGCGTTGCTGGAACAGTTCCTGCTGCCCTGGGCACCGCGCTATCTTGAATGCCTGCAACATAACCACGTCAGCCCGTTTTACGCCCGGCTGGCGCAGGTAGCCGAACTCTATTTGCAGGACGTTAAACAGCAACAGGGGCTTAACCCAGTAGAAGCACGGATTTTCTTCTGATGAATAAAACCGAACGCTATTACCAGCAATATATGTCTCATCGCCACGTCAGTCGTCGAGGGTTGTTTCGGGCGTTTGTGACAGCATCACGTAACGTTACGCCGCCGCCAGCCGCTTTGCCACCGTGGCCGCTGCCGCCCGGCGCGGTGACCATCGCGCAATTTTTTGCCCGCTGCGATAAATGTCAGCAGTGCGTTCAGACTTGCCCGATGGGTGTATTGGTTCCCCATCAGGAGGGGTTCCCGCGATTGGCTATTGAATACGCCAGCTGTGATGGCTGCGCGGCGTGCATTCAGACGTGCCCGACGGGAGCATTACAGCCGCAGCCGTGCTTCGACACCCGGCTTCGTCCAGTTTTTACTGATGCCTGCATTCACAGCTCCCGGGGATGCGATCGCTGTGTGGAAGTTTGCCCACAACGGGCCTGTACTATTGACGAATCCAGCCTGCCGAAGGTCGATGCTGGCCGCTGTAACGGCTGTGGTGAGTGTCTGGTCCAGTGCGACCGTTATGCAGTGATGCTGCATCCGGTGGTATAACCCCTGCCAGCCAGAGCCTTTTTCACAGGAAGTACATACAGCGCACTTATAAAGGTGATACAACTTGTACGGGGGAATTACCGTGTTCATTCGAAGCTCCCGACGCCTCTCTCACACATCGAAGGAACCGGAACGTATGCTACCGCATTAACACACTATTTTATTAAAAATGAGATTTATGTTGTCGAAGTTAACAGGCCAGAACGCTCAAAACACAGGCTTGAAGGGAAGTCAGATCCACTGGATGCAGAAAATGCAGTGCGGTGCGAGTGAATCTCTCAGGATTATTAGTATTGCCCGACGTAGTACAGTAAAAGCCCACACTCAGGCGATTAATCAGCTTCGTGCGCTGCTGGTCAGTGCCCCGTAGGATGTTCGTGACAACCTCTGTATATCGAAACTGCACGAATGCGTAGCCTCCTGCATTAGCTGAGAAGTTTCAAAGTACTCTCCATTGCGTATAGCTTTCTACAGCACGCTTTGAAGCCTTGCGAAACGATGAATGGCCCTGACTGAAGAGATGAATGAACTGGATGAATCATTGGATAAACTGACCCGTAAATATACCAGTAATCTTCGTAGTCAGTTTGGTGTAGGTCCACAGGCGACAGCCATACTGCTGGCCATTGCAGATGCTCACCCCGAACGTTTAAAAAATGAAGCGGTCCCGGCATCGCTCATTGGCGTAAATTCACTACCAGCATCACCAGGAAAAACAGTCAGGCATAGATTAAACCGTGGAGGCTCACGTGAAGCAAAAAATGCTCTGTGGACAATAGCCCTTGTGCGTATGCGTAGTGATCCGCGCACCAGAATCTATGTTGACAGATGAACTGGTGAAGGACTATCGACTAAAGAGATCCTGAGATGCCTCAAACGCTACATCGTCCGAGAACTCTACTTATTGATTTTATCGGATCCAGCCTATGCCCAATAGCCCGCTCTTGACATATGAGCGTCAATAGTCCAAAGGAACGCTTCTTCCGAAGTCTGAAGAATGACTGGGTGCCAGTAACGGATTACGTAAGCTTCAGCTATGCAGCCCACGCAATAACGGACTATATCGTTGGATATTATGGCATACTCAGACAGCACGAATATAACAGTGAGTTGCCACAAAACGAATCAGAAAATAGATACTGGAAAAAATCTAATGCAGTGGTCAGTTTTAGTTGGGCACTGCACATCGAGCCGTGGGCATGGGTTGTTAATAACAGCCTGGCGGCAGCTGAACCGTCTTCACTATTCCTGAAAACCAGGGCGAACCGCGAGCAGCCTCTCATCTCTGATGTGGAAGAGCAGTATGCAAAGCGTATTGCATTAACAGCGCTACAGAGCGAAGAGCCGGTTGGTATTTGCTGGAAGAAATGACGAAATAAAGATGAAGGGGGCAAATGCCCCCTTCATCTTTATTTCAGTCTTTTAACTGCATCATTAACGACTTTTTCACCATCTTCTTTGGTGAAAGCCGTTTTCTGGGCATCTGGAAGGATATCCAGAACCACCTCCGAAGGACGGCAAAGTTTAGTTCCCAGTGGCGTCACTACAATCGGACGGTTAATCAGAATCGGATGTTTCAGCATAAAGTCGATTAGCTGGTCGTCAGTAAATTTATCTTCTGCAAGACCCAGTTCCTCATACGGGTCGACGTTCTTACGTAGCAAAGCCCGAACGGAAATGCCCATATCTGCAATGAGTTTGACCAGCTCATCGCGTGACGGTGGATTTTCAAGGTAATGAATAACGGTCGGTTCATTACCGCTGTTGCGGATCATCTCCAGCGTATTACGCGACGTGCCGCAGGCCGGATTGTGATAAATAGTGATGTTGCTCATATCTGTATCTCATTACAAAGTGAAAGAGAGACGTAGCGCCAGCGCGGTCAGCGTTACAAACAGCACAGGCAGAGTCATGATGATCCCGGTGCGGAAATAATATCCCCAGGTGATGGTCATGTTCTTCTGTGAAAGTACATGCAGCCAGAGCAGCGTTGCCAGGCTACCAATAGGTGTAATTTTCGGGCCCAGATCGCAGCCAATCACGTTGGCGTAGATCATCGCCTCTTTAATAACGCCAGTTGCAGTGCTTCCATCGATAGAAAGAGCGCCAACCAGCACGGTAGGCATGTTGTTCATGATGGAAGACAGGAAAGCCGTCAGGAAGCCAGTACCCAGCGTCGCAGTCCAGAGTCCTTTATCCGCCAGTACGTTCAGCACACCTGAAAGGTATTCGGTTAGCCCTGCGTTGCGCAGACCGTAGACCACCAGGTACATCCCCAATGAGAAGATGACGATCTGCCAGGGTGCCCCACGCAGCACTTTACCGGTGTTAATGGCATGGCCGCGTTTTGCCACCGCAAACAGAATGATGGCCCCTGCCGCCGCAATCGCGCTGACCGGGATACCCAACGGCTCCAAGACGAAAAAGCCAACCAGCAGAAGAATTAAAACTATCCAGCCGGTTCTGAAGGTTGCCAGATCTTTAATCGCCTTTGCGGGTGCTTTCAGGAGAGCCAGGTCGTAAGTCGGCGGAATATCTTTGCGGAAGAAAAGATGCAGCATAACAAGAGTGGCAGCAATGGCTGCAATATCCACCGACACCATTACCGATGCATATTCGGTGAATCCCAGACCAAAGAAGTCCGCCGAGACGATATTCACCAGGTTCGACACGATAAGCGGCAGGCTGGCTGTATCGGCAATAAACCCGGCAGCCATGACAAATGCCAGAGTAGTACCTTTACTGAAACCTAATGCAAGCAGCATGGCGATGACAATTGGAGTAAGAATCAATGCCGCACCATCGTTGGCAAACAGTGCCGCCACCGCTGCACCGAGCAGAACGATATACGTAAAGAGCAAACGGCCACGACCTTTACCCCAGCGCGAAACATGCAATGCCGCCCATTCGAAAAAGCCTGATTCATCAAGCAGCAGGCTGATAATAATCACGGCAATAAATGTTGCCGTCGCGTTCCAGACGATATTCCACACCACCGGAATATCGCCCACATGCACAACACCAGATATCAGAGCCAGTCCAGCGCCCAGCATTGCACTCCAGCCAATCCCTAATCCCTTTGGTTGCCAGATAACCAAAACAATGGTCAGGACAAAAATAGCGCCTGCCAGTAACATAAAACCTCCTGACAGGGCGACTTTGTCGCCCTGTATATGCCAAAAAATTAACTCATCAATTCTCTGAGCTTTTCAATACCGGTGGGCTCTGACGCCAGCACCGGAACAAGCGCTATACGGTCAGCGTGTTGATTATTAACAGCCTCAATCTGAGGCAGTTCCTGATGAGCACGCTGGCAAAGCAACGAAGAACGCGTATCCGCAATGGAAAAGCTGTCATTGATAATCCAGCCCCACGGATGAATCCCCGCTCTTTCAAGGTCAGCCTGCAGGTTTGCCGCTTCCAGTACCGGTGTGGTTTCAGGGAGCGTAACCAGCAGAACTTTGGTTCTATCCGGATCCTGAAGCTGCATCATTGGGGTAGTAAAATGACCTTTACTCCCCATTTTTTTGGCAATCTCCCGGTGGTAAGCCCCGGTCGCATCCAGCAGCAATAGCGTGTGTCCCGTAGGGGCGGTATCCATGACAACAAACCGTTTACCCGCTTCACGAATCACCCTGGAAAAAGCCTGAAACACGGCAATTTCTTCAGTACAGGGAGAGCGTAAATCCTCCTCCAGTAGCCGTTTCCCTGCTTCGTCCAGATCTCTTCCCTTCGTCTCAAGAACATGCTGGCGATAGCGTTCGGTTTCATCGTGAGGGTTGATGCGGCTGACCTGCAGGTTTTTGAGGCTGCCGTTCAGCGTTGTACTCAGGTGTGCAGCAGGATCAGAGGTCGTGAGATGCACGTCAAATCCCATGTCCGCCAGCCTTACGGCGATGGCAGCAGCCATCGTGGTTTTCCCTACGCCACCTTTGCCCATCAGCATAATCAGGCCGTGTTCACTGCGAGCGATATCATTGACCAGGCCAGAGAGCGATAAGTTTTCAGGTGTGTACTGGATGTTCGTTACCGGGAGCGGTAATGCCTCAGAACGGGTATCCAGCAGTCCCTTCAAGGCTGAAACACCAACCATATTGACTGGCTGTAGTGATAGGGTATCTGTCAGTAGCTCAGATAAACCGGCAGGAAGATTTGCCAGTGCCTCCTGCTCACGTTGCCATATCGCAGCGGCCAGGGCGTCATGTTCAGCTTCGGTTTTAGGTAGCACACCATTAATAACCAGGTACTGGTTTTTCAGGCCAATTGCAGCCAGTTCTTCATGGGTGCGGGCGACTTCCTGCAGCGTAGATTTTTGCAGTCTTGCAACCAGAACCAGGCGGGTACGTTCAGGATCGGATAACGCCTCTACTGCATGAGCATACTGCTCATGCTGCTTTTCCAGCCCGACCATTGGGCCAAGACAGGAAGCACCATCTGGATTATTTTCAATGAAGCTACTCCAGGCACCGGGAAGCTGGAGAAGGCGAATCGTGTGGCCCGTCGGCGCTGTATCAAAAATGATGTGATCGAAGCGGGTCAGAAGGGAAGCGTCTGTCAATAAGCCGGTGAACTCATCAAACGCCGCAATTTCAGTGGTACAGGCTCCTGAAAGTTGCTCGCTGATACTGTTAACAACGTCATCAGGCAGAAGACCTTTGATAGGATCAACGATTCTGGAGCGGTATTGTTGGGCGGCTTCCTGCGGGTCAATCTCCAGAGCGGAAAGTCCAGGAACTGCCGTCACAGGGCGAATGGTGTTACCGATAGCCTGGTCGAATACCTGTCCGACATTCGAGGCAGGATCGGTACTGACCAGCAAAACCCGTTTACCCTGTTCGGCAAGGCGGATAGCCGTCGCGCAGGAAATGGAGGTTTTTCCTACGCCTCCCTTACCGGTAAAAAACAGATAAGGCGGGATGTTCTGTAAGAATTTCATATGTCCTCCTGACATATCAGCAACAGGAAGTATTACCACCACAGCAACTGGTGGGAGCTAACCCTACCCTCTCCAGCGGTATACCAAACCAGCGAGCTATCTCAGCACGTTTTGGGTACCGCCCTGCCATCACCGTTTCGCCATCCAACAGCAGTAGCGGAAGCCCTTCTGCTCCAGATGCTTCCAGGAATGCTTTCGCTTTCTCGTTCTGAACAAAGCTCATAGGCTGCTGTGCCAGATTGTAACGTTCAACCTGTACGCCACGTCCTTTCAGCCACTGCACATCTGCAGAGAAATCAACCAGAACCTGATCGACATCTGAACCACATACGCCGGTACTGCAGCACATTGCCGGGTCAAACACCGTTAACGTTTTCATTCCAAATACCTCACATTCGAAAAATCATATGTGTTCAGGCAAATTTTTTAGATGCAAACAGTCTTACCGCTACCAGAGCAGTTTGCCGATGCCAACTTACGGGCGATGGCCTGTACGTCGTCCTGTTGGCTTAACCAGGCCTGCTCAATCACCTGAGCGGCCCAGGAAGGAATATGCGGGGATAAGCGGTAGTGAACCCACTTGCCCTGTTTGCGATCCTGCAATAATCCACTTTCACGTAGCATTGCCAGATGACGGGAGATCTTGGGCTGCGACTGATCCAACGCCGTGCAAAGATCGCACACGCATAGCTCTCCCATCTCCCTGAGCAGCAACACGATGCTCAGACGGGTTTCATCGGAGAGGTTTTTGAAGAGTTGTAAAGAAGTGAGAGACATCAAACCTCCAGAGTATTTACCTACAGGATACTCGGTATGAACCAAAATTCAACTAATATACGGAAAATCATATGTGTTTTTTTTCAAACAGAGTCGATCGCACCAAAAATTTGTGCTTAGGATAGTATTAAATTACATTCTGTGCTAATAATAACTTTATTGATAATTGAAAAACTTAGTGGACCATCAATAATTACCTTTCAGGCAGGGAAAAATCCTTTTCTACTATTCGAAACACCCATTCCTACGAATTCAGTATATTTTAGATTTTCCTTTAGTAACGGAGATGGTTCTTCATTTTAAAGAACTATTATCTGTCCTAATGTAGTTTCGTTTCCTGGACATAAATAGAAACGTTCTTTGATGCTTTTATCTAAAATTTCTTCATCTTCATTATCCACTAAATGCTTTGGTTATTTATAATTAACCACTGGGAGCCAATAATCAGAAAATCTGAGGTAGGGTAACCATTATTAATTCCCTTTTCCGTCAAACAATCATGAATGCAGTTAAGAAAAGCCTTCTTTTATCTTTGCCGAAAAATATGTGTTGACGATGGTTTGCATAAAGCAATTCTACTTACTAATAAATCCCTAATGGCTTTATGCTTAGTTCTTTTTGTTTTCTTTGCTACCTCAGCAAGACGAGCGCTTAAACTATCTATTTTTTTTCATCGTTCTCCTGTTTACTGAGAAGAAGATATTATTACCCGATCAAAATGAACTTCTGTTTAGCAACCTGAGGACTGATTACCATACGTGTTGTCCATTATCAGAGCCAGCTATGATCCCTGGTTGTTTTATTCCAGTCATGAAGGATAGACAGTAAAACCGTTCGGACTGCGCAGAGCCCACGGGGGAGTCAGAATCTGTAACGCACTCATAACCCAGGTGTAGCCCGACTGCAGGAGCATACTGAGTGACCAGAATTCACTTGCTGCAGCTGTAAGTAATAGCGTGACCAGAATGAGCACAATGGCTGACGTTATTCGCTCAACCCGGTGATATGACCGTATTGCGGCCTTTACGGGAAAACCTGCCAGTTCCTGATAATCCTGTTCATCCAGAAAACCATATAACTTACTTCTCCAGATGGTTCTGTTTTTTTCCAGCAGTGAAAGGGCATGACGGTTGATATAGATCGACATTCCGTATGAGATGGCGATATACAGGGCCAGTGCACAAAATGCCAGGGCATACACTTTTTGCGGGCCACTTTCCTTCAGGGCTTCCAGACTGTAGCGAAGGACCAGAGTGCTGATGACCAGAGCCATATCTTTCCACAACGCGGAAGACAGATCCCGCGACTGCTGCAAAATTTTTTGGGTGTCCTCTGTCAGGCCTTTTCGCAAATCACCCAGTGATTTCAGGGTGTCTTTTCCCCCTGTCCGGATATGGGCCTTGTAGAGCAGCCGGGCTGACTCCAGTGCCGGGGGAAGTCGACACACAATGCCTTCACAAAACGTGACACCCTCAGGCCATTCTCTGGCCAGTTCACTGGAGAGAAAGGTATGTTTAAGCTCTGTTTCATTTCCTTCAAGAAAAATCCATTTTGCCGTTTCCTGAATGACATAAAAGGCGGGCAGGGCCGCATGTTCTTCTCCGAATGGGATTTTTCGCGGCGGTTTTCCTGATAGTCCGACCTTTTTTATTTCGGCGGCAAAAAGCTCATTGACGAAACATTTCAATAACTCCCGGCAGGCGAGTGATGCCCAGAGCCTCATTGGTCCGTCTGTCAATTTGTCTCCGGACACTAAGATCCAAGGGGCTATAGTATCCGGAGGAAGAAAGTCGGTCGAAAAGCATCTGATGATACTTTTTGTGACGGAGGTTGTCTGGGGAATAACGTCGATGCCACTCTCCTCCGGGTGCATTTTTTCCCACGGCTCGACCTTCCACTGTTGTGTTTCAAATGCCTCGCTGACGAACAGGGCGTAGATAAGGCGATACTGACGAAGCCCAGGATCCCCGAGTAAAAATGTACGCCACCCTTCAGGGGTAAAGAGTCGCAGAATCCCGGGAATCTCATCGCTGATGATAGTGATAAAGTGCTTCTGACCGGGGATACCCTGCGCAGGGTGGATATCATCCCGGCTGTCATCAACAAAGGTAATCCGGAGGTTTTCGGAATCAGCATCTGTCACTTCCCCCCATAACTGAAGGGTGTCATTATCCATGGTACCGGAAATGAACAGTTTCCGGGTGGTTGTCTGCTGATCCTCCGTGATCACCAGATCAGATGCGCGGCGTGAGCAGTCAATTGCCTTACCTATTTTTTCCAGTATCGATGTCATCTGTCACCAGCCCTGCAGTCACTATCACTATACGTTTTCGCCCGTCTTCCATCGTTTGGATGTCCGGGGCATTATCCTCATCGTAGATAACAATAACATCTTCCAGAGTTTCCAGTTTTCTTTTCCGTGGCTTAGGGATGTTCTCAGGGGTGATCCGGAAAGATTCACCTGAAATTCCCAGGTCTTTTATTTTACGGGTAAAGGATTTGACCAGTGGATGATCTTCTTCCATTGGCCCAAAAATCTGGTTCAGCAGGGAAAGGGGCTCATCGGTGTTAAAATCCTGCGCCCCGTGATGTAGCGTTTCATAAATCTTGTTAACACCGCTACGTCTGATGTCGTCCGGTAACAGGTCGCGGTGCTTTTTGAAGACATCCTTGAGTGCGGCAACCAGTTTGTCGCTGAGGTCGGTTGTATTGTTGACGCGCTGTACCTGTAGAAAACGCTCAAAATAAACGGAGATATTGGTTCGTTTGCTGCGATCCCGTACAACAACTTGTCCACCCTGAGCATCTGCCGTCAGGCGGACCAGAGCAATTTTCTGCATGGCTTCTGCTTTCTTGACGAAGCTTTCGCGGAAACGTTCGAGTCTGGGAACCTGAAACTCGTTCCCCTCCGCATCCAGCACGTAACGTACCACATCCTCATTATCATATTTAATGAGAGCAAACAGTTTCTCATCGTTGAGGGCGTGAAGCTCAAAAAGAAAAAATACTCCCATACTGGCATTTTTTGTGTGGTGGTGAGACTGAAAATCGTTTGCCAGAAAAGTGGACTGTTCAGTGAAGCAACTGGTATCAGTATCGGCATTGTTCCTTATGAGGCGAAGAATACGTTCGGTATTGGACAACTCCGTAAACCGGAACATGTTACCGCTTAATGCAGACTTAATCCGTTCCAGAAAAAAATCGACGTGTTCAGGTGGTGATATTTCACTGAGCAGCACGGGGATCTCCAGTTCTCCACCAACGACATGAAAAATCATTCGTTTTATTGTCAGTGCATTAATTTCTTCATCCGTTAAAAAACTCATAGTGATATCTCGTTATTTTGTGTCTTATCTTATCGTTAATTGCTGTGACCTGCTTTAAAGCAGGTAGTATAGATAATCCCCAGGACATACGTAACATATTTCAGCACAGGGTCCGGTGTCAGTGAGTCATCAACCCCTCTGTGAATAAAGGTATACAGGGAAAGGAAAAAAAGAAGGAAACATTCTCCCGGCATCCTTGCCGGGAGAATGGATTATAAGTGTTGTTGTCTGATGTAATCGAAAGGTGAGACCGGATTTTCACGGTTTGCATCCAGAAAATCAGCCCACCATTGCAGCATCAGCCTGCGCTCATCCAGAAATTCCGCTTTATGGATATACGCGGCACGAACACCGTTACGCTCCTGATGGCTCATTTGTCGCTCCACAGCATCTTTTGACCACAATCCTGACTCAATCAATGAACTGCATGCCATTGCCCTGAAGCCGTGCCCACAGACATCGACCTTTGTATCATAGCCCATAAGACGCAGCGCGTTATTCACCGTATTTTCACTCATGGGTTTCCACGGATTGTGATCGCCAGTGAAAATCAATTCATATTCCCCGCTGATGGTGTGGATCTCTTTCAGAATATCCAGTGCCTGAGTGGAGAGCGGTACCAGATGTTCTGTTCGCATTTTGGATCCACGATGGGAATACTTAACCCCTTCAATAGGTTTTCGTTCCGGAGGAATGGTCCACATGGCTTTCTCGAAGTCTATCTCAGTCCACCGGGCAAAGCGTAGTTCACTGGAACGGATGAAGATAAGCAGGGTGAGTTTGGTCGCCAGTCTTGTAAGGGGCTGGCCTTTGTATGCATCAAGATGTTCAAGGAGTTCTGAAATACGACTCAGGGCAAGAGCAGGGCGGTGCTGGCGTTTCACCGTCGTTAAAGCACCAGCCATATCCACTGCAGGGTTATAGCTGATAATGCCTGACTGGGCAGCATAACGCATAATTGCTGTGATACGCTGCTGAAGGCGGGCTGCAATCTCATATATCTCTTTGGCTTCGGCAGCCTTTACGGGAACAAGTAAATCGGGAGTTCTGAGGGTGGTGATATCGCGTAAACCTATATAGGGAAATACGTGACCCTCAAGACTTTTGAGCACCTTCTCGCTGTGAGTTTCGGACCATTTTTTATTGCTCTTATGCCATTGACGGGCAACGAGCTCAAAAGTATTTATGGCCTCCGGTGCTGCTTTCTTCGCTCTGCGTTGCTCGCACGGGTCAATGCCATCAGATATGAGTTTTCTGGCCTCATCGCGTTTTTCGCGCGCTTCTGACAGTGAGACTTCGGGATACTGACCAAGCGCCAGTGTTTTCTCTTTGCCGAGATGACGATAGCGCAGCCGCCAGTACTTTGAGCCGTTAGGGTGAACAAGCAAAAACATGTTATTGGCGTCGGCGAGTTTGTAGGATTTTTCGTCCGGCTTTGCTGCCCGGATCTTAGCGTCAGTCAGTGCCATAGCTGGTTTCCTGGGTGATTTGAGGGTACACCGATTATCGAACCAGACTATACCCTCATTTGTACCCTCGCAAGGGACTTGATGCGGGTAGAATTTGGTTGAGTTCAGTGGAATTGGGAGATTCGCGAGACGCTGATTTTGGTGGGTCTGGAATGCAAAAACGGACCTCCGTGGAGGTCCGTTGATATGAATTTGGTGCCCGGACTCGGAATCGAACCAAGGACACGGGGATTTTCAATCCCCTGCTCTACCGACTGAGCTATCCGGGCAACGAGGCGCATTAAACCCGATTCACTTCGTTTCGTCAACGAAATTTCTTCAAATCAATGCAGACTGCACAATCTATCACCACATTGTTGCTATTGCACGCATTCTCAGGCAAAAAAAGCCGTCCACGCTGCGGAAAGCGGCATTGCCAGTAGAAGGGCAGGAAGCATATTCACCACCGCAAACATTTTAATGCCGCAAATCCGCAAACCGGTTGCAAGTAGCAACAGTCCGCCTACAGCGCTGAAATCGGCCATCATGGCTGGGGTTGTCAGCGGTAAAATCAGAGCTGCACAGGTGGCAAGCGTCAACTGAATTGCCAGCATCGGTATGAAAATGGCAGACACGGCGATCCCTAGCGAGCAGGCGAAGATAATAGCGGTGAAGAAATCGAGAAATGACTTGGCGATTAAAATATTAGGATCGCCGGTCATCCCTTCATGGATCGCCCCGAATATCCCGGTCCCGCTGGCGCAAAACAACACGATGATCGCCACATAGCTTTGGATAAAGGATTCGTGTGTTGCATTGGCATCCGATTTGGTGAAAAGCTGTTGCGCTTTGGCAACCGCGGCATTGATTCCTTTTTCCAGATGGCAGAATTCGCCAATTAATGCACCGATCAGTGTCGCCAGAACCATCACCGGCAAGTTAACGCATTTGATAACCAACAAGATACCAATTCCCAACGAGCACAACCCGAATATTGAGGTCATTGAGATCCGAATACGTTCGGGTAAGTGCTGACTGAGCAGCGCGCCGAGAACACCGCCTAATAAAATGGCGCTGGCATTAATAAAGGGTCCGATTACCACGTTTGCTCCTGCATACCCATTATCGTCTTGATGTTAAAGGCAACTGTTTGGGTGAAATTATGTTTCAGATTGCATTATTATGCCGCTATTGTCAGACGAAATGCTTGTTTATCTGTGAGGTTTAAGCACAGGATTTTATCTTGCGCCAGTAGGTGAAAGGTGCCATGATTGCGCGAATTTTCTCCTGTCTGAATGGGGCTGCCTGGGATGATATTACTCCCCCTACATCGCCTTCAACATCGCCTTTTTGCGCGACGTTCGCCCCTTCCTGCGACTTATCTTCACGCTCTCACCATGCGGTGAGGGCAGCGTACGCTCACTGCAGGATAACAGTAAGATCAGAGGCTATCTGCTTTTACTGATGTCTGGCGGTCGGGGCTGGTAAACAGTTTGACCCGTCATTTCGTGGGCAAAGCAATGCGGCTTTGCCCGGGACTTTTGATTTTCCCGAAACGGGTTATTGCGCTTATGAAATCAATGAAAATTGCCGCCAGTGGTGAACTGGCTTCTCGTCTTTCCAGCCATCGCCAGGTGGTTGCGCTGGACAGCACCGATTTTACTGACGTCGCGGCAGTCGTCATTACCGTTGCGGACAGCCGCAGTGGGATCCTGGCTTTGCTGAAACGCACTGGTTTTCATATACCGGTGTTTTTGTTCGCAGAGTCTGATGTCGATGTGCCTGAGGGCGTTAACGCGGTGATTCGCGGTCAGGCTCAGGACTGGCTGGAGCTGGAGTCTGCTGCCTGTCAGTATGAGGAAGATTTGCTGCCGCCGTTCTATGACACGCTTACCCAGTATGTCGAAATGGGGAACAGCACGTTTGCCTGTCCAGGTCACCAGCACGGTGAGTTTTTTAAGAAGCATCCGGCGGGTCGACATTTTTACGAGTTCTTTGGCGAGAACCTGTTTCGCGCGGATATGTGCAACGCCGACGTTAAGCTGGGCGATCTGCTGATTCATGAGGGATCAGCGAAACATGCGCAGAAATTTGCCGCGAAAGTTTTTCACGCGGATAAAACCTACTTTGTGCTGAACGGAACCTCTGCGGCGAATAAAGTGGTCACCAACGCGCTGCTGACGCGCGGCGATCTGGTGCTGTTTGACCGCAACAACCATAAGTCCAACCACCATGGTGCGCTGATCCAGGCAGGCGCGACGCCGGTTTATCTGGAAGCGGCGCGTAATCCGTTTGGCTTTATTGGCGGTATTGACGAGCACTGCTTTGATGAGGCGTATCTGCGCCAGCAACTGCGTGACGTTGCGCCGCACAAGGCTGACCAGCCGCGCCCGTTCCGTCTTGCAATCATTCAGCTTGGTACCTATGACGGTACGATCTACAACGCCCGGCAGGTGATCGACAAGATCGGTAGCCTGTGTGATTACATCCTGTTTGATTCTGCCTGGGTTGGCTACGAGCAATTTATTCCGATGATGGCCGATGGGTCACCGCTGCTACTGGATCTCAATGCTGACGATCCGGGGATCTTTGTCACCCAGTCGGTACACAAACAGCAGGCCGGATTCTCGCAAACCTCGCAGATCCACAAAAAGGATAACCATATTCGCGGTCAGGCGCGGTTCTGTCCACATAAGCGTCTGAACAATGCATTTATGCTGCATGCTTCCACTAGTCCGTTTTACCCGCTGTTTGCGGCGCTGGATGTTAACGCCAAAATCCATGAAGGCGAGAGTGGGCGTCGGCTATGGGCGGAGTGTGTAGCGCTGGGCATTGAGGCCCGTAAAGCGATTCTTACCCACTGCAAGATGATTCAGCCGTTTATTCCTCCGGTAGTTGATGGTAAGCCGTGGGAAAGCTATCCGACGCAGGTGATTGCCAGCGAGCGCCGCTTCTTTAGCTTTGAACCGGGTGCTAAATGGCATGGTTTTTCCGGCTACGCGCGCGACCAGTACTTCGTTGATCCCTGCAAGCTGTTATTAACTACTCCGGGCATTGATGCGCAAACCGGGCAATATACTGAGTTTGGCATTCCGGCGACGATTCTGGCGCATTACCTGCGTGAAAACGGCATTGTTCCGGAGAAATGCGACCTTAACTCGATTCTGTTCCTGCTGACCCCGGCAGAAAGCACCGAGAAACTGGCGCAACTGGTGGCGATGCTGGCGCAGTTTGAGCAGCATATTGAGGACGATACGCCGCTGGCAGATGTGCTGCCCACCATCTTCAACAAGTATCCGGTACGCTATCGGGATTACACGCTGCGTGAACTGTGTCAGGAGATGCACGATTTATACGTCAGCTTTGATGTGAAGGATCTGCAAAAAGCGATGTTCCGACAGGAGAGTTTGCCTGCCGTGGCGATGAACCCGCAGGATGCCAACAGCGCCTTTATCCGTGGTGATGTCGAACTGGTGCGTATTTGTGATGCCGCAGGTCGCGTTGCGGCAGAAGGTGCGCTGCCCTATCCTCCTGGCGTTCTGTGCGTGGTACCGGGCGAAATCTGGGGCGGGGCGGTGCAACGTTATTTCCTGGCGCTGGAAGAGGGTGTTAACCTGCTGCCGGGCTTCTCGCCGGAGCTACAAGGTGTTTACAGTGAAACGGATGCAGACGGTATTAAGCGTCTGTATGGATATGTTGTGAAGTAAGCGCAAAAAAAACGGGTTACCTTTTGGCAACCCGCTTTTCTCTGCGTAAACGTTAGTGCGCGATAGTCTGGGTTCCTGCCGGAACGCGTACGTGTTTATATTTAAACAGCGCCACGAAGGCAAAAGCCAGAACCAGCGAGTAACCTGCGAAGATCAGCCACACGGTCTGCCAGTCGGTAATACCGTTCAGCGTATAGTGTTCAACTACTTTACCGCTCACCAGTCCGCCCAGAATACAACCGAAGCCGTTGGTCATCATCAGGAACATACCCTGTGCGCTAGCGCGGATTTCAGGGCGAACTTCTTTCTCCACGAATACCGAGCCAGAGATGTTGAAGAAGTCGAAGGCGCAGCCGTAAACAATCATCGACAGAACCAGCAGCACGGTACCGAACGGTGTCGGATCGCCGTAGGCAAACAGGCCGAAACGCAGCATCCACGCCACAATACTGATAAGCATTACATTCTTAATACCGTAACGGCTCAAGAAGAACGGGATGGTCAGGATAAACAGCGTCTCGGAAATCTGCGAGATCGACATCATCACCGAGGCGTGTTCAACGATGAAGCTACCGGAGAACAGCGGGTTGTTATCGAAACTGTGCAGGAAGGTATTACCGAACATATTGGTAATCTGTAGTTCCGCGCCCAGCATCATTGAGAAGATGAAGAAAATCGCCATGCGCTTGTTTTTAAACAGCGCGAAAGCATCCAGGCCCAGCATGGACGACCAGCTCTGGTTTTTCTGCTGGTTAGCCACCGGAATATGCGGCAGCGTCAGCGTGAACAGCGCCAAAACAACGGACAGCGTTGCACCGATATACAGCTGCATATGACTCAGCTCGAAGCCAGAGAAGCTCACGCCCCACATCGCCATGATAAAGCCGATAGTGCCCCAGATACGGATTGGCGGGAAGTCCGTTACGATATCCATCCCGGTTGACTGCAGGCGATAGTAAGAAATGGTGTTGATTAACCCCAGCGTTGGCATATAGGCCAAAGAGTTAAGCAAGATCACAAAGAACATCGCGCCTGGGGTGGTGACTTCGGCTGCGGCGAACAGCGTTGCTGCACCGACCAGGTGACAAATGGCGTACACCCATTTCGCACTGATCCATTTGTCGGCCACGATCCCTAACAGCGTAGGCATAAACACGGCGGCGATCCCCAGCGAGCTATACACTGCGCCAATGGATGCACCATCGAATTTTAGGGTGACAAACATATAGGAGCCGAGGGTAGTGAGCCAACTACCCCATAAGCAGAACTGCAGAAACGAGAGCACTTTCAGCTGCAGCTTAAGATTCATGTTAATTTCCTCACACCGTAATGCGGATGAATGTTTTAAAAGGCACATTTGCCGGGGCTTGATGATGTGATTCTATCAACGAGGGACACTCTTTTTTTGTTACCTGTGACAAATATTTGCAAACAATTTCTGATTGCAAAGCAAAAGAGTGATGGAGTTAACACTTTACCCTCTTCCGGGCCCCGTTTACCGGGGCAGAAGAGGGGATATATTAGCGGCGTCGATATGATTTTTGTGCGGAATTGACCTTGTAAAGGTATCGGCGTGATTCAGCCGACGGATGTCGGGTAGTCAGCGTTTGATAAACGTCCCCCGGGGTCATGCTGTTGATAATATTCGCGGCCTGGATTTTATCGTTCGAGAAAACGCGCAGCACGCTGCCCGCACCGCCGTTATATGCCGTGATCACCGCGTAGCGACGGGACGTTGGATTATCAATGCCGCCTAAATAGACATTGTTGAGCATAGCCAGATAGGCGGTACCGGTATCAATGTTGCTGGCCGGGTCAAACAGGAAGCTACGGCTCGGTGTGCCGGAGCGCCCTTGCGAGCGAAACACATCTTTCCCGGCGCTGTGCTGTACCACCTGCATCAGTCCCAGCGCATCGGCATGGCTGACCGCATATGGGTTAAATGAGGATTCGGTTTGCATGATGGCCAGAATCAGCGACTCATCGACGCCATACTTACGCGAAGCCTGACGCACCATGCCGACGTATTTATGCGCGCGCTTATCAAGGTGGTTCGGTACCAGGTTGATCGTCACGCTATAGATGATGCGAATACCATTGCTGCGGCTTTTCAGGCGTGTTTTCAGCAGATAGTCAGCGAAATTGGTGGCACGCCCCTCCCAACGAATGGGCTGGCCGGTATTATCGACCACCTGCCCGTACAGGAACGGCTCTTTGGAAATCTTAATGTCGTCGACATCGGAATAGAGATCGATAGAACCCGGATCATCGCCCATCAGCAATGTCTTGATAATCGCCCTACGCAGGTGTCCGGCGGGATCTGTCCCGGCAATGGTCTCGACGGTTATCGTACCGTCATCAAAGTTGATATGGCTGCGGGTTTGATACTGATCGGTATACTTTACGTAGTCCTTTGGACCCGCAATCAGCACTTCCTTAAATCCCCACAAATTCTCAATGTTATGGGCAAATTGCCCCATCAGAATATCAAAACCGTTGGTATCCTTGACCCAGGCTTCGTTATAGGAATCGCCTTTTTTGGTCGAACTGGAACAGGAGATGAGCAACGGCGCAATAACGGCAAGCGCGAGAAATTTTTTCATCATTCCGGGAGTGCGTGTTGTGTTTGTTATTTGCAAGGACCAGAGTAAATCGTAGGCCGGATAAGCGCAGCGCCATCCGGCAACGGTTCTTAAGACTCTGGTGTATAGCCTTCAATATGCACGTCTTTGCCTTCAAACAGGAAGTTGATCATCTCCTGCTCAAGCAGTTTACGATGCTCAACGTTCATCATATTGAGCTTCTTCTCGTTAATCAGCATGGTTTGCTTATGCTGCCATTGCGCCCATGCTTCTTTAGAAATCTCGTTGTAGATGCGTTTCCCCAGATCGCCCGGGTACAGCTGAAAATCCTGGCCTTCTGCTTCGCGTTGCAGGAAAGTGCAAAAAATCGTTCTGCTCATAAAAAATCCTCTCTATCGACCGGTACGTTAAACGTGTGTACCGGCACGTAATTGCTGTAACAAACGCTCCACGGGAGCCGCCAGTCCGACCGACGGCGGTTGCGCTAAGTTATACCAGAGCGCGTTGCCTTCATCCATGCATGAGCCGAATGAAGACACAGGAAGCCACATAGGCACAATGTCTAAGTGGAAATGGCTAAAGGTATGGCGAAACGCATTAAGTTGGGTCAGATTATCTGCGTTAATTTGCCGTTGCGCCAGCCAGTTGCGCAGTCCATCTTCGTCGTCAAACTGTGGAAAACAGTATAAACCACCCCATAAGCCGCTGGGCGGTCGCTGTGCGAGCAGCACTTCGTCATCATGCTGCATCAGTAAAAAATAGCCCGTTCGTTCTGGCAGCGTTTGCTTGGGTTTTTTACCCGGGTACAACGCCCAGCTTGCATTGGCGCTGGCCACACAGCCATTTTCCAACGGACACAGCGAACATTTAGGTTTTGAGCGCGTACAGACCATGGCGCCTAAATCCATCATCGCCTGATTAAAACGCTCAACGCCGTGGGCGGGCGTCACCTGCTCGCTCAACTCCCACAGCTTCTTTTCGACCTCTTTTTTACCCGGCCAGCCGCTTACAGCATAACAGCGAGCCAGCACGCGTTTGACGTTACCGTCGAGAATCGGAAAATGCTGACCCAGAGAGAGGGAAAGGATCGCGCCTGCGGTTGAGCGACCGACGCCAGGTAGGGCGGCCACCTCATCAAAAGTTTGCGGAAATATACCGCTATGCAGCGTGACAACCTGCTGCGCGGCTTTATGCAGATTACGCGCTCGGGCGTAATAACCCAGCCCGGTCCACAAATGCAGAACCTCATCCAGCGGCGCATGGGCTAAATCCGTTACCGTTGGGAAGCGCGCCATAAAGCGTTCAAAATAAGGGATAACGGTCGCAACCTGAGTTTGTTGCAGCATTACCTCAGAGAGCCATACTTTGTAAGGCGTCTTATCAATTTGCCAGGGCAGCGTTTTCCGCCCGTATTTGTCGTACCAGCTCAAAACCTGAGCCGAGAATTGAGACGCTTGCATGATTACCGTTTCATTATTGCCGGGGGCAAGATTGCAGCACAGCGGCAACGGGGTGTAAACCGGAACTTTCCGCTGCTCACTTTCTTCCTTTACTTGCATCCGGCAACTAACTTTGGATAATGCCCGTTTTCAGAACTCAAACACAGCAGACTAAACTTTTATGAAGAACGACGTCATTTCACCGGAATTTGATGAAAACGGCCGCCCTCTGCGCCGGATTCGTAGTTTTGTTCGTCGCCAGGGGCGACTGACGAAAGGGCAGGAGCACGCGCTGGAAAACTACTGGCCGGTGATGGGCGTTGAGTTCAGCGAAGAGCCTGTAAATTTCGCAGAACTGTTTGGCCGTGATGCGCCAGTCACGCTGGAAATCGGTTTTGGTATGGGAGCGTCGCTGGTCGCAATGGCGAAAGCGCGTCCGGAACAGAATTTCCTTGGCATTGAGGTTCACTCGCCGGGCGTTGGTGCGTGTCTGGCTTCAGCCCATGAAGAGGGGGTCGAGAACCTGCGCGTCATGTGCCATGATGCCGTTGAAGTCCTGCATAAAATGATTCCTGACAATTCTTTATCTATGGTTCAGCTGTTTTTCCCTGACCCGTGGCATAAAGCACGTCATAATAAACGCCGTATCGTTCAGGTACCGTTTGCTGAGCATATCTTAAGTAAGCTGAAGCTGGGCGGCGTATTCCACATGGCAACCGACTGGGAAGCTTATGCGGAACATATGCTGGAAGTGATGTCCTCCATTGACGGGTATAAAAACCAGTCTGAGAGTAACGATTATGTACCGCGCCCACAATCGCGCCCGGTAACCAAATTTGAACAACGTGGTCATCGTCTTGGCCACGGCGTATGGGACTTAATGTTCGAGAGGGTGAAATAATGGCAAAGAACCGTAGCCGTCGTCTGCGTAAAAAGATGCACATCGAAGAATTCCAGGAAGTAGGATTTTCGGTTGCATGGCGTTTCCCGGAAGGTACATCTGGAGAGCAGGTCGATCAAATCGTTGATGACTTTATCAATGAAGTTATTGAACCGAACAAGCTGGCTTTTGACGGCAGCGGCTATCTGGCCTGGGAAGGTCTGATCTGTCTGCAGGAAATCGGCAAATGCACCGAAGAACACCAGGCAATCGTGCGTAAGTGGCTGGAAGAGCACAAACTAGAAGAAGTGCGTACCAGCGAACTTTTCGATATTTGGTGGGACTAAGTAGCACAGGGTCGGCAAATGCCGGCCCGATTTGTCTTGAGGGAAAGATATGATGCGCAAAACGCTGCTGGCGGCAGTCCTAACGTTCACGGCGATGGCCGCACATGCAGATTACCAGTGCAGCGTCACCCCGCGTGACGATGTGATTTTGAGCCCACAAACGGTGCAGGTGAAGGGCGAGAACGGCGACCTGATTATTACCCAGACCGGCGATGTCACCTTCAACGGTAAACAGTACAGCCTGAACGCCGCACAGCGTGAGCAGGCCAAAGATTATCAGGCGGCGTTGCGTAGCAGCCTGCCGTGGATTGACGAAGGTGCCAGAGCGCGCGTAGAGAAAGGTCGCGTGGCGCTGGATAAAATCATCGCCAAAGAGGTCGGTGAAAGCAGCAACATGCGTGGCCGCTTAACCAAGCTGGATGCGCAATTGAAAGAGCAGATGAACCGTATCATCGAGCATCGAACTGATGGCCTGACCTTCCATTATAAGGCGATTGATCAAGTTCGCGCGGACGGACAACAGCTGGTTAATCAGGCGATGGGCGGTATTTTGCAGGACAGCATCAACGAAATGGGTGCCAAAGCCGTACTCAAAGGTGGTGGTAATCCGTTGCAGGGCGTGCTCGGTAGCCTTGGTGGCTTGCAAACCTCAATTCAAAACGAATGGAAGAATCAGGAACAAGACTTCCAACAGTTTGGCAAAGATGTTTGTGCCCGCGTCGTGACGCTGGAAAACGATCGTAAAACGCTGGTTAGCACTCTGAAATAATCTTCACCTCTTTTTAACGGTGCAGAAACATTCTGCGCCGTTTTATTTTGTACTTTTCTATTTTTTTGATATCCATCTCTAAGAATAACAATTTGATGGAGATATAAATCTGGTTAATTGGAACTCGTCACATTATTCATCTGTAGGATAGACATAATGCTGCAAATTCAAGTAACTGGAGAAATAACATGGAGTTTTTCAAGAAAACGGCACTTGCCGCACTGGTTATGGGTTTCAGCGGCGCGGCGCTTGCACTGCCAAACATCACCATTTTAGCGACCGGCGGGACGATTGCTGGCGGTGGTGATTCCGCGACAAAATCTAACTACACGGCAGGCAAGGTTGGCGTAGAAAATCTGGTTGAGGCCGTACCTCAGTTGAAAGATATCGCTGTCGTTAAAGGCGAGCAGGTGGTGAACATCGGCTCCCAGGATATGAATGACGAAGTCTGGTTAACGCTGGCCAAAAAGATTAATACCGAGTGTGATAAAACCGACGGCTTCGTGGTGACACATGGTACGGATACCATGGAAGAAACCGCCTATTTCCTCGACCTGACCGTCAAGTGCAACAAGCCGGTCGTGCTGGTCGGCGCCATGCGTCCATCTACGGGTATGAGTGCTGATGGCCCGTTCAACCTGTATAACGCAGTGGTAACTGCCGCAGACAAAGCCTCTGCCAACCGCGGAGTGCTGGTGGTGATGAACGACACCGTTATGGATGGTCGCGACGTGACTAAAACCAACACTACCGACGTTGCTACCTTCAAATCCGTTAACTACGGCCCGTTGGGTTACATTCATAACGGTAAAATCGACTACCAGCGTACGCCTGCGCGTAAGCACACCACGTCTACTCCGTTCGATGTTTCTAAGCTGACCGAGTTGCCGAAAGTTGGGATTGTTTACAACTATGCTAACGCCTCCGATCTGCCGGCAAAAGCGCTGGTAGATGCGGGTTACGCAGGGATCGTTAGTGCGGGTGTAGGTAACGGTAACTTGTATAAAACCATTTTCGATACGCTGGCAACCGCCGCGCATAAAGGTACCGTTGTGGTGCGTTCATCTCGTGTACCAACGGGTGCCACCACGCAGGATGCAGAAGTTGATGATGCAAAATACGGATTTGTGGCTTCAGGTTCCCTGAACCCGCAAAAAGCACGTGTTCTGCTGCAGCTTGCGCTGACTCAAACCAAGGATCCTAAACAGATCCAGGAAATGTTTAATCAGTATTAATCACTCCGGCCCCGGTCATTTGGCCGGGGTTCGTTTCTGTACACGCATTGTAATTCCCACGCAATAATGCTCCTTGTTATAATAACTGTTGTTATTATTTGGGTGGAGCCCCACGAATGAAAAAACAATGGACTGCTGGAATTGTACTCCTGGCAATGTTATCAACATATTGCCTTGCTAATGACGTTACTCCTCCGACTGACAAGATCCTTAAAGACCAATTTTATGCCGACTTTACGGGACTGATGAAGCTAGATGATATTTCGTTAAAGTTGATTAGCGCAGAAGGAAACCAGGCAACGTGGTCGGCAGAAGGTGATATGTCCGCTACTGAAGATCTCTATAGCATGGTCGGGATGGCGGGCGACTATAAATTTATGGAAAAAAACTGGGTTAAAGGTCATCAGGTTAAATTTTCTGCCATGGTGACATCTGTTGGTACACCTGCTTCAGGGTGGCGGACTGAGTTTTTTTCCATGCAAACAGCGGCTAAAAATATCGGTTATCCATTGTCAAAAACGGAAAATAAAGATCAGTACCTCGTGATTACCGACAGCAATTTCTATCCAAAGTTGGCCAGGATAGAGGCCAGCTATCACGATAAAAAAATTGCTCAGGAAAAAGCTCAGATCCAGATAGATAAAGTGGAAAAACAGATTGCTGACTTGGATACGCAAATTAAGCAATCATGGGGTAAGGATGCAAACGGCAATCCCCGTACCCGCAGCGATGTTATGCAAGAAAAGTTGCAGCAAATGTACGAGATCGACAGGCAAAACGATCCGCTGAAATTCGAGAATCATTACTATAAAACCGTATACGACCCCGCGCTTGCTTCCTGCCAGGCCAAACCAGAATGTGATGCTGCGCCGTTACGCGCTGCGCGTGATACTGCGCTTAATGAACAGAAGCGAGAATATTACCGTCAGCACGCGCTTATGAATGCAAAAATCAAAGAAGAGATGGCAGCGCAAGATGAAAAGCTGAAACCGCTTTATGACCAGCAAAGTGAGCTGCGTGGTCAGGGAATGGCGCTGGATACGCAGATCAATCAATTAAAAAGCGAGTATGAGCGCTGGGATAGAGATATTACTGATTTACGGCGCAAAGGTATTATCAAATAAATTTCGAGTTCGGTAGCGTTAGCGCTACCGAACTTGATTTAAAACGCCATGTTCACCAGCCATTACTCCGCCAGAAACAGCTCCAACAGAGAGTTCAAAAACAGCTTACCGTGTTGAGTAATCTGCCAGTATTCATCGCATTCACTCAGGTAGCCCTGGGAAATAGCCTCATCGATCTGTCGACGAATAACGTCCTCGGTAAGCCCGGTATATTGTCTGAACTCCGTGCGAGGCGCGGCCTCAAGCAACCGGAAACGGTTCATAAAGAACTCGAACGGCTTATCGGCTTCGGCGACATCACGCTGGCTTTCGAGATAACGCCCTTGCATGTAGCCACGCGGATGCCGTGTTTTGGTGGTACGCAGAATGTGCCCGTCCGGGAACGTAATTTTGCCATGCGCGCCGCAGCCAATACCGAGATAGTCGCCAAAACGCCAGTAATTAAGGTTGTGCTGACACTGATAGCCCGGCTTTGCATAGGCTGAGGTTTCGTACTGTTGATACCCGGCGGCGGTCAGCAACTGGTGGCCTTGCTCAAAAATATCCCACAGCGCATCATCGTCTGGTAAAACAGGTGGACGAGAACCGAACAGCGTGTTGGGTTCGATGGTCAACTGATACCAGGAAAGATGCGGTGGGTTGAGCGCGATTGCCTGCTGTAAATCGCCCAGCGCCTCTTCCAGCGTCTGATCTGGCAAACCATGCATCAGGTCGAGGTTAAAGCTGCGTAGCCCCATACCGCTCGCCAGGTGTGCTGCTCGTTTGGCTTCTTCCGGCCCGTGAATACGTCCCAGACGCTCGAGTTTGGCGGAGCTAAAGCTCTGTACGCCAATTGAGATACGGTTTACGCCAGCGCGTTGATAATCAACAAAGCGATCGGCTTCCACCGTCCCGGGATTCGCCTCCATGGTGATTTCTGCATCTGCGGCCAGATTCAGCCGTGCGCGCACGCCGTCGAGCAACGCTTGCATTGCCGGGCCAGAAAGCAGGCTCGGCGTACCGCCACCGATAAAAATCGTCTTTACTTCGCGCCCCTGGGCGTGGGCCACCTCAGTATCCAGATCGCTCAGCAGGTGCTGAACATAGTCGTCATGAGGAACCTCGCCCTTAAGCGCATGCGAGTTAAAGTCGCAGTACGGGCATTTCTGCACGCACCAGGGGATGTGAATATAAAGACTTAGCGGCGGAAGGTTAACCATTACGCAGGGCATCCAGCAGCAGCTTCAGTGCCTGTCCGCGGTGAGAAATCGCACTTTTTTCTTCGCGGGTCAGCTCAGCAGCTGTTTTTCCTTCGGACGGCACAAAAAAGATTGGGTCGTAACCAAAACCACCGTTTCCGGCCGGTTCACGGGTAATCACGCCCGGCCAGCTTCCGTGGCACACTAAAGGCGTGGGATCGTCCGCATGGCGCATATACACCAGCACGCAGTGGAATTGCGCCTGACGCTGGTCATCCGGGACATCCCGCAGGGTGTGCAGCAGTTTTTCCAGGTTCTGCTGATCGGTCGCATCTTCGCCGGAATAGCGGGCTGAATAGATACCCGGCGCGCCGCCAAGGGCATTTACTGCCAGGCCGGAGTCATCAGCAATGGCTGGCAAACCCGTAATTTGTGCGGCATGACGCGCCTTCAGAATGGCGTTCTCAATAAACGTCAGCCCGGTCTCTTCTGCAGAATCAACACCCAGATCCGTTTGGGCAACAACATCAAGACCGAAATCACTCAGAAGAGAGGCGAGTTCACGCACTTTACCGGCATTGCCGGTCGCGAGGACAACTTTTTGCATGGAATACCTAATCAGTTAGCGCCGCAATTTCGGGCGGGATCTGTTGCGGATGAATAATTTTAACCTGTTTGTGCCGACCAAGCTCGCCCTTCTCAATAACGACTTGGCTTTTCGCTACGCGGAACTGTTTGCCGAGAAACTTCACCAGATGGCTGTTGGCTTGTCCATCGACCGGCGGGGCGGTAATGGCGACTTTAACTTCGTCGCCATGTAAACCCACAATACTGTCACGGCTGGCTTTCGGCTGAATATAGAGCCGTAAAACCAGACCGTCGTCGCAGGGTGTAACGGCACTCATAGCGCCATCCACAGCCCCGGCAGCAGCATGTTGCCTGTCGCCTGTAACACTTCCGCGATACCCATGTTAATGACATAGAGCAGCAGAACCAGAATCATTGGGGAGAAATCGATCCCGCCCATGCCTGGAAGTATGCGACGGATAGGACGCAACAGCGGATCCGCCAGTTGAATCAGCACGTACTCCACCGGGCTGCGACCCTGGCTGACCCAGCTCATAATCGCCATTACCAGCAGCACCCAGAAAATCAGCAGCCCAATGGTCTTCAGGACAATCAGCACGGCGGCGATCCAGATGATCGGCTGGAACGTGACCACCTTAAATAGCACGATGGCTTTGATAAAGCTGAGAACGAGCGCGACTAATGCTGATGCGCTGTCAATGGGCCCCATTGGCGGAATAATACGGCGTAACGGCCCAATAATGGGCTGAGTGATTTTCACAATAAACTGCGAGAACGGGTTGTAGAAATCGCAGCGAGACCATTGCATCCACACGCGCAGCAGCAGCGCCATGGTATACAGCTCAATTACCGTTGAGAGCAGGAAGGTCAACGTATTCATGGTGTTCCTTAATTTTCCTTATTTTTTAGTGTAATCACGAGCACCAAAAATGGCAGTGCCGATGCGCACCATCGTGCTACCCGCCGCGATAGCGGCATCCATATCATCAGACATCCCCAGCGAGAGCGTATCGATATTTGGATAGCGTGTTTTCAACCCGGCAAATGCTACAGCCATTTGCTGTGCAACTTCAAACTGCCTTACATAATCTGACTCAGGAGCGGGAATAGCCATCAAACCACGCAGGGTAATGCGCGGCAGCGCAGCGACTTCAGCGGCCAGGGCATCAAGCTCTGCCAGCGGAATCCCTGACTTACTGTTCTCATCGCTGATATTAATCTGGATCAGCACATTCAGCGGCGGCAGGTCTGCCGGGCGCTGTTCGCTCAGACGGGCAGCGATACGTAGACGGTCGATCGTATGGCACCAGTCAAAATGTTCAGCGACCAGACGACTTTTGTTGGACTGCAGCGGGCCGATAAAGTGCCACTGCAGATCGTTGACGCTTTTTTCCTGAAAGTAGCGGATTTTATCCACCCCTTCCTGGACATAGTTTTCACCGAAGGCACGCTGCCCTGCGGTAATGGCTTCTTCGATGGCGCTCGCAGGTTTGGTTTTGCTGACTGCAAGCAATATAACTTCTTCTGAAGACCGCCCGCAACGCGTCGCGGCGGCTGAGATTTTGTCCCGGACATGTGCCAGGTTATGCGCGATATCGTTCATTTTCCGAGGATGTTCATATGAATATGGAAGAAATAGTGGCCCTTAGTGTAAAGCATAACGTGTCGGATCTACACCTGTGCAATGCATGGCCTGCGCGTTGGCGCAAACATGGAAAAGTCGAAAGCGCACCGTTTACTGCGCCTGACGTAGAGAATCTGCTGATGTGCTGGCTCAGTGAGCAACAACAGGTACAGTTGCAGGAGCAAGGGCAGATTGATTTTGCCGTTACCCTGACGGACTCCCGGCGGCTGCGCGCCAGCGCATTTGCCCATCTGCAGGGAACCTCGCTGGCGCTAAGACTGCTACCGCTGGATTGTCCTCATTTAGACGATCTTCAGCCTCCCGCGGTCATACCTGAACTGCTTCACAGTGAAAACGGGTTGATTCTGGTGACAGGCGCTACCGGCAGCGGTAAATCTACGACCCTGGCGGCGATGGTGGAGTATCTTAATCAGCATATTGAGGGGCACATTCTGACGCTGGAAGATCCTATTGAATATCGCTACACCAGCCGACGTTGTCTGATTCAACAGCGGGAGGTGGGCGCACATTGCGCCTCTTTCGCCACCGGTTTGCGCGGTGCGCTACGCGAAGATCCCGACGTTATTTTGCTGGGCGAGCTGCGCGACGTGGAAACCATTCGGCTGGCATTAACGGCGGCGGAGACCGGACATCTGGTGCTGGCAACGTTACATACGCGAGGTGCGGCGCAGGCCATCGCGCGGCTGGTGGATTCCTTTGCAGCAACAGAGAAAGATCCTGTGCGTAACCAACTGGCAGATAGCCTGCGGGCGGTTCTTTCGCAAAAACTGGAGGAGGATAAGCAGGGGGGACGCGTGGCGCTATTCGAACTGCTCGTCAACACGCCCGCCGTGGGCAATTTGATCCGCGAAGGGAAAACGCATCAGCTACCCGGCGTGATTCAAACCGGGCAGCAGACAGGTATGCAGACGTTTGCACAAAGTTTACAGCAGCGACAGGCGCAGGGGCGGCTTTAATAGCCCTGCTCGAAATAGCTTTCCAGGATAATAACGGCAGAAGCGGAGTCTACTTTGCCTTTATTCAACGCCCGGTAACCGCCTTGCTCAAACAGGCCTGAGCGGGCTTCGACGGTGCTCAAACGTTCATCGTGCAGCGTTACGGTTACGCCAAAGCGACCATGAATGCGGTTAGCGAATTTACGTGCGCGCGCGGTAAGGGGCTGTTCGGTGCCATCCATGTTGAGCGGCAGGCCGACAATGATTTCATCCGGTTGCCACTCTTTCAGCAGGCGTTCAATCAAATTCCAGTCTGGCGTACCGTCCTGTGCTTTGATGGCGGGCAATGGCCTGGCCGTACCGGTAATGCGCTGACCCACGGCGACGCCGATACTTTTCGTACCAAAATCAAAAGAGAGTAATGTTCCGTTCATCATGCGTGTCCCGCCACGCCGGGCATGGTCTGAATATCTATCCCGATAAGCTTCGCCGCATCGCGCCAGCGGTCGGCAATCGGCGTTTTGAATAAGATGTTGAGATCGGCAGGGGCCGTAAGCCAGGCGTTATCCAGTAACTCTTGTTCCAGTTGGCCCTTTTCCCATGATGAATAGCCTAATGCCACCAGCACCTCGGATGGTTGCTCCTGCGTGCCCAGAGTTTCTAATACATCGCGGGAGGTTGTGATGATGGTGTTATCAGAAATGCGAATACTGGACGCAAAGCGCGACGGTGGGGTATGAAGTATAAATCCACGGTCTTCTGCCAGCGGGCCGCCGAGCATCACGGGCTTATCCAGACGAATGGCCGGATCGCGTTCTTCTGGAGTAATCTTCAGCTTTTCCAGAATCCCTTCAATTTGTAAGTTTTCCAGAGGCTTATTGACGATAATCCCCATTGCTCCGTTCTCATTGTGTTCGCAAATATACACCACGGAACGGCGGAAAATTGGATCCTGGAGAGCAGGCATGGCAATTAGAAAGTGATGCTGTAAATTCATTGTCAGAGGTTCTGTTTCCTGGTTCAAAAAAGCAACAGCGCCCAGTATGCGTACAAACAGGAGCGCTGTCACTATTAGTATTGGTAGGGTCCCTTCTACCGGCGAGTTCTTTTATTTTTGCAGGCGCGCTTCAATAGCATCCATCAGCATACCGGTAATCGAAACCGGGAACTCCGCTTCAATTTCACGAATACAGGTTGGGCTGGTGACGTTAATTTCCGTCAGACGATCGCCAATGATATCCAGACCGACAAAAATCAAACCTTTCGCTTTCAGCGTTGGCCCAATGCGACGGGCAATTTCCCAGTCACTGTCGGTTAATGGACGCGGCTCGCCACGACCACCTGCGGCCAGGTTGCCACGGGTTTCGCCGCCCTGCGGAATACGCGCCAGGCAGTAAGGAACGGGTTCGCCATCGATCACCAGCACGCGTTTATCGCCGTCTTTAATGGCTGGCAGATAGTTCTGCGCCATGCAGTAGCGGGTACCGTGCTCGGTCAGCGTTTCCGCAATAACGCCAAGGTTCGGATCGCCTTCTTTCACGCGGAAAATAGAGGCCCCGCCCATGCCGTCCAGCGGTTTGAGAATGATGTCGCTGTGTTTTTGCCAGAAGGCTTTCAGTTGCGCTTTATTACGCGTGACCAGAGTTTCCGGCGTCAGATCGGCAAACCATGCGGTGAACAACTTTTCGTTGCAGTCGCGCAGGCTCTGCGGTTTGTTGACGATCAGCGTTCCTTTCTCTTCTGCACGTTCCAGAATATAGGTCGCGTAGATGAACTCGGTATCAAACGGCGGATCCTTACGCATCAGAATAACGTCCAGGTCTGCCAGCGGGAGATCCTGTTCGCTCTTGAACTCATACCATTTGTCGTAGTTCTGCTCTACGCTCAGGGTACGCGTATGGGCGCGGGCTTCACCGTTGATCAGATAAAGATCGGCCATCTCCATATAATGAATTTCGTAACCGCGGCGTTGCGCTTCCAGCAGCATAGCGAAACTGGAATCTTTCTTGATGTTGATGCTTGCGATGGGATCCATCACGATGCCGAGCTTGATCATGTTCTTCTCCGTTTATGCCTTAGCCCAGATCGCCAAAACGCACCTGAAGCGCGGTAATGGCGGTGAGCGCAGTTGTCTCAGTACGCAGAACGCGAGGTCCTAACAGAATATCAGTAAACTGATACCGTGCGGTCATGGCAATTTCATCTGCCGACAACCCACCTTCCGGGCCAATCAGCAAGCGGATGCGCTCCACCGGGAGCGGCAGCGTGTTAATGCTGGCGCTGGCGCGAGGATGCAGATTGAGCTTCAGTCCTTCGTCCTGTTCTGCGCACCATGCTTCCAGATCCATTGCCGGGTGAATTTCAGGCACCCGATTACGACCGCACTGTTCGCAGGCGGCAATAGCGATTTTCTGCCACTGCTGGAGCTTCTTGTTCAGGCGTTCATTGTCCAGTTTAACGCCGCAACGCTCAGAAAAAAGTGGCGTAATGAGGCTTACACCCAGTTCAATCGATTTCTGGATAGTAAATTCCATTTTTTCACCGCGCGACATTACCTGGCCCAGGTGGATATGCAACGGTGATTCCCGATCGTCGAGTTCAGCGTTAAGCACCTTCACTTCCACGCTTTTCTTACTGGCATGGGTAATTTCGGCGTCGAATACCTGATTGCTGCCATCAAACAGCTGTAGCGGCTGGCCTGGCCCCATACGTAGTACGCGGCCGATATGGTTGGCAGCATCTTCACACAGTGAAATTTGGCTACCGGAAGCGAGTGGCTCTGGGTGATAAATGCGAGGAATGCGCATAGTTAAACATCCGCGTCATGGCCCTGGGCTGCAACAGGCAGGGCATGGTTAAAAATATTGCCGCTAGTGTAGGTTAGCTCTTTTGCGCCTGGCAAGCGCGTTGCACATAGGGGTTATGATTCCCCTGTACCTTCGCGATGCGTTCGTCGCGCTCACACTCCCAGTCGGTGACCGGATACTGCTTATTCCAGGCATTAAAAAGCTGGGTTTGCTGGCGAGAGAGCGTCAGGTTGTATTGGTCGCGCATATAAAAATAGGTACGCGCGATGGCGCCACGGGCGCGGGCAGGCGGCTCGGCAACTTTCTCTTTGAAATCAACCTTCATCGCGCACTGTCCATACTGGCCTTCGCCACCGTTCCACTGGCTGTACATGAAGTTAGCGCGATCGCCATTCACTTCACCTACCGCAGGCTGCAGGTTATGCATATCGCTTTCCATTTTGCGATAGACCGGATCTTTAGCGCAGTTTTTACGCCCTCCGTCCTGCCAGCACTGACGCTGATGACCAAACTGCCAGGCGGGGACAACGTGCTCCCATTCAATTCGACTGGCGCGGTTTTCGTTTTTTCGCACTTTATAGCCGCAGGATTCGAGGTCCACGACCCCTTTTTTGCCTTGCCAGTTAATTTTACAACCGCAGTAGAAATCGCCTGGTGCATCGGCGTTAACTTTGACGCCCGCCGCTTTTGCCTGAGAAAAACTGTTGATGCCTTCGGCTAAAGCCGGGCCTGAAAATGCTGCGGCTAACAAGGCCGCAGCAAAAGAAAAATTACGGTACATCACGAACTCCGTGTCAAAACGAGCCCGCAACGTAGCGAAAGTCATTCCTGTATGCAATCAGTTAGATCAGAAAAGTTCCTGATAATTCTGAAGATTATTCTGCAATCAGTGGTTCGCCGCAGTGAACGCAGCGGTAGGTGGCTTCGCCGCGTATCACGCGGTTATGGCGGCGTACGGTCAGTTGGTGTTCCTGACACTTGCAGCGGTAAGTAAAGGTCTTACGCTGCACGGATTGCAGTTCGAACTGATGCGTACGTCGGGCTGGCACGCCCAGCACGCTTTCCATCATCCATTTCCACTCTTTGCCGTGCGGCGGCACGCGGCCAAAGTATTTCCACACCAGTAAATGCGCCAGTTCATGGGGCACCACTTCGTTAACGAACGCGTCAACGTTCTCCATCAGCAGGACGGGATTCAGACGAATTTCGTAGGTTTGTAGCCACGCGGTACCCGCGGCGGTTCCGCGCTGTTGGTAAACCAGCTTTGGCTCCGGGTAATTGCGTTCTAGCTTGAGATTGGCCTGAGCGAGTTTTTCCCGCAGGCTACGCATAACGGCTTGCTGGATGGCGATAGGGAGACGGGAGGTTTTCATAACGCCAGAGGATAGTGCGACAGGGAAGGGACTGCAAGAGGAAGGCTTCCTCCCGCGGGGGAGGAAGCTTTTCGTGATTAGTCGTGTGCGCCAATTTCGCGCAGTTTACGACCTTTCATCAGGTTACGTTCAATGTGTTCCAGAGAGACATTTTTAGTTTCAGGTATCAGCCACAGGGTCAGGAAGATGAACAGGACGTTCAGACCACCGTAGACCCAGAAAGTATTGGCGCTTCCCAGCGAGTTCAGCATCGTCAGGAAGGTTGCACCGACGATCATATTGGCAATCCAGTTGGTTGCGGTAGAGCAGGTGATACCGAAATCGCGGCCTTTCAGCGGTTGGATTTCAGAGCACAGAACCCAAATCAGCGGACCGGCGCTCATGGCAAAGCCAACGATAAACATCAGCAGCATCAGTACAGCGAAGTATTGCGCGGCCGCCGAGTGAATACCCACGTGCATCATCGTACCCAGCACGCCCATACCGACGGCCATGACGATAAAGCCGAGGATCAGCGTAGGCTTGCGGCCCCAACGGTCAACCAGGCCAATGGCGATAAAGGTTGCCAGTACGTTGGTCAGACCGACGATAACAGTCCCCCACATCTGCTCGGTGGTGTTGGTGTAGCCCGCCAGCTCAAAGATTTTCGGTGCGTAATACATAATGACGTTCATCCCGGTGAACTGCTGCATCACCTGTAACAGGACGCCAAGGAATACTGCGCGGCGGAAGTTGCTGTTTTCTTTAAACAGCGCCCAGCCGCTCTGCTTCACCTGCAGACTTTCACGAATTTCATCCAGCTCGCGTTTGGCTTCTGCGCTGGTATCACGCAAACGCAACAGAACACGTTCAGCATCGACAAAACGACGTTTAGCAGCAAACCAGCGTGGGCTGTCCGGCAGGAAGATAACGCCAACCAGCAGCAGCAGGGCAGGGATGATGATCACGCCCAGCATCCAGCGCCATGCGCCGCTGTAGCTAAACGCCGTATCGGAAAGATACGCACCCAAAATACCGATGGTGATCATCAACTGATACATAGAGATCATGCTGCCACGAATTTTTTCCGGGGCAATTTCAGACAGGTAAAGCGGCGCGGTATAAGACGCAACGCCTACCGCAAGGCCGAGCAGCACGCGGGAAACCAACAGCACTTCAACGTTTGGTGCCGCGGCGGAGAACAGTGAACCGGCAACAAACAGGATTGCGCCGATCATCAAACTCTTTTTACGCCCCAGTTTGAAGGAGAGCCAACCGCTGCCGACGGCACCCACGGCTGCACCAAACATCATCGAACTCACCACCCATTCCTGAGTGTGGGGGGTAATTTGGAACTCGTCGGTGATGAACGGTAAAGCTCCGGCAATAACACCGATATCCAGGCCAAAAAGTAATCCAGCCAGGGCTGCAAGAAAGCAGACAAAAAATGTCATGGCTTTGTTGGAACGCCCCGTTTTTTTATTGTCAGGCATGATGCCCTCCGGTTGGGTAGCTAGTTTTGTTGATGTTAAGGGTAGGTGAGTACGGGGTAAAAAAATGCGAATCACATCACATTAGTGTAATCGGTTACACTAGCATTCATGTAAGTTATTGGTTATTTGATTGAAAAATAACGTTATTTATTTCGCATGAATAACATTGATTGTCTGGGTTTAAGATAATGCTGAAATATAATGTAACAGTGATGCAATCATAGTAACGAAGAGATGTTGATTCATGTTGGATCGAAATTCTACGATATGTAATCGCTTTCATTTGTTGTTTGCAACAAGGGAGATTAGCGTAGCTTTGGCTATGGGGTATGGAAGAGAAAAGGACATAAAAAAGACCAGCGCGAGGCTGGTCTTCATAAGCGTTGAGCCGTGAGGGAATTACTTCAGACCGGCAGCTTCACGCAGCAGAGCGGCTTTGTCGGTTTTTTCCCATGGGAAATGTTCGCGACCAAAGTGACCGTAAGCAGCGGTTTCTTTGTAAATCGGGTGCAGCAGATCCAGCATCTGAATCAGACCATACGGGCGCAGGTCGAAGAACTCGCGCACCAGCAGGGTCAGTTGCTCAGAAGGCACTTTTTCAGTACCAAACGTTTCCACCATGATAGAGGTCGGTTCAGCCACGCCGATTGCGTAGGAAACCTGAATCTCACAGCGATCAGCCAGACCAGCGGCAACAATGTTTTTCGCGACGTAACGAGCTGCATAGGCTGCGGAACGGTCAACTTTAGACGGATCCTTACCAGAGAATGCACCGCCTCCGTGACGCGCCATACCGCCGTAGGTATCAACGATGATTTTACGACCTGTCAGTCCACAGTCGCCCATTGGACCGCCGATTACGAAACGACCGGTTGGGTTGATGAAGAACTTGGTCGAAGCAGTCAGCCATTCAGTAGGCAGTACCGGCTTGATGATCTCTTCCATAACGGCTTCTTGCAGCGATTTCTGATCGATGTCTTCAGAGTGCTGAGTCGACAGAACAACCGCATCAATACCGACAATTTTGCCGTCGTCATACTGGAAGGTAACCTGGCTTTTTGCATCCGGACGCAGCCAGGATAAGGTGCCGTTTTTACGCACTTCAGCCTGACGCTGCACCAGACGGTGAGCATAGGTGATCGGGGCTGGCATCAGCACGTCGGTTTCGTTGGTTGCATAACCAAACATCAGACCCTGGTCGCCTGCGCCCTGTTCCAGCGGATCGGCGCGGTCAACACCCTGGTTGATGTCCGGAGACTGTTTACCAATCGCGCTCAGTACCGCACAAGAGTTGGCGTCAAAGCCCATGTCGGAATGCACATAGCCAATTTCGCGAACCGTGTTACGGGTGATCTCTTCGATATCAACCCATGCGCTGGTGGTGATCTCACCGCCAACTAAAACCATACCGGTTTTGACGTAGGTTTCGCAGGCAACGCGTGCTTTCGGATCCTGTTCAAGGATTGCATCCAGTACGGCGTCAGAGATTTGGTCAGCGATTTTGTCAGGATGCCCTTCTGATACGGACTCGGACGTAAAAAGGTGTTTTGCCATATTTAATTTCACCTAAGGAGAATTTGGTTAGCTCAAACTGTCGAGTGGAATAGCCATGTGTAGAAGATTCTACCATGAGTCTGCAGATGACGGACACTGGCAGTCTGAGTGTTAATCGGTATAGATGGATTAACATCTGGACGGCTATTTTAGGACAGTTCTTCGCCTGATTTCCAGCTTTTTTTGATTGAGGTCGCATTGTACTGAAAATGTAACTGGAAATTTTTCCTGACGGTGCTGGCAATGCGCGCATTTATCTTTTGCTTTTTGACTTCCTTATGGGTATAAAACGCGGCGCGCGGCTCATACAAAAGCACACGACGTTTTCATCGTGTTGCCACTTCCAGCCGGGTTAAGACTTTAGCTTTGGCTTGTGGGTTCGTTCCGTCAGGAGCAACCGTGGAGGTGATACGAGATAATGAACCGTTGTATTCTGCTGAATCTGTCGCACCGTTCTGGTGTACATATGTTCCCCGCAATCTGCATCTTGCATACCTGCCGATGTTATACCCATCTCGGCGCTTCTCAGGACTCCAGGGCCGGTAACGGTCACTAAGAACTGAACAAGGGCGCTCTTGGTAAACAAGAGTTTTCTCGTGGTTTCGCCGAACCGTCAGCATTAAGTTCGGTTACGTGTTTACATTGATATGAAAAAGAAACCGGTCGCACAGTCGGAGCGTCAGCACTATCTGCTGCAAATTCTGCCTGTATTTGGGTTGTTATCGCGTCTTCGGATTGCGATAGTAGTCAACTGTTTTACACTTGTTAATAAAATTTGAGGTTCGCTATGTCTGACGACATTTCTTTGGGTTCGCCTTCGTCAGCAGGCGAACACGGTGTACTACGCTCCATGCAGGAGGTTGCAATGAGTTCCCAGGAAGCCAGCAAGATGCTGCGTACTTACAATATTGCCTGGTGGGGTAATAACTACTACGACGTCAATGAACTGGGCCACATCAGCGTGTGCCCGGATCCGGACGTACCCGAAGCGCGCGTTGACCTTGCTGAGTTGGTGAAAGCCCGTGAAGCGCAGGGCCAGCGTCTGCCTGCATTGTTCTGCTTCCCGCAGATCCTGCAACATCGTTTGCGTTCGATTAACGCCGCGTTTAAACGAGCCCGTGAATCTTACGGTTACAACGGTGACTATTTCCTCGTTTACCCGATCAAGGTCAACCAGCATCGTCGCGTGATTGAATCGCTGATCCACTCCGGCGAACCGCTGGGGCTGGAAGCTGGTTCCAAAGCTGAATTGATGGCCGTTCTGGCCCATGCCGGAATGACCCGTAGCGTGATCGTGTGTAACGGTTATAAAGACCGCGAATATATCCGTCTGGCACTGATTGGCGAGAAGATGGGCCATAAGGTCTATCTGGTCATCGAGAAGATGTCTGAAATCGCTATCGTGCTGGATGAAGCTGAACGCCTGAATGTCGTTCCGCGTCTGGGCGTGCGTGCGCGTCTGGCGTCGCAGGGCTCTGGCAAGTGGCAGTCCTCCGGCGGTGAAAAATCAAAATTCGGCCTGGCGGCAAACCAGGTGCTGCAACTGGTAGAAATTCTGCGCGAGCGTGGTCGTCTGGACAGCATCCAGTTGCTGCACTTCCATCTCGGCTCCCAAATGGCGAACATTCGTGATATCGCCACCGGCGTACGTGAGTCGGCGCGTTTCTACGTTGAGCTGCACAAGCTTGGCGTTAATATCCAGTGCTTCGACGTGGGCGGTGGTCTGGGTGTGGATTACGAAGGTACCCGTTCGCAGTCTGACTGTTCCGTAAACTACGGTTTGAACGAATACGCCAACAACATCATCTGGGCTATTGGTGACGCCTGTGAAGAACACGGTCTGCCGCATCCGACGGTAATCACCGAGTCTGGCCGCGCGGTAACCGCGCACCATACCGTGCTGGTATCTAACATTATCGGCGTTGAGCGTAGCGAACACACCGAAGCCACACCTCCGGCTGACGATGCGCCACGTGCCCTGCAAAGCATGTGGGAAACCTGGCAAGAGATGCATGAACCGGGAACCCGTCGTTCGCTGCGTGAATGGCTGCACGACAGCCAGATGGATCTGCACGATATTCACGTTGGGTACTCTTCAGGCACCTTTAGCCTGCAGGAGCGTGCGTGGGCAGAGCAGCTGTATCTGAACATGTGCCATGAAGTGCAGAAACAACTCGACCCGAGCAACCGTGCGCACCGTCCGATTATCGACGAGCTGCAGGAGCGTATGGCGGATAAGATTTACGTCAACTTCTCGCTGTTCCAGTCGATGCCGGATGCGTGGGGGATCGATCAGCTGTTCCCGGTAATGCCGCTGGAAGGGTTGAATCAGGTGCCTGAACGCCGTGCGGTGCTGTTGGATATCACCTGTGACTCTGATGGCGCTATCGACCACTACGTTGACGGTGATGGCATTGCGACCACCATGCCGATGCCGGAATACGACCCTGAGAACCCGCCGATGCTGGGCTTCTTTATGGTGGGTGCGTACCAGGAGATCCTCGGCAACATGCACAACTTGTTTGGTGATACCGAAGCGGTTGACGTGTTCGTGTTCCCTGACGGCAGCGTAGAAGTTGAGCTGTCCGACGAAGGGGATACCGTGGCGGATATGCTGCAATACGTGCAGCTGGATCCGAACACCCTGCTGACGCAGTTCCGTGACCAGGTGAAAAACACCGATCTGGACGCTGAGCTGCAACAGCAGTTCCTCGAAGAGTTTGAAGCCGGTCTGTACGGTTATACTTATCTGGAAGATGAGTAACGATAAATGCCAGGTGGTGCTGCGCTTACCGTTCCTACGAAAGTAGGCCGGATAAGGCGAAGCCGCCATCCGGCAGTCGGAATCCGCGGGGGCAGCATTTGTGGCACTCACTTGAATCCGTACAAAATAACGGCGATAATTTGCCGTAAATATGCAGTTACCAAATCAATCCCTTCCTCGTCGGGCTTAACGACGCGGAGGGGATTTTTTTTCATCGATTTTTAAAGAGGTCAGTACATGAGCACCTTAGGTCATCAATACGACAACTCCCTGGTTTCTAACGCCTTTGGTTTTTTACGTCTGCCGATGAACTTCATGCCGTACGATAGCGACGCCGACTGGGTGATCACCGGTGTACCGTTTGATATGGCAACGTCTGGTCGTGCGGGCGGGCGTCATGGTCCGGCGGCAATCCGTCAGGTGTCCACCAACCTGGCCTGGGAGCACAACCGCTTCCCGTGGAACTTCGATATGCGCGAGCGCCTGAACGTGGTGGACTGCGGCGATCTGGTTTATGCGTTCGGGGATGCGCGTGAAATGAGTGAAAAACTGCAGGCGCATGCTGAGAAGCTGCTGTCTGCCGGTAAGCGCATGCTCTCCTTTGGCGGCGACCACTTCGTCACGCTGCCGCTGCTGCGCGCGCATGCCAAGCACTTTGGTAAAATGGCGCTGGTGCACTTTGATGCCCACACCGACACCTACGCTAACGGCTGCGAATTCGACCACGGCACCATGTTCTACACTGCGCCGAACGAAGGTCTGATCGATCCGAATCACTCTGTGCAGATCGGTATTCGTACCGAGTTCGACAAAGACAACGGCTTTACCGTGCTGGATGCGTGCCAGGTTAACGACCGCAGCGTTGATGACATTATCGCTCAGGTTAAGCAGATTGTCGGTGATATGCCGGTATACCTGACTTTTGATATCGACTGTCTGGACCCGGCGTTTGCACCAGGAACCGGTACGCCAGTGATCGGCGGTCTGACTTCCGATCGTGCTATTAAACTGGTACGTGGTCTGAAAGATCTGAACATCGTCGGGATGGATGTTGTTGAAGTGGCTCCGGCCTACGATCAGTCAGAGATCACCGCACTGGCGGCGGCAACGTTAGCGTTGGAGATGCTCTATATCCAGGCGGCTAAGAAAGGCGAGTAACGGTTTCGGGCTATTTTACTCGCCATTTTGAACCCGGGCAGTGCTCGCCATCCTCACGTACTACGTGTACGCTCCGGTGGCTGCGCGCTGTCCGGTCCCAAACTAGCTTCGCCAATAACGCCCGATCATTGGACTAAATTTGTAATTCTGTAGGCCGGATAAGGCGTTCACGCCGCCATCCGGCACTGTTCGAAGATTATTTGATCCCGTCTGCGCTCATGCGATCGCGAATATGTTGCGCACGTTCTGCGGATGCTGGATGATCGTCAAACATTGAGCTTTGACGTCCTGCTTCCAGTTTTGCCAGTTTCTCAAAACTGGTGGCTAAGCCAGCCGGATTGATCCCACGTTTGCGCAACAGATCATACGAGTAATCATCCGCCTCGGATTCCTGACGCTGGGAGAACTGCGAGTTCACCAGTTTCTCGCCAAGATCGCCCAATTGCGATTGCGACAGGCTGCCGACAATACCGCCAGCGGAAGCCGCAGCTGCGCGCACGGCGTTCGTACCCAGCGCAACCTGCATCCCTTTTTTCACGTGACCCAGCGCAACGTGACCCATTTCGTGGCCGATCACCGCTTCGACTTCGTTGTCGGTCATCATATCCATCAGGCCGCTGTATACGCGGATACAGCCGTTCGCCATGGCAAAGGCATTTACATCTTTCGCCATATAGACTTTGTAGTTCACCGGCTGGCCGTTAATGTTATCGCCAAGCGCGGCGGCGATTTTGCCAAGACGCGTTGCATACTCGCTGCCAGCCGGGGCGATGGTAGCTTTGCTGTCCATATCCTTACAGGCCTGATCGCTCAGCGCTTTTACCTGCGCATCGCTCAGACTGTAGGCCTGAAAAGCCTCTGCGCCTGAGGAAAGCAGTCCGTTTGAGTCCATGTTCTGGCAGCCGGTCAATGCCGCCGCCATGCTCGTAGCAAGCAGTAAAGCGCGAATTTTCATTTTTTCTCTTCCGCACAAAGTCAGGATTATTCTAAAAAATGCGTCGTTTGCAGGTGAACCGACGCTCGGCATAAGTATAAAGAAAAGAACAATAAGCGGGCGAGAAGATTGCGCAACTTGCGCGCATGATCCAGAGATTTCTGAAGCGGTAAAAGGATGCTCCATGTACATGACACGCGGCTTGGGTTACATTGTTGGCACTTTTTTCCGGCGTAGCCCAAAACGCGCTGTCGTCAAGTCGTTTAGGGCGTGGCCTTCATTATCCGATCTGGAGTCAAAATGTCCTCACGTAAAGAGCTTGCCAATGCTATTCGTGCGCTGAGCATGGACGCAGTACAGAAAGCCAAATCCGGTCACCCGGGTGCCCCTATGGGTATGGCTGACATTGCCGAAGTCCTGTGGCGTGATTTCCTGAAGCACAACCCGCAGAATCCGTCCTGGGCTGACCGTGACCGCTTCGTGCTGTCCAACGGCCACGGCTCCATGCTGATCTACAGCCTGCTGCACCTCACCGGTTACGATCTGCCGATGGAAGAACTGAAAAACTTCCGTCAGCTGCACTCTAAAACTCCGGGCCACCCGGAAGTAGGTTACACCGCTGGTGTGGAAACCACCACTGGCCCGCTGGGTCAGGGTATTGCCAACGCAGTCGGTATGGCGATTGCAGAAAAAACGCTGGCGGCGCAGTTTAACCGTCCGGGCCACGACATCGTCGACCACTACACCTACGCCTTCATGGGCGACGGCTGCATGATGGAAGGCATCTCTCACGAAGTTTGCTCTCTGGCGGGTACGCTGAAGCTGGGTAAACTGATTGCGTTCTACGATGACAACGGTATTTCTATCGATGGTCACGTTGAAGGCTGGTTCACCGACGACACCGCAATGCGTTTCGAAGCCTACGGCTGGCACGTTATTCGCGACATCGACGGTCATGACGCGGCATCCATCAAACGCGCAGTAGAAGAAGCGCGCGCAGTGACTGACAAACCGTCCCTGCTGATGTGCAAAACCATCATCGGTTTCGGTTCCCCGAACAAAGCCGGTACGCACGACTCCCACGGTGCGCCGCTGGGCGACGCTGAAATCGCCCTGACCCGCGAACAGCTGGGCTGGAAATACGCGCCGTTCGAAATCCCGTCTGAAATCTACGCGCAGTGGGATGCGAAAGAAGCCGGCCAGGCAAAAGAAGCCGCATGGAACGAGAAGTTCGCTGCTTATGCCAAAGCTTTCCCGCAGGAAGCTGCTGAATTCACCCGTCGTATGAAAGGTGAAATGCCGTCTGACTTCGACGCGAAAGCCAACGAGTTCATTGCTAAGCTGCAGGCTAATCCGGCGAAAATCGCCAGCCGTAAAGCTTCTCAGAACGCGATTGAAGCCTTCGGTCCTCTGCTGCCTGAATTCCTCGGCGGCTCTGCTGACCTGGCACCGTCTAACCTGACTCTGTGGTCTGGTTCTAAGGCCATCAACGAAGATACTGCCGGTAACTACATCCATTACGGTGTACGTGAATTCGGTATGACCGCTATCGCAAACGGTATTTCCCTGCATGGTGGTTTCCTGCCGTACACCTCCACCTTCCTGATGTTCGTGGAATATGCCCGTAACGCGGTGCGTATGGCTGCGCTGATGAAACAGCGTCAGGTGATGGTCTATACTCACGACTCCATCGGTCTGGGTGAAGATGGTCCGACTCACCAGCCGGTAGAGCAGGTTGCTTCTCTGCGTGTGACTCCGAACATGAGCACATGGCGTCCGTGTGACCAGGTTGAATCCGCAGTAGCATGGAAATACGGTGTTGAGCGTCAGGACGGCCCGACCGCGCTGATCCTCTCCCGTCAGAACCTGGCACAGCAGGAACGTACCGCAGAGCAACTGGCGAACATCGCTCGCGGTGGCTACGTGCTGAAAGATTGCGCGGGTCAGCCGGAGTTGATCTTCATCGCCACCGGTTCTGAAGTTGAACTTGCCGTGGCTGCCTGGGACAAACTGACCGCTGAAGGCGTGAAAGCGCGCGTGGTTTCCATGCCGTCTACCGATGCATTCGACAAGCAGGATGCGGCTTACCGTGAATCCGTACTGCCGAAAGCCGTCTCTGCTCGCGTCGCTATCGAAGCTGGCATTGCTGACTACTGGTTCAAATACGTGGGCCTGAACGGCGCTATTGTCGGTATGACTACCTTTGGTGAGTCTGCACCGGCAGAACTGCTGTTTGAAGAATTCGGCTTCACCGTAGACAACGTGGTCGCGAAAGCAAAAGAACTGCTGTAATTTCGATTACAGGTGAAAACGGGTCGCTTAGGCGGCCCGTTTTTAATTTGAATTAATTTAATTTACATTGCGCAATCAGTAAATTTAGATCTGAATCACAAATATGATATTTAGTGTTATTTGGTATTTGCAATGCACATCACACAATTAGTGTTGCTTTTTATTTTCAATGGTTCAATTCATTGTTTTTAAAGACTTCACAAAAAGACATTCCGCGCCATACGTATTTTCCCCCTCGATTGATTTCATTTTGCCGCACGCGTATTTTATTTTTAACGCTAACTCGTACCCTAAAAATAAAATAAGGAAAATGTATGCGGCTGATTGATTACTTTCCCGAATCATCTATCTCAATAAAAGATTCAGCAAAGAACTGGCAGGAAGCAATTGACTTTTCTATGTCATCCTTACTCGCCAATCATTATGTCAATTCAGATTATATTCAGGCGATCAAAGACTCAACGATTAACAATGGCCCTTATTATATTTTAGCGCCTGGTGTCGCCATGCCACACGCTCGTCCGGAATGTGGCGCGTTAAAAACCGGAATGTCATTAACGCTTCTTAAACAGGAAGTGAAATTTGCCGATGATGATGAAGGTATCAGATTATTAATCGGGTTGTCGGCGGCAAATGCTGACTCTCACATTGGCGCTATTCAGGCTTTAAGCGAATTATTATGTGAAGAGGAAGCGCTAAGCGCTTTGTTAGCGGCTAAATCAGAAAAACAGCTGGCGGATATTATCGCCTTTGCATAATTCATCGTTTCCTTTCAGGATAATATTATGGAAAACAAGTCTGCTCGTGCCAAAGTCCAGGCTTTTGGTGGTTTTTTGACTGCAATGGTCATTCCCAATATCGGTGCCTTTATTGCCTGGGGTTTTATAACCGCATTGTTTATTCCTACCGGTTGGATGCCGAATGAGCATTTCGCCAAAATTGTCGGTCCGATGATTACCTATTTACTGCCTGTCATGATTGGCTCCACAGGGGGACATCTGGTTGGCGGGAAACGTGGCGCGGTAATGGGAGGCATTGGTTCTATTGGCGTTATTGTGGGCGCGGATATCCCGATGTTCCTTGGCGCGATGGTGATGGGACCACTTGGCGGCTGGGTGATTAAGCATATCGACCGCCTGCTGGAAAAACGCATCCCCGCTGGTTTCGAGATGGTTATCAATAACTTCTCCCTGGGTATTGCGGGAATGCTCTTATGTTTGCTGGGATTTGAAGTCATTGGCCCGGCTGTTCTCATTGCCAATAACTTTGTGAAAGAGTGTATTGAAGCGTTGGTTCATGCGGGTTATCTGCCGTTGCTATCCGTAATCAATGAACCCGCGAAAATCCTCTTTCTGAATAATGCTATCGATCAGGGCGTCTATTATCCGCTGGGAATGCAACAAGCTTCTGAAACGGGAAAATCGATTTTCTTCATGGTGGCATCTAACCCAGGGCCGGGGTTAGGCCTGTTACTCGGCTTTGCCATTTTCGGTAAAGGGATGAGTAAAAAATCCGCGCCAGGTGCCATGATTATCCACTTCCTCGGTGGTATTCATGAGCTGTATTTCCCGTATGTGCTGATGAAGCCTTTAACCCTGATTGCGATGATTGCCGGGGGAATGACCGGGACGTGGGTATTCCACCTGCTGGACGGTGGGTTGGTTGCAGGACCGAGCCCAGGATCAATATTCGCCTATCTGGCATTAACGCCAAAAGGATCTTTCCTCGCGACCATCGCAGGCGTTACAGCGGGAACAATTGTTACTTTTGTGATTACATCTGTAATCCTGAAAATGGAAAAGAGCGTAGAAACAGAAAGTGAGGATGACTTTGCTGAATCAGCCAGAACCGTCAAAGCGATGAAGCAGGAAGGTAAATTCTCTTATAAAAATATTAAACGCGTCGCTTTTGTCTGTGATGCGGGAATGGGTTCCAGTGCGATGTGGGCAACCACGTTTCGTAAGCGTCTGGAGAAAGCGGGATTAAATATTAACGTCACGCACTATGCTATCGAAAACGTTCCACAAGATGCCGATATTATTGTCACCCATGCCAGTCTTGAAGGTCGTGTTAAACGAGTGAGTGAAAAGCCATTAGTACTTATTAAGAACTATATTGGTGATCCACTGTTGGATGATTTATTTAAACGCATTACTGCGAACTAACCTTCTTCTATTTTGGGAGTAAGTATGAAAACGAAAGTGGCTGCCATATATGGCAAGCAGGATATTCGTATCCGCGAATTTGATCTGCCTGAAATTACAGATAACGAATTGTTAGTAAGCGTAATATCCGATAGCGTTTGTTTGTCCACCTGGAAAGCGGCGGCATTAGGGAGCGATCATAAACGCGTGCCGGACGATTTGGAAAATCATCCGGTCATTACCGGACATGAATGTGCAGGTATCATTGTTGAGGTGGGAAAAAACCTTACGGATAAATATAAGAAAGGTCAGCGTTTTGTGTTGCAACCCGCGATGGGATTGCCAAGTGGATATTCCGCGGGATACAGCTACGAATATTTTGGCGGTAATGCGACATATATGATTATCCCGGAAGTGGCGATTAATCTGGGATGCGTTCTACCTTACCACGGCTCTTATTTTGCCGCCGCCTCATTGGCAGAACCGATGTGCTGCATTATTGGCGCGTATAACGCGAATTTTCACACCACGCCTTACGTCTATGAGCATCGCATGGGGATTAAGCCGGGGGGAAGCATTGCGCTTCTGGCCTGCGCCGGGCCGATGGGTATCGGAGCAATAGATTATGCCATTAACGGCAGTATTCAGCCGTCACGCGTGGTGGTGGTCGACATTGACGAAGCACGACTGGCGCAGGCTAAAAAATTGTTGCCGGTTGAGCTGGCGGCAGAAAAAGGGATTGAGCTTATCTATGTGAATACCTTCGGTATGGACTCCCCGACCGCGATGCTGCGCGCCCTTACTAATGACGCAGGTTTTGATGATGTCTTTGTGTATGCGGCAGTGCCAGCCGTCATTGAAATGGCTGACGATTTACTCGCGGAAGATGGTTGCCTGAATTTCTTTGCCGGTCCGACGGACAGCAACTTTAAAGTGCCGTTTAATTTTTATAACGTGCACTACAACAGCACTCACGTGGTCGGGACCTCCGGTGGATCAACGGATGATATGAAAGAGGCTATTGCACTCAGTGCAACCGGACAGCTACAGCCGTCGTTTATGGTGACGCACATTGGCGGCCTTGATGCGGTTCCGGAAACCGTATTGAATTTACCGGCAATTCCTGGCGGTAAGAAGCTGATTTATAACGGCGTTACCATGCCGCTAACCGCCATTGCTGATTTTGCCGAGAAAGGGAAAACTGACCCATTATTCAAAGAGTTGGCGCTGCTGGTGGAGGAAACGCACGGCATCTGGAACGAAAAGGCAGAAAAATACCTGCTGGCACACTTCGGCGTTGATATCGGGGAGGCGGCGATATGATGTCGCTGGCATGGCCGTTATTTCGTATCACGGAGCAGGCTGCGTTGGCAGCCTGGCCGCAAACCGGGTGCGGCGATAAAAACAAGATTGATGGTCTGGCCGTGACGGCAATGCGCGAAGCATTGAACAGTATTGCCATCCGCGGACGAATCGTCATTGGCGAAGGGGAGATTGATCAAGCCCCGATGTTGTGGATTGGTGAGGAAGTGGGAACCGGCGCCGGACCAGAGGTCGATATCGCTGTCGATCCTATTGAAGGTACGCGAATGGTGGCGATGGGGCAATGCAATGCGCTGGCCGTCATGGCGTTTGCCCCTCGCGGCAGTTTGTTACACGCCCCTGATATGTACATGAAAAAACTGGTTGTTAATCGGTATGCAAAAGGGGCGATTAATCTGGCGCTGCCGTTGGCAGACAATCTGCGCAATGTGGCTGAGGCACTGGGCAAACCGCTGGAGCGACTGCGGATGGTGACGCTGGATAAACCGCGTCTTCAACCAGCGATTGCCGAAGCGACACGGCTTGGGGTCAAAGTCTTTGCGCTGCCCGATGGTGATGTGGCCGCCAGCGTGCTGGCCTGTATGCAGGAAAATCCCTATGACCTGATGTACACCATTGGCGGGGCACCTGAAGGGGTTATTTCAGCTTGCGCAGTTAAAGCGCTGGGGGGCGACATGCAGGCTGAACTGATTGATTTTTGCGCGGCGAAAGGTGATAGCGCAGATAATCGTCTGATTGCGGCACAGGAACGTCAGCGCTGCAGGGAAATGGGCGTTGAGATCAACCGTATCTACGCGCTAGACGAACTGGTAGGGGGAAATGAGATCCTCTTCAGCGCGACGGGGGTTACGGGCGGCGATCTTGTGAAAGGGATCCAACAGGTTGCGAATGGTGTGCGCACGCAAACTTTACTGATCGGCGGCGCGGATCGAACGTGTAATATAATAGACTCTCTGCATTCATGGTGATTTATCGGATAACTAATGACGACGCTGACAGAAGACGATGTGCTTGAGCAACTGGATGCTCAAAATAATTTACTTTCGTTTATGACGACGGCACATAACATTTTGCTCCAGGGCATTAAGCGCTTTCTGCCGTCGCTGTTCGTTAATAACGATAAAGAGATCGTGGAATATGCAGTGAAGCCGTTGCTCGCCCAGAGTGGACCGCTTGACGATATCGACGTTGCGCTACGTCTGATTTATGCGCTGGGAAAAATGGATAAATGGCTTTACGCCGATATCACCCATTTTTCCCAGTTTTATCAGTACCTGAACGAGCAGGATACTATCCCCGGTTTTGCCGATGACATCACCTGGGATTTTATCAGCAACGTGAACAGTATTACCCACAACGCAACGCTCTACGGCGCACTGGAGTCAATGAAATTTGCCGACTTTGCTGCGTGGTCTGAGGTGCGCTTTAGTGCAATGGTCAAGACGGCAATGACGCTGGCAGTGACGGCGATTTTAAAGGAATTAACGCCGTGAAAATCAAACTAACGGTGAATGGGCTACAGGTTGAAGCACATTACCATGATGATGAGATAGAGAACGTCCACAAACCGTTATTACAGCAACTGGCAAAAATACACGCTGCTAATCCGCAGCGACGTACGATAGTTTTTCTCTGCGCGCCACCGGGTACGGGTAAATCGACGCTGACCACCTTCTGGGAATATCTCTGCGCTCAGGATCCTTGTCTGCCGGAGATCCAGACACTGCCGATGGATGGCTTCCATCACTACAACAGCTGGCTGGATGCCCATAATCTGAGGGCATACAAAGGTGCGCCGGAAACCTTTGATGTGGATAAGCTTGCGCAGAATCTACGCCAGATAAGGGAAGGAGAAGGATTCTGGCCGCAATATGATCGGCAAAAGCACGATCCGGTCGAAGAGGCCATACGGGTGACTGCGCCGATGGTGATTGTGGAGGGAAACTGGCTATTGCGCGATGATGAAAGATGGCGAGCGTTAGCTGAGTTTTGTGATTACTCGTTGTTTATTCGCGCTCCAGCCAATGCGCTGCGTACGCGGCTGGTAGGCCGTAAACTGGCTGGCGGACTCTCACAAGCTGACGCTGAGGCATTTTATGAGCGTACCGACGGACCGAATGTTCGTCGGGTGCTGGAAGATAGCCTGTCAGCAGACCTTATGCTGGAGATGACGATTGAGGGGGCATATCGGACGGCATGAGGTTTTTGTTGTGTAGCCGTACTATGCGCGAAAAATGGCGCTGCGTAAATGCAGCGTCATGGCTGATCGCTACAACGCTGGCGCCACGTGTACGACACACTGCCAGCCAGTTTTCGAAGACGCCAAGCCAGTGTGCATCAAAGTCCCGACTGGGCTCATCCAGCAGTAGAATAGCGGGTTTGAGGGCTTCCAGACTGGCGACGGCAACCATACGTCGTTGTGCCGTATGCAGATCGAGCGGGTGTGCGTCGGCGACATCCTCTAACTGACATAATCGCAGCGCCGCCATCGTGCGTTGCGCAATTTCAGTCGCCGGAAGCTTCTGTAGCCGTAATCCGAAGGCCACTTCCTCTGCAACCTTGCTGTGAAAGATTTGATTCTCCGCCTCCTGAAACAGTACGCCGAGCACCCTGGCGCGCTCCCGGTTTTTCAGTTGCGCAATCGCACGATTTTTAACGGTTATTGTGCCGGATGAGGGCGTCAGTAGCCCGGCCATGATGCGCAACAGCGTGGATTTTCCTGCGCCATTATCGCCCGTTAGCGCCAGCCATTCCCCCTCCTGGAGTTCCAGCGAAATATTGCGTAAACAGTCATCGGCGGCGTTCGGCCAGCGATAGCTGATCTGGTTTAGCGTCAGCATAGTGATGACAATGCTCCGTCGCGCAGCTGCCATGCCTGCTGGCAGTAGCTGAGAAAAGGTGAAGGGTTGCGTTCGAAAAGTATCACCAAAGCATGCTGTTCCTGTGCCCACTGTTGCAGTCGCGCCAGCAGCATTGCCGTGGCTTGCGCCGTCAGGCGACTGAACGCTTCATCCAGAATCAATATTTTCGGCTGCATGGCGAGTGCGCTGGCAATGACTACCCGCTGGGTTTCCCCGCCGGAAAGGGTGCCGGGATGACGATGGCGCAGAGGCTGACATTCCGTCAGCGTAAGGGCGGCATCTATGCGCTGCATAATTTCAGTCTCGGTAAGGCAGAGATTTTCCGGGCCAAACGCCACTTCTTCCTCCACGCTGAAAGTACAACCTGAAAGCTGCAGGTAAGGTGACTGCTGCACAAGCTGGATGGTACTCGACTGCTCGACCAGCGATAGTTGCCCGATGGGATTACCCAGTAGCGTGCCTGTGCCCTCAATTTCTCCCGGAAGGAAGTCGGGGTACCAGCCAGCCATCAGCTGTGCCAGCGTACTTTTCCCGCTGCCGTTCTCACCAAAAATAGCCACCATACCAGGCCTGGCGTAATGGAAATCGTAACAGGCGGATGGCCGCATAGCGTGCGTCGGAATATAGCGAAACTGCTCTAACGTAACCATATCCAGATTCCTGTCTCAACTGCCATCAGAACCACCATACCGTAGCGGGCCAGACGTTGTAAGGTGCTGTCTGGCGGCGCCCATAGCGTGGTACGAGTGCGATGCAGGCGAAATCCCCGCATATCGAGCGCTGCACCGCGAACGGCCAAGTCATTGAGCGCGTTATGGGTGAGCGGCACAATCAATGCCGGCATAGCGCGTAAACGTTGGTACCAGGACTCATCCAGCGGTACGCCGCGTGCGCGCTGAGCCTCGTGAATAATCGCCAATTGGTGTTTGAGCTGTTCAACCACCAGCAGCGGGCCTGCAAACAGATAGGCAACGCCTGGCGGCAGGCGAGAAGCAAATAGGGCGCGCATAAAGCGCGCAACCGGCACGTACTGCATCCACATCTGCGATGTCGACACAATGGCGAGGATCCGCAGCCAGAGCGTAACGGCATCGACCCAGCGTTCTGGTGTGCGCGGCTGCCCGCTAATCCACTCGGTAAGCCATCCGCCGTGTACCAGCCATAGCCCCAGTCCTAAGGGGATCATCAGCCAGAGTACGTATTTCGCCCGCGACCGCGTAGCCTTCATACATAGCAAACCGACAAACGTCGCGGCGCTGTACAAGCTGAGCGGCACTCCGGCTGGCAGCAGGAGCGTGGAGCAGGCGGCAAGCACCCATAGAGTTAACGACGTAAACGGATGCATTTAGCGCACGGCAGACATCGTAGGGAAATGGCGCGTGGTGCGCAGCGGAAGCTGTCGCAGCAGCACCCAGACGATGATTGCCGTGAGGATTTTATCGACCAGATTTGCACCGATGACGGTGATGGCGACGGACTCCACCAGGTTCTGACCGACCGAGTGCATCCAGGCGACAAAAAGATCCGCGCCGCTGCCAGTGACACCGCCGAACAGAGTCGTGCGAATCGGCACGGCAACGAGGGTCACGGCAAGCGTGATAATTACGCCGCTGACCACGACTTTGGGTAAGGTGCGAAACCATCCCGCCCGTGCCAGCCAACCGGCGACCAGTCCAATAACCATGGCGACGGGCGCAAAGGCGGCGGCGATCGGATCGGTCAGCAACCCCCACAACAGGTTAGTGAGTAATCCGGTTAGCATCCCCACAACCGGTCCTAACAGCACCGCACTGATCAACGTGCCAATCGAGTCGAGAAAAATAGGTAATTTCAACATGCTGATAAGCTGCCCACCGACCATGTTGATGGCGATAGCAATGACAATAAGAACCAGAGACTGGCTGGAAAATTGGCGACGCGCCATAAAAGACCTCGTATAAGTGAATCGTTAGCGGGATGAAATAACCAGTTCGTCATAACCGGAAACGGCGCAGGGCTGACGGCTGAATGCCAGAGACGTCAACTCGCCAATCACCAGTTCCAGCGTGGTTCGCACGGTACAGCCCGGCATCATGTGTCCGCCCAGCATCGCGCCGTGTGGGTCAGCAACCGCCAGATGAAGATGCTCGCCGGTAAGTTCCAGCGTGCCGTTCAGAGAGATAATTTCCCACGTACCCGTAAGTAATGTGGTTTCTTCACGTCCGGCGAAGCGCAGAGCAATGTTGGTCAAACTGCCGGTGCAACCCGCTATCCAGGCTGCCTGTAGTTGATGCTGCTGGATAAAAGCGTGTAGCGCTGAAAAGACTTCCTGGCCCGGTAATAAACGCAGCGCATGAAAGCGAGCTTCAGATGGTTGGGGATAGAATGTTGCCATAGTTGAGGGACTCCGAGACTCGGACGTTGCGCTGATAATATAGACGCGGGTTAGGGAGCTTTCTGATATAAATCAGGATTTGTGACATGGCAACGAAATAATCTTGCTACGGTTATTCGTAATTCTGGAATATGGAATAAAAGTCGCGTTGAAGGACGTTAAAATGTGACGTAAGTCAGATAACTGTGTTCTGTTGCTGGACAATCATTCCTTTTATTCCGCGTTTCGCTTATTCTAGCTGAAGCGTTTCAGTCGATTAAATGTTCGACAATTAACCAATTAGTCGCAGTTTGCGACAGGTAAGGTTTCCCTGAGCGATTTGCTGCATTACTCTGTCTGCCACATCGTTTCTGAGAAATCCTTGCAGGAGACCTATGACCGTACGCGTAGCGATTAATGGTTTCGGTCGCATCGGACGCAACGTGGTTCGTGCTTTGTATGAATCCGGGCGTCGGGCGGAAATCACCGTGGTGGCAATCAACGAACTGGCGGATGCTGCAGGCATGGCGCATTTGTTGAAATATGACACCAGCCATGGGCGTTTTGCCTGGGATGTTCGTCAGGAACGAGACCAGCTCATCGTTGGCGATGACGCGATCCGTATTCTGCATGAGCGAACGCTCGATGCGCTTCCATGGCGCGAGCTGGGTGTCGACGTTGTGCTGGATTGTACGGGGGTCTTCGGCAGTCGCGAACACGGCGAGGCGCATATTGCCGCCGGCGCAAAGAAAGTGCTCTTTTCACATCCTGGTAGTCACGACATCGACGCAACCGTTGTGTTTGGCGTTAATCAGGATCAGTTGCGCGCTGAGCACCGGATCGTTTCCAATGCCTCCTGCACCACGAATTGCATAATACCCGTCATTAAATTGCTGGATGATGCTTACGGCATTGAGTCTGGTACCGTCACCACGATCCACTCCGCGATGCACGATCAGCAGGTTATTGATGCTTATCATCCTGACCTGCGTCGCACGCGAGCGGCCAGCCAGTCGATCATTCCGGTTGATACCAAACTGGCGGCGGGCATCACGCGAATTTTCCCGCAGTTTAACGATCGTTTTGAAGCGATAGCGGTGCGTGTACCGACCATAAATGTGACGGCGATCGACTTAAGCGTGACGGTAAAAAAACCAGTAAAAGCCAGTGAAGTCAACCAGTTGCTGCAAAAAGCAGCACAAGGTGCATTTCATGGTATAGTTGACTATACGGAATTGCCGTTGGTCTCTGTAGATTTTAACCACGATCCGCACAGTGCCATTGTCGATGGCACCCAAACCCGGGTCAGTGGCGCACACCTGATCAAAACGTTGGTCTGGTGCGATAACGAATGGGGCTTTGCTAACCGAATGCTCGACACGACGTTAGCTATGGCTACTGTTGCTTTCAGGTAAGACGCAAGCAGCGTCTGCAAAACTTTTAGAATCAACGAGAGGATTCACCATGTCTGTAATTAAGATGACCGATCTGGATCTTGCTGGGAAACGTGTATTTATCCGTGCGGATCTGAACGTACCAGTAAAAGACGGGAAAGTAACCAGCGATGCGCGTATCCGTGCTTCTCTGCCGACCATCGAACTGGCCCTGAAACAAGGCGCAAAAGTGATGGTAACTTCCCACCTGGGTCGTCCTACCGAAGGCGAGTACAACGAAGAATTCTCTCTGCTGCCGGTTGTTAACTACCTGAAAGACAAACTGTCTAACCCGGTTCGTCTGGTTAAAGATTACCTCGACGGCGTTGACGTTGCTGAAGGTGAACTGGTTGTTCTGGAAAACGTTCGCTTCAACAAAGGCGAGAAGAAAGACGACGAAACCCTGTCCAAAAAATACGCTGCACTGTGTGACGTGTTCGTAATGGACGCATTCGGTACTGCTCACCGCGCGCAGGCTTCTACTCACGGTATCGGTAAATTCGCTGATGTTGCGTGCGCAGGCCCGCTGCTGGCAGCTGAACTGGACGCGCTGGGTAAAGCACTGAAAGAACCAGCTCGCCCGATGGTGGCTATCGTTGGTGGTTCTAAAGTATCTACCAAACTGACCGTTCTGGACTCCCTGTCTAAAATCGCTGACCAGCTGATTGTTGGTGGTGGTATTGCTAACACCTTTATCGCGGCACAAGGCCACGATGTGGGTAAATCCCTGTACGAAGCTGACCTGGTTGACGAAGCTAAACGTCTGCTGACCACCTGCAACATCCCGGTTCCGTCTGACGTTCGCGTAGCGACTGAGTTCTCTGAAACCGCTCCGGCTACTCTGAAATCTGTTAACGACGTGAAAGCTGACGAGCAGATCCTGGATATCGGTGATGCTTCCGCTCAGGAACTGGCTGAAATCCTGAAGAATGCGAAAACCATTCTGTGGAACGGTCCGGTTGGCGTGTTCGAATTCCCGAACTTCCGCAAAGGTACCGAAATTGTGGCTAACGCTATCGCAGACAGCGAAGCGTTCTCCATCGCTGGCGGCGGCGACACTCTGGCAGCAATCGACCTGTTCGGCATTGCTGACAAAATCTCCTACATCTCCACTGGCGGCGGCGCATTCCTCGAATTCGTGGAAGGTAAAGTACTGCCTGCAGTAGCGATGCTCGAAGAGCGCGCTAAGAAGTAAAAAATCACAGGGCAGGGAAACCTGCCCTTGTTTCAGCGCGCTTTTAGAGCACGCATTTTTTCATACTCTAAATAATTCGAGTTGCAGGAAGGCGACAAGAGAGTGAATCCCCAGGAGCTTACATAAGTAAGTGACTGGGGTGAGCGAACGCAGACGCAGCACATCAACTTGAAGTATGACGAGTATAAGGCCCGACGATACAGGACAAGAGACATGTCTAAGATTTTTGATTTCGTAAAACCTGGCGTAATCACTGGTGATGACGTACAGAAAGTTTTCCAGGTAGCAAAAGAAAACAACTTCGCACTGCCAGCAGTAAACTGCGTCGGTACTGACTCCATCAACGCCGTACTGGAAACCGCTGCTAAAGTTAAAGCACCGGTTATCGTTCAGTTCTCCAACGGTGGTGCTTCCTTTATCGCTGGTAAAGGCGTGAAATCTGACGTTCCGCAGGGGGCTGCTATCCTGGGCGCGATCTCTGGTGCGCATCACGTTCACCAGATGGCTGAACATTATGGTGTTCCGGTAATCCTGCACACTGACCACTGCGCGAAGAAACTGCTGCCGTGGATCGACGGTCTGCTGGACGCGGGTGAAAAACACTTCGCAGCTACCGGTAAGCCGCTGTTCTCTTCTCACATGATCGACCTGTCTGAAGAATCTCTGCAAGAGAACATCGAAATCTGCTCTAAATACCTGGAGCGCATGTCCAAAATCGGCATGACTCTGGAAATCGAACTGGGTTGCACCGGTGGTGAAGAAGACGGCGTGGACAACAGCCACATGGACGCTTCTGCACTGTACACCCAGCCGGAAGACGTTGATTATGCGTATACCGAGCTGAGCAAAATCAGCCCGCGTTTCACCATCGCTGCCTCCTTCGGTAACGTACACGGTGTTTACAAGCCGGGTAACGTTGTTCTGACTCCGACCATCCTGCGCGACTCTCAGGAATATGTTTCTAAGAAACACAACCTGCCGCACAACAGCCTGAACTTCGTATTCCACGGTGGTTCCGGTTCTACTGCTCAGGAAATCAAAGACTCCGTAAGCTACGGCGTAGTGAAAATGAACATCGATACCGATACCCAATGGGCAACCTGGGAAGGCGTTCTGAACTACTACAAAGCAAACGAAGCTTATCTGCAGGGTCAGCTGGGTAACCCGAAAGGCGAAGATCAGCCGAACAAGAAATACTACGATCCGCGCGTATGGCTGCGTGCTGGTCAGGCAACCATGATCACCCGTCTGGAACAGGCTTTCAAAGAACTGAACGCGGTTGACGTTCTGTAATTTACGCAGTTCCACGTGACATGAGGCCCGCAAATGCGGGCCTTTTTTATTGCTATGTCAACGTTCTGCTGGCAGAGAATTCTGTGATCTGTTTGGCAAAATCCAGGTTTATTGTTTACCCTTGTCAGGTTGCCAGTCCCGTCAGGGCGGCTTTATTTCTCCCGTTTGGGTAAGCAAAAAAGGAATATTGAATGGAAGATTTGAATGTTGTCGACAGCATAAACGGTGCGGGCACCTGGCTGGTGCGCAACCAGGAACTGCTGTTGAGCTATGCCGTCAACATCGTTGCGGCCATTGCGATTGTCATTATCGGTATGATCGTGGCGCGCATTGTATCAAATACCGTTAACCGCCTGATGCTGGCGCGTAAAATTGATGCCACTGTTGCCGACTTCCTCTCTGCACTGGTGCGTTACGGTATTATCGCTTTCACGCTGATTGCCGCTCTGGGCCGCGTTGGGGTGCAAACAGCCTCCGTGATCGCCGTTCTCGGTGCCGCAGGTTTAGCCGTCGGTCTGGCGTTGCAAGGTTCGCTGTCCAACCTCGCCGCAGGTGTCCTGCTGGTAATGTTCCGTCCGTTCCGTGCGGGTGAGTATGTCGATCTCGGCGGCGTGGCTGGAACCGTGCTCAACGTGCAGATTTTCTCCACCACCATGCGTACCGTTGACGGTAAGATTGTAGTGATCCCGAACGGTAAAATTATTGCCGGGAACATCATTAACTTCTCTCGTGAGCCGGTTCGTCGTAACGAATTTATTATCGGCGTGGCTTACGACTCCGATATCGATCAGGTGAAAAAAATCCTCACTGATATCATTCAGTCGGAAGATCGCATTCTTAAAGACCGTGAAATGACGGTACGCCTGAATGAGCTGGGGGCTTCCTCAATTAATTTTGTGGTACGCGTCTGGAGCAACAGCAGCGATCTGCAAAGCGTCTACTGGGATGTGCTGGAACGCATTAAGCGCGAGTTCGATGCCAACGGCATCAGCTTCCCGTATCCGCAGATGGATGTGAACTTCAAGCGTGTGAAAGAGCGCGCGGCAGAGTAATTACGCGCCCGGAGGCGCTTTTGCTTTCCGGGCCGATAAAAACTTTCTTTCCATTAATTTCCCTAATCTGCGATTAAAATTATCCATTTCCGCTAATGTTTTCCCCGCGCTATAGTCTGCTCCTAAGAGAAACAGTTCGGGATGATTAACGTGTTATCGTATTACTTTCAAGGGCTTGCACTTGGTGCGGCCATGATTCTTCCGCTTGGTCCGCAAAACGCCTTCGTGATGAACCAGGGCATTCGCCGCCAGTATCACATCATGATTGCTTTACTCTGTGCTATCAGCGATTTAGTGCTGATTTGTGCGGGGATCTTTGGCGGTAGCGCCTTGTTGATGCAGTCACCATGGCTGATGGCGCTGGTCACCTGGGGTGGGGTGGCTTTTTTACTCTGGTACGGTTTCGGGGCGTTAAAAACGGCGATGAGCAGTAATCTGGAACTGGCCAGTGCCGAGGTGATGAAGCAGGGGCGCTGGAAAATCATCGCCACCATGCTGGCGGTGACATGGCTCAATCCCCATGTTTACCTGGATACCTTTGTGGTGCTGGGGAGTCTGGGGGGGCAACTGGACGTTGAGCCGAAGCGCTGGTTTGCGCTGGGAACCGTCAGCGCTTCGTTCCTGTGGTTCTTCGGTCTGGCATTGTTGGCGGCCTGGCTGGCTCCGCGTCTGCGCACTGCTAAAGCGCAGCGCATCATCAATACGCTGGTAGGATTAGTGATGTGGTTTATTGCTTTTCAACTGGCAAAAGAAGGTGTTGCGCACGTTCATGCGTTGTTCAACTAAGTGTTGTCTGATGGACAACGGAGCGAGATCGTCTAAGCTTGCCTGCATGTGCCCTGAGTTTCGGGGTAATTATTGAAACATGGAGGAACGACCGTGAAGTTCAAAATAATGGCCCTGGCGGCATTAGTCGGATTCAGCGCACTATCGGTACAGGCAAATGAGTTGCCAAATGGACCGCACATCGTGACTTCCGGAACAGCAAGCGTGGATGCGACACCAGACATCGCTACGCTGGCAATTGAAGTGAACGTTGCTGCCAAGGATGCGGCTTCAGCGAAGAAGCAGGCCGATGAGCGCGTGGCGCAATATCTGTCCTTCCTTGAACAAAACCAGATAGCGAAGAAAGACATTAGCGCGGCCAACCTGCGTACCCAGCCGGATTACGACTACCAGAATGGTAAAAGTATCCTCAAAGGGTATCGTGCGGTGCGCACCGTTGAAGTCACGCTGCGCCAGCTGGACAAACTTAACGCTCTGCTCGATGGCGCGCTGAAGGCTGGTCTGAATGAGATCCGTTCGGTATCGCTTGGTGTTGCCCAACCGGATGCTTACAAAGATAAAGCGCGTAAAGCGGCAATTGATGATGCCATTCATCAGGCTGAACAGCTGGCTGCGGGCTTCAATAGCAAACTTGGCCCGGTGTACAGCGTGCGCTACCACGTTTCCAATTATCAGCCGAGCCCGATGGTTCGGATGATGAAGGCAGATGCCGCACCTGCTGCTTCTGCTCAGGAAACCTACGAACAGCCGGTTATTCAGTTTGACGATCAGGTTGATGTCGTCTTCCAGATTGAGCCGACGGCGGGGCAACCAGCTGCAACGCCAGCCAAAACTCAGTAATTGTTGCAGACCCGGCTTTCCAGCCGGGTTTTTTCTGTGAGCAACTGTAAAAATGAGACTTCACATCCGGTCTTTTTTTTCGCCGTAATGAGGATAGGCCATAGCGATTTTTAAGGGGACGCTATGGATATTTTTATCTCGAAAAAGATGCGTAATTTCATTCTGCTGGCGCAAACCAATAACATCGCCAGAGCGGCAGAAAAAATACATATGACCGCATCGCCCTTCGGTAAAAGCATTGCTGCACTGGAAGATCAAATCGGCTATACGCTGTTTACCCGCAAAGATAACAACATCAGCCTGAATAAAGCCGGACAGGAACTGTATCAGAAGCTGTTTCCCGTTTATCAGCGTCTCTCTGCCATTGATAACGAAATCCATAACGCCTCTCGCCGCTCGCGGGAAATTGTTATCGGCATCGACAATACCTACCCAACGATTATTTTTGACCAGTTGATTAGCCTTGGTGACAAGTATGACGGTGTGACGGCTCAGGCCGTTGAATTCAGCGAGAATGGGGTGATTGATAACCTGTTCGATCGCAAACTGGATTTTATTATCTCGCCGCAACACGTTTCCCCCCGCGTGCAGGAGCTGGAAAATCTGGCGATCAGCGAACTGCCTCCGCTGCGTCTGGGGTTTCTCGTTTCCCGGCGCTATGAAGAAAAACAGCCGCAGGATCTGCTGCGCGAGCTGCCCTGGCTGCAAATGCGCTTCCAGAATCGCGCCAACTTTGAGGCGATGCTGGATGCATACATGCGACCCTGCGGGATCAACCCGACCATTATCTATCGTCCGTACAGCTTTATGGCGAAGATTAGCGCGGTGGAGCGCGGGCAGTTTTTGACGGTGATCCCTCACTTCGCCTGGCGGCTGGTGAACCCGTCGACGCTGAAATATTTCGACGCGCCCGGCAGTCCCATGTATATGCAGGAGTTTCTCTATTCGCTGAAAAATCATCGCTATACCGCCACCATGCTCCAGCATATTGCTGAAGATCGTGACGGTAGTGCAAGTTAACCTAGCATCGAGCCTGTTTCGAGAAGGTTGCGATGCAGATCGAATGCATGGCTGAGATCGTGATGGATATGCCCGCCGGGTGCTTTCTCCAGATAGCGGTGCAAGTAATCTCTGTAAAGCGGATGCGCACAGTTATTGATAATCGTGTGCGCCCGCTGCATCGGAGATAACCCACGCAGATCGGCAATCCCTTGTTCGGTCACGATCACTTTAACGCTATGTTCGCTGTGGTCGACATGGCTGCACATCGGTACGATGGTTGAGATTTTCCCGCCTTTGGCAATCGACGGCGCCATAAAGATAGACAGGTAGGCGTTGCGCTCGAAATCTCCGCTGCCGCCAATGCCGTTCATCAGGTTCACCCCCGCAACGTGCGTGGAATTGGCATGACCGTAGATATCAAACTCCAGACCGACGTTGAGCGCAATAACCCCCAGCCGACGGATGATTTCCGGGTTATTGGAGATCTCCTGCGGGCGCAATACAATCCGGCTGGCGAAGAAGTCCATGTTGTCGTAAATCTTCTGTAGCGACGGGGCTGAAATGGTCAGGCTGGAGGCGCTGGCACCGCTTATCTTGCCCGTTTCCAGCAGATGCACCACCGACTCCTGCAACACCTCCGAATACATCATAAAGGGCGGGATATCCGGGTTCTCGCCCAGTCGAGCCATTACCGCGTTGTTGATATTGCCCACCCCGCTTTGTAAGGGCAGAAACTCAGCTGGAATGCGTTTGTGCGCCATTTCTGCCAGCAGAAAAGAGACTACGTTATCGGCAATTTGTTGGCTGACCGGATTGGTTTTATCCGATGCATTTCCTGCATCGGGCAGTTCGGTATCCACCACCGCAACCACCTTTTTGGGGTCTATCTGTACGCACTGACTGCCTACGCGATCCATGGTATGAAAAATGGGTACGCTGTTACGCCGCGGCGGCGCACCGGGTATCACGATGTCGGCAAACTCCGCCACACGCGGATTATGGTAATGATTCAATTCAATGATCACTTTTTTCGCCCGCAGCAGCCAGGTGGGGGCATTACCGATACCGCTGGACAGCCAAATCCGGCCATCCGGCGCGATGGCTGAGGCTTCAATGACGGCAACATCGATCTCGCCAAAAAAGCCGTAATTAACCATTTGCGCCACTTCGCTCAAATGGAGATCGACAAACCTCACCTGGCCCTGATTAATTTTGTCGCGCAGGCCCGATGACGTTTGATAAGGCGCACGCCAGGAAACGGCATCCGCCGCGGATAGTACATCATCAGCGGCGGCGCCAATTGATGCTCCGGTCAGCAGGCGGATCTGAAAAGGCTGTCCGTTCTGATGCTGTTCGCAGGCGCGTTGGGCAATTGCGGTGGGTAACGCTTTTGGCGAACCCGCGGGGGTAAAGCCGCTAAACGCCACCATATCATCGTGCTGGATAATTTCTGCCGCCTGTTCGGCGCTCATCCGTTTCATGGCCGTCTCCTTCCTCAGACGTGATTAATGGCCGACAAAATTAGGTTTACGTTTTTCCATAAACGCGTTCATCCCTTCCTGATAATCCTCGCTGTCGTACACCGCGCGGCGCATGCCCTGAATGCGCTCGAACTCATCGGAATTCATGGTGTGCGCTTCACCCAGCACGCGCAGCTCTTCTTTAATGACGGCGATCGCCAGCGGCGCTTTCTCCGAGATGTGGTGCGCCATTTGCAGAGTGAAATCCTCCAGTTCGTCTACAGGAACCACATGGTTGAGGATCCCGACGGCCATCGCACGCTGAGCGGTAATCGGTGAGGCGGTAAAGATCAGCTCTTTCACGATGTGAAAACCGGCGTCGCGAGTCAGGTTGTGGATGCCGACCAGGTTATACGGCACGCCGAGGTTGACCGGGGTCATCGAGAAGGTGGATGTTTCAGCGGCGATGATCAGATCGGAACTCATGATCATCTCAAATGCGCCGCCCCAGACGCTGCCTTCAACCATAGAGATCACCGGTTTTGGATATTTTTGGATCATGCGGGTTATCTGACGCAGCGGATCGTCATAGGAGAGCGGATCGCGACGTCCGGTCGGGAGTTCATGAATATCATGCCCGGCGGAGAAAACTTTGGCTCCACTCGGAGCGCGCAGAATGATGCAGCGAATGTCCGCACGATTGAGATCGCTCAGCGCCTGCATCAGATCGTCAATAAACACTTTACTCAGGGCATTGAGCTTGCGGGCGTAATTGAACTCAATAACCGCGACTTTCTGGATGATGACCACGTTGACGTATTGATAAGACATAATGTTCTCTTTATTGAAAGTAATGATGCTGGATAAATTCGCTGATGTGCCGCAGACCGGTGCGCGGCGACAGATCATTGTTTTTGACAGCCTGTAGCGTCTGCTGGAAATAGCGGTCGAAATCAGTCCGCGCAAACAGCAGATGTAGGGCTTCTTCTTCAGCCTGCTGGTGTAACCAGTCCACCGCCTGCTGCTGGCGGACTTTTTCCAGTCGACCGCTGGCAGTAAGGCACGTTTTAAAGTCGGTTATCGCCTGCCAGACCTCCTCAATACCGCGTTTTTCCAGAGCGCTACAGGTCAGAACCAGCGGCTGCCACTCGTCATATTTACGGCGCAGAATATGCAGGGCGGATTCGTACATATGGCGGGCGATGGCCACGCTGGCATGGTTCTCACCGTCGTCCTTGTTGATGACGACCAGATCCGCCATTTCCATCAGACCTTTCTTGATGCCTTGCAAATCGTCGCCACCGCCAGCGATTTGCAGGGAGATAAAGCAATCCACCATGCCTGCGACTTCGGTTTCTGACTGCCCAACCCCGACGGTTTCTACAATCGCCACGTCAAAGCCAGCCGCCTCGCACAACAGCATTAATTCGCGGGCGCGCTGGCTGGCTCCGCCTAAATGACCGCTGGAAGGGACCGGGCGAATAAACGCAGATTCGGCGCGAGACAGCTCCGTCATGCGGGTTTTATCGCCAAGAATGCTGCCGCCGCTGACCGGGCTGCTGGGATCGACGGCGATCACCGCCACCCGTAATCCGTGACGGATTAACAGCATGCCGAATGCTTCCAGAAAGGTGCTTTTGCCCGCGCCCGGCGTACCGGTTATCCCCAAACGCAGGGCGTTACCGGTGAACGGCATAATTGCGTCCAGCAACTGCGTACTCAGCGGCTGGTGGCGCGGGTGGCTGCTTTCGACCAGCGTCATCGCCTGGGCGAGCGTAGCCCGTTCGCCAAGTCGCAAGCGGCGGACGGTATCCTCAAGCGTGGCGGCGTTAATCATGATGCTGACTGATACGGGTTAACACATCGCGGACGCTGTCGAGCATTGGCGTGCCGGGGCCATAAATGGCAGCCACACCATGCTCGTGCAGGAAGGCGTAATCCTGTGGCGGAATAACGCCTCCTGCTACCACGCAGATATCTTCACGCCCCCATTTTTTGAGCGCGGTAACCAGTTCCGGGATCAGCGTTTTATGACCTGCCGCCAGTGACGATGCGCCTATTACATGCACATCGTTTTCTACTGCCAGACGGGCGATCTCTTCTGGTGTGGAGAACATCGGACTGAGATCGACATCGAAGCCGAGATCGGAGTAGGCGCTGGCGATCACTTTCGCGCCGCGATCGTGACCATCCTGGCCCATCTTGGCGATCAGGATCCTCGGTCGGCGACCATTTTCCGCGAGGAACTGTTCGGTTTGCGCAACGATGGCGTCGAACTCATCGGCGGATTTGTCGGACTGGTGATAGCTTTGCGCAATCACGCCGGTGACGCACTGGCTGGGAACCAGATAGCGGTCAAAAGCGGTTTCCAGCGCGTCGGAGATCTCACCAAGCGTGGCGCGAACGCGGGCGGCGTTAACGGCGGCGGCCAGCAGATTTTCATTATGCTGCGCGGCGTGGGTCAGCGCCGCGAGTGCGGCATTGACGGCATCTGTGTCGCGAGTTGCACGGATATGCTGCAACGAGGCAATTTGCTCGTTGCGTACCTTCACGTTGTCGATTTCCAGTACCGACGTTTCGTCTTCTTTATCCAGCTTGTACTTATTCACACCGACGATAACGCGTTTACCCTGGTCGATCAGCGACTGCTCGCGCGCGGAAGCTTCTTCGATCATCCGTTTAGGGAGCCCGGCTTCGATCGCTTTCGCCATGCCGCCTGCCTCATCAATTTGTTTGATGATCGTGCGCGCCTGCTTCACGATTTGATCGGTGAGTGACTCGACGTAATACGATCCGGCCAGCGGATCGACGGTGCGGCAGATCTCTGACTCTTCCTGAATGATGATCTGTGTATTACGCGCGATGCGGGCGGAGAAATCGGTGGGTAGCCCGAGCGCCTCATCAAAGGCGTTGGTATGCAGAGACTGGGTGCCACCAAGCGTAGCGCCGAGCGCTTCAATGGTCGTGCGGATCACGTTGTTGTAAGGATCCTGCTCGGTCAGACTCCAGCCGGAGGTCTGGCAGTGGGTACGCAGAGCGAGAGATTTCGGGTTGTTTGCGCCAAAACCGCTGACTGCTTCGCTCCACAAATAGCGAGCCGCGCGCAGCATGGCGACGTTCATAAACAGATCCATGCCGATGCCGAAGAAGAATGACAGGCGCGGCGCGAAGTCATCAATTTTCAGCCCGGCAGACAGCGCGGCTTTGATGTACTCAATGCCGTCAGCCAGCGTAAACGCCACCTGCTGGATGCAGTTCGCCCCGGCTTCCCCCATGTGATAACCGCTTATACTGATGGTGTTATAGCGCGGCATATTGGCGGAACACCAGGCGATGATGTCGGCGATGATGCGCATTGAAGGTTTTGGCGGGTAAATGTAGGTGTTGCGGCACAGGTACTCTTTCAGAATATCGTTCTGAATGGTCCCGGTGAGTTGCTCCGGCTTTACGCCTTGTTCTTCTGCAGCGACGATATAAAACGCCAGTACCGGCAGCACCGCGCCGTTCATGGTCATTGATACCGACATCTTATCCAGCGGAATCTGGTCGAACAGTACCTTCATATCTTCGACAGTATCGATCGCCACGCCCGCTTTGCCGACGTCGCCTGCCACGCGCGGGTTGTCAGAGTCATAGCCGCGATGGGTGGCAAGGTCAAAGGCGACGGAAAGTCCTTTTTGCCCGGCGGTGAGGTTGCGGCGGTAAAAGGCGTTGGACTCTTTGGCGGTAGAGAAACCAGCGTACTGGCGAATGGTCCACGGTTGCGCGGTATACATGGTGGCGCGTGGGCCACGCACGTAAGGCGGTAGGCCGGGAAGAGTGCCCGTGACTTCCAGATTATCGAGGTCCGCTTCAGTGTACAGCGGCTTGATGGCAATTCCTTCCGCCGTCTGTCTTTCCAGCGATTCGACGGTTTTTTCCCGTCGACTGAGTTCTTTATTAGCGAGTGTTTGCCACTCCTGCACATTTGCCATTTTTTGCTCCGTATTACGCAATAAGTTGAATCTTTGCGGATACGGTGAGCTTTTTCATTTGGCTTGTCGCCAGCAAAAAATAGCCAACAGGGCGTCGTTTTTTGCCGCATGGCGTGTTTGATTTTGTGATTTATTTCAAAGACGTGGCGGGAATAGCATGAATAGAGGGTAAAGGCTTGTCGGCCGGATAAGGCGTTACGCCGCCATCCGGCACTCTGGAGCAATAAACGGTTTAATCCTGGCGCAACACCTTGTGCCCGTATTCCAGCAGCGCATCGGTAACGTTGCGCATCATGCGGCTTTCCGGTGCAAAACGGTGCCAGTACAGCATTCGACGCTGGAACAGACCTGGCGTTAAGTCGATCAGCTCGCCGCTTTCCAGCTCTTTCTCAATCTGTAAGTGCGGGATCATGCAGCAGGTGGTGCCCTGACGGGCCAACTGGACGAAGGCTTCAGACGAGTTAACGATGTGGCACGGCACGCTGCCCGGCGGCAGGTCGAAGTTTTGTTGCAGGAACGCCTGGTGCATATCATCAAGATGGTCAAACGCTACCGCCGGGGCTTTCAGCAGGGCGGAGCGGGTGACGCCGTTAGGGAAATAACGCTCGGCGAAAGGTTTGGAGCCAACAAACAGGTAGTCCAGCGCGCCAAGTTTATCCACCAGACAGCTTGGCAGCGCCTGATGTTGGATACTCACCGCACCGACCACTTCACCACGACGCAGACGTTCCTGGGTGCGCGTTTCATCCTCAACCTGCAGGTTCAGCCGGATCGGTGAATTGGCCAGTACCGGGGCTAACGCCGGAAGCAACCAGGTCGCCAGACTGTCGGCGTTCACTGCCAGTGAGAGCAGCAGCGGCGTCGATCCGGTTTGTTCATCACCCAGCCACTCGTCTTCCAGCAGTTCAACCTGACGCAAAAGTGCCAGTAGTTTCTGCCCCTGTTCGGTTGGGCGTGGTGGTACGGTACGCACCAGCAGCGGTTGTCCGAACATATTCTCAAGCTGTTTTATGCGCTGTGAAACCGCGGATTGCGTGATGCACAGCTTTTGCGCCGCGCGCTCAAATCCTCGTTCACGAATAACCGCATCCAGTGCTTGTAGTGTTCTGTAGTCCGGACGTTTCATTGCTTTGACGCACTCCTGAAAATTTTGCTTGTTCTGCACTATGACACAAATTTAGGTTGGGTAAAGACGAAATCCGCCGCTTGCGAGCGGGTGTGGGGACATTTTTCTGCACAATGTTCTATAATGCGCGTGAATTTTCCCACCATATTCACACCACAGGCGAAACGATCATGACGCAGGATGAACTGAAAAAAGCAGTAGGATGGGCGGCACTTCAGTATGTACAGCCCGGTACCATTGTGGGCGTAGGTACAGGTTCAACAGCCGCACACTTTATTGATGCGCTGGGCACAATGAAAGGTCAGATTGAAGGTGCGGTATCCAGTTCGGACGCTTCAACCGAAAAACTCAAAAGCCTTGGCATCCACGTGTTCGATCTTAACGAAGTTGATAGTCTCGGCGTATACGTTGATGGCGCGGATGAAATCAACGGCCATATGCAGATGATCAAGGGCGGCGGTGCAGCGTTGACCCGTGAAAAAATCATTGCTTCCGTGGCGAAGAAATTTATCTGCATCGCGGATGCGTCCAAAGAAGTCGACATTCTCGGCAACTTCCCGCTGCCGGTTGAAGTGATCCCAATGGCGCGCAGCGCTGTGGCTCGCCAATTGGTGAAGCTGGGCGGTCGTCCTGAATACCGTCAGGGCGTAGTGACGGACAACGGCAACGTGATCCTTGATGTACATGGTCTGGAGATCCTTGACGCCGTGGCCATGGAAAACGCCATCAATGCGATTCCGGGCGTGGTAACGGTCGGTCTGTTTGCCAACCGTGGTGCGGATGTCGCGCTGATCGGTACCCCAGACGGCGTGAAAACTATCGTAAAATGATCTGATGGGAGTGTCTTCTCCCGTTAAAAAAATTTTGGCAGGGCAAATTTGGTGACTTGTGTCACGTTTATAATATTGTCCTGCCGATCTCTCCAAAGAAAAAGTTATCGCCAGTATTTTCCTCTGACATTTCTCTCTGAATGACATTTCTTCAGCACGGCGACGCAAACGTTCATATTGCCGCAATATTATTTTTTGATATGTTGAAGAGGCGGATGAAAATCCCACACACAACACATCAGTTTGAACAAAAAAAGACAGGGTCGGGGAAATGGCAAAGGTATCACTGGAGAAAGATAAGATTAAATTTCTGCTGGTAGAAGGCGTGCATCAAAAAGCACTCGAAAGCCTTCGTGCAGCAGGTTATACCAACATCGAGTTTCACAAAGGTGCTCTGGACACTGAACAACTGAAAGAGTCCATCCGTGATGCCCACTTCATTGGCCTGCGATCCCGTACCCATCTGACTGAAGATGTGATTGACGCCGCAGAGAAACTGGTCGCGATTGGCTGCTTCTGTATCGGCACCAACCAGGTTGATCTGACCGCTGCGGCAAAGCGCGGGATCCCCGTGTTTAACGCGCCATTCTCTAACACGCGTTCCGTTGCGGAACTGGTGATTGGCGAACTGCTTCTCCTGCTACGCGGTGTACCCGAAGCGAACGCCAAAGCACACCGCGGCGTGTGGAACAAACTGGCTACCGGCTCCTTTGAAGCGCGTGGCAAAAAACTGGGGATCATCGGCTACGGCCACATTGGTACTCAGCTAGGCATTCTGGCGGAATCGCTGGGGATGCATGTCTATTTCTATGATATAGAAAATAAACTCCCACTCGGCAACGCCACGCAGGTGCAGCATCTTTCCGACCTGCTCAATATGAGCGACGTGGTCAGTTTGCACGTACCGGAAAATGCCTCCACCAAAAATCTAATGGGCGCGCGTGAGATTGCGTTGATGAAACCAGGCGCGCTGCTGATTAACGCCGCACGTGGTACGGTTGTTGATATTCCTGCGCTGTGCGACGCGTTAGCGACCAAGCACCTGGCAGGGGCGGCAATCGACGTATTCCCAACCGAGCCGGCAACCAACAGCGATCCTTTCACTTCGCCACTGTGTGATTTCGACAACGTGATCCTGACGCCGCACATTGGTGGTTCAACGCTGGAAGCGCAGGAAAACATCGGTCTGGAAGTGGCTGGGAAACTGACCAAGTATTCCGATAACGGCTCTACGCTGTCTGCAGTTAACTTCCCGGAAGTTTCGCTGCCGCTACACGGCGGTCGTCGTCTGATGCACATTCACGAAAACCGTCCGGGCGTACTGACCGCGCTGAACCAGATTTTTGCCGAGCAGGGCGTCAACATTGCCGCACAGTATCTGCAGACTTCCGCACAGGTAGGTTACGTGGTTATTGATATTGAAGCGGATGAAGATGTGGCAGAGAAAGCGTTGCTGGCGATGAAAGCCCTCCCGGGTACTATTCGTGCTCGTCTGCTGTACTGATTTCCTTTTAACGGGCAGGCTGCTGGCCTGCCCGCATGTTCCATGTTTTCCTACCACGCCCAAATTTTGGACGGCGTCACCACCGCAGGCAGCGGGATATCCCATTCTTCGACAGGCAGCTTTTCAACTCGCTGACAATCGTGCGCGTAGCCTACGGGCTGGATCTTATGCTGCTGCCAGTTTTGTAACGTGCGGTCATAAAATCCGCCGCCCATGCCCAGGCGTTGCCCATATTCATCAAACGCCACTAACGGCGTAATCAGTACATCCAGCTGTGGCAGCGGTAATACGTCACGTACATCAAGTCGTGGTTCCTGGATCTTTAAGCGATTGGTTACCAGGTCGCTATGCGGATGATAGTGCAGGAACAGCAAATTACCGGCGCTGAAGGGATGAAGAACCGGAAGATAAACGCGCTTGCCCGCTCGCCACAGCTGATCTATTAGCGGCTGGGTATCGAGTTCGCCATCGAACGAGAGGAATACTGCCACCGTATGAGCGAGTACAACAGGGGGAAAGCTGAGCATTCGGGTCGCGGCTTGCTGACCGTATTGTCGTTGCTGTTCGGAGGTAAGCGCACGACGACGCTGCCGAATCAGTTGACGAATTTCTTGCCGGGATAAAGGGAGTTCAGAAAGTAATGTCATGGCTGTTGCCAGGTAGAAGGGAATCTCCGAGATGCCGCCGCAGGCTGTAACCCTTGAACCCTTGGTTCAAGGTGAATGTGTCGTCGCAGTTTTAAGGCTTCTCGGACGGACCGAGCATGCTCACCAACCGCGGAGCGCCACATTCTTGTGGTATGAAATATCGGCTCAGGGGACTGGCCCGCTTGCGAACATCTCAGAGAAATTTTGTCTTCACGGTTACTCTACCACAGTAAACCGAAAAGTGTCATTCAAAGTTTTGGTTAGTTTTTTCGGTGATGCGACCTTGTTCAAGTAACGCTTGTTCTATGGTCTGCTGCAGCATCCGAATACGCTGTTCCATACTTGCCGCGTAGTCACGAGTCTTCGCTTTTTCTTGCGCTAACTCATAGCTGATATTCAATGCGGCAATGAAGACCAACTGTTCAGTATTTGTGACTCTAGTGCGTTCTTTCAGATCTTGCAACCGTTGGTTCAGATCGTCCGCTGCCTGATTCAACGCATCCCTTTGGTCAGGCGGGCAGTTCACACGCAGTGAACGGCCAAAAATTTGGATATCGACGGGTTGTGCAGACATGCCACCTTCCTGCTGATTGACTGCGCTGCCTTCGTCTCCAGACCGTAGGTCCGCGAAGGGGCGACACTATAGCTACCCTGGTATCAAGATACAAGCCCTTTTCTGGTCCACCAGGGTCCAAAGTGGTAGCATACCATGAATATTCCTCCCTTTGATGACGAATGCTTATGTCTATACAGAACGAAATGCCTGGTTACAACGAAGTTAGCCAGTTTTTGAACCAACAAGGGGCTGGATTAACCCCGGCCGAAATGCACGGCTTGATAAGCGGAATGATTTGTGGTGGAAACAACGACAGCTCATGGCAGCCGCTGTTGCACGACCTGACGAACGAAGGCCTGGCCTTTGGTCACGAGCTGGCTCAGGCGCTGCTGAAAATGCACTCTGCCACCAGCGATGCCCTCGAAGACGACGGCTTCCTTTTTCAGCTTTATCTGCCTGAAGGGGATGACGTCAGCGTGTTCGATCGCGCCGATGCGCTGGCGGGATGGGTAAACCACTTTTTGCTGGGTCTTGGCGTCACGCAGCCGAAGCTCGACAAAGTAACCGGCGAAACCGGGGAAGCGATTGACGACCTGCGCAATATCGCGCAGTTAGGGTATGACGAAGACGAAGATCAGGAAGAGCTGGAAATGTCGCTCGAAGAGATCATCGAATACGTGCGCGTAGCCGCTTTGCTGTGTCATGACACGTTTACGCGTCAGCAGCCGACTGCGCCGGAAGTCCGTAAACCGACTCTGCACTAAGAACGAAACGCAAAGGAGAGTGTGATGAGCGAGATATCTCAGCAAGAATTCCAGCGTCGTCGCCAGGCTTTACTGGCACAAATGCAGCCCGGCAGCGCCGCGCTGATTTTTGCCGCGCCTGAAGCGACGCGCAGTGCGGACAGTGAATATCCGTACCGCCAAAGCAGTGATTTCTGGTACTTCACCGGTTTTAACGAACCTGAAGCCGTGCTGGTGTTGATTAAAAGCGATGACACTCATAACCATAGCGTTTTGTTCAATCGGGTTCGCGATCTGACGGCGGAGATCTGGTTTGGTCGCCGTCTGGGCCAGGATGCTGCCCCGGCAAAACTTGGCGTTGACAGGGCGCTGGCCTTCAGTGAAATCAACCAACAGCTGCACCTGTTGCTCAATGGCCTGGACGCGGTCTACCACGCACAGGGCGAATATGCCTGGGCCGACGAGATTGTGTGCACGGCACTGGATAAACTGCGTAAAGGCTCCAGACAAAATCTGCACGCACCTGCCGCGATTATCGACTGGCGTCCAATGGTGCATGAGATGCGCCTGTTCAAATCACCGGAAGAGGTTGCGGTCATGCGTCGTGCCGGAGAAATCACCGCGCTGGCGCATACCCGTGCGATGGAAAAATGCCGTCCGGGAATGTTTGAATACCAGTTAGAAGGGGAGATTCACCACGAATTTACCCGCCATGGTGCGCGTTATCCGTCCTATAACACGATTGTCGGCAGCGGTGAAAACGGCTGTATCCTGCATTACACCGAAAATGAAAGTGAAATGCGCGATGGCGATTTGGTGCTGATCGACGCTGGCTGTGAATACAAAGGCTATGCGGGCGACATTACGCGTACCTTTCCGGTAAATGGTAAATTTACCCCAGCACAGCGTGAAATCTACGATATCGTGCTGGAATCCTTAGAGACCAGCCTGCGTCTGTATCGTCCCGGAACGTCCATTCAGGAAGTCACTGGCGAAGTGGTGCGCATCATGATTACGGGTCTGGTGAAACTCGGTATTTTGCACGGTGATGTCGATCAGTTGATTACCGAAAATGCACATCGCCCATTCTTTATGCATGGTCTAAGCCACTGGCTTGGGCTGGATGTGCACGACGTCGGCGTTTATGGTCAGGACCGCTCACGTATTCTTGAGCCGGGAATGGTGCTCACCGTCGAGCCGGGACTGTATATCGCGCCAGACGCCGATGTACCGCCGGCTTATCGTGGTATCGGCATTCGTATTGAGGATGACATCCTCATCACCGAGGACGGCAATGAAAACCTGACCGCCAGCGTAGTGAAGAAAGCGGATGACATTGAAGCCTTAATGGCTGCGGCGCGACTGCAATGAGCGTGATTATCGTTGGTGGTGGTATGGTTGGCGCGACGCTGGCGTTGGCCATTTCTCAGCTCAGCCATGGGACTCTGCCGGTTCATCTGATAGAAACGAGCGAACCTGAAACTGACCGCCATCCCGGGTTTGATGCCAGGGCGATCGCTCTGGCGGCAGGAACCTGCCAACAGCTGGCGCGAATTGGCGTATGGCAGGCGATTGCCGATTGCGCAACGGCCATTAAAACGGTTCACGTCAGCGATCGCGGTCATGCCGGATTTGTGACGCTGGATGCGCAGGAATACCGTATTCCGGCTCTGGGCCAGGTGGTAGAACTGCACGACGTCGGGCTGCGTCTGTTTGCGCTGCTGCGCAAAGCACCGGGCGTCACATTGCACTGCCCCGATCGCGTAGCCAGCGTGTCGCGCACACAGGAGCGCGTAGAAGTTACGCTGGAAAATGGCGAAGTGATTGATGGTCGCCTGCTGGTGGCCGCCGACGGTACGCGCTCCGCACTGGCTACCGCCTGCGGTGTTGACTGGCTGCAACAGCCTTATGAGCAACTGGCGGTAATTGCCAACGTCACGACCTCTGTACCGCACGACGGGCGAGCGTTTGAACGCTTCACGCAATATGGTCCGCTGGCAATGCTGCCGATGTCTGACGGTCGCTGCTCGCTGGTGTGGTGCCATCCGCTGGAGCAGCGTGATGAGATTATGGCCTGGTCCGACGAACAGTTTTGCCGTGAACTACAAACCGCTTTTGGCTGGCGACTGGGACGTATTACCCAGGCCGGTAAACGCAGCGCCTACCCGCTTTCGTTAACTACAGCGCTGAAGGCGATTACCCATCGTACCGTGCTGGTAGGGAACGCCGCCCAGACGCTGCATCCCATTGCCGGGCAAGGTTTCAACCTGGGCCTGCGTGACGTAATGAGCCTGGCTGAGACGTTGATGCAGGCGGAAAACGGCGCGGAAGATGTGGGTGATTATGCGGTGCTGGCACGCTATCAGCAGCGCCGCGAAAGCGATCGTAATACGACGATTGGTGTGACCAATAATTTAGTGTATTTGTTTGCCAATCACTGGGCCCCGCTGGTTGTTGGGCGTAATGCCGGGCTGATGGCGATGGAATTATTCACCCCTGCGCGCGATGCGCTGGCGGAGCGGACCCTGGGCTGGGTTGCGCGCTAAATATAACCTGTAGGCCGAATTAAAGAAGTAGGCCTGATAAGCGCAGCGCCATCAGGCAATGTCGCGGAATTGATGCCGGATGGCGGCTTTGCCTTATCCGGCCTACGGTTTTTGATTGTCCTATTTTCAGGAGCAAACAGTGCAAAGTGTTGATGTAGCAATTGTTGGTGGCGGCATGGTAGGACTGGCGGTTGCCTGCGGCTTACAGGGCAGCGGGTTGCGCGTTGCTGTATTAGAACAACATGTTCCGCAGCCGTTGGCGGCGGATGCACCTCCTCAGCTTCGTGTTTCGGCCATTAATGCCGCCAGCGAAAAACTGCTTACCCGTCTTGGCGTCTGGTCCGACATTGTTGCCCGTCGCGCTTGCTGCTACCACGGCATGGAAGTCTGGGACAAAGACAGCTTTGGGCGTATTGCGTTTGATGACCAGAGCATGGGCTACAGTCATTTGGGGCACATTGTCGAAAACTCAGAGATTCATTATGCGCTGTGGCAAAAGGCGCAGCGTTCAGCGGATATTACGCTGATGGCACCTGCTGAATTACAGCAGGTGGCCTGGGGTGAGAACGAAGCATTTCTGACCCTGAAAGATGGCGCAATGCTGACGGCCCGCCTGGTCGTCGGTGCTGATGGTGCTAACTCCTGGCTGCGCAACAAAGCGGATATTCCGCTCACCTTCTGGGATTATCGTCATCATGCGCTGGTGGCGACTATCCGTACGCAGGAAGCGCACGGTGCGGTTGCGCGTCAGGCGTTTCACGGCGAGGGGATCCTGGCATTCCTGCCGCTCAGCGATCCACACCTGTGTTCTATCGTCTGGTCGCTCTCGCCGCAGGAAGCAGAACGTATGCAGCAGGCAAGCATTGACGAGTTTAATCAGGCGCTGAATATCGCTTTTGATAATCGTCTGGGGCTGTGCAGCCTTGAAAGCGAACGTCAGGCGTTTCCGCTGACGGGACGTTATGCCCGTCAGTTCGCCGCCCATCGTCTGGCGCTGGTGGGGGATGCGGCGCATACCATCCACCCGCTGGCGGGTCAGGGGGTTAACCTTGGCTTTATGGATGCGGCGGAGCTGATCGATGAACTTAAGCGGCTACAGCGTCAGGGTAAAGATATTGGGCAGTATCTCTATTTACGCCGCTACGAACGCAGCCGTAAGCACAGCGCAGCGCTGATGCTGGCAGGGATGCAGGGTTTCCGTGAACTGTTTGCAGGCGAGAATCCGGCGAAAAAACTGCTACGTGATATTGGGCTGAAGCTGGCCGATACCCTCCCGGGCGTAAAACCACAACTCATCCGTCAGGCGATGGGACTGAACGATCTTCCCGAGTGGTTACGTTAGTGTCCGTAAGGACAATCTTAAGAGTTTGAGACCCGTCACACTTTCCTCTCCCGGCCTGCGCGCCGGGGTGCTTCTCTCATTTGAAATAATCTAATTCCACGCCTTTTTTCGCATTAGTTTTTTTAATATCACGTTTTTTTCATAACGCCATTTTTGACATTTTTTCCACATTTAATGTGGATTGGTGCTGTAAGTTTGCGCTTATCTTTGTTTGTTATTCTGATTTATCACTATATAAATGGAGTTTTATTCTGTTGCCGATCTGGCTGTTTTTCGCCATAAGCTAATGTGATGGTTAATTTTGACTTATGGTTTAGCGTCTGTTTCGGTGGTAAGTTCAGGACAAAGAGAACGTTTGCGTCGTAGCCCCTGGAGCGGCTGCGGTGCTGGGTTTCGTGGCGAAAATTTCACCGCGAAAGAGTTGGTAGCCCCGCTTATTCAACGAGGAAAAGATGGCTCAACAGACTCCTTTGTACGAACAACACACGCTATGTGGCGCGCGCATGGTCGATTTCCATGGCTGGATGATGCCACTGCATTACGGTTCTCAGCTCGATGAACACCATGCTGTTCGCACCGATGCCGGAATGTTTGATGTGTCGCATATGACCATCGTCGACCTGCGCGGTAGCCGCACTCGGGAGTTCTTGCGTTATCTGCTGGCAAACGACGTCGCAAAGCTAACGAAGACGGGTAAAGCCCTCTACTCCGGTATGCTTAACGCTTCGGGCGGCGTGATAGATGACCTGATTGTCTACTACTTCACTGAAGATTTCTTCCGCCTCGTTGTAAATTCCGCCACCCGCGAAAAAGACCTCTCCTGGATTACCCAACACGCTGAACCTTACGCCATCGACATCACCGTTCGTGACGACCTGTCGCTGATTGCGGTACAGGGTCCAAACGCTCAGGAAAAAGCAGCTACGTTGTTTACTGACGAGCAGCGTCAGGCGGTAGCAGGCATGAAGCCGTTCTTCGGCGTTCAGGCGGGCGACTTGTTTATCGCAACCACCGGTTATACCGGCGAAGCAGGCTATGAAATTGCCATGCCGAATGAAAAAGCGGCAGATTTCTGGCGTGCGCTGGTACAGGCTGGTGTCAAACCCTGCGGTCTCGGCGCACGTGACACGCTGCGTCTGGAAGCCGGTATGAACCTGTACGGTCAGGAGATGGACGAAGGCATTTCTCCGCTGGCGGCCAACATGGGCTGGACCATCGCATGGGAACCGGCTGACCGCGACTTTATCGGTCGTGAAGCGTTGGAAATGCAGCGTGAAAAAGGCCACGAACAACTGGTCGGGCTGGTGATGACCGAGAAAGGCGTGCTGCGTAATGAACTGCCGGTGCGCTTCACCGATGCTTCCGGCAACCAGCAGGAAGGCATTATCACCAGCGGGACATTCTCTCCAACTCTTGGTTACAGCATCGCGTTGGCGCGAGTCCCTGCGGGTATCGGTGAAACTGCGATCGTGCAGATCCGTAACCGCGAAATGCCGGTAAAAGTGACTAAACCTGTTTTTGTGCGTAACGGCAAAGCCGTCGCGTAATTCATCCTTTTTTGGAGATTGATTGATGAGCAACGTACCTGCAGAACTGAAATACAGCAAAGAACACGAATGGCTGCGCAAAGAAGCTGACGGCTCTTACACCGTTGGTATCACCGAACACGCTCAGGAGCTGTTAGGTGACATGGTTTTCGTTGACCTGCCAGAAGTTGGCGCAACCGTCAGCGCGGGCGATGATTGTGCCGTTGCGGAGTCCGTAAAAGCGGCATCCGATATCTATGCGCCAGTAGGTGGTGAGATTGTGGCGGTTAACGACGCGCTCAGCGACTCCCCGGAACTGGTCAACAGCGAGCCGTATGCGGGCGGCTGGATTTTCAAAATCAAAGCCAGCGATGAAAGCGAAATTGAATCGCTGCTGGATGCGACCGCATATGAAGCATTGTTAGAAGACGAGTAAATACGCTTTTGCCGGATGGCGCTGCGCTTATCCGGCCTACAAAGCATGCGTAGACCCGGTAAGCGCTAGCGCAGCCGGGCTCGTAGACAGAGACAATCACGATTCACTGCACGTTTCAGGAACCATCGCCCATGACACAGACGTTAAGCCAGCTTGAAAACAGCGGCGCTTTCATTGAACGCCACATCGGACCGGACGCCGCGCAGCAGCAAGAGATGCTGAATGCGGTTGGCGCCGAGTCGTTAAACGCGCTGATCGGCCAGATTGTGCCGAAAGACATTCAGCTCGCAACCCCGCCGCAGGTGGGCGAGGCGGCGACCGAATACGCTGCGCTGGCTGAATTAAAAGCCATCGCTGGGCGTAACAAGCGCTTCACGTCCTACATTGGCATGGGCTACACCGCCGTGCAGTTGCCACCGGTTATCCTGCGCAACATGCTGGAAAACCCGGGCTGGTACACTGCGTATACGCCGTATCAGCCAGAAGTTTCTCAGGGGCGCCTGGAAGCGCTGCTCAACTTCCAGCAGGTGACGCTGGATCTGACCGGTCTGGACATGGCCTCCGCCTCTCTGCTGGATGAAGCCACCGCGGCGGCTGAAGCGATGGCGATGGCAAAACGCGTCAGTAAACTGAAAAACGCCAACCGCTTCTTTGTGGCCGCTGATGTCCATCCGCAAACGCTGGATGTTGTGCGTACTCGTGCACAAACCTTTGGTTTTGACGTGATTGTTGATGACGCGGCGAAAGCACTGGATCACCAGGATGTGTTTGGCGTGCTGTTGCAGCAGGTTGGCACCACCGGTGAAGTGCATGACTACAGCAAACTGATTACCGAGCTGAAATCCCGTAAAGTTGTGGTCAGTGTCGCTGCCGACTTTATGGCGCTGGTACTGCTGACTGCTCCGGGCAAACAGGGCGCGGATATCGTTTTCGGTTCTGCACAACGCTTCGGCGTACCGATGGGTTACGGTGGCCCACACGCGGCATTCTTCGCCGCTAAAGACGAATTCAAACGCTCCATGCCAGGCCGTATTATCGGCGTCTCCAAAGATGCGGCGGGCAATACCGCACTGCGCATGGCGATGCAGACTCGTGAGCAGCATATCCGCCGCGAGAAAGCGAACTCCAACATTTGTACCTCGCAGGTCCTGCTGGCCAACATCGCCAGCCTGTATGCCGTTTATCATGGTCCGGTTGGCCTGAAACGCATTGCTAATCGCATCCACCGCCTGACTGATATCCTGGCAGCCGGTCTGCAACAGAAAGGATTGAAGCTGCGTCATGCGCATTACTTCGACACCCTGTGCGTTGAAGTAGCCGATAAGGCCGCAGTGCTGGCGCGTGCCGAAGCGGCAGAAATCAACCTGCGTAGCGATATCCATAACGCGGTAGGTATTACGCTCGATGAAACCACCACCCGTGAAAACGTGGTGCAGTTGTTCAATGTACTGCTGGGCGACAGTCACGCTCTGAACATCGATACGCTGGATAAAGACGTGGCGCTCGACAGCCGTTCTATTCAGGAAAGCATGCTGCGTGACGATGCGATCCTCAGCCATCCGGTGTTCAACCGCTATCACAGCGAAACCGAGATGATGCGCTACATGCACTCACTGGAGCGTAAAGATCTGGCGCTGAATCAGGCAATGATCCCGCTGGGTTCCTGCACCATGAAGCTCAACGCCGCTGCCGAGATGATCCCTATCACCTGGCCTGAATTCGCTGAGCTGCATCCGTTCTGCCCGCCAGAGCAGGCTGAAGGTTATCACCAGATGATCGGCCAGCTTTCCGAGTGGTTGGTTAAACTGACCGGTTATGATGCCGTCTGCATGCAGCCGAACTCCGGTGCGCAGGGCGAGTATGCGGGTCTGCTGGCGATTCGTCATTATCACGAAAGCCGTAACGAAGGTCATCGCGATATCTGCTTGATCCCGGCTTCTGCCCACGGTACCAACCCGGCGTCTGCACAGATGGCGGGTATGCAGGTAGTGGTTGTCGCCTGTGATAAGAACGGCAACATCGACCTGGACGATCTGCGAGCAAAAGCAGAACAACATGCCGACAACCTTTCTTGCATCATGGTGACTTATCCATCCACCCACGGCGTTTATGAAGAAACGATCCGTGAAGTGTGCGACGTTGTGCACCAGTTCGGCGGCCAGGTTTACCTTGATGGCGCGAACATGAATGCTCAGGTTGGGATCACCACGCCGGGCTTTATTGGCGCAGATGTCTCGCACCTCAACCTGCATAAAACATTCTGCATTCCGCACGGCGGCGGCGGCCCAGGTATGGGACCGATCGGCGTGAAATCACATCTGGCGCCGTTTGTACCGGGCCACAGCGTAGTGCAGATTGAAGGGATGCTGACCCGTCAGGGCGCAGTTTCTGCGGCGCCGTTCGGTAGCGCATCCATTTTGCCAATCAGCTGGATGTACATCCGTATGATGGGCGCAGAAGGTCTGAAGCAGGCAAGCCAGGTGGCGATTCTTAACGCTAACTACATTGCCAGCCGTCTGAAAGATGCTTATCCGGTACTGTATACCGGTCGCGATGGTCGCGTGGCGCATGAATGTATTCTCGACATTCGCCCACTGAAAGAAGAGACCGGCATCAGCGAACTGGATATTGCCAAGCGCCTAATCGATTACGGTTTCCATGCGCCGACTATGTCATTCCCGGTCGCGGGTACCCTGATGGTTGAACCGACTGAATCTGAAAGCAAAGTGGAACTGGATCGCTTTATCAATGCGATGCTGGCAATCCGCGCTGAGATCGATCGCGTGAAAGCCGGTGAATGGTCACTGGAAGATAACCCGCTGGTTAACTCACCGCACACGCAAAACGAGCTGGTCATGGAGTGGAATCACGGTTATAGCCGCGAAATCGCCGTCTTCCCGGCGGGTGTGGCGAACAAATACTGGCCAACCGTGAAACGCCTTGATGACGTTTACGGTGACCGTAACCTGTTCTGCTCCTGTGTACCGATGAGCGAATATCAGTAATCTGCTGATTCAACTATCTTTTAAAGGCGCTTCGGCGCCTTTATTTTTTGGGAGAAACGTTATGGCTATAGCATTGGTGACGGGCGGCAGTCGTGGCATTGGTCGAGCAACCGCGCTGCAACTGGCGCAAGAGGGTTACACGGTCGCCGTGAATTTTCATCACCATATTCGTGCGGCAACCGAGGTGGTGAACAACATCGTCGCTGCAGGCGGTAAAGCATTTGCTTTGCGTGCGGATATCAGTGATGAAAGCCAGGTGGTGGCAATGTTTGAGTCTATTGACCGTGAAGGCGAGCAACTGACTGCCCTGGTGAATAATGCCGGGATCTTGTTTGAGCAAAGCACGGTCGAAAACTTAACCGCCGAACGAATTAATCGCGTACTGGCAACCAACGTTACTGGCTATTTTCTGTGCTGTCGGGAAGCGGTAAAGCGCATGTCGTTCAAGCACGGCGGTCAGGGTGGCGCGATTGTAAATGTCTCTTCGGCGGCATCGCGGCTTGGTGCGCCATTCGAATATGTTGATTACGCGGCCTCGAAAGGTGCTGTGGACACGCTCACCACCGGCCTGGCGCTGGAGGTTGCGGCGCAAGGGATCCGCGTAAACTGCGTGCGACCAGGTCTTATCTACACTGAAATGCACGCATCAGGCGGCGAGCCGGGAAGGGTCGATCGCGTGAAATCACTGTTGCCTATGCAGCGTGGCGGGCAGCCGGAAGAAGTCGCGCAGGCAATTACCTGGCTGTTGAGCGAGAAGGCATCTTACGTAACGGGCAGTTTTCTGGAACTGGCGGGCGGGAAGTAGGGACTTGATTGCCGGATAGCGCTGCGTTTATCCAGCCTACGGGAGTATAACCTGTAGGCTGGATAAGGCGTTTACGCCGCTATCCGGCAAAAATTACAGATTCTCGCCGTTGCTGGCAATCACCTCTTTGTACCAGTCAAAACTCTTCTTTCGTGAACGCGACATATCGCCGGTGCCGTCGTCATGTTTGTTCACGTAGATAAAGCCGTAACGTTTGCTGTACTGACCGGTGGTAAACGATACGCAGTCGATGCAGCCCCATGGCGTGTAGCCCATCAGGTCTACGCCATCATAGGTCACCGCTTTCATCATTTCTTCGATGTGGGCGCGCAGATAGTCGATGCGATAGTCGTCGTTGATGCTGCCGTCTTCTTCTACTTTGTCATAAGCGCCAAACCCGTTTTCAACGATAAACAGCGGCTTCTGGTAGCGTTCATACAGCTCACATAAGGCATAGCGTAGACCGACGGGGTCAATCTGCCAGCCCCAGTCGGAGGCTTTTACGTGCGGGTTCGGTACGCTGCCCTCAAAACCAGAAATGGCATCGCCGCTGCCGCCTTCCGCTTTTACCGCGTTGGTCATGTAGTAACTGAATCCGAGATAGTCACAGGTGCCTTCACGCAGGATTTGCTCATCGCCGGCTTCTATTTGGATGTTGAATTCGCGGCGTTCCCACTCGTTCAGTACATATGATGGATAGTAGCCGCGCAGCTGAACGTCAGTGAAAACGTAGCGCTCACGCATCGATTCCTGCGCGAACATCACATCCTCAGGCTTACAGGAGAACGGGTACAGTGGCACCATCGCCAGCATGCAGCCGACTTTCATTTCCGGGTTGATGCGACGTGCCGCCTTTACCGCCAGCGCGCTGGCCACGAACTGGTGGTGCAGCACCTGGTACATAGTCTCTTCCGGGTTTTTATGCTCGGTATACACCACGCCGGAGCAGCAATAACCAAACAGCGGTGCGCGCCAGTTACGCTGGTTGTTGATCTCATTGAAGGTCATCCAGTATTTGACCTTGTGCTTATAGCGCTCAAAAACGACTTCAGCAAAACGGACAAAGAAATCGACGACTTTACGATTGGTCCAGCTACCGTACTGTTGAACCAGGTGCAGCGGCATTTCAAAGTGGGAAAGGGTGATGACTGGTTCAATGTTGTACTTCAGCAGTTCATCGAACATGTCGTCGTAGAACTTTAGCCCTTCTTCATTCGGTTGGGTTTCGTCCCCTTTGGGGAAGATACGGGTCCAGGCGATTGAGGTACGGAAGCATTTGAATCCCATCTCGGCAAACAGCTTGATGTCTTCTTTGTAATGACTGTAAAAATCGACAGCTTCGTGGTTGGGGTAGTACTTACCGGACTCAACTTCCTGAGTGATTTCTCGCGGAACGCCGTGAGCCCCTCCGGTCAGTACGTCGCAAATGCTGGGGCCTTTGCCACCTTTGTTCCAGCCGCCTTCAACCTGGTGCGCCGCAACCGCGCCGCCCCATAAAAAATCGTTTGGTAAGGTAAGTTTTTTCATCTGCGCTCAGTCTCAAATTAATACAATCTGATTTTGAGTCTAACAAAGGAAGGATAAATGTCACGATATAACAAAATAGCGTAAATGTGATTTGTTACATCAAAAAAACAGATTGTTTTTTTACGCCATTCTTTTCGCCAGCTTGCGACCGAGTGATTCCAGAATATAAATAACGGGGATCTGCGTGGTTATATCGTATACCCCGGCAATACGTGTTTGTGGAACATGCCAGGAGAGGTTAAAGTCGGCGAGTTTCGCCAGGCGAGAGTGTTCATGGCTGGTGACCGACAGAACCTTACAGTTGTGCAGACTGAACTGGCTGGCAAAGCGCAGGATCTCTTCTGTTTCACCAGATACGGAAAGCACGATCGCCAGCGCGTTTCTGGCCATGTCGTTAGTGACCGGGAAATAAGGATCGTCAATGTGATTACTGAATTTACCGACGTTTGAGAAAAAACGTGCGCCATATTTTGCCAGCGCTCCAGACGTTCCCGCTCCGACGAATATAATACGTTCGGACGATAATATAATATCAACAGCCTGATCGAGCAGTTTATCGAATTCGTCGTTATTGACGCCTTTAAAGAAACTGATAATTTCGCTGGCACCGAAATTAGCCTGTTGCGGTTCATTCTGCTCTAAATATAATTTGAAGCGCACGCGAAATTCTGAGTAACCCTCACATTTAAGCTTGCGGCAAAAGCGCAGTACGGTGGTAGTGGAAACACCCACTGCATCGGCCAGTTCGCGAATGGTCATGTACATGACTTTGTCACGGTTTTTGATGACATAGTTGTAGACCAGCATCTCAAGATTGTTGAGACTGGCGATGGCAGCGTGGGAGAACATACTCACAATGGCAAAACTCACTCATCAGACTTCATCTACAGGGAATAATAACATGCAGCCAAATGACATCACTTTTTTTCAGCGTTTCCAGGATGACATTCTGGCCGGACGCAAGACCATCACCATTCGTGACGAGTCCGAATCACACTTCAAAGCCGGGGACATTTTACGGGTTGGGCGCTTCGAAGATGACGGTTACTTCTGCACGATTGAGGTTGTTGGCACCTCAACCGTCACGCTGGCTACGCTAACGGATAAACATGCCCAGCAGGAAAACATGACGCTTGAAGAACTTAAACATGTGATTGCCGAGATTTACCCGAATCAGACGCAATTTTATGTGATTGATTTTAAATGCCTTTGATTTAAAGAAACATCTGTTAGTTGAAAAACTACTTACAATGCAATGATTTTAAAGGATTAATATTAATGTGATATTTATTTTAGCTAACAGGTGTTCACTGGAACCATTCTCAGTTACGCTAGAGGCGCAATAACGAAAGTGTTCGTTTCTGGGGAGTAACTTATGGTTAAGAAGCCATTAATCGCGCAGGGATATTCGTTGGCAGAGGAAATAGCCAATAGCATCAGTCACGGTATCGGGCTGGTGTTTGGGATTGTCGGACTGGTGTTATTACTGGTCCAGGCAGTAGATACCAACGCCAGCGCTATGGCCATTACCAGCTATAGCCTGTACGGCGGCAGCATGATCCTGCTGTTCCTCGCCTCAACTTTGTATCACGCGATCCCCCATCAGAGAGCGAAAGTCTGGCTGAAAAAATTTGACCACTGTGCGATTTATCTGCTGATTGCCGGGACCTACACGCCATTTCTGCTGGTGGGGCTTGATTCGCCGCTGGCACGTGGACTGATGATTGTTATCTGGAGCCTGGCGCTGATCGGTATTTTATTCAAACTGACCATTGCGCACCGATTTAAGGTTCTGTCGCTGGTAACCTACCTGACAATGGGCTGGCTATCGCTGATTGTGGTGTATCAACTGGCGGTTAAGTTGGCAGCGGGAGGCGTGACGTTGCTGGCTGTTGGCGGTGTGGTGTATTCCCTGGGCGTTATTTTCTACGTCTGTAAGCGCATTCCTTATAACCATGCGATCTGGCACGGCTTTGTGCTGGGCGGCAGCGTTTGCCACTTCCTGGCGATCTATCTGTACGTTGGTCAGGCGTAATCACTGACGCCGGATGGAGGCTAGCGCCTTATCCGGCCTACAAAACAAAAGCCAGCATGCCTGATAGACGCATCGCAATCAGGCATTATTCATTTACTCTTCCAGCGAATACGGCAGCGGTACGATTTGCAGCGTTTTTGCGTCGTCACGAACGCGGAACACGCTGTCGGCCTCCATGTCGTTATTCATCACAACTTGCACCAGTACCTGACCATCGGCCAGTTTTACTGCGGCAAGTACGGTACCGGTACGACGCCAGTTCTCGCCCATTTTTAATTCAAGGTCTTCGCCAGCTTCCGGTACTCGACCGGCGGCACCCGCCAAAGTCCACATGGCGCGTTTATTGGCTCCGCGGAATTTTGCACGAGCAACCATTTCCTGACCGGTGTAGCAGCCTTTTTTAAAGCTGATCCCGCCCAAAGCCTGCAGATTGGTAGCCTGTGGAATAAACTGTGCACTGTTGGCTGTATCAATAACGGGGATACCCGCTTCGATATCCAGCGCCAGCCACTGCTGGCTGTTATTTAACTCTGCTTCGCCACGCAGCTTTTCAACCAAGGTTTCTGCTGTGGTGGCATCAACGATCAGCAGAAAACGTTCAGCAGGGTGTTCGAACCACAATACCGTGGAGGCACCTTCGGTAATGACCTGCTTATCACTGTTCGGTAATTCGCTAAAGAGATTGGCCAGCGCTGCACGTGCCTGGAATCCCGCTACGCCCAGCAGGACACGCTCGTCATCCGGGGCAATCGCCACCTTCGAGAAGACCGCGTATTTTTTCAGCTCGGTGAGCTGCGCATCACGCAGGCTACGGCGCTCAAGCCATGCAAAACCGTCACCCTGTCGGAACAGACGCAGGTTGCTCCACATTTTACCTTTGGCGTCACAATGTGCAGCTAACAGGTGCTGATGCTCGGTCATCTGGCTGACATCCGCCGTGACCTGACCCTGAATATACTTCTCACTGTCGACACCGGTGATGGTGGCGAGCGCCCAGTCATCGAGCGTCATTAGCGTCAGAGGCAAACGCGTTGACGCGAAAGGCTGGCGAGGAGGAAAAGATGTAAAAGCCATAATAATGTCCTGATTTGCTTAACGCAGTGATAATGACTAATGGTAAAAGAGCTATGGCCCATTGCAAGCGGTTTAAACAGGCTATTTGTGCCATATATTGCGCTTTGCGAGGAAACATCAAAAAATGGTGAATCCTTTGGCTTAATAAGGTTTTATTTAGCGAGCGAGCTTCAGTTTACTGATATTCCCGTAAAAGAGCGGGAAAAACACGTTACAATAGCGGGATACTTCGTTTTCGCGAGACAGGGAGAAGAACATGGATATTAACAACAAAGCACGTATTCATTGGGCATGCCGCCGCGGTATGCGCGAGCTGGACATCTCGATCATGCCGTTTTTCGAACATGAATATGACAGCTTAAGTGACGAAGAAAAACGTATCTTTATCCGTCTGCTAGAATGTGATGATCCAGATTTATTTAACTGGTTGATGAATCATGGGAAACCAGCTGATGCTGAGCTGGAGCAGATGGTGCGACTTATCCAGACACGGAATCGGGAACGTGGTCCAGTGGCAATCTGATTTACGCGTATCATGGCGCGCGCAGTGGCTTTCACTGCTAATTCATGGGCTGGTCGCGGTGTTTATTTTATTGATGCCCTGGCCATTGAGCTACACCCCATTATGGCTGGTTTTGCTCTCTCTGGTGGTATTCGATAGCGTTCGCAGTCAGCGTCGAATCAACGCCTGTCAGGGTGAGATTCGGCTGTTGATGGATGGTCGTCTGCGCTGGCAAGGGCAAGAGTGGTCTATCGTTAGCGCCCCCTGGATGGTTAAAACAGGCATGATGCTGCGTTTGCGCTCTGATGCCGGAAAACGTCAACATTTGTGGCTGGCGGCAGACAGTATGGATGATGCTGAGTGGCGGGATTTACGGCGGTTGATGCTGCAAAAGGCGAAGCAGAAGTAGTACTGACGGTAAGGTTGCGACCTTAGCCGTCAGTCGGCAGAAATTCAGGACCAGTGCTCGGCCATTTCGCCAAGAATTTGCTCGCACCAGGCCTGAATGCGTTCATCGCTGAGATCGTACTGGTTCGTTTCATCCAGCGCCAAACCAACAAACAGCTGTCCATCGGCAATGACGGGTTTATCGCTGGTGAATTCGTAGCCTTCGGTGGGCCAGTAGCCGACAAACTTTACACCTTTGGTGATCAGTTTATCGTGCAACATACCCAGCGCGTCCAGGAACCATTCACCGTATCCCAACTGATCGCCCATACCGTAAAGTGCGACAATCTTTCCTTCCAGGTTGAGGTCGTCCAGTTGCTCCCAGACAGCTTCCCAGTCCTCCTGAATTTCACCGAAATCCCAGGTTGGGATGCCCAAAATGAGCACGTCATACTGCTCCATTAGGGTCGGGGAATCGTCTTTGAGGTTGTGCAGTGTCACCAGTTCGGGACCCAGGATATCGCGGATTTTTTCTGCTGCCATTTCGGTGTAGCAGGTGCTGGAACCGTAAAAAAGACCCATGTTCATGACGTAAACATCTCAATTCTGCTGTAGCGTTGCGGGTAGTGTAACAGAATCGCCGCAATCCCGGCACAATGAGGCATAATGCATCAAAAATGAGAGTGGAATAAGGGGCGCGAGTGGAACAGGATCTGGCGCGCATCGAGCAGTTTCTTGATGCCCTGTGGCTGGAACGAAATCTGGCGGAAAACACATTAAGTGCGTATCGTCGCGATCTGACCATGCTTGTGGAATGGTTACATCATCGCGGCGCTTCGCTTGCGACCGCGCAAAGTGATGATCTGCAAGCCTTGCTGGCTGAGCGGATGGATGGAGGGTATAAAGCCACCAGTTCTGCACGTTTGCTCAGTGCGACGCGACGTTTTTTTCAGCATCTGTACCGCGAAAAATATCGCGAAGATGACCCCAGCGCCTCGCTTGCATCACCTAAACTTCCGCAGCGTCTGCCCAAAGATCTCAGCGAAGCGCAGGTAGAACGACTGCTGCAGGCGCCGCTTATCGATCAACCGCTGGAGCTACGCGACAAAGCCATGCTGGAAGTGTTGTATGCAACGGGTCTGCGCGTGTCTGAACTGGTAGGACTGACGATGAGTGACGTCAGCCTGCGTCAGGGCGTGGTACGGGTGATCGGTAAAGGTAACAAAGAGCGCCTTGTCCCGTTGGGTGAGGAGGCAGTGTACTGGCTGGAAACATACCTGGAGCATGGGCGTCCATGGTTGCTCAACGGCGTATCGATTGATGTGCTGTTTCCTAGTCAGCGGGCGCAACAGATGACGCGTCAGACCTTCTGGCATCGTATCAAACACTATGCTGTGTTGGCGGGAATCGACAGCGAAAAGCTGTCACCGCACGTCCTGCGGCACGCATTTGCCACGCATCTGCTCAACCATGGCGCAGATCTGCGCGTGGTGCAGATGCTACTGGGGCATAGCGATCTCTCGACAACGCAAATTTATACTCATGTCGCAACGGAGCGCTTGCGGCAACTACATCAACAGCATCACCCGCGAGCGTGAGTGCTGACAGGATAGGATAGGCTATGAAAAAACGTTTTATGATGTTCACCCTGCTGGCGACGGCGTTTTCCGGCATGGTACATGCAGACGACGCGGCAATTCGCCAGTCATTAGCAAAGCTGGGTGTGCAGAGCACCGAGATTCAACCTGCTCCGGTTGCGGGCATGAAAACCGTACTAACCAATAGCGGCGTGCTGTACGTAACTGAAGACGGTAAACATATTATTCAGGGACCGATGTATGACGTGAGCGGCGCAAGTCCGGTGAACGTCACCAACCAACTGCTGATGAAGCATCTGAACGCGCTGGAAAAAGAGATGATCATCTACAAAGCGCCGCAGGAAAAACACGTCATTACCGTTTTCACCGACATCACTTGTGGTTACTGCCACAAGCTGCATGAAGAGATGAAAGATTACAATGCGTTGGGGATCACCGTACGTTATCTGGCCTTCCCACGTCAGGGGCTGGACAGCCAGGCTGAGCAGGACATGAAGTCTATCTGGTGTGCTAAGGACAAAAACAAAGCCTTTGACGACGCGATGACTGGCAAGGGTGTAAAAGCGGCGACCTGTGATGTGGATATCGCTAACCACTATGCGCTGGGCGTACAGTTTGGCGTCAGCGGTACACCGGCGATTGTGCTGAGCAATGGCTATGTCGTACCTGGCTATCAGGGCCCGAAAGAGATGAAAGAATTCCTCGACGCACATGCAAAACAAACCAGCGGTAAATAATTCGCGTGAAACAACAGATACAACTTCGTCGGCGTGAGGCCGACGAGACCGCCGAGCTACCTGCAGACTTGCCGCCACTGCTGCGCCGTTTATACGCCAGCCGGGGTGTACGTAGCGCGCAGGAGCTTGAGCGTAGCGTGAAAGGCATGCTGCCGTGGCAGCATTTGAACGGCGTCGAAAAAGCGGTTGAGATCCTCTACAACGCCTTTCGCGAAGGAACCCGAATCATCGTTGTCGGCGATTTTGACGCTGATGGTGCGACCAGCACGGCGCTAAGCATCCTGGCGATGCGCGCGTTGGGCTGCAGTAACGTTGACTACCTGGTGCCAAATCGTTTTGAAGACGGTTATGGTTTAAGCCCGGAAGTCGTTGATCAGGCCCATGCCCGGGGCGCTCAGCTGATTGTCACCGTAGACAACGGCATCTCGTCTCACGCGGGTGTCGAACATGCCAGAACGTTGGGGATCCCGGTCGTTGTGACCGATCACCACCTGCCAGGGGATACGCTGCCGGGCGCAGAGGCAATCATTAATCCTAACCTGCCCGACTGTGAGTTCCCGTCGAAATCGCTGGCAGGCGTTGGTGTAGCCTTCTATCTGATGCTGGCGCTGCGTACTTTCCTGCGTGACAAAGGCTGGTTTGATGAACGCGGCATTGCACCGCCGAACCTGGCGGATTTGCTCGATCTGGTTGCACTTGGCACGGTGGCGGACGTGGTCCCGCTGGATGCCAATAACCGTATTCTGACGTGGCAAGGCTTAAGCCGCATTCGTGCCGGAAAGTGTCGCCCTGGTATTAAAGCGCTGCTGGAGATTTCCAATCGCGACCCCCTAAAGCTGGCAGCCAGTGATTTAGGTTTTGCCCTGGGGCCACGGCTGAATGCGGCGGGCCGTCTGGACGATATGTCCGTTGGTGTGGCGCTATTGCTGTGCGACAACATTGGCGAAGCGCGTGTGCTGGCCAATGAGCTTGATGCGCTCAACCAGACGCGCAAAGAGATCGAGCAGGGTATGCAGGCCGAAGCACTGACCTTGTGTGAAAAGCTGGAACGCAGTAGCGATACACTACCGGGCGGCCTGGCAATGTATCATCCCGAGTGGCATCAGGGCGTTGTGGGGATTCTGGCATCGCGTATTAAAGAGCGATTCCATCGTCCAGTGATAGCGTTTGCCCCGGCAGGTGACGGTACTCTCAAAGGGTCCGGGCGTTCGATTCAGGGGCTACACATGCGCGATGCGCTGGAGCGCCTGGACACCCTTTATCCGGGCATGATCCTCAAGTTTGGCGGTCACGCCATGGCGGCGGGTTTATCGCTTGAAGAGGCGCAGTTTGAGCGTTTCCAGCAGCGTTTTGGCGAACTGGTAACCGAGTGGCTGGATCCTGCCTTACTGCAAGGTGAAGTGGTGTCGGATGGCCCACTGAGCGCGGCGGAGATGACCATGGAGATCGCACAAATGCTGCGCGATGCCGGACCGTGGGGGCAAATGTTCCCGGAACCGCTGTTTGACGGGCATTTCCGTTTGCTCCAGCAGCGTCTGGTCGGTGAGCGTCATCTGAAGGTGATGGTCGAGCCCGTGGGCGGTGGTCCGCTGCTGGACGGTATTGCGTTTAATGTCGATACCACCTACTGGCCGGACAACGGCGTGCGCGAAGTTCAACTTGCCTACAAACTGGATATTAACGAGTTTCGCGGCAACCGCAGCTTGCAGATTATAATCGACAATATCTGGCCACTTTAGCGTCACTAATCGCTATAAAAAAGGGCGTGGATTAGTTACAATCCCGCTCTTATCACCGCATTTTGACTAGTCCAATAAAAGAAATCAGACAATGTTTGAAATTAATCCGGTAAATAACCGCATTCAGGACCTCACGGAGCGCTCTGACGTTCTTAGGGGGTATCTTTGACTATGATGCCAAGAAAGAGCGTCTGGAAGAAGTAAACGCCGAGCTGGAACAGCCGGACGTGTGGAACGAACCCGAACGCGCTCAGGCGCTGGGCAAAGAGCGTTCCTCCCTTGAGGCCATCGTTGATACGCTCGATCAGATGAGCCAGGGCCTGGAAGATGTCTCCGGCCTGCTGGAACTGGCTGTAGAAGCCGATGACGAAGAAACCTTTAACGAAGCCGTAGCAGAACTCGATACGCTGGAAGATAAGCTGGCCCAGCTGGAATTCCGTCGTATGTTCTCCGGTGAATATGACAGCGCGGATTGCTATCTCGATATTCAGGCAGGTTCTGGCGGTACGGAAGCGCAGGACTGGGCAAGCATGCTGATGCGCATGTATCTGCGTTGGGCTGAAGCGCGCGGCTTTAAGACTGAAATCATTGAAGAGTCTGAAGGTGAAGTCGCGGGTATTAAATCCGTGACCATCAGAATTGCTGGTGAATATGCTTACGGTTGGCTGCGTACTGAAACCGGCGTACACCGCCTGGTACGTAAGAGTCCGTTCGACTCCGGCGGACGTCGCCATACGTCGTTCAGTTCGGCGTTTGTTTATCCGGAAGTTGACGATGATATTGATATCGATATCAACCCGGCGGACCTGCGTATTGACGTTTACCGTGCCTCCGGTGCAGGCGGTCAGCACGTTAACCGTACGGAATCTGCGGTGCGTATTACCCACATCCCGACCGGGATTGTGACGCAGTGTCAGAACGACCGTTCCCAGCACAAGAACAAAGACCAGGCCATGAAGCAGATGAAAGCGAAGCTTTATGAACTGGAGATGCAGAAGAAAAATGCCGAGAAGCAGGCGATGGAAGATAACAAATCCGACATCGGCTGGGGCAGCCAGATTCGTTCTTATGTCCTTGATGACTCCCGCATTAAAGATCTGCGTACCGGGGTAGAAACCCGTAACACGCAGGCCGTGCTGGACGGCAGCCTGGATCAATTTATCGAAGCAAGTTTGAAAGCAGGGTTATGAGGAACCAACATGTCTGAACAACACGTACAGGGCGCTGACGCGGTAGCCGACCTTAACAATGAACTGAAAACGCGCCGTGAGAAGCTGGCGAGCCTGCGTGAGCAGGGGATCCCGTTCCCGAACGATTTCCGTCGCGATCATACCTCAGACCAACTGCATGCTGACTTCGACGCGAAAGAAAACGAAGAGCTGGAAGCGCTGAACATTGAGGTATCCGTTGCTGGCCGTATGATGACCCGTCGTATTATGGGTAAAGCATCATTCGTTACGCTGCAGGACGTTGGCGGCCGTATTCAGCTGTACGTTGCTCGCGATGACCTGCCGGAAGGCGTCTACAACGAGCAGTTCAAAAAATGGGATCTGGGCGATATCCTCGGCGCGAAAGGTAAGTTGTTCAAGACCAAGACCGGTGAGCTGTCTATCCACTGCACCGAACTGCGTCTGCTGACCAAAGCGCTGCGCCCGCTGCCGGACAAATTCCACGGTCTGCAGGATCAGGAAGCGCGCTATCGTCAACGTTACCTGGATCTCATCTCTAACGATGAATCCCGCAATACCTTTAAAGTGCGTTCACAGATTATGGCTGGCATTCGTCAGTTCATGGTTGCTCGCGGCTTTATGGAAGTCGAAACCCCTATGATGCAGGTGATCCCAGGCGGTGCGGCAGCGCGTCCGTTTATCACTCATCATAACGCGCTGGATCTGGACATGTACCTGCGTATCGCGCCGGAACTTTACCTCAAGCGTCTGGTAGTTGGCGGCTTCGAACGCGTATTCGAAATTAACCGTAACTTCCGTAACGAAGGCATCTCTGTTCGCCATAACCCAGAGTTCACCATGATGGAACTCTACATGGCTTATGCGGACTACAAAGATCTCATCGAACTGACTGAATCTCTGTTCCGTACGTTGGCGCAGAACGTTCTGGGAACGACTGAAGTGCCTTACGGTGAAGAAGTCTTCGACTTCGGTAAGCCGTTTGAAAAACTGACCATGCGCGAAGCGATTCAGAAATACCGTCCGGAAACCAACATGGCCGATCTGGATAACTTCGACTCTGCAAAAGCGATTGCTGAATCTATCGGCATCAAAGTTGAGAAGAGCTGGGGTCTGGGTCGTATCGTGACCGAGATCTTTGAAGAAGTTGCAGAAGCGCACCTGATTCAACCAACCTTCATTACCGAGTACCCGGCAGAAGTTTCTCCGCTGGCGCGTCGTAATGACGAAAACCCGGAAATCACCGATCGCTTCGAATTCTTCATCGGCGGACGTGAGATCGGTAACGGCTTCAGCGAGCTGAACGATGCCGAAGATCAGGCGCAGCGTTTCCAGGATCAGGTTAACGCCAAAGATGCGGGTGATGACGAAGCGATGTTCTACGACGAAGACTACGTTACCGCTCTGGAACACGGTCTGCCGCCGACTGCGGGTCTGGGCATTGGTATCGACCGTATGGTTATGCTGTTCACCAACAGCCACACCATCCGTGACGTGATCCTGTTCCCGGCGATGCGCCCGGTTAAGTAAGATGTGAAATGCCGGATGGCGGCTGACGCCTTATCCGGCCTACGATTCGTAATGTAGGCCGGATAAACGTAGCGCCATCAGGCAATAATTTGTTGGCAGTAATTCTGCAACAGCGCACGCGCTTCTTTGTTTGCAACCTGCATTACCATCCACGGGCTGAAAGCCCACGGCGTCGCGTCAATCCCGCTTAAGACATCCTCAAGATTGCTCCACTGGCAATCCATCACTTCATCTGGGTTTAGCTGTAGCTCACTGACGATATGTGCGGCATAAACCGGACATACTTCGTTTTCAACTATTCCACTCGGGTCCGTGGCGCGATAACGAAAATCAGCGTATACGGGGGTGAGCAAGTTGATATCTGCACCCAGTTCGAAGCGAGCCCGGCGGACAATAGCAGCTTCGTTGGTTTCACCTAACTGCGGGTGACCGCAGACAGAGTTGGTCCAGACACCTGGCCAGGCTTTTTTGTGCAGCGAGCGGCGGGTGACCAGCAGTTGGCCCTGCTCGTTAAATATCCAGCACGAGAAAGCGGAGTGCAGGGGGGTTGTGGCGGTATGCGCCGCATACTTCTCCAGCGTTCCGCAGGGTTGGTCCTGCTCATTCAATAAAATGACATGTTCCTGTCGCATAGCGTCCACCATCAATCTTAAGCACTCACATTATATGCTTAATTAAGTCAGAGTGATTAACAGAGGGTGTGAAATGCCAGAGCCGCCGGTTCGTTGCGCGATATGATTTGGCATCCGGTTTCTGGCTGCTATGATAAAGCGTCTGAAAATGTTGCGAGGTATTGTTTTGAGTGCAGGACGCCTGAAGAAAAATGGCCTGGGTATCGTGATGCTGCTGTGTGTCGGTCTGCTGTTAGTGGGCTGTTCCGGGAGCAAGTCGTCTGATACAGGAAGTTATTCCGGCTCCGTGTATACCGTGAAGCGGGGAGATACGCTATACCGTATTTCGCGCGCCACCGGTACCAGCGTGAAAGAGATCGCTCGCCTGAATAATATTTCACCGCCCTATACCATTGAAGTGGGGCAAAAGCTGAAGGTCAGCGGCGGCGCGAAAACCAGTTCTGGATCTGGCAAAACAACCAAGAAATCCTCAACCAAAACGGCGGCGATCAGACCATCTTCTTCTGTGCCGCAGTCGTCCTGGCCACCAGTAGGGCAACGTTGCTGGCAGTGGCCTGCCAGCGGTAAGGTGATCCTGCCTTATTCTACGGCGGACGGCGGCAATAAGGGCATTGATATCTCGGCTGCGCGCGGTACGCCGATTTATGCGGCCGGAGCAGGGAAGGTGGTTTATGTCGGTAATCAGCTGCGGGGCTACGGTAATCTCATCATGATTAAGCACAGTGAGGACTACATCACTGCGTATGCGCATAATGACACCATGCTGGTGAACAACGGTCAAAACGTGAAGGCCGGGCAGAAGATAGCGACGATGGGCAGCTCGGATGCGACGACGGTGCGCCTGCATTTCCAAATCCGCTACCGGGCAACGGCTATCGATCCGCTGCGTTATTTACCGCCGCAGGGGAGTAAGCCAAAATGCTGACGGTGAATTAATCGCCAGTCAGTCTGTTAGTCCCTTGCCAAGAAGAGCGTAAGGTTTATAATCCCTTACGCACTTCAATGCGGGCGTAGTTCAATGGTAGAACGAGAGCTTCCCAAGCTCTATACGAGGGTTCGATTCCCTTCGCCCGCTCCAGATCTCTCCCCTTGTGGCAAAACTTCAATAAGACTCGTTTTGCTTTCAACTTACTTAACATAAGTTGTCGTGTTCGTTCTACCATTGAACGACGATTTACCAACACAAGGTACACTGTTAGTTGTCACGGATAGTTACTATGGAAGTAAGAGTATAACTATTCGGCGGCGGCAGTTGTAGCCCTCACACCGCGATAGCACAACGTGAAGGAAAAGCCTGATCCGGGCATTGTCTCTTACACCAGACTGATCACACGCATTCAAGCCCGATGTGTGGCCCTATGAGCCACGTAAACAGGTTTATGGTGATAACCGTACCTACAAACGACATGTAGGCTCTATCAGCGTTTCAGCCACGCTCCCGCAAGGGTACACGGTTATCCTGATAAGGTGTGATCCCTCTGACAGTCTAATGAAGTTGCTACGCTCCGCTTGTTGCTGTATCACCAACGGGGCTTTATGGCTTCTATTATCCAGAATCTTTGAGTTGCACATTTTCAGTGTGCTGGATAACCTGAGATTAATCCTAACCTGAATCGCCACGGGTTTAACAGACACCTCGGAGTCATTTAAGATGACTTAAAGAG
>OBXW01000081.1_pt1 | contig 113372 bp, 114 predicted proteins | sample 1495431 | NCBI WGS metagenome assembly OBXW01 (sample SAMEA2580166, study PRJEB22360) | human gut metagenome | biome: human gut; feature: human-associated habitat; material: faeces | place: Denmark | collected 2008/2010 | reverse complement strand
GTGAATATTGCGTATCACCGCTGCCACTCATCAGGACGAACTGATTGGCGTTAAACCCGACACGGGTGACTACCGGCTTGCCCGATTCCGCCAGCACCGCAATCGACATTCCGGCGTTATACATCACGCCGTTAATCCGGACTCCGGTTTTGAGGGTGTAAATTGCAGATGCTCCTGTAGCATCAACTACGGCGGTGAGCTTATCCTCCAGCGCGGCAGTCACATCATTGAACTGCGCCTGCACCTGCGTCGACATTTCAGCCATGGCCTTATCTACCTGCGCAATGGTCGTTTTAACCACCAGAATATCCGCGCGCACTTCGCCGTACTGCGCCCACTGGTGTTCCACCGTTCCATGGTTGGCCAGCGCATTCTGCAACGCAGCTTCCAGATTGGTATCAATGTCGCTTGTCAGGCGGTCACCATCGGCAGACGTCAGAAAATCATCGGCAATATCGCCCAGGTAGTCGTCAGCGTTCGCGTTGGATTCACCACGAACCCAGTCGGTCCAGTCACTCTGGTTGCCGATACGGTCGACCAGACGAGCCCGGTACCAGAACTCCTGACCTGCCTTCAAACCCAGTTGGGTATAGGTGTGTTGCGGATACGGAACTCCTGCAAGCAGCAGAGGATTATCCCCATTTCCGTTTGCTGAATACTGCAGTTCGGTCTGGAGGGTATCACCTGTATCCGCCGGAAAGGACCAGTCAACCTGTATACCCCAGTTGATTGCTGTGGTGCACAGACCAACCGGCTTGGGAACATCCCCAGTACGTCCAGTGAGATGAGTCAGCACAGAAGATGTCCACAAACTGGACGCTCCACCAGAGTTAATGGCGCGGACTCTCACGAGGTAATCGCCTGAGAAAATCCCGGCGATCTCTATATTGCGCAGACCTGTTTCGGGAATGTTGATCCACTCATTATCACCGCGTTTCCACTGTGCCTGATACGCGACAATATCCGCCTGAGGTTTCCCGTTTTTATCTACTGGCGCATCCCAACTCGCAACCATGGTCGCAATACGCTGCCCCTGCCGGACCGAGTCGTAACTGCTAATCGCGATATTCGTGGGCTGGCTAACCAGGCCTGTCGGTAACAGACTAATCGGCGGCGTATCCAGCCGGGCGTTGTTATCAACGGCATCATATTTCGCCCCGTTGTACTCTGCACCGGTGATACTGTAGGTGTTCTCTTCATCGTTAAATGTCAGATTGGTTACACGGAAATACTGGAGGCGCAACTGACCTGCATCGATAACAAAAATGGCATTAGGTAGTGGCTCAGCGGTAAAGGCAGTTGCCAGTATCAGTTGCTGGCCGTTAACCGCCTGAATGGTTCTGTTCTCAACGGTACCGCCCTGGGTACGAATCATCAGCGTATCGCCGGCCAATGCGCTTGTTCCCCGATCGGTAGTTATAGATTTCAGCCCGGCATCGTAGTCAGTAATTCGCCCACCATAGACACGGCCAGACAGCCGCTCATCGGCAAACGCAAATACGGTCCCCGGCACATAAGCGAAGCCATCAAGTCCCGTCTGGACAGTGATAATACGGTCCAGAGAATTGGAGTACACTGCCCAACCACCCCGGCGCTGAGCTTCGCTTTCACGTGTGCAGCCAATCGCGGTTAGCTGAGTCTGCTTAAACTTGAACTGCTTAACCAGTTCGGGGAACATCACTGCAGTAGTGCGATCCTGATAGTGGTTATCCGGATCACTAAAGTTAATCAGCGCTGAGCTATAGCGGTTCTTTTCACTGCCGCTGGAATAGGTTGGTTTCCCGACCACAGAGGCACGGGTGAGGATCTGAAGTTTTGACGTATCTGCTGGCATATCAGAGACAACATTGAACATGTTGTTGCCCCAGAACGTCATGCCGTTAAAACCTGCCGCAATATCCTTAATCACCTGCCAGGCATCAGCCTGAGCCTGGATATAAACGTCAAACATAAAGCGAGGCTCGGTACCGCTGCCCCCCTTTCCATCCGGTACCTTCTGATCGCAGCGCTGGGCAATACGATATAGCTCCCATTTATCGAGCATCGCTGGCGTAACCCTGCGACCTAGGCCAAAGCGCGACTCAGTAAGAATATCGAACCAAATCCATGCAGGATTATTCGTCCATCCCCATTTGAATGTACCATCCCATGTACCGCCATAAGTGCGTGTAATCGGATCGTAGTTCTGAGGGATGCGGATTACCCGACCTTTCGGCTTGCAGGATATCTTCGGGATATTGCTGAATGACTTTGCGTTGAATGACACATACAGCAGTGCGGTATGCGGATAACGGAGACGCGCGTCAATCACCTCGGTGATCGCCTGTACCTGCGTTTTGTTCTGGAGCATTTGGCTGGTACTGTCAACAGTATCCCGGACAACTCGAATCTGCCAACCGGTGCTGGCTTTGGGAAGATTAATACGGTGGGTTAGTTCGTATAGCGAACTGAGCTTTTCTGTGATGGTTTTAGTCATGACTGTCGAGTAAGCCCCACCGTCCACAGCAAGGTCGATATGGTACTGAACCGTTGTGCCGACAATATCCCCATCGTTTTCCTGCTGCTGTAATCCAGGGATACCAATACGTACCAGCACCGCGTCAATCTGGGTGTTACTGATCGCACGAGTCCATGGGGTAACTTTCGTCAGCGACACGCCAATACTGGTTTCATTTTCAACAGCTGGAAAGCCTGGGATTGGTGTCTGAACCTGAGTGCCGGGACGGAAGTCCCAGGTAACGTTCTCAAAGTTCATTGAACCGTCTGCATTGCCCAGCGGGGTTCCGTCAAGGAAGATGCGCGTAGCATCCAGCCCACCAGCAAATTCGCCCTCTCCCAGCGCCAGCAGCATGCGGCAGCGAGCCATTGATTGCGCGGAGTCCGGCTGCTCTACAGGTGTATGCTGTTTTTGACTCCCGCCCTTCGCACCAGTGATCGCTTCCATATTACATCCATAAAAAAAGCACCCAATTGGGTGCTTGATATTCAGAAAGGAGTTTTCAGATGTCTTCTGCGACTATGCCAGCACTGATGATGGCGCCGCCAATCTCGCGCTCCCCATAAAGAAGCGCGACCGGGTTACCCATCGCAAGGGTGTTCACCGAGCCACCGAAGGCATATGAGGGTTTATTGTCAGGATCGTCTCGCCCCTGTAGTCCTTTTGGTTGGGGAGACAGCATCTGGTAGATACCGCCAGCCATCATTGATGCACCGGACATTACAAGCCCGGCACCGAATGTCAGGCCAACACCTGTCCAACTAGTCATTGCGCCAATAACAACCCCAGCAACAACCATGACAGCCCCCAGAATGGTCTGAAACATACCCGCCTTTTTCGCCCCTTCCATCACTGGCGCGATGCGAATATCGCTTTCCCCGGATAGCTCCTTAAAATCATCAACTCCGATATTGCGTTTCCCGCGGAACACCGCAAACGTCATACCGTTCTTTTTGGCGTTCATCAGGTAACTTTCCAAACCGTCCAGGTTGATGCAAAGCGCCTTTACCGCCTCAGCTGATGTCTGCACCGCCAGCCTGTGAACACGGCCAAACCGGGCTCCAAGTACACCGTACAATCGAATCGTGGTTAAACGCGCCATGGCTGAATCTCCTGCAGTAGCTCTTTGTGACGGACGCAGATCATCGTTCTGTCTTTGAAATAACCTCGTGCATACGGCGTGATGCAGGATGGTTGCCCGTACAGATGGTGAAGCAGCTCGCCTTCCTCGGTAATGATCCCCGCGTGATTCCACTTACTGGATTCAACCTGCATGATGACCATACAGCCTGGCGACGGGTCGCATTCGATAAACCCCTCCCGTTCCCAGTTGTCGAAATACAGGTTGTCCGGGTACTGGCTTTCCCACCATGGGTAATCGACGCGGAAATCGTTAAGCATCACGCCTTGGGTGGCATGCCAATCCATTACCAGTCCCCAGCAGTCATTTGAGCCCAGGATAAACGGACGCCCGATAAGGGGTACCGCCTCCGGCATTATCTCAGCGTATTCGTCACTATCCGGCGCGTAAATACCCCAGACCACGCCGGAGTTATTACACTGCTGGCGATCGAGATCTGAAGCTATTGCACGCGCGCCATCACCCGGGTGCGAGTGAATGACACGGATTATGGTTCCGCTATCTTCAGCATTCGCCCAATACTCGCCGTCAATACGGAAATGCTCTGTCGGGTTTTCGTGCCTATTCGGTACCGGGATATACCGCTGGCGCCGTCCTGACTGGATGACGAAGCCGCAGCATTCGCGCGGGGATGCCTCCAGTGCATGAGTCCGGATAGCTGCCATTATGGTTTTATTCATTGGTACGTCCGTAAAAAAACCCGCCGAAGCGGGTTTGGTTATCTAGATGGTTATGGAGAGGTCGGGCCTAACCTTTTTCCTGAGAATGTATTTGCTAATGCCAGTCCGTAACGCGGCCTCTTTAAGTTGCATTTTTTCGCCATTCAAAATTACGTAAGGGATTCGGTTTCGTACAGGTTTCGCTAACGCATCTTCGGCATTCATACCGGCGTTTAGTCTGTTGTAAAAAGTTGACTCTTTCATGCCATTTGTTTGCCATGCTGCGCTCATAGTTACCGACTCTCCGCTCACGACAACTTTATGATTATTGCGCTTGTTGCGACCTTGCTCTGTAGCATTTGCCCATCGACAATTGTCTGGAGAATAGCCTTTATTGTTATCTATGCGTTCAATTGAGAACCCTTTAGGCTTCTCACCCATGTCATGAGCAAAATTCACGGGGTTGCTCCATTCATCGCAGACTGTTATACCCCGCCCGCCATAGTGGGGAAAGTCCTTGCAAGCAGGATTTCGACAGCGATCAAGCATAGATGTCCAAGACGAATATCCTGAATAAGCTGTGATTGGCTTGCCATTATGCAGTTTTGTTATTTTTTTCTTATGATAACAGCCGCAAGAAACAACAGCGCCACTACGGAGTGACCCCATGGAAATGCTCTTAACAACACCACATTCACAAGAGCACAAAAAGTATCTGAGACCTTTTGTTTTTATATGGCTAGGGGCTTTGGTTTCTTCAATAATTGTAAGATAGCCGTACTTTTCACCCGGAAAAATAGTAATGCGTGACATATAAACCTCGTAGCAGGTTGCGTAGATGATGGTGCGCGGCAGGAGTGTCTACGTTCACTCTCTTCGACTGGCCAGTCTAGCCGGGCTGACAGATTATAATTACCTGCTCAGTAAAGTGGTAGCAGGAAATCCACCGTAGTCGAGGATTGCCGCGTCAGGCTCTGCCAGCCCGGCACCAAACCGCTTACGGCAGTCACTCAGGCAGCCGCCGCACACATCCAGCGCCGGGTCAGCGACAGGATTACCCTTCGCATCAAAATACGCCGTGCCGTTGTAGGTGCAGCCGTCGCCGCTCCGGTACTGCCCGCGTAGCGCCCATTCGCAGAGCGAGGTGATTTGTCTGGTTGGGATAACAAGCCCCTGCAAGTCTGCGGGGCTACTGAGTGACCATGAAACCACTTCGTCGTCTTCGGAGGTTTTCGTGTCAAGCCAGAAAGTCTGAAGTGTGAACATTGACGAATCAGCTGTAGGGTTTACGCCACCAGGGTAATTTATGGCATCGAGATAAACCGCATAGGTATCGATAATGCTCACCCTGGCGTTAACCATGTCCTTAAATTGCAGGCACAGCGCCGTGATATGGCCGTCAAGGTTGGAAACGCTGAGTGTCGGCTCTGCGGCCTGGTCTGTTGAAAGCTCCAGGCCTGCTACCTGAAACGGCCAAAAATCGTAGGTATTGCCACCGAATTCGATTGGCTTTGGTCCGAGCTTTTCTTCATCACCATTGGCAGCGTCGATCTCTTCCGGTGTATGGGGGAAAGGTGCGTAGTGGAAACGGTGAATACCGCCACTAAACTCTGAGGCGTCAACTTCAACCAGGCGTACTCTGCCACCCGGTGCCAGCATCGCCGCCTGATCGACTAATGCCATTATGCATACACTCCGTAAGCCCGTTTGATGGTGAACGTCAGCTCAGCAAACTTGCTGCTGATCTGATTTTTCCGTACGGAATCGGCGACTACCCGATAAAGCCCCTTCGCTTCGCCGGGCGGCGTGATGATAAAAGCTTTAACGGTATGAGCCAGAAGGAAATCACGAATACTGTTCACCTCCGTCTCGGTGCCGGTATGCTTCATTGGCACCTGAATAGCAGTAGAGTTAATGCCATTATCAGCAACCTGCTCATAGCCATCACCGAACTGCGCCGCGCGCACCGTTTGACTATATTCAATCGCCCCAGCACCGAGCTGCGAGCGCCAGCTGTATGTTTCAACTGCCATATTTACTCCAAAAAAAAGCCCCGCGGATGCGAGGCTGGTTGTTAGGTATTGGGGGCTATTGGTTCGGCAGTGTTTTGACGTCCGTGTTTCCGCTCGGATCTGCAAATAAACGGACGGCTTTTGTAGTGTTCGCAGTGAGCATAAAGTCCCTTCCAGCAGGTATCTTGTCAGCGATGCACATCTTTCCTTCCCCCATTAAAGCAACATTCCATTCTCCCGGTTTGAGGTAGAATTCGGCCTTCTCACCTGGATCCAAAATAGCTGCCTTCTCTTGGTTGAGGTACACGCCGACGAAACAACCGCTTCCAAGAAATCCTTTATCGCGCACCACAATTAGCTTCGCCTGTTCCCCCACACCTGGCGACTGGAACTTGAGCAATCGTTCTTTGGGTGCTTGTTTCGCCTGGCTTGGTAAAACGGCTTCAGTAGCACAACCGGCCAAACACAACGCAACAACGCTAATGAAGAGTAATTTCATTATCATCCCCTGACTTTTATGGTTTTCGTCATATTAACCAGGGGGTGACGTAAACACTACCTGCCTTTGCTGAAGTTGTAGATCATGCCACCTGGCTTAAGCTGTTTCTGAACTACCTGCAGAGCGGCATTCTGCATTTCCTCGGCAAGTGCGCGCCCCATGGCATCACCAGAACTGGTCGTTTGCGTTGTAACCGAACCACCAGCATCTACGTTAACAGTGGTATTGATAATCGGGGCCATCCCGCCACCACCCTGGGCACGTACACCCAGGCGCCCGGCAGAGTCCCGAGTTAGGGGCATGATTGCTTCAGCTCCAGCCTCTGCGAAGACTCCGCCTTTCGCAAACTTAGATGCGCCCTGGAAGGTGAAATGCTGAGGAGTGTCGTAAACACCGTTCACATATTTACTGAGGCCAGGAGAGTCATAGACACCACCTTTAGCATTGAAGGTTACGCCAGCAGCGGCGTTTGCATATGACCCACCAGGAGTGCTGCCAGCGCTACTGCCACCGCTTATCCAGCCCATCGCAGCCTGAACTGCGTAGGCGACCATTAATCGGTTGGTTACCTCAAGTATCATCTTGAGCATCGATTTGCCGAACTCTTTGACCGACGCAGTGCCGGTTGTCATAAGATCGGTCAGCATGTTGCTCAAGCCAGTTAAGGTGGAACTAGCCACGTTCTTCACTGCGTCGTAGGTGTTGGTAGCGGCATCCAGATATTCATTCCATCCAGCAACAGCCCCAGACTTCCAGTCGCCGCGCAGCTTATCCTCTTCAGAGTAATAATTTCTGAGGGCTGCCAGTTCTTTCTTATAGCCAGCATCATCAAGCTTACCACCACCGTTGAGCCAGCCTTGGCGGAGCTGAGCCTCTTCCATCATGCGCTGGCTCTGACGGCTGCTTTGGCCTGCGCTGCCACGCAACGCCTCTGTCTTTTCCGACATCTGCGTGACGTATTTATTCGCCTGCTGCGCCAGGCCATTAATCTTCTGCTGCGCCTCTACTTCCTTGTTCTTCTGATCCACCACCTTGGCGGCGTTCAGAATGGCCTCACGGCTCGACAGTAAAGATTTTTCCTGAGCAGTCAGCGCGCGGGTTTTGGCTGCCTCATCCAATTCAGCAAATCGAGATTGCTGTTTACTGAACTCGGTGTTTTTAGCGTGGGTTTCGCCTGTTTGTCGGAGGGTCTCGAGCGTTTCAGTTAACGTTCTGGCCTGGGCGCGGTAGTTCTCCAGGGTGCGATCGCCAGCTTCCAGAGTGGCTTTCGCCTCTTTGGTCTTTTTGGCTGAGTCCTGAGCAAGCTTCGAAACAGCATCCTTAGTTTGCCGATCAACTGAGCCTGTGCCTTTTACACCACCACCAGGACCATTCTTCGCTTCCTCCTCCCATTGCCACTGGGATTTACTGAGATTAGCAATGTGTTTATTGTACTCAGCGGTAAGCTGAGTATATTCCTTGCTTGCTGCCTTTCTGCTCTCGGCAACGCTCTCAGCGAGCCCATCAAAGCCCATGGATTTGATGAGAGCTTCACCGCCCGGTAGTTTGTTAGCAATATCCGTGAAACCGGTAATCATCCCCCCCATAATTTCAAGGGAGACCTCTTTCATCTTGACGAAAAGGGCTTCAAACGAAGTGCTCAATAACTTGAACACCTCGATAACCTGATTGCCCCAGGCCCGCACAGTAATTCCTATTTGGCCGAAAATATTGGAGGAGAAAGCTTTAAGCCCGTTCCAGGCCTGCCCGATATTATCGGTGGCCTCTACAATTTTATTACTGCGATCCTCCATGGTGTCGGCAAAAAGCGTTATAGCTTCGTTTGCCGCTGCTGTTTTCCCCTTCGTTTTCTCCAGGGTAATGAGGTGCTTCATCATGGCTTCATCAACAAAGCCATATTGCTGGTTCAAGCTCGCCAGGGCTTTAATAGGATCGTTTGCCAGTCGTGAAAAATCCGCCAGCGCAGCCTTCGTATCCAGCCCTGCATCACCCATAGCCAGAATGGATTTGGCAATTTTGGTCATCTGGTCGGCGGTATACTTCCCGGTGTCGTTTAGTTGGACCAGGGTATCAACAGACTCAGCCAAAGAAGCACCAGCGTTATCAGCAACATCCTTTGCCGCGTCGTTCAGTTGCTGCATGGAGGAAAAGCCAGCCCCGCCCATCAAAATGAGCGATCTGGCAACATTGTCGAACTGCTGGGATGAACTGTAGGCAGCCCCAGCCAGAAGAGCCAGCAAACCCACCGAGCCAGCAATCGCAAGGTTAAAGGTATTTAACAGGCCACCCGCCCGCCCCAGCTTCTCCGCTGCCTCACTGGTGTTGTTAAGTCCTTCAGCAGCGTCACTTATGCCTGCTGCCGACTCGGATGTTTCTCTGCTCTCTTCGTTAAACCCAAACAATGCGTCCCGCAAAGCCTGGAGCATTGGGCCTAATCCACCAAAAGAATCCTTAATTTGCCCGCCTTGCTGGAGCAAGATCAGGAAAGGGGATTGGCCTCCAGCCAACTGTGTCGCGATATCGGTGAACTGCGCCGGCAGAGTGCGCAGCGCGGCGCTGTACTGGCCAACGGAAATTCCAGCACGCCGGGCAGCAGCTTCCTGCCGGGATAGCGCCTCTGGTAGTACGTCAGCGACACCAGAGAGGCGCTCACGCGTCTGGTTAAGGATTGTGTTGAAGTGCTCGAACTGAGCACCGTTAATGCGCCCAGCTTCGAAATGGGCCACCAGCTGTGCGTGCTGTTCATCCAATGAATTGAACGCGCGGATTGTCGGGTCGATGGAGCCCAGCAGGTTCTTCAGCGCGGCTGATTGCTTCTCTGCCGCCTGGGTGGCTGCCAGTGCAGCCTGAGCCTTCGCTGCAGCTTCACCGGTATCCGTCAACTTAAGGCGGGTATCGTCCAGGATTTTGTTGTAATGCTGAAAATCATCAGTATCCAGGAAACCTTTGGTCTGGAAGTTACGCAGCGCTGCCTGTTGTTCATCCAGCCGGTTCAGCGCCTTGTTAACTGGATCGATATTCTCCAGCAGCCCCTTCAGCGCGGTCTGCTGTTCCTTAATACCTTCAGTGCCCTGTTTCGCAGACTCAGCACCAGCACGGAATACACTATTAAGGTCATCAGCTTTGTCGACAGCACCAGCTGCCGCCTGGCCGAGTTTATCCAGTTCATTGCTGGCCGTTTTCAGGTCGGAAACATCGGCCCGCAAAGTAATCGAGGCGATCTGGTCAGTCATTACTTCGTCTCCTTATGCATTACTTTGAGAGCCTCGCTTTCCATAATTTGAAGGTCAGCCATGCAGGCCGCCGCATCCTCAACCCCGTGTAACTCGAACATCCAGGGGAGAACGTTGTAATCAAGGCCGGTCGCCCCGCTCGCGCCGACTCGCCACTGGGTCGCCAGGGAAGAGAAGATGGTGAAAGACTTCCACACAGAGGGCAGGATCCCCACCTCTTCCTCCACGTCCTCAGGCGTCAAACCAAAAGCGCTCAGCTCCGCGAGCGTCGGTCCCGGCGTATACAATGCTGCGGCGACCTGCCTCAGTTTTTTTCGCGGATACCCATCAGCTCTTTGGTGTATGCCAGACCGATGCTGTCGAACGCGCGTGGATAGTTCCGCAGAAGGACAATAACGTTTTCGCGGTTGAACTCATCGGGAAGCGCCCACCCCTCGACAATTTCCATGAGGTAGTCGGCCTGCGGCTCGATAGCATCCTTTTTACCTTCAGCTGCTTTCTGCAACTTCTCATCCAGGGTGCGCAGCTCTTCCAGCGTCTTATGGCGGAAGGTGAAGGTCAGTTTGCCGTCTTCGGTGCCAGCTCGCGGGATACTGGCTGTCACGGAAAAAGTTGGGTTCGGGATCAGGGAGAATTTGGTCATTTGTTTATCTCGGTAAGGCCCGGATTACCGGGCCAGATTAATCAAGTAATGCTGACGGTGCATCCGGCAGAAGTGAGCGTCTTCCCTGCGGCGTCGGTAACTTCACAGGTATACACCCCAGCATCAGAAGACTGAGCGGACGGAATGTTGAGCGTGGATGCGGTTTTGCCCGGAATGGCTGTGCCGTCTTTCTTCCACACATAGGTGTACGGCGCGGAACCACCCTGCATGACCACCGACAGATCCAGAGCTGCATTAGCAGCAACAGACTTGGTTGCTGGCAGGTCAGTCAGGAACGCCAGAGGTGTAGCGGAGGAGTCAGCGATCGGGTAAATCTGCATATCCGATTCGAAGTTCATGCGCGCTTCATTACTTTCAACAGCGTTGATTTCAGTACGTGGTACACGCTGGAACGATACTTTGGCGGAGTAATAACGATCTGCTTTGCCGCGCGGATTATGGAACCAGATCGCCGTGGTGTCGCTGGAGTCATCTAGGTCGATGAGACGTTTATAAATCGCCAACTGCGGGTCATGCGCGAAGGTGTAGACCTGTACCACCGCGTTTTTGAAAGTCGGGATGGTACGGGCCTTATCATCCTCCAGGAACTGGACACTGATAGTCTGCTGATCGCCGCCTTCAGTGGACAGCGTCATGACCTGCGGCATGGTGATCCACGAATCGATTTTACGCAGCGTGCCTGCGCCGGTGCCCGCCGGGAATTTCTTGGTATCGGTGGTATCAAATGCTTCCAGCACGATTTTCGTACCGGTTACTGACTTGACACGCACCACCATGTTGTCGAGCTTCAGCCAGCCAGAGCTAACCTGGACGACATCGCCCGCGAGGATGCCAGCAGCCGAGGCAACGGTCAGTTCGCATTCCGTCGCATTGGATGCCGCAGTGAAGACAATCGGCGCAAGATAGGCCTTGGCCACGTTTACACGCGACCCGTTAGGGATTGCGAATGCCATTGCATTCTCCTGAATTTAGGGAATAAAAAACCCGCCGGGTGGCGGGTCAGTAATCAGCGCGGTACTGCATGCTGACAGGGGTGGTGTAGGTGATAGAGCCGGTAGTGCCGTTGGGTGATGATGTGGGGCGATCCTGTATAGGTTGGCGCACCTGCGGCGGGCCATTGATATAAACGGTCAGATCACCATCCACCAGCGGCAGCCCTTCGGGAAAAGCATCTGCGACAGACTTTGCCAGCCCTCTGGCCAGAGTCACACCGCTACCTGCTGGTGCAATGATATTGAGCTGGAGTATGCCCTGGTATGTACGCAACTGACCTTCCAGATCCTGCCCCACGGTTTGCGCAGGTAAGACATAAACGCGCCCGTAAGGGGCATCATCAGGCGGGGTAAAGGCGATGTTTGGCCAGGCGATCGGCAATCCGAGCGACTCAGCGATAATCGCCACCCGGCTCTCCAGCAGGTCAGCTATTCGCATGGACTGGTCACCGGCCATTGCGCACCTCGCTCATTGCTTCACGAAACAACTGTGCAGCGTCCAGCGCAGTGATGCCAACCATGCCGCCAGGAGCCTGTCCAGAATGCCCATTCTCCAGGGCTACGGAATAAGGCAGGTTGTTGGTGAAGTAAATCGAGCTGACCCGTCCTACCCGGAACACCTCAAGCACTGCCAGACCGCGGGAGTTGGAACCCTGGCCGGAAGCGTCTGGGTTATCGTTCGTCTCCGTTGGCTGGCTATCGAACCCGACATACCAGTTGTTCTTGAACCGACCACCGACATAACCCTCAGGCTTTTTGATGTCCATCGAGTCGTTTACCCGTAGGCCACGTTTAAGCCGCCCTGATTTGGTCAGGTTGGCCGGGTCATCACGCAGGGTTGCGTTATGCTCCCGCACCGCAGTGTTGTACGCCGTCGCGGTCTGGTTAACCTGCCAGATATCCGGCTGGCCTACCGGCGACATCTCAACGAGCTGAGCCAGGATCTTAATGCCCGTCCGGCGCACCACCTCGTCCATCTCCTGCTTAGAGCTATCGACAAACAGCTGAATGGCAGCCAGGAACGGCTGATTAGCAGAACTGGCCATAGTTACGCCCTCAGCTGGATGTTGTAGGAGATCAGCACATCGGCAGGCTTAACCTGATTCGGCTGCACCACGCGCCATTTCTTGCCGTCGATTTCGATGCGGTCATCAATACGCACTTCCGTTTCAAACGTGGCCGCCAGCTTCTTATCGCCGGTGGCGATCAGAGAACCATCGATTTCGCGGGAGGAATATTCGGTGATAACGCCGGTGACGGTCGCAGTGATTGCCGGAGTGGTGACCTCTTTGCCGAACTGATCGCGGATGGTGCCGCCGCCGCGGGTAAGCTGGTAAGTCTTCCCGTTCTCGGTCAGCAGCCGGGTCGCGGTCGCGCGCATGCGACGGTAGTCGATTGCCATATCAGCCCCTTTCGATGCGGATCTGATTGCCGCCTACCACCAGCCCGCGCAGCGAGGAAAAGAACCAGGGGAATAACGGCGCGGCCTTATTCGTGCCCGGTTCGTACTGGACTGTTACCGCGCCCTCGACGCGTTCCATGACCACCGCCCCGCCACCAGCGACCGAAGGCGTGAGGTCAATCTCCTGCGATTCGATAGCCAGGCGGCACTGCGCGTCAACCAAGCGCTGCGGGATCGCGTCATCCGGCAGGTCAACGCCATCAAAGCGCACGCCCGAGCGCGGCCACGACAGCGGCTGTGAAGCAACGCTGCGCTGCCCACGCCATGACTTACCTTCCAGATAATCCATTGCCTGCATCAGCATCTGCCCGCACTCACCATCATCGTCAGGTACGGTATATCCGCGCCCCGCCGCGAAAGCGCGCAGGTCAACAACGCTGGCGTAACTGTTGAAGTCAGGAGAATGGGGATCGGCAACCAGCATGGTTATTCCTCCAGACGCCAGTCCAGCGCCAGCCAGTTATCCACTTCAGCAGGGTGAACCTCAGCGCTTAGCGGACCGTTGGGAAACTCTGGAATATCACGCACCATGACAACCAGCTCAATACCAGGCTGTTCCTGCTGCTGTTCCTGCTGCTGTTCCTGCTGCTGTTCCTGCTGGGCAGGAGCATGTTCGGCGCCGTTCTGCGCGGCAAGCTTTTCAGCCTCACGCTGCGCGCGCTGCTCTTTGGTTAATCCGGCCATTGGGCCTCCTGAAAAACAAAGGAGCCGAAGCCCCTACGGTTAGCCCATGATGATGGCGGAGTGACGATTCGCGATGGATGCGGTACCCCAGGCCAGGCCAACCTCGTAACGCACCTGACGGTACTGGCGGTACAGTGCGATCTGGAAGGTAATACCGGAAACCGGATCGGTTACATTCATCACGTCATCGGCACTATCGCCACCGTCCGGCATTGCAGGGGTGCGGCACGCCAGCAGGAACGCATTGCGGTCAAAGGCCATGTTTGGGACGAACTCGCTCACAACAGTAACGGCAGTCTGGTCTGCCAGATCCTGACGCAAACCAGGCGCACCGATAGTGAGGCTGGAAGAAGTAGCCGCGACCACCATGTACTGGTTGTCATCACCGTCGAACTTCACTGCGGTACCAACAGCAATGCCGCCGGTACCAGCAGAGATAGCAACGATGATGTCGCCCTCTTTCTTCGCGCCGTTTACCTTATAGCCAGCGGCAGTGCTTTTCGCGGTGCGCTTGATATTGGCAGATTCGTGCAGATTGAAGCCCATCACGCGACCGATTACGCCTTCGCGCAGCAGCTGGTCGGTACCAGCTTCGTTCGCTTTAAACAGCACGGACTGCTTGCCACGAATGGAGGCCATTGCCTCGCCGCCCAGCACCATACGCAGGTCGGTGGTCGGCGCACCGTTATCGGTCAGGATTTGACGGGCATTGGCAGCGTCGGTCAGATCGTCTTTGATGCTGAACGGCGTATCTTTGGGAGTGCCAACAGCGCGGGAAGAGTTGAAGAACTGCGCCGCCAGGTCAGCATCCACCTCGTTGCTCAGCGCTCGGAAGGCCTGCTTAAACTGGTCAGCCAGGATGATGTTGTAGGTACCAGATGGACCGATAGCGAGCTGCTCTTCACCATTCCATTTGACCGGGGCCATTTTGGATTTGGTGATCTGCACGTTCACAGTACCGATGTTCTGATCGCCATCGTTCGGCGCGGTTGCCGCCGGGGTAATGTCCACAGTGGTTGCCTGAGGCGCTACTGGTGCAGTAACGGTCTGGCCTTTAGCAGCTGCATCGGCTTTAGCGTTGCGCGCTACCGCTGGGATAAAGCCCACTTGCTCGCGGGAGACAACGTCGAGCGCGGTATAGATGGTCGGGATCAGACCAGTGAGGGTATTGCCTGCCATTTATGGCTCCTTTCGATTAATCAACGATAGTGACGCCGTCTTTCAACGCGGTTTGTTTACCTACGTTATCCAGAGAATCGAACGCACCACGTTTCATGGTTTTTTGCCCGGCCTGATGCTGCGACTGGTGGGAACCACCGCCGGTATTGCCGGACGCTTTGAGGATGTAGTCTTTCTGCGGATGCAACTCGACCAGAGATTCCAGCGCTTCGTCGAAGCCAGCCAGTTCGCCGGGCTTGGTGCGGGAGAACACCTTGTTGCCCTGCCCGTCGTATGCCACGACCTTGCCGTCTTCAATTTTGAAGTTCTGACCAAAGTGGGAACGCACGAATTCAGCCGGGATCGCCATCTTCTCGGAGATGAATTTCGAACCACCGAAGCGGCCGCCGATCATCTCGTCGTAGAGTTGAGTTTCCAGCTGTTTGGTCTTACCGTTCGCCTCGTCCAGCTGCTGCTGGAAAACTTTGGTGATCTCCGCCTTTACCTGGTCAACGGCACCAGCATCAATCAGTTTTTTCTGGTCGATTTTGGTCATCATTTCCAGGGCCTCGAGCGCCTTGGCCGGGTCGGTGATGCCAGAGAATTTCGCGAGATTGGCTTCCGCCACTTCCTTCGCTTCACGGTGAGTTTTCGCCTCGCCATTCAGAGAGGTGATTTTGGTCATCGCTGAGACCGCATCGAAAGGGATTTCTTTGCCGTCATCATGGATGTACACAGGCATACCGTTTTCAACGACCACATTTCCGTTAGCATCAAGTTTCAGTTTCATTGTTTTTGCTCCAGCCTTCCGGCCATACGTAATGGGTCATCCGACCCGAGCACCGCGTCGCATCCGCTCAGCGGCAGGCATAAAAAAAGCTGCCCGGAGGCAGCCTGTTAGATAAATTCGATTGTAATTTCGCCGCGTAGCTTGCGGGAGTAAACCTCACTCCGCTTTCGTTTATTGATCCGCAGCGGGTGTGGATGAATGCAAGCGACACCTCGCTTAACGTCCGCCCAAACGCAGCTCTTTACCTCATTACCATTTACAAACACCCTTCGTCTGCCACGGCCATCGCCCACGCAGTGAAAATCATCATTATGCATACCCTATCCCTCAAATGCCGACGCATCCACGCGGCGCAGTTCGTCCAGGGTCAGGTACTCCCCGGCATCGTTGAACATCTCCGGTACGGTGATTTTGCCGTCACGCAGCATCTGCGCGCGAGTAACGCCCAGCACCTGCTCCTGCCGCGCGTAAGGCTGCCTCGCAAGCCACTCGGCATAGCTGGTATGAGCTGGCACCTGTCCGTCCATTGAGGCTCGCGTGACGCTGCTCAGCTCGCCTGATGCTATTTGCATTTCCTCCCACGATTTAGTGATCAGGATTTCACAGGAGCGACAGCAAAAGTGGATTTTGCCGGGTCCGCGCAGATACGGAATTGCATGGCCCAGCGGCTTGCCATCGAGTGTGTAGAGTTTACGGTCGCGGATGATGCACCACTGGCTGGTGTGGGTGTCCAGAGTCGAAGACCACTGTTTGGCCTTCACGATATCGCTGTTGGCCTGGGCGAACTCCTGACGCGCTGAAGCAGCCATATGGTTCACCGCCGTGCGCGTGACTACGGCCAGGTCGCGCCGGGATGTATTGATCACCCCGTCCTCGCGATTACGCTGTGGCGTACCAGCAATGCGTCTGACAATCTGCTCTACCGTTTCACCCTGGAGGAAACCGGAGCGCACAGCGTTAGTGATTTTGTCCAGTCGATCCGATTCGAGTTTCTGCCCCCACTCCTTGAGCAATCGTCCCTGGAATGGCTGCGCCACGGCAGCAGCGTAAACCTGCTCTGGTGCGATACTCTGGAGCGGAACGTGCTGGAGAATCTGCTTCGGAATAATGCTGCTGAAGAGGTCCAGTTGATACCCCGCCTCATACTCAACGTAACGCGTCAGTTCGCGCGCCAGCGCGGAATTAACCGGTTCATATGCCTGTTGGTTGAGGTCACGCGCACCAGCCAGCAGCGATGCCAGGCGACGGGCGCTGTAGGTATCAGCACGCTTGCCGTCCAGCAGCACCAGCAGTCTGGCGGCCAGGTCAGCATCCAGCTTGTTGAGTAGAGCCACCATCCGCCGGGCGACGCCGGTACCGTAGCGATTCACATATAGGCCGTGCGCTATCGTCTCGTCCTGCAGACGGTCGTTAACGGACCGGGCCATATCACACCTCGCCAGTCGGCGGTTCGCTCAGCGTGGCCGATTCAGCCAGCAGTTCGCTCAGCACCACATCGGGATCTGCGTCAGCGTCAATCAGGTTGAGCTTCTGCAGCGCCTTAATCGCGTCGACACGGCGGAGGTCACCACCCTGGCGCAACGACTGAATAGCCAGCGCCGCCGGCGGGTTGAACTCCTTCGATTCGACATCCAGTTCAGTGCGGACATCGACGCTGCCGCCATCCTTCTCACCGATGTACTCAGCCATAATTTGCAGGATATTGTCGATCGCATCTTCCAGGCTGGTTGCCATAGTGTAGAGCGGCGACTGCTCCTGCATTTTCTCTTCTGAGGTCTGGTCAACAGATTTGGTCGAGGTATTGTCGGTACGCAGCAGCTTCGCGCCAGCCTGGCGCATCTGTTCCACCAGGTCGGTTAGAGACTCTTTACCAGCACTGATCGAAGTTCCAGTGTGCTCAACGTATTCAAGCCCCTGCTTCTGTCGATCAGAGAACTGAGTCGCAGACGATGAGCCAATAACTAACTCCTGACCGTCTTCAAGTCCAAATACAGTCAACAGCGGCACGCGCGCGACGTGCAGAATATTGTCCTGCTCGCTCTGGCTCTGCCAGTGCTTCACATTCAACAGCGCCATGTTCAACAGCGGCGGAGAACCGCACATAAACCCAGTGCGCTTGGTGTAGAGAGTGACCAGCGTGATATCCTGACGGGAGGTCTGCCATTCTTCATGCAAGGCCCAGTTCGCCTGGCCGTCGGCACTAGTGGCCTTGCGGTAAATCTGCACCTTCCCGGGCGTCAGCAAACGAATCTGTTCAACTTTGGTCTGCCCGAAGTCGTCGCCATCTTCGACAACAACCTCTTTGATGCGCAGCGCTGTGAGTTGAACCTTGCCGGCAGTCATCTTTGACTTCCAGCCAATTACCTGTCGGGGATTCAGCATCGTTACGTATGGCCGCGCACCGGTGGCTTTCTCATCAGCCTTAGTCTTCACCTGTTCGGCATCTACCCGCGGATAATCCACCAGCGCATGAGAAAGGCCGTATTGCATTGCAAGGCTGAAGAAGGCCTGCGCCCATACATCGAGACGACTACCTTCCAGATCCACGTCCTTTGCGAACTCACGAAGCCGGTCAGGGACGTTCTCGCCCAACTGAATTGGCTCCGCGAACACCCGCCCAACGTTCTGGTTAATCGTCTCTTCATACGCAGGAAGTAACGTGGCCACCGCCAGGCGCTTTTTGTAATCTTCTTTGCCCTCTTTCGGCCAGCGCGGCAGAAAAGTTTCGCCAAGTTGGCGCATATACAGTGTGCCGCCCATCAGGGCATCGTTGATATCCCAGGCCTCGACCATGTTCCCATAGTCCAGATTGGGTGTTGAAATATCAGGCATGGGGTTAGAGCCTCAGGCTGGTGACTTTGCCGACTTTCTTCGGCGGTGAATGCAGGACGGCGTATCGCGTGCCGTCCCAGTCGTGATCTTCCTGCTGGGTGTCTACATCATCAGGATTCTTACTGTCTCGAACGAGAACCGGTACGCGGCTTATCCAGCCCCTGCAGTAGTCGAATACGTAGAATGCTGGCTTCTCAGGCATGCCTGATTCCAGCTTCTTACCTTCAATGACGGCCTCAAGCATGTCAGCAAAAAGGGCCGCGCCGTTCACGCGCGATCCCGGTTTCTTGTTGGATGGAACCCACTTAACGCCCTGCGATTCCATCTTCTGAGCAATGGAGAGTTCGTCATCGCCAGTGTTGTAGATTGCCCCGTCAGCCGGGCCGGGTAGAACCTTCCTGCAGATGCTGGGCATGATGTTCAGTTGCCCCTGCGTCACCCCGTTGAGTTTTATCTCCTCAGGCTCAGCAAGATCCTCTCCCACCAGACGCTTATCAATCCACGCCACGCCCTTAGCGACGTTGGTGGATGACATATTCAGACCTTTGTTCAGCTCGTCCGGCGGGCAGCCGTACCACTCGCCAATGAGGATCAGCGACCCGGCAGGCGGGCAGAACTGGCGACCATTAGGCAGCTCGGCGGCGGTGCCGTCGGACCGCGCCCACCAGAGGTTGGAGAACGGCTTCGATTCTCCCCAGTCGTGGGAGCGATCAACCGTCCAGCTTTCCGGAATGCGGAACGGCTTAATGACGTGATGCGAGGCATTCCACAGATGGTCAAAGCGACCACCGCTGGTGACATCCCATGAACCATCTACCCAGGCTTTGCGCCGGTTGGGGTCTTTGATAGCCATCAGCGTCGCGATGTACTGAGGATCGAGATACGGGTTCTCTTTGAACGAGCCGTGAATCGCAACGCGCGTCAGCGTTACGTCTTCTTCCCGCTCGGTCTGGGGGTTAAATACCTTTTGCGTTTCACGCATGATGGTGCCGCGGGGTGCTGGTTCGATGAAGCGCTTCTTCACCCAGGTATGGCCAATGCCAAACGGGTTGGTCGTGCTGAACGTTTCAAGAGGGATCGGCTTAAGCAGCGAGCCATCATCCAGCGGGTAGTTTTCTGGCCGGAACGATGAGCGCCGGCAGGAGAACATCATCTCGTAGAAATCACCCGACTGCTGCTTGGTCAGCTCGTTGAAGCCGATGAACGGAAACTCCTGACCGTGATAGTCCCAGTAATCGCCCTCTTCTTTACCGAATCGGAACAGCAGCTCTTCGCCAGTCGGCCATACCCAGCGCAACTCAGATGCTGATGCTAGATACCGGGCGCCATCGTTAAACAGGCGGTACATACGCTTTGACTGGGTGATGATGTCGGTGAGGTTCTTATACTCGGTATCGAATATCACGCCGCGCCAAAACGAGCCGTAGCCCAGGCCGACCAGGCGACGAAAGCGCGCCAGCTGCGCGGCAGTTTTACCCGGACCACGCGTACCCTCATAGAGGATTTCGTTGCATGGGCAGCTCAGGGAGAGCGATTGCGATCCCGGCAGAGGTTTCCAGACGGCTTTGTAATTCATCCACCAAGAACCTCACTCTGCTGCTTCTGCGCTGCCGCTTCCCAGTCGTCCACGTTATCGCAGGACGGCACGAGCATAATGCTGTGGGTCGCCGTAACCTTCTGCTCGACCTGCTCTTTAAACGCCTGCACTTTGATGTGCTTGCCGAGCAGCTCGAGGTTCTTGACCTTATCCGGCCACTTAACCTTTTTGAGGATGGTTTCCGCTGTCTCCTCGTCGAAGTTCTGAACCGTGGTGCTGATGTCTAGGCCGGTTAGCGACGTTCGCCAGGCTTTGGGCCAGAGACTGATCTGCTTCAGGCTGCCGTCGTCGTTGAGGATGTCCAGAACGTCCATCTGGTCTATTTCAACCAAGCGCCGCAGCACATAATCAGCATCAACACCCACATCTTCGTTGCGCTTCGCTTTGAGTTCGGCGATTCTGTTTTGGATGTCAACTTTTGACAACAACTTAGCGGCGATTCGGTTTGCAGTTTTGACGCTGTACCCCGCCCGAATAGCCGCTTGCGTGGCGTTTAAATCGATGAGGTACTCGCGACAGAACATTTCTTGTTTGTCGGTGAGTGCCATATTTTTTACCAACACTGAGGTGAAGTTTTTGGACAGTTACTACATAACCATTAACGCAATACAAATCTTGCTTGCGAAAAGTAATGGTTTTTACCTAATTTCTTGGTCTAATCAAAACCGTACTGCCAGTTCAAAAGAAGAACTAGCTCGCATTTTGGCATCAGAATTTAGCATCACCAACCTTGAAGCTACCAATTACGTTGCCGATTTGAACTAACCTTTTCGCCATCGAATCCGCTGTGGGTTTGATGGCCTCCCAGTCCGGTTTTGCCATTTTAACCCTCAGTTTCTTGAAAACTATTTAATCAGATGTATCTTTGATAACGCAGTATCAACGCTCTATTAATTCAAGGAATTTAGAATGAAATACTCACAGCAAGAAAAACTACAGATCATGATGCTCAGTGATATTCACCGAGCATTAGAAATTGAAAACTCATTTGATCCTGACCTCATTGACGAAGCAGTGAGCACGGATAACTACTGGGCTTTATCCTGGGAATACCCAGGCCTTCAAGATGAAGAAGAGGAGACCCCCTGGGAAGTCCAGCTTTTCGTTGATACCTATGATATGTATGACATTCTCCAATACACATACGAACGATTCAGTGCGGAAGACAAAGCAGAGGTTGCCAAATCTATTCGTAATTTCGATGAGAAATTATCACTCACATTCCCCGGATTTGACGGTAACAACGAATCAAAGTTTCTTTTGATTGGTAGTTTATTGAAACGAATGGGACGGTTTAGCGGCAAAGACGATCTCACCCGGAACTCTCACATGCCCTCTGTTGCAATTTACCAACGTATGCTTGAAGTTTTCCTTCCTGCCAGAGCTAAGAATTGGGTTCACAATGTGGGCATTACTAAACATGATTTTATCGATACACTCAACGCGAGAGTGCATCCAGAAAATCGTTAAACGTTAATGCCCGCAAATGCGGGCATTATTCATCATGGCGCCTTATTACTTTGTCGTAGGTGCGCTCACAGGTATTTCCGGCGACATAACGCTCATCAGCCTCTTTTGCGAATTTTCCCGCCAGATCGTCAGCTTCGCTGAGCAACTGGGCGAGCAATATTCCGGCCTCGGCTTTTGCCTGGCTTGTTGCTGCAATTGCGGAAATTCTGCCTGTTTCACTTGTTGCGAGCTGCCGTTGTATTTCGGCGAGCTGCTGTTGCAACCCACTGCGAGCACGCTTAGCAGCGTTAGCATCAGCCTGTACTTTTGCCAGTTCTTCATCGGCTTTCTCTCGTTCTTCATCTACGGCCCGCTGGCGGCGCTGCTCTTCTGCTCTTTCGGTTACTTCACGCTGCAATGCAGTGGTCGCATCAGTAAGGTCACGTTGTGCCCACTGCAATTTCCAGGATGAGTCCGCCTCCTGATACCCGCGTGAATAACACCAGTACGCGACCGCGCATAACAAAAAAGCCACCAGCAGTATTTCTGCCAGCGGCTTCCAGTAAGCCCTCACTGGTCTATCCCCCAGCACGTTAACGCGCTTTCCTGGTTCCGCCGTTCTACCTGCCCATAGCAGCCGTTTTTCTGGCCTTTGGTCAGACGACAGTCGCGGCCACTGTCTTTAACCCACCAGCGAATCGCTTCACAGGCTCCTTTACGGTCACCAGCATTGATGCGCTTATAGAACGTGGACGGGAAGCATTTACCCGGCCCGATGTTATATGGGCAGAAAGAAGCGATACCCGCTTTCTGTGGTTCGGTCAGTGGTACTTTGATATTTCGGTCAACCCACGCCAGCGCCTTGTCGCGTTCAATGGCGTTTACCTGGGCGCATTTCTCAGCTGACAGCTTCATGCCCTGTACTACTGGCTTGCCATCAACCATCGTGGCACCACGACAAATCGTCCAGAGTCCGCCGCCGTCGCGATACGCCTGCTCGCTATTACCCTCTTTCTCATCCAGAAACTGATCGAGAATCACGGGCGCGGAAGCCCCGGCAAGAATCAAACCAACGACCGCTGCGCTCAGTTTATTCTTCAGCTTTGGTGACATTGCCATTAAGCCGGTCCTCCCTTTCCTTTTGCCTGTAGTACCAGTTCACTGCACAGGTAATAACGGTGCATGCGATACCGACAATAATTGCCCAGTCGCTCAGGCTTAACCCTGCAATTCTGTCGGCCAACATCCAGGACACCTCTTTTGCTGTTTTAGCTGTTTCGGCGTATGCCTTCGCTGATACACCGCAGCCGGTCAGCGTGGTGCCTGTTCCATATGAAAGTCTGCTGTAAATGGTGCTCATTCTGGTCATAGCCTCACCTCCGATTCTTCGGATGGCGCTGTGTGTGATGATAAGGTCAGGCTTCACGGGCTGGATTTATCAACAAAGCACGTAACGGATGATTCCCGTGAGCCTGAAATGAAAAAGGCCACGCAATGCGCAGCCTTTATGACGAGAGTTTTATTGTTCAGAGGCACTCCATCCAACAAACCACCCACGGTTATCAGGATTTTAACGGAGTGCTTTTGGATGAGCGCTGAACCAAAAGGTCAGTATTTTTACACAGCAATTTTGCAAAAAGCAGCGACCATTCAAAAATGGAGCGGTCAGCGGGAATCGAACCCGCTTCATCAGCCTGGAAGGGTGAGGTAATAGCCATTATACGATAGCCGCTGTTTTGCGGGTCTGTTCCCCACAGTCACCGCTTGCCTTATTTAGAGTCATGCTCGGACTGACTATCCATTGGATTCTGGTGCCGACTACCGGAATCGAACTGATGACCTACTGATTACAAGTCAGTTGCTCTACCTACTGCGCTAAGTCGGCGTTGGTCCGCCACCGAGGACTTGAACCTCGTACCGTCAACTTAGAAGGTTGATGCTCTATCACGATGAGCTAGTGGCGGCACAGCACATGAGTGGTAAGTAGCCATGTGCCTCTATTTTATCAGTCAGTACCAGAAACGCAAAAGTCCAAGGCGTTAACCTCGGGCTCGAAAACTCATTTACTGCCAGTGCATAGAACAATGGCACAATATCAGATTTACACGAAATATATGCGTTTCAATCCAGTTTTGCAAGACTTACATCCAAATTTGTCGCCTTTTGTTGTGAACGTGATCGCGTTACCTGCAATAATGCGTCGCAATCCAGTCGCTGGTAGATACGCCTCATATCCACCCAGCGGTCCGTAAACGTCTCTGACCAGTTCTTTGGGTTTACGCCCACCAGCTCTGCCAACTTCTGGTATTCGTACGTCTCCCGCCCAGCCAACTCAGCCTTCACATCCTGTGCCGCCAGCCATATAAGCTGTCGCAACCGTTCGACGGTCTTCTTCGCCACCCTCTTCCCGGCCAGATACTCGCAGAATTGCGACCACGCCCACTGAGTAATCAACACCTGATTCTCCCAGCTTACGTTCTCACTGTAGTTCCACAGTAGCCAGGCCCTCTGGGGTTCTTCGAGTGATATCAGCGCGCGGCGCCACGATGCAGTGGAGTATTCAACTGGCTGCACCAGGGGAATGTGCGATCCCTTAGCATGCGACTGTTTGCCGGGTATTGGTGGGTTATCCAACGTAATCATTTTCCCGGTCACTTCATCCATCACTCGAGGCTTTTTACGTTTAAACGTTCCAGTTTCGAACTGCGCGTTCTCAAGCCAGGCCATTAACTGCCCTTTCGTCGCACCACTCAGGTCAGCGGTGGCCACCATCAGCTGCTGGCGCACGTATTCGAGAAATTGAGTGTTCATACAGCACCGCCTATGGTTTTGATGTAGTTCTTCAGTATTCGGTAGTCCGTCAGCACAGAGCCGGGAAAGTGATATAAGCGCAATCGTTGCCAACGAACGCGGAGGTGATCGGCAAAATAGGATTCAAATGTCATGCAGCCTCCCTGCTCTTAATTAATCCACGGCGAAGCGCGCTGTAGTGCTTCCTAATGGTTTCGAGTTCTTCGATGGTGTATCGGTGTGGGACGTTATTGTTTTCGAGTGCCTCGACGCGCTCAGGCCCAATTTTCTCGATAAGGCCAAGGCGGTACTGCTGCTGATTGCCCGACAACTGCACGTTACAGTGGTGGCACTGTTTACTGATATTGTCTTCGTGATAGCGAAGATGTGATGCCTTACCGCGTGAGCGGTAGTGACCTGCTTCCCACTGGACGGTTTCGAACGTCCCGCAACTGATGCATGGCAAATAATGGTCACGCTCGCGGATGTAGTCATTGACGACGCGCTGGGTTAAATCTTCCCAGTGTTTCAACGGTTTCACAGCAGCTTTGCGCTGTCGCCAGGCTGCTCGTTCTTTCTTCTCTGAAGCGCGCTGTTTGGCAGACTCCTTACGCTGCGCATCTTCACGGGCTTTTCTGGTCTGCTCTTTCCCGACGGCGCTGGCGCACTCATAACCGCAGACAGTCTGCGTATCACGCACAGGATGAAACCACTGGCGGCATTCTTTGTTGGCGCACTTACGGCGCGGTAACTTAGCCATGCTCACCCCCACGCCCTGTTTTGCCAGACCTTACTCGGGCGAGGAGCCTTCTCGCTTTCTGGCAACTGAACGCTGACAGTCCAGGTTATGTTGTCGCGATTAAGGCTGCGTTCTACCGTGGTGCCACGACGGCGGTAACTTGCCACCAGTTCGTCGGCCTGTTCGGTTGTGCATTCGTGATGGTGGAACCAGGAATATTTCATGGTCATCACCCCGCAAAGCTCATGAGCTGGGCGGCGGCGTTCTCGGCCTCCTGCTGCGTGCGGAACGTGCGGGACAATATCCAGCGCCAAAGTACATCGAGCGCGGCCTTGTACAGCTGCTGGAACTCGATTTCATCCATGTTTGAGAAGGAAATACTGCGGGGATGTTTGCGCAGGGTGTCGTCAGGCAGCCGGATAGCATCGTAATGCCCGGCTTCGACGATGACCCAGGCCCGGTACGCTTCGTATGATTTGCACAGGCTAATGCCGTTGGTGACGCGTCGCCCGGCTACCTGCTCAAGGTATTTCTCAGCGGCATCCTGCAGCGCGTTTGCACTGCCGCCGTACGTCGCCAGGAAGTTAGCGAACCCGGTCACCAGTTTGCGCTCGTTGGACGAGATAGCGCCGCCGGTAGGTTCCCAGTATTCGAAGCCGAGGTTAAGCAGCGCAAAGAAGCGCCGATGGAATGCAGAATTGCGGGGTTGCCTGAAGTTGGCTACCAGCACGGCGCCAAGCTTGATTTTTGATTGCAGGATTTCACTGGTCTCGGGCGTTGCCGGGATCAGGATTCCAGAGGACTGCTTGATGAGTTGTAACTGCGCCATGGTGTTCTCCGTGGCGCATAAGGCTGTCAGTTGTTCAGGCTGACGGGGTTAATTATGTATTACTGATTCTGGATTATCAATTCCGTTATATAACAGGAATTTCATCAACTTCGGCGCGTCGTATTACGTTGATCTCGTATGTCATCACGCCAGATACGGTTACATCGTCCAGCACATCACCTTCCAGCGCTTCGCCCTCTTCCGTGATGAGCGACGAGCCCATTAGTTTCGCAAACTGAGTTCGCCCGCAATGAGTGATAAGCACGATGTTACCCTGCTCCGCTCTCAGCGAACGATTGATGACTGCATAGCCGGTTGCAGTTTGAATGACTGTGCAGTTAGCATCCATCTGACAAATTGAATCAACTGTCAGACGCGCTTCCGTGTAGTCATTTGCTGGGGATGGGAAGGCCATGTGTACACCTCACAAATAAAATAACACTGTACATAAAAACAGTATTATTTTATTTATGATGTGTCAAATCTGGAATGAACAAAAAAAACGACTCCTCGATAGCATAAAAATCACCACTCGATCAAATTTTCATTTTTTTTTGCAAATTATTGACATTCTCGCGAGCCCTTATGTGCCATGGACTTAGCCTTTCTTACCCTTTCACAACCTCAATTCAATGTCAAAAACAACTCTTGTACTGAAAAGAATCCCCACTAGAATACTAACCATATAGAACAACTAATTAATTCAAAACCACTACATGTAGTGGTTATCCACAGGTTGTTTTGCTTTGCGGTAGAAATGAAAAAACCCGGTTGACTAGACCGGGTTCTTCAATCGGTAAACAGAGTTCGCACCTCTGGTTACCTTGCCAAATGTATCTGGCGACTGAGGTAAGCTTAAACAATTGACGTGGATTCTTCAAGCGACCTGAAACACCCTGGAACGCTTTGGAACGGTTTAGAACGGTTTAGAACATGATTTAAAAGCGAAATTTTCGCCTGGGTTTTTGGTGACTCGAAAGCCCCACCCAAATAAGAAATCGTGCCGAATGTATCTGGCGACTACTGATACAACAACTGCAAAGGCAAGCCCAAGGGTGTTTGCAGCGAGGCGCGACAAAGCTGAGTGAGGCCAATCATGGTTAACTTGCTTTTCAAAATCGTACCTCCGATGGTCGTGATTATTAAAGCGATCATCGAGTACGTGCACCAGCGCCCGTAAGCATGGTTTTTGCCAAAGGCCCAGAAATGGGCCTTTTCTTTTTTACGCAGCAATTCCTTTCCGATTACACAGCTCCGGCAGATTAGCCCTCACCAGCGCCTCAGCAAACGGCGGCGGCACCGCATTACCGCAGCGCGCAACCTGCTTGTCCTTTGCGTACTTTTTACCGCTATAGTCCTGGTCGATGATGTACCACTCCGGGAAGCCCTGCGCCCGGTACAGTTCATGCGGTTGCAGCATGCGCATTCCGATATCAACGATGCGGTAAGTGATGCCGTCAACCGTGACCAGACCGTCGCAATCCTCGCCGCAGTATTGCCGCAGAAACTCCAGAGTTTGCTGCGCGCGGTGCTCGTCATATCCATCAGCTGCCAATGTGGTTTTCACCTCGCCAACGTGCTGGCCACCAGCAGTGACCGTCGGCATAGGTTCGTTTGTGCGCTGCCCGTCTCGGCATGTTCCGCGCAGCTTGACCAGGTGAGACGCCACGACCGCATGATGGTCAACGGTTGTCACTGAATGCGCAGGCTCGTCCAGGCTCACGCCCGGCCCGGTATAATTTCCGCCGTAATGCTTCGCCAAAAACGCGCTCACCGTTGCAAACTTATTGCCCCCGGCTGTAACGGTGCCCAGCGGGTTGTCCAGTTGCAGAACTCGCGGCTCCTGTCCTGGGCGTTCGCCGTACCCCATCTGAATCAGTGTCGGCGTCACCAGCTGCGATTTACCGCCACCACCTGCCGTGATAGTTGCGCTTGGCTCGTCAGCCCGGTGGCCGATACTGGCGCCGAACTGCCGGGCAATAACCGGCGCAACCAGGCAAGCCCGGGATTGCTTCAGGATGGTATGCGCGGGTTTATCCAGTGGGCGCGGTTTCGCCTGGTACTCACTGCCGCCGTTGCCAGCCATGAACGGCGCAACTGTCGGTACAGCGATCGCGTAGCCATGGGTTTTGGTGATTGTCTGGAGCGGTTCGGCCAGCGCCTGCCCACGGAAACAATCATATTTTCCCTTCGTCGTGGTGTGGTTACACTTCACGATAAACGGCGCCGGACTATCGATAACAAAACGCTGGATACCCCGAGCAATCCGTTTCAACGTATTAACAGCCAACGGCTTTTTACGCCCGAAAATAGACTTGGCGGGGATTGACCAATCAATGCATTCCGCAGCGGTTCGCCATGGTGCCAGCTTGCCTGTAAGAACTGCTGCCGACTTTGGATCTCCGTGTGTAGGTTCCGGCCAAACAATCGGCTCCCCGTCCCGGCGCATGACCATGAAGAACCGTTTACGGATGGTCGGCGCGCCAAAGTCGCATGCGCGCAACTCACGGAACTCAACGATATAACCCAGCCCTTTCACCAGTCGCGCTGCGTCTTTGCTGTCGAGAGGGATATCCAGAAATTCACAGCACTCCACCAGCGCAGGATGATCTGCCGAGATGCCGGTTGTCAGCATGCCTACAAAAGCCTGGAATGTTTCGCCAATACGCGCCGGATCTGGGCGACTATAGCCAGGATAAACGGGGCCAATAAAATTCACCATCATAGCCTCAGTCAAATCTGGCTTTGGCGGCGTATGAATCAGCGGACCCCACGTTTTAAATTCTTCGACGTTCTCCAGCATCATCACCCTCGGGTCAACATCCAGCCCCCAACGCAAAGTTACCCACGCCAGCCCACGAATCGCTTTTTCAACGGGTTTAGCGCCCTTCGCTTTGGAGAAATGGCGGCAATCCGGAGAGAACCAGGCCAACCCGACGCGGCGGCCGGCGGTCGCAACTTTCGGACGTACCGCGTAAACCGATTCGCAGTAGTGCAGCGTGTCCGGGTGGTTTGTGGTGTGCATGGCCACCGCGTTCACATCGTGGTTGATGGCGATATCCACACTGCGGCCGGTAGCCATTTCAATGCCAGTAGATGCCCCACCGCCGCCAGCAAAATTATCAACAATGATTTCTGAATCTCTCACGCGTATTTCTCCATAGCGATGGCCAGTGACCGGGCCGCAGCGATTATTGACGGTACCGGCATTTGTTCCAGCCACATGCGGTTGATGTGATGCTTCAGGCGGCGCTGGTGATGTGCCGGAAGATCCCCGGCACTTTCAATCTGGCTATATACCATTCCTACTTCGGCAGGCCAGACAGTTTCCTCAACATTCACCAGCAGCAGGTTTTCCAGCTCAATTATCCGGTTCGTGGCATATTGCAGTAGCTGATCCATCACTTCGTCTCCCGCCATGCCCGCTTATTACATCTCGGGAAGCGTTCTAGCCTCCATATCCAAATCATCCACAACATCTTATTAAATTCAGGTAGTGCCCGATAATCATCAGCACTCATTTCGAGGGCCTTGAATCGCCACTTTGCCACCTTGACCACCCGCCACAGCATCACCATACAAAACAGAGTGCAAACAACAAGGAAACCGAAAAAAAGATAAGTACTCACCTCACTCCTCCTGCTGCGGTGCTGCTGGCAGTGGCATCCAATGGGTTACCAATATGTGCTCTATACAGCATGCGGCGGCCACATCTACTCTGTCGAAAAACAGCCCTGAATGCTCATCAAAGAACGATACAAAGCAATGCCCCATCCTGTTCCTGGTTAGAACCTCCTGCTCGTCTTCCGGCATCCGCTCGCTGCACTTAATCCAGCCATCCTGAATCACCGGAGAGTTGCCATCGGATAATGGCATATCCGGCCCCTTGCGTATCGCCTTTGACAATTCGATAGGGTCATCGTAAAGCCAGTCGCCAGTTTCCGGATGATTTGCTTTTGCCAGTTGTGCTGCCCATTCCAGCCCGTCTTTGTGCCCTTGCAGGTAGTCCAGCGGTAATTCATCGCAATTACTTGCAGGTTCGGCACCCTGAAGCATGGCGGCGCGGCAAGCGTTCCAGCCCTCCCACATCCTAACGAAATCATGGGCTAACCATGCGGAATATGCCGTTACTGCATATCCGGTACCGCAGCGGGTGACATGCTTCGGCATTTTGAATGTTCGCTCGAATGCATCTCGCGGATCTTCATCCGGCACTACCGGCGCTCTCGGCTTGCCCTGGCTATCTGACGGCGCTAACGGAGCGTTTCTCAGTACAGTGGCCAGCATTTCAATATCTACTGGTGCAGGCTCAGCACCAAATGCCGCAATAGCCCCATCAATAACCTTCACAGCATCAGCCATTGCGTAGCCGAGATTACCGCCGTCGCTTTGTGCTGCTGCTTTGCTGAGTATTTCGCGTATCTGGTGCAGGCGATCGAGTGATACAGGACCGTGCGCCTGGTGGTTGTTAGTTGTCATGGGTTAGTCCTCGAAGATTTCTGATTCCATCAGCAATATCCACTAACGTTTCTGAATAATCGCGCTGTGCGTCATTACCAAACTCAAACGACCCAGTATCTGTGTCATACCATCCGTGTTCGCTGTCGTAGGCTTCTCGTTGCTTATCAACCCAATTGGCAGCAGCAGATAAACCATCAAAAAATGATTCCCCAACTGGCATGAACGACAGGTCAGCGAAGAACCCACCGAAACCAAAGCTGATGGAATACACCATGCTACCGTGTGGTTTTATGCTTGGGCTTGTGACATCGTTCATTGCAAAACTTGAGGTAAATTCGTCCACCACAACCTGCGGCGCTGACGGATTATCGGCCCATGGAACACAAATCAGGTCAAAGTCTCTCGCCATTGTTCCGTGTATTGCCATTGCATAGCCGTGTTTTCTGGCTATCTCTGCCAGTTCTGGGTAAAGCGAACAATAAACCGGTGCCAAATTTGCTGGTTTCATCTCATTCCCCCTTCACGCCAATGCCAGCGGCGGCAAGCGCTTTGTTGTAGTTGTTCTGGCAGTCTATATAACCTTTCGCGTAATCCTCTGTAGCGCCATAGTGGACAATCTTGAAGTCATCGAATTGTTTCACCGCCACTTCCAGACTTCCATTTCCTCCTGTAATGCAGGCGCTGGTGCGTCGTCCCATTTCACGAATAACTTCTGCAAGTTTCTCGGCGTCAGATGCGGAGATATCGCCATCAATAAACATCACTGGCTTACCCTTATTCGCCTCCAGTTCTGCTATGCGCTTCTCTGCGGCTTCCAGCTCATCAAGCAGCGCCAGAACAGCTTCCGGGCTTGCCTCATCCTGCCAGGCGTCAGAGGTGTCACTGACAGAGCGGAGCATGATTTCTTCCTGCGCCGCTTCACGCAGCGCCCGTTTGTCGATGTTGCTCATTGGGCGGCCTCCGCTTCTTCACGAATAGCAATGCGTGCTGCAACGTCTTTCAGCAGCTTTGTGAGGTTTTCCGTCAAGTGATCACAGCTGTGCATCTTACTGAACTTTGCAAGACTGTTACCCAGAGCGATAACGGCTTCAGCAGGACTATCAAGCTGGAAATCTTTGCTGTAGTCGTTACGCCATTCCTCAGTTTCACGGTCAAAGTAACGGGCAGATAGGTACCAACTTCCCAGGCGGAATTGCATTTCGTAACTGAAGCCATTGCCTACTTCACACTCAACTTCATCAACAGTGAACCAATCAAGCGAGTAGCGGAAACGTGTAATCTTCACAGTTTTTTTCGGTTCTCTTTTCATGACTGCACTCCTTTGCGAAGTTGGGCGGCGAACTCTGCGAGAAACTTCTCTGCGTACTCGCCAGATATCCCATCAGCAGCTGGAAGCGTGGAGTTTGCCAGTTCTTCTTTGGTGTCCAGAATCATGCGCACCACGTCGCAGACTTCAGCCAGCGGCTTATCAACGAAACCATGATTGAATGCAGCAGCGAGACGACTGGCGGCATAGTTGATTCCATCATTACGCGCACTGGCCCGCACTTCAGCCAGAATAGCGTCAGCAGCTACACCGCAATGATCCGGGTCGGTGAATTCACAAAGAACCTCACCACCACGCATTACGAGGTCTTTTTCATCTGCGTAAGGAAGCCTATCAACTGTGTTTAGATGACCTTGGTTGTACCCTTTAACATACACCTGACCGCAAGCCCATCGTACAGCTTGCACTTCCGCCGCCAGCTCCCTGCACTTGCTCTCGGCGTTAGCGAGCTGTACTGCCATGTCTGTGACTTCGGCTTCAAGTTTTTCAGCATATTCAATCAGGAGATCGATTCTTTCCGGCGTTACGGTTTTAACGTATTTGCAAATCGATGACGCATAATTATCATCCTGGAGTGTGCCAGCCAGGCCATTACAAAATTTGCGGTTCCCTTTTGTCGCCTTGATATCGGCGATGATTTTTTTAACATCTGGTTTCATGCTGATGCTCTCCCGTAAAACGCCAGTACACGCTGCATAGCCGGACTTGTGCGGCAAACTGATGTGACCATGTTTTTGCTCATGTTCGATTTGAGCTGCTTAATGTTCAACTCCCCGCCGGACTGAAACATGTAGACAGGGCGATGCGGTTCGCCAGTGCGGATTACTACCGCTCTGCGTGTCAGGTGAAGCAGCAGGTTGTGTGCTTTCTTGCAGTCGCATCCCAGAAGGTGCTGAACCTGACGAGGCGTTATGGTCTGGTTAACCCGAAGGAAATCGACGATTGCCCACAGTGATTTGCTTGCCATAGTGATTTTCCCTCGAGGTTATTTAACGATCCGGAGATGGCTAACGTTCTTGCGGTAGCTGCCCCAGTCAAAGTTCACCCACATCCCGCCATCCATCTGGAGGCGATCGATAACCCGTGCACCCAACGCGCCGAGAAGTTCGTCGTGGTTCAGATTCGTCAGAACACCAACCGGACGCATCGACGACAGCCGACGGTCGATAACCTGATTCAGGATGACTTTCTCACCGCTGCTTCCGCGCTGAATACCGACCTCGTCCAGTACCAGCAAATCGACTTTGCAGAGGTCATCCAGAAGTGAAGCCTCTGATTGGCCGCCGTCGTAGCATTCGCGAACCCGAAGCATCAGATCCGGAATGGTGACGACCAGAACCGAATGGCCAGCAGCCAGAAGATGGTTGCCAATCGCCGCGGCAAGATGGTTTTTGCCGGTGCCCGGGGCGCCACTGAACACGAAGCTCGCAAAGCCGGTCCCGAAGTTCTGCGCGTAGCTTTTCGCCATGGTGTAGGCCTTGCGCTGCTGCTCGCTGGATACTTCGTAGTTGGCGAACGTGCAGCTGCGGTGCAAGGTCTGGATGCCAGAGCGACCGAAGATTTTCTCAGTGCGCGCCTTCTGGTTCAGTCGACTCAGCTCCTCGCAATGTTTCAGGCCCTCTTCCCGCTGCCACGCCAGCAGCTCAGCAGCGCTGGTGAATTTCGGCTGTACTCCTGGCGGAATGAGTTTTTTCAGGCGCTCAAGCGCGCTGCCGGTACCAATCATGTTTTTCATCGCTACCCCCTGAACCCTGGTGGGATGGTGTTATCTGGCTCAGAAATGTGGTTCACATCCCGGCCCGCCGCTTTGCGCTCGCTGATAGCAAACTTCGGTTTGAACAGCCCCTGGTACCCGTTGGCGATACTGGTGTTGATCACGTCCACCGGGTTATGCCCTTCGACCAGGCAGGCCTTCAGCATATTGAATGCCTTAGTGACTGTCATTTCGGTCTTGATGGCTTTGCCAGACTGTTGGCGATAAGCAACCCACTCACTCCACGCGGTTGAATCAAGCCACTCAGGAACAGGGATAGTCAGCGGGTCAAACTTAACCTTCCCCTTTGGGGGATTAGAGGGGGTTAGATCTGTTTTTATATTTGTCTTTGGAAGAATGTCTTTGGTGTTCCCTGTTTTCGGGGATACCTCTCCCTGAATTCGGGGATAACCATCCCTGAATTCGGGGATGGTTGAAGGGGTAAAATCACCATCCCTGTTTTCAGGGATAGCCATCCCTGTTTTCGGGGATAACTGTCCCTGATTCTGGGGATCGCAAATCATGAATTCAGGGGCGTTAATAACCCAGGTTTCAACTTCAGCAGCCGGGAACGCCGCCGGACACTTCATGCAATTTGGCTTGGTATAAGCCCATTTATCCAGGCAGGTATTAATCCCTATGTATCTGGTTTGCCCAATGCGGCGCAGGATGATGATGTTCCGATAGGCAAGGCTCAGAACAGCCTCAGAGACGTGCTTTACCTTCAGCGTCGTTTTATCTGCAATGAGGCTATTGGCGATACGGTCAGACTTTTTAGACCAGCCATAGGTCAGGCGAACGATCGCATTCAGAACCCGGAATTCACGGCCTGATAGCTCAACAATACACAGGGCATCCTGAATCTGGTTGGCCAAACGCAAATAGCCGTTCTCCAGTTCAGCCATGCGACTCTCCTGTTTCCCCTGTGGCGGGGAGGGAAATTTGATAACTTCAGCGGTATTTGACATACTTATCTCCGCAATTACCTACCGTTTTTGCACTAGAAAGCCGTTGGTGTTCGCGCACCGCGGCTTTCGCCTTTTTACTTCTGACGTTCTTCATCGATACCTCACAAAAGACCGGGCGCTAACGCTGCAAGACCGCTAAGAACCTGCCCCATAGCTTCGGCTGGAAGCATTGCCAGCATCTTCTCGATGCCCTCTCTAACCTCTTTCACCATCTGGTGCTGCGGAGCGTTAAGCATCAGTGCCTGCTTTGCTTCGCTTATTTCTTTCTCCATTGCCGCATACCGAGACATGAAGTCATCCTGTGGAACCAAGCGCCCACGGAACTCCAGAGGAAGAACCGCCAGAATCGCCGGGCTCAGCAGCTGGATGTTGCGCTGTGCCGCCATGGTGGTCCCGTCGAGCCAGCGAAACAGCTTCTGACGGCTACGGCTGAGGTCATCAGGGAAATCCAGCGCGCCGCCACCCTGGCGCTCCCACTCCTCAACGATTAGGCCTGCGACAACATCCTGATTGTTGATTGAGGCTGCCCAGGCGCGAACGGCATCACGGATATGTTCCGGGGAAACATCAGTTGCTTGCTGATAACGGTTTATCAGTGACTTAGATTCAAAAGCTGTATTCTGGCGATACATAAGTGATTGCATGATGATTTCCTTTTCGTTGTTAAGCAGCCGAGTTACGCGGCGCCGCAAATACCAAGCTCTCTTTTAAAACCGGTGCCTGACGATGAAAGCTATGGGTTGCCGTTTCGATCGCAGATGCTTTTTCAGGGGAGGCCCGGCGATTCCCATATGCAATCTGGTCAAGGTAGCCAACGGTTGTTTTAGCCAGCTTTGCGAGCTGGGACCATTCATCAGAGGTGGCGCCTTTGCGCCAACGAAGAAGTTCATTACTCATCGGTGTCTCCTGTGGGTGTGTTGGATCGGAGTTTAGCGTTATGCTAAATAACACGCAAGAAAGATTTAGCAATTTGCGCATTTATCATTTTGCTATAAGCAGTGAAAATGAAGGGATGGAAAATAAAGAGATTAGAAAAGCCAACCTTGAGGCACTGTACGAACAGCGGCAGACAGATAGCGGAATGACTAAAGCACAATTTGCTGAACTCATTGAAACCAGCCCTGCCGCTCTTAGTCAGTTACTTGGGGCAAATCCAAATCGCAACATCGGCGATAAGTTGGCTCGAAAAATTGAAACTGCGCTGAATCTACCGTTTGGTTGGATGGATGTGCTACACACCCCTGAAAGCGACGGTAACGTGAAATACCGTGGAATTAATGAGACGAAAGGAAGCTATCCTGTAATCAGTTGGGTAAGCGCGGGACAATGGATGGAAGCTGTAGAACCTTATCATCGCAGAGCTATTGATCGCTGGTACGATACCACCGTTGCTTGTTCTGAAGACTCATTCTGGCTTGATGTTAAAGGCGACTCCATGACCTCTCCGGCAGGACTAAGCATCCCAGAAGGAGCAGCGATTCTTGTTGATCCTGAAGTCGAGCCTATCAATGGTAAATTGGTAGTAGCAAAGCTTGATGGTGACAACGAGGCTACATTTAAAAAGCTCGTTATTGACGCAGGTCGTAGGTTTTTAAAGCCTCTAAATCCTCAGTACCCAATGTTAGAAGTTAATGGTAACTGTAGAATCATAGGTGTTGTGGTTGACGCGAAAATTTTGAACATTCCTTAACACAGCACTAAAGAGTGAGCCCGCACAATGCGGGCTTTTTTTTGTCTTCAATCCAGCCTTACAAAAAAATTTAAGCGCTTATTAATCAATGAGCTAAATTCTTCGCACAAACTATTTAGCGTTTTGCTATTGATAATGATTTAGCAACACGCTAAATTCACATCATCGCGAAAACAAACGCGCATAAGGCATCACAATGTTCCGCCAGCCTGGCGACAAGGGCAAAACAGAAGTGAGCTTCGCGGTGGTGAATTGCCGAGTTAAAACGCTCAACCGTGAAGATCAGCGTCACGGCACCACCAGCGAAGTTCACTCAGAAAAACTGGAGAACATCATGGTTCATCAGCACTACGGTACACAGACGGTAAACCGCGGCGCAGTTCAGCCTGGAATGCTCGTCAAACACAAGGATTCAACCTGGACGGCATCAGCTAATGCTCGTGGTCGTTTGTATCTGCATCGCGGCGTTGAGATGACTTACACCAGGGATTTGCTGGTTGAAGTTTATCTGAACGGTCTGGGGAATGGCCTCAGCCATTAACGGAGAGTGTCATGCAAGACAAGAAATGTGGTTACTGCAGCAAGCCGGTTAAACAGGAAGAAGTAATCAAAAGCACCCTTCTCTATCGCAACGGCTCACAGCTGGCGCGCAAAGAGAAAGAGTACTGTTCCAGACGTTGCGCTTCGCACGACCAGATGGCTCACGAAGGCTAACGTACACCCCGCGCAAGGCGGGATCTACGTCCGGTGCCACCGACCAAAGTTACACCGGAAACAACATCAAAACCAAAGTTAACCCAATGGGCGCTATCAATGGCCCGGGGATTCTAACACCCAAAAATGAGGATCTCACATGGAATTCTTTAATGTGGTTAAAGCCACTCAGAAATCCGGAAAGCAAGATGCAGTGGTCTGGTTCACTGCGAAAACCGAGGCTCGCGCCAATCTGATGCTGGATGTTGCGCTGGAAGATGCTGGCATCGAAACGGGCCGTGGCAAGGACTACGCCAAACCGATTCGAACTGATTTCCCGGTTGTTGACGACCTACCAGAAGAAGGTGAGATTGATTTCACCTGGTGTGATCGTTACGAACTGGCCGAAGACCAGCGCACCTGGAACGTAAAATTAAAAGCGGACGATGCGGCGCAGGAAGAAAATAGCCAGGCTGATGGTAATGTCGTTAATAGTGAAGTCGGTAATGTAGAGCAATCTCAGCAGACAGAGCAACCGAATCTGATCGTTGTTGCCACCCTGCCTTTCCGCCAGCGCGTACTGGCTCAGTTCATCGGTGATGGTGAATATCTCTTTCACGTAGATGCCGTGCAGAAAAACGAGATTGTCCGCCTTGAGATGGACACTGATGACACGTACATCCAGAACCTGTTGCTGGCTGCAGAGAATGTGGAAGCATTCAAAAAAGCCATTGAGCACGATATTCATAAGGTCGTGAATGCCGTTAAGAAAGTCTTCTCTGTCGACGGTAAAAAACCGGAGCTGGCAACAGTTATCCAGTTCCTGACGGTGTGGTTCAAAACTGAATACATCGATCGCGGCCTGCTGGTCAAGGAATGGCAGAAAGGCAATCGTGTAACAACCATTAATCGCACACCTTCAGGTGCGAGCGCCGGCGGCGGCATTGTCTCTGACCGTAAATTCCCGCAAACCATTCTCGGTCTGGAGCATGAGATTGCTCTGGCTTTACGTGCCCGTGACCGCGAATTTGATATTTACAACGTCCCTCTGGATATAGAACTGCAGGCAAACTCCATCATGAATAAGATGGACGATCCCGAATGGCTGGCAACTCGAGAGAGATTCGTTTCAATTCCTGGTGGCCTGGACTACTCACGTGCCTGCATCATCGCAACAGTAAAAACCACACCAGAGGGGCTTTATGCTGATCCTGTAAAACACCAAGAATATTTGAATAGAGTACTTACGGAAACCGACCACGCCAACCCAGATCCATTGCTCGTTGATATAGCCTGCGGTCGTTCGTCTATGCCTGTACCTATGAAACAGGAAAAAGTAACGGCCGAAGAGGTAAACAAAATTCTTGCAGCTTCCCGCGGAGAATATGTCGAGGGGATTAGTGACCCTACAGACCCGAAATGGATCACAGAAGACCTCGCATTAACCGCCCAACAAATAGATGACCGTTCACCACTTAATGAGGAAACCACCAGCGATGTGCAGATGGAAGAAACTGTCAGTGATGAAGAACAGGCTGGTAATGAAGTGCAGCCAGGCGAAAGCAGTCTGGAAACTGGTGAAGAGTCACATACCGGCCAGCAAGCCGATGTAAACCAGAATGCGGACTCTGTCGTCCAAAATAGCGATTCTGTAAACCAAGCCGAACCAGTTGCTGCGCAAACCGAGCCAGAAGCGAAATCTGACGAACCGGCTGTTGTGTATCCCGCTTACTTCGAGCCTGGGCGCTATGAAGGTCTGCCGAACGAGGTTTATCACGCAGCGAACGGGATCAGCAGCACGCAGGTAAAAGATGCCCGCGTCAGCCTGATGTACTTCAACGCACGCCACGTCGCCAAAACGATCACCAAAGAGCGTTCTCCAGTTCTGGACATGGGTAACCTGGTGCATGGACTGGCGTTGCAGCCAGAGCAGCTTGATGAAGAGTTCAGCGTTGAACCGATGATCCCGGAAGGCGCGTTCACCACGACGGCAACAATCCGCGCGTTTATTGATGAGTACAACGCCAGCCTGCCAGCGCAACTGAGCGCTGACGACATCAAAACATTGCTCGAGGAATACAACGCCACTCTGCCTGCACAGGTGCCGCTGGGTGGTTCAGTCGAGGAAACTGGCCAGAGCTATATGGCGCTGCCAGAAGAGTACCAGCGTATCGAAGCGGACCAGAAACAAACCGCAGCGGCAATGAAAGCCTGCATCAAAGAATACAACGCCACTCTGCCCCCGCAGGTGAAAACCAGCGGTAGCCGTGACGCACTGCTCGAGCAGTTGGCAGTGATTAATCCTGATCTGGTTGCACAGGAAGCGCAGAAGCCTCAACCGCTGAAAGTCTCCGGTACCAAAGCAGATCTGATTCAGGCCGTGAAGTCTGTTAATCCGGATGCCGTCTTCGCCGACGAACTGCTGGATGCGTGGCGCGAGAATCCGCAAGGGAAAGTGCTGGTCACCCGCCAGCAACTGAGCACCGCACTGAGCATTCAGAAAGCCCTGCTCCAGCACCCGACCGCCGGGATGCTGCTTCAACATCCGAGCCGCGCTGTTGAGGTGAGCTACTTTGGCTTTGACGACGAAACCGGTCTGGAAGTCCGCGTTCGTCCGGATCTGGAGATCGACCTGGACGGCGTTCGCATCGGTGCCGACCTGAAAACCATCAGCATGTGGAACATTAAGCAGGAAGGACTGCGCGCCAAACTGCACCGCGAAATCATCGACCGTGACTACCACCTGAGCGCGGCAATGTATTGCGAGACAGCTGCGCTGGACCAGTTCTTCTGGATTTTCGTCAACAAAGACGAGAACTACCACTGGATCGCCATCATCGAGGCATCAGCTGAACTGCTGGAACTGGGCATGCTCGAGTACCGCAAGGCGATGCGCGCTATCGCTACCGGCTTCGACACTGGCGAATGGCCAGCGCCGATCACCGCTGATTACACCGACGAACTGAACGACTTCGACCTGCGCCGCCTTGAAGCGCTGCGTACTCAGGCATAAGGGGAAAAGAACATGTCTACTGCAATTACTACCAACGAAAACAAGACGCAAATGATCGATAACATCTCAATTTTGACTAATGGGGAACTTTTCGACCGCCTACGCACCTTGTCGACAGTGATGGCAAATAGTGGCGCTTTTGTACCTGACCACTTCCGCGGAAAACCAGATGCCTGCATGGCTGTGGTCATGCAGGCCGCACGATGGGGTATGGACCCCTTTGCCGTAGCTCAGAAGACCCACATCGTCGGTAATAGCGGAGTGTTAGGTTACGAAGCTCAACTGGTTAATGCGGTTGTTACCAACATGTCGCCTACAAAAGATCGCCTTCATTACGATTGGTTTGGCCCATGGGAAAACATCATTGGTCGATTTGTAGAGAGAACCAGTTCTAAAGGCAATAAGTACATCGCGCCAGGTTGGGATTTAAAGGATGAGGCCGGTGTAGGAATTCGTGTGTGGGCAACGATGAAAGGCGAGGATGAGCCACGCGAACTGGTACTCATGCTTTCTCAGGCTCAGGTTCGTAATTCGACACTATGGGCAAGTGATCCGCGTCAGCAGCTCGCTTATCTCGCGGTAAAGCGCTGGGCTCGCTTGTACTGCCCTGATGTGATTCTCGGTGTTTACAGTGCCGATGAAGTCGAAGAACGAGAAGAAAAAGTTATTAACCCTGGCTCAGCCCAACGAATGAGCGTTGCTGAAATCGCAGGTGACACCGTCACAACTACGCAAAGCGCACACGAATCGTCGGTAAATATCGACGCTCTTGCCGATGATTTCCGCGAGCGCATCGAGGCAGCACAGGATGTTGATAGCGCCAAAGCACTGCGCGCTGATATCGAAAGCGCGAAGGCCACGCTCGGTTCAGCACTTTTCACTGAGCTGAAGAACAAAGCGGTGAAACGTTATTACCTGGTTGATTCACGCAACAAGGTTGAGGCCGCAATCAACTCCCTACCGTCTCCGGACGAACCGGATGCAGCAGCACGGTTTGGAGAAGTTGAGCGAGCTCTTGCAACTGCGAAACGTCATCTTGGCGACGAGCTGCACGATCAGTTCAGCATCACTCTGGCGGATATGAAACCGGAATACGTTGGCTAACTGGGTTGGGAGGGTTCGCCCTCCCACTGAGGAGATGTAATGCGACTAATTAACCGTGCAAATCAGCAATCCCCGTTAGCGCGTCAGGCATGCGACATAGCACTGGCCACTCATGCAGAACGTTACGGCGACTATGGCCGCAGCAAGATGAAGGAGACGTACACGGTGAGGGTTGAAGGTGTGAAGGTCTGGGTGGAAGTGGTGAACCGTAAGGCGAGCTACGTGGCCACAGCAATGACAGGTATGCGCCGGTTGCGCGCACTTCCGGGTCAGGTTTCTTGATATTACTTTTGGAAATGGCCCAGTTCGGGCCATTGGAGAAAAACGATGGATGATATTTTGCTGACGTCAGACCTGACCAGTCGATACAAAATCTCACGTAAAACCCTTTGGTCATGGCAAAGCACAGACACAATGCCGCGGGGTTTTGCGAAGCCGTTCCCCGCCCCGGACTTCCCCGGTAACCCTAACCGCTGGAAGTCGGAGTCAGTCAAAGAGTGGGAAGGAGTGAAACAGCCGATTAACTGAACGGCTCACCGATGATGTTTTCAAGATGGCTCTGCCAAACGTGGAGCCAGTGTTTTTGATCATCGATGTAGTCATGCAGGTTATAGTGCGCCATCACGCCAACCATTTGGTGACCAAGTAACTTTTCAATCACATGCGGCGGACAGCCAAGTTCTGAAAGATTTGTTGCGATTGTTCTTCTCATATCATGGAGAGACCAGGGCTCCATGCCGGATTCTGACCAAATATACCTGGCGTAGTTCGAAGCAACTGGCGGATGAACCGGGACGTCTTTAATTTCCCCATCCAGTAAGCGCTGTGAAGTGACTAAATGCTTTGTGTTGATCTTCTCAAGATGATTTTTTACCAGTCCCACCGCAGCATCAGAAAGAGCCCTTCTCATGTGCACTCGCGTTTTGTAACTTCCAGCAGGAACTATCCATTCATTTTCATCCAGCTTGAACCATGACCTTTCGCTCAACCGAATCTCTGCCGTCCTACAGCCGGTCAACATAATAAATTTCACAAGAAACACGGACTCTATGGACATGCGGTTTTGCAGCCACCGATAAATAGCCACCAGCTCACGATCATCCAAGCGCCGCGTTCTCTTTTTCGGTTTTTGGCCAACGTCAGTGGGAAGCAATCCCTCGAGCGGATTGGTCGATATTACGCCTCGGTTAATACAGAATCTGAATGAGCGTTTACACAGCGAAAGCATATAATGAGCCATCACCCTGCTTTCAATCTGATCAAAAACATCTATCCAGTGCCTTTTTGTGGAATTGTCGACTTTGACGTTTCGCATCGGCTCGGCGATATGCTTGGCAAATACCAACTGATAATAATCTGTCTTTGTCAGTTGATTAGCGATGCAGTGTTTCTCGATCCAATAATTGAATGCTTCCGATACGGCCATGGAACCTTCGCGGGTCAATTTCTCCAGCTTTACTTGCTCCCGGGGATCTAGTCCCTCAGTAAGCCAGGTTCTGAATTGCAGACGCCTTTCCCTTGCCTGAGCAATACTCATTGCTGGATAATCGCCGACATTGAGTTTTACAGCTTTGCCTGCCCATCTGTACCGGTAGAAGAAAGAGACCTTTCCGGCCTGACTGATCCTTGCGTTGAGTCCGTGAGAATCTGAAATGGTTTCGATATCATCGCGCTTCTTGCCAAGGGCCTTCCTGAGCTTTGTGTCAGTGATCATTGAATGGGTACACATTTGGCTTTTGAGTACGCAAAAGTGTACACAAAACTCGTTGCTCTAAGCTACCCGCAATGTAACACTTGTACTCAAAGTGTGATGATTGGAAGGCCGAAAGGCAGGTAATAGAAGGCGTTAGCGTAACAGAACGTTTTTACGCGGAATTCTTCGAAATAGGCCGAATGACAATACAAAAAAGTATTTTAAAAACAAAACAAAAACAGACATTGGGCACCGCCAGCGGTGCCCTTTTGGGATCAGATGCTATGGATCGCAAACAGCAACGAGTTGCGTTGATGGTTGAGAATGCACTTTCTGATAGTGTGGATACGCATATTACGACGCGATTGTCCTTCAAGCCAACGTGCTTTACGGCGGCTAGCCTGACGCAGCATCCGCCAGCGTCCCACTTCCGTTCTACTACGCTTCATGTTTACTACTCTTTCAGTCACTGAGTGGCCATTATAACGCCACACCGAATGCAGACCAGCGGTTTTCCCGTGTTTTTATTTGCCAGATTAATCCTGATGCGTAAACTCTTAACAATACGCTTTCAAAAGGATTTTTAAATTTATGACAACCTTCTACACCGTGGTGAGTTGGCTGGTCATTCTGGGTTACTGGGTACTCATTGCTGGCGTAACATTACGCATTCTAATGAAACGACGCGCAGTGCCCTCCGCAATGGCCTGGCTTTTGATCATCTATATTCTGCCATTGGTAGGGATCATTGCTTATCTGTCCTTCGGTGAGCTCCACCTGGGTAAACGCCGCGCCGAACGCGCCCGGGCAATGTGGCCGTCAACGGCCAAGTGGCTGAACGATCTTAAAGCCTGTAAGCATATTTTTGCGCAGGAAAACAGCAGCGTCGCCTCCTCCTTATTTAAACTGTGCGAGCGTCGTCAAGGAATCGCCGGCGTTAAGGGAAATCAGCTGCAGCTGCTCACCAGTTCAGATGACGTGATGCAGGCGCTGATCCGTGATATTCAACTGGCGCGCCACAACATAGAGATGGTGTTCTACATCTGGCAGCCGGGTGGTATGGCCGATCAGGTAGCCGAGTCGTTAATGGCTGCCGCGAGGCGTGGCATTCACTGTCGCCTGATGCTGGACTCCGCCGGCAGCGTGGCGTTCTTCCGCAGCCCTTGGGCGGCGATGATGCGTAACGCAGGTATCGAGGTTGTAGAAGCGCTGAAGGTGAACCTGATGCGTGTATTTTTACGCCGTATGGACCTGCGTCAGCATCGCAAAATGATTATGATCGACAACTACATTGCGTATACCGGCAGCATGAACATGGTCGATCCGCGCTTCTTCAAACAAGATGCAGGCGTTGGGCAATGGGTTGATTTAATGGCAAGAATGGAAGGCCCGGTAGCCACCGCTATGGGCATCGTCTATTCTTGCGACTGGGAAATTGAGACCGGAAAGCGCATTTTGCCCCCGCCACCGGACGTCAATATCATGCCGTTTGAGCAGGCCAGCGGGCACACCATTCACACAATTGCCTCGGGTCCTGGTTTCCCAGAAGACTTGATTCATCAGGCGCTATTAACCGCAGCTTATTCAGCGCGCGAATATTTAATTATGACCACGCCCTACTTTGTTCCCAGCGACGATTTGCTGCATGCAATTTGTACGGCAGCACAGCGCGGGGTCGACGTCAGTATCATTCTTCCACGTAAGAATGATTCCCTGCTGGTTGGCTGGGCAAGCCGGGCCTTTTTCACTGAGTTGCTGGCAGCTGGCGTTAAAATTTATCAGTTCGAAGGCGGCCTGCTGCATACCAAGAGCGTACTGGTCGATGGCGAGCTGAGCCTGGTCGGTACCGTTAACCTGGATATGCGCAGTCTGTGGCTCAATTTTGAAATCACGCTGGTCATTGACGATGCTGGATTCGGCGGCGACCTCGCCGCCGTGCAGGATGATTATATTTCGCGTTCCCGCCTGCTTGATGCCCGTTTGTGGGTAAAACGACCACTCTGGCAGCGGATAGCAGAGCGACTGTTTTACTTCTTTAGTCCGTTGCTGTAAAACGTGCCCATCAGACAGTAAACAGGTAGTCATTATGGATATGGATTTGAACAATCGCCTGACCGAAGACGAAACGCTTGAGCAGGCTTACGACATTTTTCTCGAACTGGCTGCGGATAACCTCGATCCGGCAGATATCATTCTGTTCAATTTGCAGTTTGAAGAACGCGGCGGTGCCGAGTTATTCGATCCGGCAGAAGACTGGCAGGAGCATGTTGATTTTGACCTGAACCCTGATTTCTTTGCCGAAGTGGTGATTGGTCTGGCAGATACAGAAGACGGCGAGATTAACGATATTTTTGCGCGCGTTTTATTATGTCGCGAAAAAGATCATAAGCTCTGCCATATTCTCTGGCGCGAATAATCAAACAAAAAAGCTGCTCTCGCAGCTTTTTTTATTTTTAGCCCGGTAGTTTGCTTCCGCAACGGTTACAAAACTGCGCGCTATGTTCGTGCTGCGCCTGCTGACACTGGGGACATTTTCGTTGGTGCCCGCGATGCTGGAACGCACTGCTCATGTGCGTGGTAATCAATCCCGTCGGTATCGCAATCACCGAGTAGCCAATCAGGATAAGCACGGACGCCACCATGCGCCCCAACGGGGTGTGCGGTGTGATATCGCCATAGCCGACGGTGGTTACAGTAACAATCGCCCAATACACCGACGCATTCAGCGTAGTAAATCCATATTTTGGCCCTTCAATCAGATACATCATCGCACCAAAAACCACCATCAGAATGGCGATAAAGGAATAGAACAACATCAGCTGATGTCGGGCACTTTTTAACGCATTCCAGAACACCCGTAGAGAAGGCATAAAGCGCAACAGCTTGAGAATACGCAGTACGCGCAGGACACGCATCGCCCGCCAGGCGAAAACATAACTCAGACTGATTTCCGGCCATAGCCACATCACATACAGCGGCAGGATGGTGGCAAGGTCAACTATCCCCCAGAAACTAAACACATATTTGGCGGGATTGGCCCAACAGCATAAGCGCAGAAGATATTCGAGAGTAAAGACCAGAGTAATAAAGATCTCCAGCCAGACAAAAACGCGCCATTCCTCAAATGTTAAATGGTATTGCGTCCCTACTCCGGACTCAATGAAGATAACAATAACGCTGAGCAAGGCGAATAGCGCGCACATACCTTCAAAGCGACGCCCTGAACGGGTGTTTAAATCGAATAATTTGCGAAAGAGCGCGCGGCGGACAGAAGAGACTAAACCTGGCACAGATACCTCACCAAAAAAAGGGCTGACTTTTGTCAGCCCTCGGAATTATAGCGGGTCTACTTTCAGGCAGGAAACTGCGTGTCGGAAACTTCCTTCGAGAACCGGGCGCGTTTTTGCGCATTCCGGCCCTGCAATCGGGCAGCGCGTACGGAACACGCAACCGGAAGGAGGGTTAATCGGGGACGGTAACTCGCCTTCCAGCAACTGGATAACCTTGTTCCTTTCCTGATCCGGATCGGGGATCGGCACCGCAGACATCAGCGCTTTGGTATAAGGATGCAGCGGGTTATGGTACACCTCGTCATAGGTCCCTAATTCCACCGCATGTCCGAGATACATAACCAGCACACGGTCGGAGATATGTTTAACCACCGCGAGGTCGTGGGCAATGAAGATTAACGATAATCCCATTTCTCGCTGAAGTTGTTGCAGCAGGTTAACCACCTGGGCCTGGATTGACACGTCCAGCGCCGAAACGGGTTCATCGCAGATAATCAACTTCGGTTCTAGGATCAGCGCGCGGGCAATACCAATACGCTGACACTGGCCACCTGAAAACTCATGTGGGTAGCGGTTAATCAGGTTGGGCAGTAATCCTACCTTCATCATCATCGCTTTCACACGATCGCGGACTTCCTGACCAGGAAGATTCGGATGATAAGTACGCAGCGGTTCGGCAATGATTTCACCAATGGTCATGCGCGGGTTTAACGATGCCAGCGGATCCTGGAAAATCATCTGGATATCACTGCGTACTTCCCGCCACTCATCGGGTTTCATGCCGAGTAAATCTTTACCCAGCCAGGCAACCTTTCCATCGGTGGCCTTCACCAGGCCGATAATCGCACGGGCAAAGGTCGATTTCCCGCAGCCTGATTCACCGACCACGCCCAGGGTTTCGCCCTCATACAGTCGCAGGGTTACGCCATCAACTGCCTTAAGGGTTTTAGATGGTTGCCAGAACCACTGTTTGCCATCTTTAATATCGAAATGGACTTTAAGGTCAGCAATCTCAAGGAGCACTTTACGTTGTTCGGTTACCGCATTCATACCAGTTCCTCCACCGGCTTAAAGCAGGCGCGCAAACGGCCTGGACTAAATTCCTCCAGTGGTGGAGCACTGCTACAGATTTCCATCGCATGCGGGCAACGCGGCTGGAATGGACAGCCTTTTGGCAGACGCAGCAGGTTCGGTGGGTTGCCCGGGATCGTGAGCATCTCTTCCCCTTCTGCATCCAGACGAGGTACGGCATTCAGCAAACCAATCGAATACGGATGAACGGGCTTATAAAAGACATCCCGCGCACTGCCGTATTCCATCGTACGACCGGCGTACATCACCAGAACTTTATCGCAAATACCGGCAACAACCCCCAGATCGTGGGTGATCATGATAATCGCGGTGTTGAATTCGCTTTTCAGTTCATTCAGCAGCGTCATGATTTGCGCCTGTACCGTCACATCGAGCGCAGTGGTCGGTTCATCGGCTATCAGTAATTTGGGCCTGCACAGCAACGCCATAGCGATCATTACGCGCTGACGCATACCACCGGAGAATTCATGCGGATACATTTTCATGCGCTTACGCGCTTCCGGCATTTTCACCGCATCCAGCATTCTGACCGACTCTTCAAAAGCTTCCGCTTTGCTCATGCCTTTATGCAGCATCAGAACTTCCATCAACTGCTCCCCGACCCGCATGTACGGATTGAGAGACGTCATCGGGTCCTGGAAAATCATCGAGATCTGCTCGGCGCGCAGTTTGTTCAGTTCACGTTCCGGTAAGTTCAGAATTTCACGTCCGTTGAACGTAGCGGAGCCCCCGATACGACCATTAGCCGCCAGCAGGCCCATCAGGGCAAAGGCCGTTTGCGATTTACCTGAGCCGGATTCTCCGACAATACCCAGCGTTTCTCCAGCTCGCAGAGAAAAGTTTAAATCGTTGACCGCAGTTACATCGCCGTCGGGGGTAGCGAACGTCACACGCAAATCTTTTACGTTCAGCAGTGCGTTAGCCTGTTGTTGCGCGAGCGGCGCGGTTGAGGTTTCAATTACGCTCATGGCTGCACTCCTTAACGGTCTTTCGGGTCGAGGGCATCACGCAAGCCATCGCCAATAAAGTTAAAACAGAACAAAGTGACCACCAGGAAACCTGCCGGAAACAGCAGCAGCCATGGTGAGACTTCCATTGAGTTGGCACCATCACTAAGCAGAGCGCCCCAGCTACTTAACGGCTCCTGCGTACCTAATCCCAAAAAGCTCAGGAAGGACTCAAACAGGATCATGCTCGGCACCAGCAATGAAGCGTATACCACCACCACACCCAGCACGTTCGGCACAATATGGCGGATAACGATACGCACGGTAGACACCCCACCCACTTGCGCCGCTTCAATAAACTCTTTGCGCTTGAGGCTCAGCGTTTGTCCACGCACGATACGCGCCATATCCAGCCAGGAGACCATCCCGATAGCGACAAAAATCAGCAGGATATTTTGACCAAAGAAGGTGACCAGCAGGATCACGAAGAACATGAACGGGAAGGAGTTGAGAATTTCCAGCAGACGCATCATCACCGAGTCGATTTTTCCGCCGAGGTAGCCCGACAGAGAACCGTACAGCGTACCGACAACCACCGCGACCAACGCCGCCGCAATGCCGACCATTAGCGAGATGCGCCCGCCAATCGCCACGCGCACCAACAGGTCGCGTCCCGACGAGTCAGTACCGAAATAGTGGCCTGATTCCGTATCCGGCGCGCTGGACATCATGCCCCAGTCAGTATCGAAGTAGGTAAACTGCGACAGCATCGGCGCGAGCGTCACGAACAGCGCAATAATTACCAGCACCACCAGGCTTGCTACCGCAGCTCGGTTATGCATAAAGCGTCGACGCGCGTCCTGCCACAGGCTGCGGCCTTCGACCTCCAGCTTTTCACTGAAATTCTCCAGCGCTTCGCTGTTTTTCTTACTTAACATCATAGCGAGCTCCAGTATCAGTAACGAATTTTCGGGTCGATAACGGCATACAGCACATCGACAATCGCGTTAAACACGATGGTCAGCGTACCCACCAGTATGGTCAGACTCAGAACCAGCGAATAGTCGCGGTTTAACGCGCCGTTGACGAACAACTGACCAATGCCAGGCAAACCATAGATGGTTTCAATAACCATCGAACCAGTGATAATGCCGACAAATGCCGGTCCCATATAGGACAGCACTGGCAACAGCGCAGGTTTTAACGCATGGCGGAAAATAATCCGCCGCATCGGCAGCCCTTTGGCGCGCGCGGTACGAATAAAGTTAGAGTGCAGCACTTCAATCATCGAACCACGAGTAATACGAGCGATACTGGCGATGTAGGCCAGTGACAAGGCCACCATTGGCAGGATCATAAATTTCAACGCCCCACCGTTCCAGCCCCCGCCGGGCAGCCATTTCAAGGTTATGGCAAATATCATGACCAATAAGGGAGCGACCACGAAACTGGGGATAACTACCCCAGTCATTGCCACCCCCATCACCGTGTAATCCCAACGTGTATTTTGCTTCAGCGCGGCTATCACCCCGGCGCTAACGCCGACGAGTACCGCCAGAATAAAGGCTGCCGCACCCAGCTTCGCAGAAACTGGAAAACTCGAAGCAACGAGGTCGTTAACCGTGTAGTCTTTATATTTAAAGGATGGTCCAAAATCGCCATGCGCCAGCTGTTTCAGATAGCTGAAATACTGCGTCGAGATAGGATCGTTAAGATGATATTTCGCTTCAATATTCGCCAGCACCTCTGGCGGTAACGCGCGTTCCCCGGTGAATGGGCTTCCGGGCGCAAGGCGCATCATAAAGAATGAAATCGTAATAAGAATAAACAGCGTCGGAATCGCTTCCAGACAGCGACGTAATATGAATTTTAACATTGCCCGTACCTTCTGGCGTGTGCCTTTATACCTCTTTAACCCCGACGTTCAGGTAAAGCGGTATTAATAGTTCGAAGAAAAAAGACACTGTGGGGCAAAAATGATTGCCCCACGTCTTGCCATTAATGCTTGATAATATACAAGTCTTTAACGTGGATATTATCCATCGGGTCTTTACCGGAGTATCCGCCAACCCATGGTTTCACCAGGCGGGCATTGACATAGTAATAAACCGGTACAATCGCAGAATCTTTATCCAGCTGCTGTTCCGCTTTCGAATACAGTTCGCTGCGCTGCGCTTCATCAGTCACTTTCAGCGTATCCGCAATCAGCTTATCAAATGCCGGGCTCTTATAGTGGACGGTATTATTGGAGCTGTCGGACAGCACCATATTCAGGAAGGACGTCGGTTCGTTATAGTCCGCACACCAGCCCGCACGTGAAACATCATAGTTGCCCTGATGGCGCGTATCGAGGAACGTTTTCCATTCCTGGTTTTCCAGCTTCACATTAGCACCCAGATTTTTCTTCCAGATAGATGCCGCGGCAATAGCCAGCTTCTTATGCAGGTCTGAAGTGTTATACAGCAGGTCAAAGGTCAGCGGTTTCTCAGCGGTATATCCGGCCTCAGCCAGCAGTTTCTTCGCTTCTTCATTACGTTTTTCCTGAGACCACTTGAACCACTCTGGCTCAACCAGTTTCGCGCCATCGGTGTATGGAGGAGTAAAGCTATACGCCGGCAGGTCACCCTGGTTTTTCACTTTATTGACGATAATGTCACGATCCAACGCCAGCTTCAGGGCGGTACGAACACGAACATCGTTGAACGGTGCTTTCTGGTTGTTGATTTCGTAATAATAGGTGCACAGATACGGGTCAACGTGGACTTCGTTCGGGATCTCTTTTTTCAGTTTCTGGAATAACTCAATCGGCATGTTGTTATAGGTCATGTCGATTTCACCGCTGCGATAGCGGTTAACGTCAGTCACTTCAGAAGAAATAGGTAGGTAGGTTACCTGGTTAATAACCGTTTTGGCGTTGTCCCAATAGTTGGTATTACGCTCAAGCACAATGCGCTCGTTCACAACCCAGTCTTTCAGTTTATACGCACCGTTAGTAACGATGTTAGCGGGCTGGGTCCACTTCTCGCCGAATTTTTCAACAGCAGCTCTAGGAACTGGTGAAACGGAAGAGTGCACAAGCAGTTTGTAGAAATAAGGAACAGGTTCGCTGAGGGTGACTTCAAAAGTATGATCGTCGAGAGCTTTTACACCGAGATCGGTGATCGGTTTTTTACCGGCGATAATATCATCAATATTGACGATGTGACCGTACTGCAAATAACTGGCGTACGGTGATGCAGTATTTGGATTAGCCAAACGTTGCCAGCTATACACGAAATCTTGCGCGGTAACAGGCGTGCCGTCAGACCACTTAGCATCTTTACGCAGATGGAATGTCCAGACTTTAAAATCTTTATTTTCCCATTTTTCAGCCACGCCAGGCGATGGTTTGCCATCGACATCACTGATTAATAAACCTTCAAACAGGTCACGGTTAATGTTGGATTCAGGTACACCTTCGATTTTGTGGGGATCGAGTGACTGCACTTCCGAACCGTTATTACGCACCAGAGTCTGCTTTTCAGCAAGCTGCACACCCGCTGGCACTACTGCCGCCGTGGCAACATTTCCAGCGACTAGCGCAGTTAAGATCCCCGCAGCTACTAAACTTTTTTTAGTGATGTTAGTCATTGTGTTGTACTCCCTCATTATTATGGCTGGTTTTTTAACCAGACTGTTAATCCTGTCAGGATCACTGTACGGCACCGGAGATTTTCTGCCGTCAGGTCGTTTTTTGTTTTACTGCTTGCTATCACCGACTTTATTTATTCTGGCGGTTCGTATGACTGCCTTACGTCGATTATCTACGTGCCTCCCCTGCCGGAAACACGCTATTACCCTGTTGAGAGAAACTAACTGCAAATGATTCTCATCAACGTGAATTCTTCTGCATAATACCTGGCCGGAAAGTATCAAATGCGTTTCTTAACCGCCAATACATTTTACAAATTTGTTAACCAATTCTCTTTTATTGGAAATAAATCTCACAAAGAAAGTCTTACGAATGAAGGTTTTCTATAATAAACCCATGAAAAACAATAAATTACATCAATCCAGGTGTTAACTACCCTGTCAGGTGTCAACACCACGTCAAAATGCACATAAATTTAACAATTGGTTATTAATTAGCACATTCAACTGAAAAAAACGCTGAAATAACTAATAACATTTCGATAATCCTACAGCAAGCCCCAGAGTATGATGTTAATTAAATAACAGCGATATCAGGCTCTCTCTGGCAGATGGATGAGCGTTACATTCATAAAATCAATGAATAAACAAATGAATAACCATCAGCATTTTTTATTATCACTATGCTGATTTTCAACTTTAGTGAGAAGTTTTACTGATAATGAAAGGAAACGGAGCCGGGACCGACTCCGTTTGTACAGAAGAGAGATATCAGGCCAGCAAACCAGGGAAAATGGATTTGATACCTGTAACAATGAATTCGATACCCAAGGCCATTAACAGTAGCCCCATAATACGCGTAATGACGTTGATGCCAGTTTGTCCCAACAGTCGTACCAGCCATGGCGCCATGCGAAACAGCCCCCAGCAGCACAGGGCAAACAGCGCAATCGCGACAAAAAAGCCAAACAGGTTAATCGCACTGTGATATCGCGTACCCCAAACAATAGTTGAGCTTATCGCCCCCGGTCCCGCCATCAACGGCAATGCCAACGGTACAACGCCGATACTCTCACGAATTGCGGTTTCTGATTTTTCCTGTTTGTTTTGTTTATCTTCCCCTAGTTTTCCGCTAATCATTGACATCGCGATAGTCACAACCAGAATGCCGCCGGCAATCCTGAACGAATCTATTGAGATACCGAAAAGTTGCAGAATACCATCACCAAGAAACAGCGAAGTCCACAGAATGATAGCGACTGACAGGTTTGCCGTAAGGTTGGTTTTGTTTCGCGCTGCAGCAGTTTGATAACTGGTCATACTGATAAAGACAGGGATGATCCCTACCGGGTTGACCAACGCAAATAACCCAATGAAAAATTTAAAATAGACAGGAAAATCAAATAGCGTTTGGATCACGGTTAGCTCCGAAGCGTTAGCCGGATAAAATGAGTCATAAAAATTGATAAAATCCGCGCTGAAGATACGCCTTTTGTCAGCATACTTCACCTTCTATCTTCGTATATCTACGTAAATACGCTACCAATACTCAGTGTTATTAATATGTATTAATTATGCTAACGTTATTAGCATTCATTACGTCAATTTATTAACACTTGACGAGAAACGCTAAAAGGGCCTGCTGAAAGGTGTCAGCTTTGCGAATTTTTGATCCAGATCACGCAATTACTACTCAGAAGTGAGTAATCTTGCTTACGCCACCTGGAGGTAACGCGTTAGAGTTAACTGGCACTAGCGTACAAGCTCTTTTAGTAAATCAAAGTAAAGTGGACGTTAATTAACCGTTTGATTTTCAAACCGTTACACAAATTTTCGTCGGTCTGTCTATACTCTCGTATCGAGCAGATGATTTACTAAAAAAGTTTAACATTATCAGGAGAGCATCATGGCTGTTACTAATGTCGCTGAACTTAACGCACTTGTAGAGCGCGTAAAAAAAGCCCAGCGTGAATATGCCAGTTTCACTCAAGAACAGGTTGACAAAATCTTCCGTGCCGCCGCTCTGGCTGCCGCAGACGCTCGAATCCCTCTCGCGAAAATGGCCGTTGCCGAATCCGGCATGGGTATTGTCGAAGATAAAGTGATCAAAAACCACTTTGCTTCTGAATACATTTACAACGCTTACAAAGATGAAAAAACCTGTGGTGTGCTGTCTGAAGACGACACTTTCGGTACCATTACCATTGCGGAACCAATTGGTATCATCTGTGGTATCGTTCCAACCACTAACCCAACTTCTACTGCGATCTTCAAATCACTGATCAGCCTGAAGACCCGTAACGCCATCATCTTCTCTCCGCACCCGCGTGCAAAAGATGCAACTAACAAAGCAGCAGACATCGTTCTGCAAGCAGCAATCGCTGCTGGCGCACCGAAAGATCTGATCGGCTGGATCGATCAACCTTCCGTTGAACTGTCTAATGCGCTGATGCACCACCCGGACATCAACCTGATCCTTGCGACCGGTGGTCCAGGCATGGTTAAAGCGGCATACAGCTCCGGTAAACCGGCTATCGGCGTAGGCGCAGGTAACACCCCTGTTGTTATCGACGAAACCGCTGATATCAAACGTGCTGTTGCATCTGTTCTGATGTCTAAAACCTTCGATAACGGCGTAATCTGTGCTTCTGAGCAGTCTGTCGTCGTGGTTGACTCTGTATATGATGCAGTACGTGAGCGTTTTGCGACTCACGGCGGCTACATGCTGCAGGGCAAAGAGTTGAAAGCAGTCCAGGACGTTATCCTGAAAAATGGCGCGCTGAACGCAGCTATCGTTGGTCAGCCGGCATACAAGATTGCTGAACTGGCAGGCTTCTCCGTACCAGAAACCACTAAGATTCTGATCGGTGAAGTGACGGTTGTCGATGAAAGCGAACCGTTTGCTCATGAAAAACTGTCTCCGACGCTGGCAATGTACCGTGCGAAGGACTTCGAAGACGCAGTCATTAAAGCTGAAAAACTGGTTGCGATGGGCGGTATCGGTCATACCTCTTGCCTGTACACTGACCAGGACAACCAGCCAGAACGTGTTGCTTACTTCGGCCAGATGATGAAAACCGCACGTATCCTGATTAACACCCCAGCTTCTCAGGGTGGTATCGGTGACCTGTACAACTTCAAACTCGCACCTTCCCTGACTCTGGGTTGTGGTTCCTGGGGTGGTAACTCCATCTCTGAAAACGTTGGTCCGAAACACCTGATCAACAAGAAAACCGTTGCTAAGCGAGCTGAAAACATGTTGTGGCACAAACTTCCGAAATCTATCTACTTCCGTCGTGGCTCTCTGCCAATCGCACTGGATGAAGTGATTACCGATGGTCACAAACGTGCGCTCATCGTGACCGACCGCTTCCTGTTCAACAACGGTTATGCAGACCAGATCACCTCCGTTCTGAAAGCTGCTGGCGTTGAAACCGAAGTGTTCTTTGAAGTTGAAGCTGACCCAACTCTGACCGTTGTTCGCAAAGGTGCTGAGCTGGCTAACTCCTTCAAACCAGACGTAATCATCGCGCTGGGCGGCGGTTCCCCGATGGACGCCGCGAAAATCATGTGGGTTATGTACGAGCACCCGGAAACTCACTTCGAAGAACTGGCGCTGCGCTTTATGGACATCCGTAAACGTATCTACAAGTTCCCGAAAATGGGTGTGAAAGCGAAGATGGTCGCCGTCACCACCACTTCCGGTACCGGCTCTGAAGTGACTCCGTTTGCGGTTGTTACTGACGATGCAACTGGGCAGAAATACCCGCTGGCAGACTATGCGCTGACTCCGGATATGGCGATTGTTGACGCCAACCTGGTGATGGATATGCCGAAGTCCCTGTGTGCGTTCGGTGGCCTCGATGCCGTCACTCACGCTCTGGAAGCTTACGTTTCCGTACTGGCTTCTGAGTTCTCCGACGGTCAGGCTCTGCAAGCGCTGAAACTGCTGAAAGAAAACCTGCCGGCGTCCTACCATGAAGGTTCTAAGAACCCGGTAGCACGTGAGCGTGTACACAGTGCAGCAACCATCGCCGGTATCGCGTTCGCTAACGCCTTCCTGGGTGTATGTCACTCAATGGCGCACAAACTGGGTTCTCAGTTCCACATTCCTCACGGTCTGGCGAACGCCCTGCTGATCAGCAACGTTATTCGTTATAACGCGAACGACAACCCGACTAAACAGACTGCATTCAGCCAGTACGACCGTCCGCAGGCACGCCGTCGCTACGCTGAAATCGCAGACCATCTGGGTCTGAGCGCACCGGGCGACCGTACTGCCGCGAAAATCCAGAAACTGCTGGGCTGGCTGGAAGAAATCAAAGCTGAGCTTGGTATTCCTAAGTCTATCCGTGAAGCTGGCGTTCAGGAAGCTGACTTCCTGGCACACGTGGACAAACTGTCTGAAGATGCGTTTGATGACCAGTGTACTGGTGCAAACCCACGTTACCCGCTGATTGCTGAACTGAAACAGATCCTGCTGGATACATACTACGGTCGTGAGTACAGCGAAGGCCAGACCACCGCTAAGACTGAAGCAGTAGCTGCACCGAAAGCAGAAAAGAAAGCGAAGAAATCCGCTTAATTTTCTCAGATAAGTTTTAGTTTCACTATAAACGGTCCCAGTTGGGACCGTTTTTTTTCGTCTTGTGTTATGAAAATTGAGTGATCCCCAATTTAACCATGTGAATAGAATGGCACGGTAAGAGATGTATTCAGGAAGATGTGAGAATAGCCGTCAGAAGAGAGTCTGACAGGGTAGAGAATATTGACGAATGTCCCGGCCTACCCTGTGTTTATAAGCGCTCAGAAGCCTGCAGGTTAATCGTGGCTGTGTCGTTCTTGTATCGCCGTCAGAGAGCCCTCAGACTGCGCCTGTTTGTAGTGTTTACGGCATACCGACACATAGCGTTCATTCCCGCCAATAACCACCTGCTCGCCCTCGTTATAGGGCCTTCCAGACTGATCAAGACGTAAAACCATGCTGGCCTTACGCCCACAGAAACAAATGGTTTTTAATTCAACTAGCTTATCTGACCACGCAAGCAGGTATTCGCTGCCGCCAAATAATTCACCACGGAAATCTGTGCGTAAGCCATAGCACAACACAGGAATATCCAGCCGATCGACAACTTCAGATAATTCATAAACCTGTTGTCGAGTCAGAAACTGCGACTCATCAACCAGTACACAGTGAATTCTTTGCTGCTCATTTTCAGCACGAATCTCTTCGTACAAAGATGAATTTTGGTTAAACAATTTTGCAGGCGACGACAGACCTATACGTGAACTTACTTTTCCAGCACCAAAACGGTCATCAATTTCCGCTGTATATACAACAGCACGCATCCCACGTTCCTGATAATTGTACGAAGATTGCAGCAATGCAGTTGACTTACCGGCATTCATTGCAGAATAGTAAAAATATAGCTGTGCCATTGACCGAAGGCCCTCACATGGGGAAATAAATATGCGCGGGATTGTATCATATTTCACGAAAGTGTCGGTGTAGCGTTGCGCCCAAAGGCGTATAAATGCGCGGGCAAGCCCGCTCAGTGCCGCCTGAATTTAAGTAGCAGGTTGTGAGAGAGCACATACAACCATCGACCATACAGCCCGAGCTCGGACGCGTATATACACTCTCTTTCACAAATAGTGCTCATGAAATTTATCAATGTCACTTATCATCATACGGCAATAAAGAAACCCTTCCCATATTGTTATTGAATCTACCCACTCTCACCTTGTATTAGCGAATTCACGTAAGCAAAACTAATACAAAAGGTTGAAATCACTGCAAAGAGATACTATTTGTACACCATAAAATGTGACCTGAATCTTGAATTTTTACTCTCAGCTGCTGAGAAGCCCCCTCGCCAATAAGCCTTTTTTATGCCCAACATCATGGGGAATTTAAGACAGGAGAATTAATTCTGTTACTAAATAAAGCGCAATTTTGAATTCCTTACATTCCTGGCTATTGCACAACTGAATTTATCGCTCTATTATTAGCTCAACAAACCACCCCAATATAAGTTTGAGATTACTACAATGAGCGAAGCACTTAAAATTCTGAACAACATCCGTACTCTTCGTGCGCAGGCAAGAGAATGCACTCTGGAAACGCTTGAAGAAATGCTGGAAAAATTAGAAGTTGTAGTTAGCGAGCGTCGCGAAGAAGAAAGCGCTGCTGCCGCTGAAGTTGAAGAACGCACTCGTAAACTGCAACAATATCGTGAAATGCTGATCGCTGACGGCATTGATCCGAACGAACTGCTGAATAGCATGGCTGCTGTTAAATCTGGCACCAAAGCTAAACGCGCTGCACGTCCGGCTAAATATAGCTATGTTGACGAAAACGGTGAAACTAAAACCTGGACTGGCCAGGGTCGTACACCGGCAGTGATCAAAAAAGCGATGGAAGAGCAAGGTAAACAACTGGACGATTTCCTGATCAAGGAATAATTCAGAAATACTTTGCTTAAAATCCCGCCATTGGCGGGATTTTTTTTACTGGTACTTCGCTCAGCCTTACCCGGATTAGGTATAAAAAAATGGCGCTGTTAATACAGCGCCGTTCTGACCAGATAATGCCAGAAGGTTACTTCTTAATACCCATCTCGTCTTCCAGCCAGGCTTTAAATTCAGCGCCGAGAGTATTATGGCGAATACCATATTCGACGAACGCCTGCATATAGCCCAGTTTATTACCACAGTCATGGCTTTTGCCCTTCATGTGATAAGCTTCAACCGTCTCTTTTTCAATCAGCATATCGATTGCATCTGTCAGCTGAATTTCATCACCCGCTCCCGGAGGGGTTTTAGCCAGCAGAGGCCAGATATCGGCACTAAGAACGTAACGACCCACAACGGCCAGATTAGAAGGCGCTACATCAGCTTTTGGTTTTTCAACCACGCCAACCATCGGGACGCTTTCGCCCGGGGATAATTCAACGCCTTTACAATCAACAACACCATAAGCCGTAACATCTTCTACCGGTTCAACCATAATCTGGCTGCTACCTGTTTCATCAAAACGATGAATCATTTCGGCAAGGTTGTCGCGGGATAAATCAGATTCGTATTCGTCAAGAATTACGTCCGGCAGGATTACAGCAACCGGTTCATCGCCAACCACAGGGTGCGCGCACAATACTGCGTGGCCCAGACCTTTTGCCAGACCCTGACGCACCTGCATAATAGTCACATGCGGCGGGCAAATAGATTGCACTTCTTCCAGCAGCTGACGTTTTACACGTTTTTCCAGCATCGCTTCAAGTTCAAAGCTGGTATCGAAGTGGTTTTCAATAGAATTTTTAGACGAGTGAGTTACAAGTACAATTTCAGTGATGCCCGCAGCAATACATTCGTTTACGACGTACTGAATTAATGGCTTATCAACCAACGGTAGCATCTCTTTCGGGATTGCTTTCGTAGCCGGTAACATCCTGGTTCCTAATCCCGCAACTGGGATAACGGCTTTTTTGACTTTTGAATTAAGGGCAGCCATTTAAAACTCTCCTGGACTGTTCATGTATTGAACGTGTTCATCATTCTGTATCGCATCCGAGTATATCAGTACAGCGACAAACTTCTGGTCTGAAAAGGACGCGCGTCGGTATAATTAAGATAAATACGAATAAATCTGGCGTTGATAGTAGCACTCACAACACGGGGAGGGTGAACCAATTTCATTTGCACGCCTCTCAATTGTTCATTCCGCAGACAACATCAAGCGCAGGCGCCCTCCCGCCCCCCATATTTGGCATTGCCATGACTCACAATGTTGGCTCAACTGATTAAGATACGTATTACCTAAGGTACCCAGCGGAACGCCATTGCTGATTTGCACTTGGTGGGAACCTGTATTTAATGTCGCATTCAGCCCTGCAGATACCAGAATCAGATTTTTTAATCCGCTGTGGTAATACCCCACCAGCAAGGGAAATTGCCCTGGTAAATTGGCTTGCCGCAACAAATGATTTACCTGTTTCAATAACGTACCTAACTCCGGCAACCGCTGATTTTGTTGTGTCAGTTGCTCCTGCAGTAAACCATTAAATAGCGCCCGCAATAATAATGCAGCCAAAACACCATTATCCCCTGCCCGCGTCACATCAAGGCAATAGAATGCAAGGTCATGATCCGACAGCGGCGCAATATCCAGCACCAGCCCCGGTTGGTCGGCTACTACCAATTGTCGATAGTTAATGCGACAGTGGGAAATCACTTGCGACACTGGAGGCTGTAATTCTTTTAGCAGCTTCGCGGCGGCGGCAGGATCGTCCACCATCGCATCCCAGTCGCGAAACAGCCGCTCTTCTTCTTCTACGCGTGAATTAAACATGTTGGGATAAAGACATGCAAAGACGGTTTCTCTCAAGCGATTAAGGTCTTTCACCGGCTTCAATAGGACATCATCCACCCCGAGTCGTAGCGCTTTGGCTATGTCGGACATGTTTTCCGTCGCAGAAATCACCAGTATCGGGGTCTGATCGCCACGATTGCGTAGATACTCAACCAGTTTGAGGCCGTTCATTCTTGGCATAGCCAGATCGCAAATCATCAGATCTGGCGTGAAGTGTCCAAGTAGTTCAAGTGCTTCAAGCCCGTCGCCAGCCACCGCCGTTGTCGCTCCCAAAGAGGAAAACCATGAGTCCATGAGTGAGCGAAATACCGGCTCATCCTCAACGATAAGAATCTGTTTTCCGACCAATGGCTGCGTCATATTCTCCCCCCTGACTGGCTTTAATAAATAGTGGCATGCTATTGCCACTCACGCCTGTCAGAATTAGCTTAAGTGTTGATAAAAAATGCGTTAGACGTTGGTTTTCACCAGGGGTAGAAGTTCATCCATTTTCTTCTCGACCGCCAACTGCCCGGCAGCAATTGCTGCACTGGCGCGGTGAAAATCCAGCGTGGATATTTGTGGACAAAACGGCTGAATCAGTATGTCTGGAGGGTCACCGGCCATGCGGTTACGTTTCAGACGATTTTCCAGAACCTGAATAGACGTCGTCATGATCTCCATCGCCGTCGGTGCCGTGACTGCACGCCTGGCCGTAATGTTGCTCAATCGCTCTTTCAGGCGGGCATGCCATGAAAGCTCGTCAGCATCATTACCCGATTCGGCATCGCTATTGACGTTGAAGGAGAGTAAATCTTGTTGCATGAGATGCGCATCGTGTTGCAGGTCGACCGCGATAACAATATCGGCCCCCAACGCACGAGTCAGGGATACTGGGACGGGATTCACCACCGCGCCATCGACCAGCCAGTAACCATTATGCGCCACGGGAGACATCAGACCAGGAATACTACAGGAGGCTCGGACAGCCAGATGCAAATCACCTTCGGTAAACCACAGCTCCCGCCCCGTACTCAGATTAGTAGCAACAGTTGCGAAACGGCGTGTGCATTGCTCAATTGCTTCTACCGGCATAACATTACGGTACTGATTGAATACCCGTTCACCGCGCAGTAAACCTCCCCTGCGCCACGAGAGATCCATCAGCCGTAAAACATCCCAATAGCTGAAAGAACATACCCACTTTTCAAGAGCAGGCAACTTATTGCAGGCGTAGGCAGCGCCAACCAGCGAACCGATGGAGCACCCTGCCACGATATCAACATCGATGCCCATATGCTTAAGGGCTTTAATAACCCCAATATGCGACCAACCTCGCGCCGCGCCGGAACCTAGCGCCAGCCCAATTTTTATTTTTCTCATTATACGTACAAACTTCCCCTGGCTTGCAGACGTAGCAACATCGCTACCGCTCAGTTAACATAGTGCCACTCTGGCGTTTTTACGCCGTTTTTATATTCCAGGGAGTACTTTGTGTCTCAGCTTTGTCCCTGTGGTAGCGCTGTCGAGTATAGCCTATGTTGCTACCGTTATGTGTCCGGCGCGCAAGTAGCACCTACGCCGTCACACCTCATGCGTTCTCGTTACTGTGCTTTTGTGATGAAAGACGCAGATTATCTTATCAGGACCTGGCATCCAGATTGTCATGCGGCCTCGTTTCGCGACGACATTATCGCAGGATTTAATCATACTGAATGGCTTGGGCTGACCGTTTTTGAACAAGAGACGGCAGACACAGAAGATATCGGCTATGTCAGTTTCGTCGCACGGTTTTCTGAACAAGGTAAAACAGGTGCAATTATCGAGCGCTCTCGTTTTTTAAAAGAAAACGGTCAGTGGTACTATATAGACGGTACACGCCCTCAAATTGGACGAAACGATACCTGCCCTTGTGGCTCCGGTAAAAAATTTAAAAAGTGCTGCGGCTAATCAACGCCCGACAGTATCAATTTTGCAAACATTCTCAACAGGATCACCGCTGCAAATGCATTCATTACAAAGAAAAGTGCTGCGTACTATTTGCCCGGACCAAAAAGGTCTGATCGCGCGCATTACGAATATCTGTTACAAGCATGAACTGAACATCGTGCAGAACAATGAGTTTGTGGACCACCGCACCGGACGCTTTTTTATGCGCACCGAACTGGAGGGCATTTTTAACGACGTCACGCTGCTTGCCGATCTGGACAGCGCCTTACCTGAAGGCTCAATTCGTGAATTAACCCCAGCAGGCCGCCGCCGCATCGTCATTTTGGTCACTAAGGAAGCGCATTGCCTGGGCGATCTGTTAATGAAGGCCAATTATGGCGGGCTGGATGTTGAAATCGCCGCGGTGATCGGCAATCACGAGACGTTGCGTCCTCTGGTTGAACGGTTTGATATTCCGTTTGAGCTGGTCAGCCATGAAGGTTTAACACGTGACGAACATGATCAGAAAATGGCTGACGCTATCGACGCCCATCAGCCGGACTATGTCGTGCTGGCTAAATACATGCGCGTTCTGACCCCGACATTTGTTTCACGCTTCCCAAATAAAATTATCAATATTCACCATTCATTCCTGCCAGCATTCATTGGTGCTCGCCCGTACCATCAAGCTTATGAGCGCGGCGTGAAAATCATCGGCGCGACAGCCCACTACGTGAATGATAACCTTGATGAAGGCCCAATCATTATGCAGGACGTGATCCATGTTGATCACACCTACACTGCCGAAGATATGATGCGTGCGGGTCGCGACGTTGAAAAAAATGTTTTAAGCCGCGCGCTGTATCAGGTTCTGGCTCAGCGCGTCTTTGTTTACGGTAACCGAACGATTATTCTGTAATCGATTGATAAGTTAATTGGTTACCTTTACATCTTTGCGTGTAAAAATCAGGCAACCAGTTCTTTTTTATCAACGGAATGCTTTACAGGGGCGCATCATTTGATATGATGCGCCCCGCTTCTAACAGAAGCAGGCCAGTAATTAGCATTACCCCGTGGTGGGGTTCCCGAGCGGCCAAAGGGAGCAGACTGTAAATCTGCCGTCATCGACTTCGAAGGTTCGAATCCTTCCCCCACCACCATCACTTTCAAAAGTCCGTGAACTCTCAAACGAATCCGCGATTAAATATTCTGCCCATGCGGGGAAGGATGAGAAGCTTCGACCAAGGTTCGACTCGAGCGCCAGCGAGAGAGCGTTGCCGCAGGCAACGACCCGAAGGGCGAAGCGCGCAGCGCTGAGTAATCCTTCCCCCACCACCATCACTTCATAAAGCACCAACACAAAATCAATCTGCAATGCCCTTTATTTGCCTGATGCGCTGTGCTTATCAGACCTACAAACTCGACACATGCCCACAAATTGCCTGATGCACTACGCAGGCCTACGGCGCTCGCTTAAACCTGCGTAGGCTGGATAAGGCGCTTGCGCCGCCATCCGGCAAACAGGCATAAAAAAACCCCGCCGAAGCAGGGTTTTATCTTTCACAGAAATACGATTAGTGACGTGCACGAACAATCTGGTATTTGCGTGTCAGATATTCGACCGGGACGCTCCAGATGTGTACCAGACGCGAGAATGGAAACAACAGGAACAGCGTCATACCCAGCACAAGGTGCACACGGAAAATAAATGCGACGCCATCCAGATACTGAGACGCTCCGCCATGGAAGGTCACCACTGTCTGCGCCCAGTTCACCAGCTTCATCATCTCGCTGCCGTCCATATGCTGGGCGGAGAACGGAATGGTCAGCAGACCCAGCGCACACTGGATAACCAACAGAGAGAGGATCAGAATATCCGCTCCGGTGGTGGTAGCCCGCACTCGTGGGCTGAACAAACGACGTTTCAGCAGCAGTACACCGCCAATCAGACACATTACGCCGCTAGCGCCACCCGCGAACATCGCCATCTTTTGTTTCACTTCAAGCGGCAGCCACGCTTCATACATCCAGTGTGGCGTTAACATACCCAAGAAGTGCCCGGCAAAAATCCCCAGGATCCCAATGTGAAACAGGTTTGACGCCAGGTTCATCCCTTTGCGATCCAGCATCTGACTGGAGGCCGCACGCCATGTATACTGCCCGTAGTCATAACGCAGCCAACTGCCGATCAGAAAGACAGAACCCGCGATGTACGGATAGATGTCAAAGAAGAACGTATTCAGGAAGTGCATTAGTGCTGTCCTCCGGTGGTGATATTCAGATACTGCGGCGCAACGGCCCCGGCAAAACGACGCTGGTGAGCGGAGATTTCCGACTCGCCACACCCCTGATCGGCGAAGAATTTTACCTGCTCTTCTTCCCAGACCGCATCCAGCGCTTGTGGAGTATCATCACGGGCTTCATCCGCAATTTTTTCAGCCACTTTATCGCTGTCGATAACGGTATTCGCCAGTTTTAACAGCAAATCGAACAGCACTGCATAACGGCTTCCACGCTGCTGCAAACGAGCGCTGAGCAAAGCCAGGATCGGCGCAATATCCTGCAAGCCACCTAGCGCTTCGCTTTTCGGCAGTTGCGCAAGATATTCCAGATACAACGGCAGATGATCGGGAAGTTCGCGGCTGTCGAGCTGCAAACCGTGCTGTTCATACTGTGCCATCAGGTCAACCATCGCCTGACCGCGATCGCGGGATTCACCGTGTACATGTTCAAACAGCAGCAGCGAGGTGGCACGGCCACGATCAAACAGTTCGCTGTAACTTGCCTGCACATCCAGCACGTCTTGCGCGATTAGATCGCGCAGGAAAACGCCCAGAGTCTGGGCATCCTCTTTATCCAGGTTCTCAGATGACGCGAGTGCATCGAAAAGTTCCTGCTGATGCTGCCACAGGGCAGCATCCGGGTACTCGAGCAAACGCGAAACAATGACGAGTTCAATCATTGGTGCGGCTCCGTTTTGCTGGTCACATCGACAGCGTCGATGCGGCGGCTGTTGAACAGATTGAATTTAGTATCAGAACCGTGGCAACCGTCACCGAAGGTAAAGCCACAACCGCTTTTCTCCGGGAACGCGTCACGCGCCAGTTCACGATGGCTGCTCGGTACCACGAAACGATCTTCGTAGTTCGCGATCGCCAGATAACGATACATTTCCTGTGCCTGCGCTTCGCTCAAGCCCACCTCTTCCAGCGCACGGGTATCGACTTTACCGTCAACGGTTTCCGTACGTTTGTAGTGACGCATTGCCAGCATACGTTTCAGCGCCAACAGCACCGGCTGAGTATCGCCTGCGGTCAGCAGGTTCGCCAGGTACTGAACCGGGATACGCAGACTGTCAACGTCCGGCAGTATACCGTTGCTGCCCAGCTCGCCCGCATCGGCGGCAGACTGAATCGGAGACAATGGCGGCACGTACCAAACCATCGGCAATGTGCGGTATTCCGGATGCAGTGGCAGCGCCAACTTCCAGTCCATCGCCATTTTATAAACCGGAGACTGCTGTGCGGCATCGATAACGCTCAGCGGAATACCATCTTTCAGCGCCTGTTCAATAACAGCCGGATCGTTCGGATCGAGGAACACGTCCAGTTGACGCTGGTACAGATCTTTCTCATGCTCGGTGCTTGCCGCGCTTTCAATCGCATCCGCGTCATACAGCAGTACGCCGAGGTAACGGATACGACCGACGCAGGTTTCGGAGCACACGGTCGGTTGACCGGCTTCGATACGTGGATAGCAGAAAATGCACTTCTCTGACTTACCGCTCTTCCAGTTGAAGTAGATTTTTTTGTACGGGCAACCGGTGATGCACATACGCCAGCCGCGGCACTTGTCCTGATCGATCAGCACGATGCCATCTTCTTCACGCTTGTAAATGGCACCGCTCGGGCAAGTCGCCACGCACGCCGGATTAAGGCAGTGCTCGCACAGACGCGGCAAATACATCATGAAGGTGTTTTCGAACTGACCGTACATCGCCTTCTGCATGTTCTCGAAATTTTTGTCTTTCGCCAGCTTCTCGAACTCACCGCCGAGGTCATCTTCCCAGTTCGGACCTTTGGTGATTTTATCCATACGCTGACCGGTGATCAGCGAGCGCGGGCGGGCAATCGGCTGCGCTTTGCTGTCTGCCGGGGTGTTGTGCAGAGTCTGGTAATCGAAGTCAAACGGTTCGTAGTAGTCATCAATACCTGGCAAATGCGGGTTAGCAAAAATTTTACCCAGCAGCAGCGCTTTGTTACCCATGCGCGGCACCAGCTTACCGTTGATTTTACGGATCCAACCGCCCTTCCATTTTTCCTGGTTTTCCCAATCAGTTGGGAAGCCAGTACCCGGTTTGGTTTCAACGTTGTTAAACCAGGCATACTCCGCACCTTCACGGCTGGTCCAGACATTTTTACAGGTTACTGAACAGGTGTGGCAACCGATGCACTTATCGAGATTCAGCACCATGCCGACTTGTGAACGAATTTTCATTTTACGCTCTCCTGTACCTGGTCATTGCCTTCGCCATCCAACCAGTCAATGTTCTTCATCTTACGAACCACCACGAACTCATCACGGTTCGAACCTACGGTGCCGTAGTAGTTAAAGCCGTAGGCCAGGTGGGCATAACCACCAATCATGTGCGTCGGTTTCGGTGTGATACGGGTCACCGAGTTATGGATCCCGCCGCGCTGCTCGGTAATCTCCGACCCCGGAATATTCACAATGCGTTCCTGGGCGTGGTACATCATGGTCATCCCGGCCGGGACACGTTGACTCACAACCGCACGGGCGGTAAGTGCCCCGTTACTGTTAAAGACTTCGATCCAGTCGTTATCCTCGATACCCAGATCTTTCGCATCCGCTTCGCTCATCCACACGATCGGACCGCCGCGGCCTAACGTCAGCATCAGCAGGTTATCGCTGTAGGTGGAGTGGATACCCCACTTCTGGTGTGGCGTCAGGAAGTTGAGCGCTTTTTCAGGGTTACCATTTGATTTCTCGCCCATCACCTCTTTCACCGAACGGGTATCAATTGGTGGGCGGTAAACCAGCAGGCTTTCACCGAAGTCTCGCATCCACTGATGATCCTGATACAGCTGCTGGCGACCAGTCAGCGTACGCCATGGGATCAGCTCGTGAACGTTGGTGTAACCAGCGTTGTAAGAAACATGTTCATCTTCCAGTCCTGACCAGGTCGGGCTGGAGATAATTTTGCGCGGCTGCGCCTGAATATCGCGGAAGCGGATTTTCTCGTCTTCTTTATTCAGCGCCAGATGCGTATGGTCACGGCCGGTAAATTCACTCAGCGCTGCCCAGGCTTTTACCGCCACCTGACCGTTGGTTTCCGGTGCCAGGGTGAGGATCATCTCAGCGGCATCAATCGCCGTATTCAGCATCGGCTGGCCTTTTGCCGGGCCTTCAGCCTTGGTGTAATTGAGCTTGCGCAGCAGATCCATTTCGCTCTGGGTGTTCCAGGCAATCCCTTTCCCGCCGTTCCCGACTTTATCCATCAGTGGGCCGATGGACGTGAAGCGTTCGTAGGTTGCCGGGTAATCACGCTCAACTGTCATGATATGCGGCGCGGTAACGCCTGGAATCAGATCGCATTCGCCTTTCTTCCAGTCTTTAACATCCAACGGCTGCGCCAGTTCGGCGGCCGAGTCGTGCTGGATAGGCAGCGTCACTACGTCGGTTTCTTTGCCAAGGTGACCCACGCAAACTTCAGAGAATTTCTTGGCGATAGCCTTGTAGATTTCCCAGTCGCTCTTCGATTCCCAGGCTGGGTCAACGGCGGCAGACAACGGGTGAATAAACGGATGCATATCCGAGGTATTCATATCGTCTTTTTCATACCAGGTGGCGGTCGGCAGCACGATGTCGGAGTACAGACAGGTGCTCGACAGACGGAAGTCCAGGGTGACGACCAGATCCAGCTTGCCGTCCAGTCCGTTATCCTGCCATTCCACTTCTTCTGGCTTCACGCCCCCCTGTTTACCCAGATCCAGCCCCTGAATACCATGTTCAGTACCCAGCAGATACTTCAGCATGTATTCGTGGCCTTTACCGGAAGAGCCGAGCAGGTTAGAACGCCAGATAAACAGATTACGCGGATGGTTTTTACCGTTCTCTGGTTGTTCAGCCGCAAAGCGAATAGAACCTTCCTTCAGAGATTTAACGGTGTAATCCACCGGTGTCATCCCGACTTTTTCCGCCTCACGCGCAATGTACAGCGGGTTAGTACCCAATTGCGGCGCAGATGGCAACCAGCCCATACGTTCAGCGCGAACGTTAAAGTCAATCAAATGGCCACTATAGCGGGATTTGTCTGCCATCGGGGACAGCAGTTCCTGTGCTGTAACCGTCTCATAGCGCCATTGGCTGGAGTGGTTATAGAAGTAGGACGTACTATTCATGTGACGCGCCGGACGCTGCCAGTCAAGGGCAAACGCCAGCGGCTGCCAGCCGGTCTGAGGACGCAGTTTTTCCTGGCCCACGTAGTGCGCCCAGCCGCCGCCGCTCTGGCCGACGCAGCCGCAGAACACCAGCATGTTAATCAGACCACGATAGTTCATATCGAGGTGGTACCAGTGGTTCAGACCCGCGCCGACAATAATCATTGAGCGGCCGTGCGTTTTATCTGCGTTATCGGCAAATTCACGGGCAATACGCACGATCTGAGCGCGCGATACGCCAGTGATTTTCTCTGCCCATGCCGGGGTATACGCTTTGATATCGTCGTAGCTGGAGGCGCAGTTTTCATCGTTCAGACCGCGTTCCAGACCGTAGTTGGCCATGGTCAGATCGTAAACGGTGGTCACCAGCGCGGTGCTGCCATCTGCCAGTTGCAGGCGTTTTACCGGCAGTTTGTGCAGCAGAACATTTTCCAGTTCAACTTTGCTAAAGTGCTCGGTGCCTTCGCCGCCAAAATACGGGAAGCCGACTTCAGCGATGTCGTCCTGGCTGCCCAACAGGCTGAGCTGCAGTTCGGTTTCGTTACCGGACGTGCCGTCGCGCTGTTCAAGGTTCCATTTACCTTTTTCACCCCAGCGGAAACCAATTGAACCGTTTGGCGCAACCATTTCGCCGTCGGTATTGATGGCAACAGTTTTCCACTCTGGATTATTTTCCTGACCCAGGGAGTCAACCAGATCGGCGGCACGCAGCATACGACCCGCCGCATAATACCCGTCACGCTCTTCGAGCATCACTAGCATCGGGAAGTCGGTGTAACGACGCACGTAGTCGGTGAAGTATTGGCTCGGGTTATCAAGGTGGAACTCGCGCAGCATGACGTGGCCCATTGCCAGCGCCATTGCGGCATCGGTGCCCTGCTTCGGAGCCAGCCACAGATCGCAGAGTTTGGCGATTTCGGCGTAATCCGGGGTAATGGCGACCGTTTTAGTCCCTTTGTAGCGAACTTCCGTGAAGAAGTGCGCATCAGGGGTACGGGTCTGCGGAACGTTGGAACCCCAGGCGATAATGTAACTGGAGTTATACCAGTCGGCAGATTCCGGAACGTCAGTCTGCTCACCCCAAGTCTGCGGAGACGCAGGCGGCAAGTCACAATACCAATCGTAGAAGCTCAGACAGGTGCCGCCAATCAGCGACAGATATCGTGCACCGGAGGCGTAGGAAACCATCGACATCGCAGGGATCGGTGAGAAGCCCGCCACGCGGTCAGGACCGTAGGTTTTAACGGTGTAAACGTTAGAAGCGGCAATCAGCTCATTCACTTCCTGCCAGGAAGAACGCACGAAACCACCACGACCACGCGCTTGTTTGAAGCTTTTTGCTTTATCGGCGTCTTCGATGATGGAGGCCCATGCGTCTACCGGATCGCTGTGCAGTCTTTTCGCTTCACGCCACATTTTCATCAGGCGTTTGCGCATCAGCGGGTATTTCAGACGGTTAGCGCTGTAGAGATACCAGGAATAGCTTGCACCACGAGGGCAACCACGAGGCTCGTGGTTTGGCAGGTCCGGACGGGTACGCGGATAATCGGTTTGCTGGGTTTCCCAGGTCACCAGACCATTTTTCACATAGATTTTCCAGCTGCATGAGCCAGTGCAGTTTACCCCGTGGGTTGAACGCACGATTTTGTCATGCTGCCAACGCTGGCGGTATCCGTCCTCCCAGTCCCTGTTGGTATTGAGAAGCTGGCCATGCCCATCGGCAAAGGTTTCGCCCTTCTGCTTGAAGTAGCGAAACCGGTCCAGGAATTTACTCATCGGTTTTCTCCTGTAGGAGCCTGACGGCTCTCTGATAAATCGACATTGCTTGATTGAGAGCGAAGGTAACGCTCTGAAAGGGCGTGAGAATTGATAACGATCAAGGCAGGCAGGGATGAAAAATGAGGGTTGGTTTTTACATACCCCCAAAGTGGGATATTGATAATTAACGTAATAAATTGAATTTAAAGGTTTTTTAATAATTCAATTATCATGCAAATGTTAAATTCTTTATAAGTGGGTATTAAGGGGTATCCCCCCTGCTTAGCATGTTGCGTACGCCGTTCTCACAGGCTGTTGTCATGCCACAATATAAAAGTATGTTGTAACTAATTGCAGACAAAAAAAAGCGCGGTCTAACACCGCGCAATGGATAATCAACTTACACTTCATCCTTCAAACTGCTTCGCGTTGGCTGCGCTCGTTCTCCCCAGTCACTTACTTCTGTTAGCTCCTGGGGATTTCTCACTTGCCGCCTTGATGCAGTTAGAATGATTTTGTGTATACCACTTTTTTACTTTTTAGAATGACGTCCGTATACCGCCCAGGTGATAACCACACAAGCGACATAGAAGATCAGAAATACTTTCATCGCACCGACCGGAGAACCGGTTAATGCCAGGGACGTGCCAAATGCTTTCGGGATAAAGAAGCCGCCGATCGCACCAATAGCAGAGATAAAGCCCAATGCTGCCGCCGTATCGGTTGCCGCCTCGCGCATCGCTTTCTCTTCTGAACCACCTTCAGCTTTCACTCTGTCCATCGTCAGTTTGCGAAAGATTACAGAGATCATCTGGAAGGTTGAACCACTCCCCAGACCAGCCGTCAGGAACAACGCCAGGAACACAGCGAAGAAGGCAATGAAGTTGCCACCGACACCGTTTGATGGCAGCGTCAGGAACAGTAAGGCACTGAAAATAGCCATCAGAATGAAGTTCACCAGCGTGACGCGGGTCCCGCCCAGACGGTCAGAGATTGCGCCGCCCGCAGAACGCGCCAGCGCACCAATGAACGGGCCAAAGAAGGCGTAATGCAGGATCTGCACCTCTGGGAACTGCGTTTTTGACAGCATCGCGAAACCGGCAGAGAAACCGATAAAGGAACCGAAGGTCGCCAGATACAGCAGGCTCATAATCCACAAATGCCCGCGTTTCAGCACCGGCAATTGCTCTTTCAGCGAGGCTTTGGAGGTTGCCAGTTCGTTCATACCGAACCATGCTGCCAGCGTGAAAATAGCGAGGAACGGCACCCAAATCCATGCAGCGTTTGCCAGATACAGCTGCGTGCCATCCGGTTGTTCAACCCCGTGGCTACCAAATGCGGCAAAGATTGACAATGAAACCACCAGCGGCGCGACCAACTGCATCACGCTGACGCCCATGTTGCCCAGGCCACCGTTCAGACCCAGCGCGCCGCCCTGTTTCTGTTTTGGAAAGAAGAAGCTGATGTTTGCCATGCTGGACGCAAAGTTCGCACCAGCGAAGCCGCACAGCAGGGAGATAATAATAAAGGTACTAAACGGCGTGGAGGTATCCTGCACCGCAAAACCTAACCATACGCAAGGAATGATCAGGATGCCGGTGCTAAATGCCGTCCAGCGACGTCCACCAAACAGGGGGACCATAAAGGAGTACGGAACACGCAGCAGCGCGCCGGACACCGAAGGTAATGCCGTCAGCATGAACAGTTGTTCAGTGGTGAAATCAAATCCGACTTTCGGTAAGTTCACCGCCACGGCGCTAAATAACATCCACACGCAAAACGCCAGCAGCAAGCAAGGGACGGAAATCCACAGGTTACGGCTGGCGATTCGTTGACCACGCTGCTGCCAGAAGGCGGGATCTTCCGGTCGCCATTCGGTAATTACAGCTCCAGATGCCCTTTCCGGGGCAGATGAGTGACTCATAGACACCTCTGATACTTGTTTCGATGCCTGCAACATTAGGGTTTACAGCTGGAGGTAAGTTGATATAAATCAAAGGAAAAGGTGTCATTATTCATGCCTAAAATTTATTATTACCCTTAATGAGTACATAACTTCGGTAAAAAAGATGTGGTTTTTCACGCTTCTGTCGCCCCCTACTCCCCCTCGCCCAGGATCTCTCCCTCCACTGGCAATTAAGGGGTAGCCCGTTTGAGGTATGGGTATACTCCAGTGTATCGCCGAGAATAACGCCACTGCCTGCAGCAGAATCGTCATTCAATAAGGTTTTCTGTTCGACGAAAACCCGAAGGAACAAGTCACCATGTTTAAACGTTGTCTCTCCCCGCTTACGCTGGTCAACCAGGTGGCGCTGATTGTTTTATTGTCCACAGCCATCGGCGTGGCGGGTATGGCTGTCTCCGGCTGGCTGGTTCAGGGCGTTCAGGGTAGCGCCCATGCAATCAACAAAGCGGGATCGCTGCGCATGCAGAGTTATCGCCTGCTGGCAGCCGTACCGCTGGACGCTAGCGATCAACCGCTGCTGGATGAAATGGAGCAAACGGCGTTTAGCCCGGAGTTGACGCGTGCCGCAAAGCGAGATGGACAACAGGCGCAGTTAAAAGCATTACAGGATTACTGGCACACTGAACTTGCGCCGGGACTTGCGCATGCGCAAACGCCTGATGCGGTAGCGCAGGATGTGACGCGCTTTGTGGGCGGACTGGATAAATTGGTCACCGCCTTTGACCATACCACCGAATTACGCATTGAACGCGTCGTCCTGCTGCATCGCCTGATGGCCGTATTTATGGCATTGCTGCTGGTTTTCACCATTATCTGGCTGCGCGTGCGCCTGTTAGAGCCGTGGAAACAGCTGCTGTCTATGGCGCGAGCCGTCAGCCAGCGTGATTTTACCCAACGCGCGCATATCAGCGGTCGTAATGAGATGGCGGCTCTGGGCTCGGCGCTAAATAATATGTCGGAAGAACTGGCCGAAAGTTACGCTGTGCTGGAACAGCGAGTACAGGAGAAAACGGCGGGGCTGGAGCACAAAAATCAGATTCTTTCTTTTCTGTGGCAAGCTAACCGCCGCCTGCACTCTCAGGTGCCGTTGTGCGAACGCCTCTCTCCGGTACTGAATGGTCTGCAAAATTTGACCTTGCTGCATGATATTGAGCTCCGGGTTTACGACCTGGAAGATGAAGACAATCATCAGGAATTTACCTGTCAGTCAAATGCCAGCTGTGATGAGAAAGGTTGCCATCTGTGTCCTCGCGGAACGCTGCCCGCGATTGACGGCGGGATTACATTGAAATGGCGGCTGACCGATGCGCATACCCAGTATGGTATTCTACTCGCCACCTTGCCGAACGGACGCCATCTCAGCCACGATCAGCAGCAGCTGGTTGATACTCTGGTTGAGCAACTGACCGCAACGCTTGCGCTCGACAGGCATCAGGAGCGTCAACAGCAGTTGATTGTGATGGAAGAGCGTGCCACCATTGCGCGCGAACTTCATGATTCTATTGCACAATCGCTCTCTTGTATGAAGATGCAGGTTAGCTGTTTACAGATGCAGGGCGATGCGCTTTCAGATAACTGTCGCGAGTTGCTCAGCCAGATTCGTAACGAGCTAAATGCTTCATGGGCACAACTACGAGAACTGTTAACCACCTTCCGTTTACAGCTCACGGAACCTGGATTACGACCGGCGCTGGAAGCCAGCTGTCAGGAGTACAGCGCCCGTTTTGGATTTACGGTTAAGCTGGATTACCAGCTACCGCCACGCCTGGTCCCTTCGCATCAGGCGATTCACCTGCTACAAATTGCGCGCGAAGCCCTGAGCAACGCACTTAAACACTCTCAGGCCAATGAAGTGGTCGTGACGGTGGTGCAAAATGGCAAGCAGGTCAAACTGACAGTGCAAGATAACGGCTGCGGCGTACCGGAAAACGCCGAACGCAGTAACCACTACGGCATGATAATAATGCGCGACCGCGCGCAGAGCTTGCGCGGCGATTGCCGCGTACGCCGTCGCGAGACGGGCGGTACTGAAGTTGCTGTCACTTTTATTCCCGAAACAAACTTCACAGAAGTCCAAGGAGATACCCATGAGTAATCTGGAACCGGCAACTATCCTGTTGATCGACGATCATCCGATGCTGAGAACCGGTGTAAAACAGCTTGTCAGCATGGCGCCCGATATTACCGTTGTCGGCGAAGCCAGCAATGGTGAGCAGGGTATCGAGCTGGCTGAATCCCTTGATCCCGATCTGATCCTGCTTGATCTCAACATGCCCGGCATGAACGGTCTGGAAACCCTCGATAAGCTGCGAGAAAAATCACTGTCGGGCCGTATCGTTGTGTTTAGCGTATCCAATCATGAAGAAGATGTGGTTACCGCACTGAAGCGTGGTGCCGACGGTTACCTGCTGAAAGATATGGAGCCGGAAGATTTACTGAAAGCATTGCAGCAGGCAGCGGCCGGTGAAATGGTGCTGAGCGAAGCCTTAACCCCGGTTCTGGCCGCCAGCCTGCGCGCCAATCGCGCAACATCCGACCGTGATGTTACTCAACTGACGCCGCGCGAACGCGATATTCTTAAACTCATCGCCCAGGGTCTGCCTAATAAGATGATCGCCCGCCGCCTCGACATCACCGAAAGCACAGTAAAAGTTCACGTGAAGCATATGCTGAAGAAAATGAAGCTCAAATCACGCGTTGAAGCCGCGGTATGGGTGCACCAGGAACGCATTTTCTGATAACGCGCTCATGCGTCATTGTTAACGAGGATCATTTTCCGAAACGGTAATAAACGGTTCGGTCAGTGATAGCGTGATCTCATTGGAAGAGACACGCTGGCCCTGCTCATCTTCTACCACCACAGACAACCGCCAGCGGTTTGTCGCACCTTCTCTGTTGTCCCACTTCGGCATAATAATCGTCCAACCCTGAGCGCTTCGGCTATTGCTGCCCGCCGTTAAGCTCAACGCCTGAGTATCACCCTGCCATGCCAGACGACGGATCCCATGCAAACTACGCACCTGCACCTTCAACGCCACCGTCTCACCAGGCTTGAGATCCCAGGGTGGCGTGGCCAAAAATACCGACAGTGTTTTACGCTGGCGATACTCCAGCGTCGGCAGATTGTTACGTTGTGGATCGTCATAACGACTGCCGCGCAGCGATCGGCTGTTTGCCACCTCGCTTACCATCAGCTGTTTTTTTAGCGGCACGCCAAAGCGGTAATTTAGCGTTAATCCGAGATTATTCTGGCTGATGCCATTTTCACCCTGCTTATGCTGTGCTGTCACGGTGATCAGCGGCACCGGCGTATAGCTCAATCCCAGATTCACCGCCACAGGATTGTGGTACCCGGTTCCGGAATGAAACAGATCCACCTGGTCACCAAAATACTGCTCCACGCTGACGCTGGTATTGAGATGTTGATAGAACGGCATGCGCATTTGCGCGGTCAGGTCGTATCCCCGGGCCATCCGTTGTTCTTGAGTTGCAAAACGATCCTGCCAGGAGGACAACGGTTGATAGTAATTAGCAGATAAACGGAGGTATTCACCCCACGCCTCTGCCCCCACGCCTCCCCGAGGCAGATTCTCATCCAGCAGGTTGTCATAAAAGGTGTTGTAACCCAGTAACCAACCGTCACGAACCCAGCGCTGCCCAATCCCCGCATTACTGACCAGGCCTCCGTCCTGTTGCGTCAGCCCCAACTGGCTCCAGGTGAGATAACGTTGATTGTCCTGCCACGGGATAAACCAACTTCCCCGACTCCCGGTAAAGCTGCCTTCGTTATCCACCTGCAACCCGACGCTGGCGTTTCCCCAGGGAGAGAGCCAGGATTCCAGTTGCTGATTCACCTGTTCGCTGACCCTGTCGCGCACCTGGCCAAACGCAAACTGCTTCGCCTGTTCACCTGTATCAAGCCCGTTATCGGTCATGCTGGCTTCACCAAACGCTTTGACCATTTCGGCAAAGTGCTTTTCGCCTGCCCGCGACTCCGGCGCCATACCAAGATCGGGCAAGCCATCACTATTGTTATCGAAAGGGTTTTCCGCCTGGTGAATAAATGACGATTGCGCGCTGGCAGTACCGCCTGCCAACGGCAAGAGTGCAAATACAGCGAGAGATAAATAAATATTACGGCTCAAATCGTTAGTGGTTTCTTATATCTATTAGCCACAGCGGCATACTTATCTTAAACCATAACGTCTTCAGTATTGATTTTCAGCCCTTCCTTCCTTTTTCGGCATTATCCTGGCATCTAGAAATAGGTGTAACATACGTGTCAGTTTTTAACGCTCACATGCAGCAAAAGGAGTAAAAATGCAAAAGATAGTGATCGTCGCGAACGGTGCAGCCTATGGAAGCGAATCGTTATTTAACAGCCTACGTCTGGCTATCGCCTTGCGCGAGCAGGAAGGGGATCTCGATCTGCGTTTGTTTTTAATGTCGGACGCGGTAACCGCAGGATTGCGTGGTCAAAAACCCGCGGAAGGATACAATATTCAGCAAATGCTGGAGATTCTGACGGCGCAAAATGTGCCGGTCAAACTGTGCAAAACCTGCACCGATGGCCGTGGAATCACCACGCTGCCGTTAATTGACGGAGTAGCCGTCGGCACGCTGGTTGAACTGGCTCAATGGACGCTGGCTGCAGATAAAGTGCTGACCTTCTGATACACCGCTTTCAGGCAAGCACACTGAAAGTGTCGATAATTTCCGGATTTAATCGTAGATGGGCGCGGTTTCGTTGAACGTTAGCACGCCCTTTCAATCCTTTTGAGGGATTTTGTCACTTTTGTTTAATCGTTATGCCATTTTTTGATCAAAATCAGCATCCCGTTGCTCCCCCTTTGGTGTTATGCAATGAGTGAAATGTGAACAACATCACGCAGCACTTTCGACAGAAAGTACGTTGTTTTCAAGAACGGGGTGAAAAATGGCATTAGTGAAGGCAAGTTTAAAGTTATTTGGTGGCGATACGGTGGTTGTGCGCTGTTCCGAGCGCTGTCACATCCATCTGATGAGCGAGAAAAATCACGTCAAAGACACGCAGTCCGACATCTTAAGCGTGCAGGATCGTGATAACGCATGGTTGACCGTGCCCTATACCGGCATCTGGAATGTGCTGATCGACAGCCACAGCCAGTCGCTAGAGCATTCAATAAGTTATATTGCAGCCTAAGCGTTAATTGCCCGAAAAGCGCCTGGCTTTCGGGCATTCAGTTCCCGGCTGGATTCAGGCAAACCCTGGCCGCATAACGCCTTCCGGCAGATTCTCTCCCAACAATCGTTTGACCGTGATCACCAGATCGTTAAGACAGTCATCCTGCATCCCCAACTTGACCAGCTCTTGTTCCAGCGAGAACAAATACTGGGCGTTGGTGCCTAAAGGTCCGCTCGCCGCAGCGATAAGCGGCGCAATCACCTGCGCGCGCGTGTCTGACTCAAACAGCGGGTGGCGAGGATCCATAATAAAGACCAGCGCGTTCACCGTCCGACCATCATCCAGCGCCAACTGGCACCAGGTGGGCAGATAGCATCCGGTGATCATTTCACGCTTCCACAGTAAAGAAAGCTCTTGTTCGAGCGATGCGTTAGGTAAGCGGTAGGCTACACCGGTAGTGCGTCCGCCCTCTTTCAAGGCCAACATGCGTCCTGGCTGACCCGCCGTTCCTCGCCCCGCCGTCAGGCGCAGGCAAAAAGCACGGTGCCAGCCAACTAACGTCCCGGTACAGGACTCATCAAACTCTAAGGCCGGATTCCACATCAACGATCCATAACCGAAGATCCACACCGGTCCATCATCGGGTCGGCAAGCAAGCGTGGCCGCCAGTGAGGCTGCCCGTTGTTCCGCTGACCAGAGTAGTGATTCTTCAATAGCACCAAATGCCGTCTTACAGTCGGCATTCAATAAAAAATCACGCGTTAACACCTTACACCTCCGCCACTGCTGCTTCCCTGCGACAACTTTTTTGACGCCTTCCGGGCTTTTTTACTGCTCATTTTGAAACCAATAGCTGGACAATAGGCAATTCGCCGCTAGCTTGCAAGGCAACAAAGCGTCAACGGCACTTTATATCCTCTCGCGTTGCTAAGCTCTGCACTATCATTTGTATCAGTAGTATCAGTAGTATCAGCAATTTTTGTTGACGTTAAAATCTAATGCTTTGTTATTTAAATACTCTATAAACAAGATATGCAATTTTATCCGCTTGGATGCAAAAATTGGTCCATGCCGTAAAATTACGTAAAACTAGATCGGAAATACCGAAAGATCTGTTATTTTTTACATTCTTTAATACTTTTATAATTATAAATACCTGCAGAGATGGAGAATTAGTTCAATGACACAAGTACATGAGGCGGTAAAAACCCGCCACAAGGAGACCTCTCTCGTCTTCCCGATTTTGGCGCTGGTAGTCCTGTTCTTCTGGGGGAGCAGTCAGTCACTACCAGTGGTCATCGGTATTAATGCGCTGGCCCTTATTGGTATATTAAGCAGCGCATTCAGCGTTGTCCGTCATGCGGATGTATTAGCGCATCGACTTGGCGAACCCTACGGGTCACTGATCCTCAGTCTGTCCGTCGTTATTCTCGAAGTCAGCTTAATCTCCGCATTAATGGCGACCGGTGATGCTGCACCTACGCTCATGCGCGACACGTTGTACTCAATCATTATGATCGTCACCGGCGGTCTGGTCGGTTTTTCATTACTGTTGGGTGGCCGTAAATTTGCTACTCAGTATATGAACCTGTTTGGTATTAAACAGTATTTAATTGCCCTGTTCCCACTGGCCATTATTGTACTGGTGTTCCCAATGGCTTTACCGGGAGCGAATTTCACTACCGCCCAGGCGCTGCTGGTAGCATTAATTTCTGCAGCGATGTACGGCGTATTTTTACTGATTCAAACCAAAACGCACCAAAGCCTGTTCATTTACGAGCATGAAGATGAAGGCGACGATGACGACCCGCATCACGGCAAGCCATCAGCGCACAGCAATATGTGGCACGCCGCCTGGCTTATCATTCATCTGATCGCCGTTATTGCCGTAACCAAGATGAACGCCAGCCCTCTGGAGGCATTGCTGACTGAACTGAATGCCCCAGTGGCCTTTACCGGTTTCCTGGTCGCGTTACTCATCCTCTCTCCTGAAGGGCTGGGCGCGCTGAAAGCGGTTCTGAGCAATCAGGTACAGCGGGCGATGAATTTGTTCTTCGGTTCAGTATTAGCCACTATTTCACTGACCGTACCAGTGGTGACGCTGATCGCATGGGCAACCGGGAATGATTTGGTGTTTGCGCTGGGCGCGCCAGAGATGATTGTGATGGTTTCTTCACTGGTACTGTGCCATATCTCTTTCTCCACCGGACGCACCAATGTGCTTAACGGTGCGGCACATCTGGCGCTGTTTATCGCCTATCTGATGACGATATTTGCCTGATGAAAAAAGCCGGACACCGACATAACTTGTCGGGTCCGGCTTCTTATTTCCTTTCGTATACCTGATAAGCGCAAGCTCTATCAGGCACACAAAAGGAATTAGTTCTCAGTATCCAGCTCGTCGAAGCTTTTCACCAGGTCATCAATCGCTTTAATCTGCGTCAGGAACTGTTCCAGTTTTGCCAGCGGCAGCGCGGATGGGCCATCGCATTTCGCATTGGCTGGATCCGGATGCGCTTCAATAAACAGACCCGCCAGACCTACCGCCATACCGGCGCGAGCCAGTTCGGTAACCTGCGCACGACGACCGCCGCTTGCTGCGCCAAACGGATCACGGCATTGCAGCGCATGGGTAACGTCAAAAATCACCGGTGAGTTGCCGGAGACTTTCTTCATCACGCTGAAGCCCAGCATGTCTACAACCAGGTTGTCATAACCAAAGTTCGCGCCACGGTCGCACAGAATAACCTTATCGTTACCACCTTCATGGAATTTATCCACGATATTGCCCATCTGGCCAGGGCTTACGAACTGCGGTTTCTTCACGTTGATAACGGCACCGGTTTTCGCCATCGCTTCCACCAGATCGGTCTGACGCGCGAGGAATGCCGGCAGCTGAATCACATCCACCACGTCAGCAACAGGCTGCGCCTGGCTGGCTTCGTGAACGTCGGTGATCACTTTTACGCCAAAAGTCTGCTTCAGTTCCTGGAAGATTTTCATCCCTTCTTCAAGGCCCGGTCCACGGTAAGAGTGGATGGAAGAACGGTTGGCTTTATCAAAGGAGGCTTTGAACACGTAAGGGATACCCAGCTTTTGAGTAACGGTTACGTAGTGCTCACAAATGCGCATCGCCAGATCGCGGGATTCCAGCACGTTCATTCCGCCAAACAGCACGAACGGCAGGTCATTTGCCACGTTGATGTCGCCAATGCTAACCACTTTTTGTTTCATAGGATCGCCTTAAACGGTAGGTAAAGTGTCATTAATCAATGCAATACAATTTGCTTGTGCGAAATAGTATTAATCTGCGCACGAATCATTTCGCTGATCGGGTCTTCCGGACACTGCTCAACGAAATAACTTAAATCGGTCAGCGCAACATGTTCACACTCAAGCTGCGCGTAGATTAATCCACGATCGCGTATTTCATACGGATCTTCAGGATTAAACTGTAATAGTGCTTCGCTGGCACGCAGCGCCAGCTCCATTTGCCGCTCTTCCATCAGCGATGATTTCAGCGTGTCGAGCAGCTTGCGGATTACTTCTGCATTATCCGCCTCATCCAGGTCTTCGTTAAACAGCTCCGCGACCGGGCTGATATTCCCCTTCAACCACACTTCCAGCGTGTGCTCATTTAACGTTTCGCCATTGAACGGATTGATTAGCCACATTTCGCCATCGAGCGATTCAATACGCAGGATGAGTTGTGTCGGGAAAATCACCGGCACCAGCGGTAGCTCCAGTCGGTTGGCAATCCACAACAAGATAGCGCCCAGAGATACGGCGCTGCCCTGACGATTTTTCAGTACCTGGTCAAGCCATAATGCATCAGAAAGACGATAGACGCCGTGGGTATCCGTAAACCCCCATTCGCCGTAAAAAAGTGCCAGCAGTTTTTCCAGTTGCTCATCCTGAGACAGGAGCTGGCTAATTTCTTCTTGCGCCAGACTAACCAGACGTTCCAGTTCGTCATACACAGTTTGTGTTGGAAAATCCAGACGGATAGACTCCGACGCCAGGATCATCCCATCACACAATGGCGCTTTATTAAATTCGAAATCAGCTAACGACCTCATGCTTACCCCAGTAACGGTATTTTTGTGGTGGCGAGTTTAATGATGATGTACAGCACCACCAGCGCCAGCGGAAATGCGACTAATCGCGCCTGCTGACTGCGCGCCCGACGATAATCGAGCGCAATAAAACCCAAAACGATGTAAATGATAACCCCAAACAGCTTTTCAGTCAGCCATGTCCCGTGCTCAGTGAATGGCAGGATGTGCGCTTTAACCATTAACGCTATGCCGCTGAGTAATAAAACGGTATCGACAACCGGCGGCACGATGCGCGTCCAGCGCGCGCAGGCAAGGCGCGAGTCGGTGTAACGCCACCAAAAACGCAGCGTTAACAGACCAACAGAAAGCGCAATGCTGATGAGATGGACGTTGAGTAACACGCTGAAGGTACTCATGATGGGATGCGTCCAAGCGTAATTCGCTCGTTGCCGCCATAGTCGCGGCAGGTTTCAACCGCCTGGTAACCAGCATGAGTATAGGCGTCGCGGACTGCCTGTCCCTGCTGCCAGCCGTGCTCCAGCAACAGATAGCCGCCGGGCGTTAGCATTTGTAGAGACTGGTCAATGATATGCACGATATCCGCCATACCCTGCTCGCCCGCCACCAGTGCCGATAGCGGCTCAAAACGTACATCGCCAAGCGCCAGGTGCGGGTCCTGTTCGTCGATATACGGCGGATTGCTGACAATCATGTCAAACTGCTGCCCCTGCAAAGCGCTGAACCAGTCGCTTTGCAGCACGCAAACATTGTCGATGGCCAGATGCTGTTTGTTGCGAGTTGCCAGCGCCACGGCATCGGGCATGCGGTCAACCGCGGTCACCGCGCAATCCGGACGCTCAGTTGCCAGCGCCAGCGCGATGGCGCCCGTGCCGGTTCCCAAATCGAGAATACGACACGCAGAGGCAGGCAGACGAGCCAGCGCCTGCTCAACAAGACACTCAGTATCCGGGCGTGGAATAAGCGTAGCCGGAGAGACAAACAGCGGCAGCGACCAGAACTCGCGCACGCCGGTCAGATGTGCCACCGGCTCACCCCGCTGACGGCGTTCCAGTAATGTATCGAGCCGTTGACGCTGCGCCTCGGTTAACACCGTTTCGCCGAACGCCAGAATAAAGGTGCGCCCCTTACCGGTGACAAACTCGAGTAAAATCTCGGCGTCGCGGCGCGGGCTTTCGCTTGCCTGTAATTGGCTTATCGCTTCACGCAGCCAGTGCTGATAATCCATTAATCCTGCTCGGACAACGCCGCCAGTTGGTCGGCCTGGTATTCCTGGACAATCGGCTCAATCAGCATATCCAGTTTGCCTTCCATCGCTTCATCCAGACGGTAGAGTGTCAGGTTAATGCGGTGATCGGTCACACGACCCTGCGGGAAGTTATAGGTGCGGTTACGATCGCTGCGATCGCCGCTGCCCAACAGGTTACGACGTTCAGAGGCTTCTGCCTGTTGACGTCTTGCCACTTCGGCGGCACGAATTCGCGCCCCCAGCACCGACATCGCTTTGGCTTTGTTTTTATGCTGTGAACGTTCGTCCTGGCATTCCACCACGATACCGGTCGGTAAGTGGGTAATACGGATTGCGGAGTCGGTGGTATTAACGTGCTGACCGCCCGCGCCTGATGAACGGAAGGTATCAATACGCAGATCGGCCGGGTTGATGTCCGGCAGTTCGGCATCCGGCAGTTCCGGCATGACAGCGACCGTACAGGCAGAAGTATGAATACGCCCCTGCGATTCCGTCGCAGGTACGCGCTGCACGCGATGGCCGCCGGACTCAAATTTCAGTCGCCCGTAAACGCCTTCACCGCTAATCTTGGCAATAACTTCTTTAAACCCGCCATGTTCGCCTTCGCTGGCGCTCATGATCTCTACCCGCCAGCGACGCGATTCAGCGTAACGGCTGTACATGCGGAACAGATCGCCGGCAAACAGCGCCGCTTCATCACCACCGGTTCCCGCACGCACTTCGAGGAAGGCGTTACGTTCGTCATCGGGGTCTTTAGGTAACAGCAGGACCTGCAGATGCTGTTCCAGCTGCTCGCATTTCTCTTTTGCTTCGCGCAGTTCATCCTGCGCCATTTCACGCATTTCAGGATCGTCGAGCATCATCTGAGCCGTCTCGATATCTTCCTGAACCTGTTGCCAGTCCGTAAAACAGCGAGAGACATCGCTTAATTGCGCATATTCGCGCGACAGCGCACGAAAGCGATCCTGATCTGCGATAGTACCCGCATCACCGAGCAGCGCCTGAACTTCTTCATGGCGTTCATGCAGGGCTTCCAGTTTGGCAACGATAGAAGGCTTCATAGGCGTAAATGCACCCTGTAAAAAATAAGATTGGTGTGCTGCTACTCCAGCCCGAGGCTGTCGCGCAGAATATTCAGGCGTTCACTATCCCCGTCACGGGCGGCCTGTTGAAGTGATTTGGTTGGTGCATGGATCAGGCGGTTGGTCAGTTTCCAGGCCAAATCCTGCATAATGGCTTGCGCATCACCGCCCTGCTGAAGAGCGGCCAACGCTTTAGCGGTCAGTTCATCACGGATCTGTTCTGACTGACTGCGATACTCGCGGATAGTGTCGCTTGCGCCCTGGGCGCGTAGCCAGGCCATAAACTCGCTGGCTTCCTGCTCCACAATCGTTTCGGCTTCCACCGCCGCCGCTTTGCGCTGGGCCAGGTTATGCGAAATGATGCTTTGCAGGTCATCAACGCTGTACAGATAGGCGTTAGACAATTTACCCACTTCCGGCTCGACATCGCGCGGTACGGCGATATCCACCAGTAACATAGGCTGATTGCGACGGTTTTTAAGCGCGCGTTCCACCATTCCTTTACCGATAATCGGCAGCGGACTGGCAGTAGAACTGATAATGATATCGGCATCCTGCAAACGCGCGTCGATATCACTCAGTGAAATCACCTCGGCGCCGACTTCATCCGCCAGCACCTGCGCACGCTCGCGCGTACGGTTGGCGATGATCATCTTCTTCACTTTATGCTCGCGCAAGTGTCGCGCTACCAGTTCGATGGTTTCGCCCGCACCGACTAACAGCACGGTTACCGTTGAGAGCGATTCAAATATCTGCCGCGCCAGAGTACAGGCGGCAAACGCCACCGACACGGCGCTGGCACCGATGTCAGTTTCTGTACGTACACGTTTAGCAACAGAGAATGATTTCTGGAACATGCGCTCCAGCGCACTGGCGTTCTGGTGGCCTTTTTGCGAATCCGCAAATGCTTTTTTCACCTGCCCCAAAATTTGCGGTTCACCGAGCACCAGTGAATCCAGACCACTGGCAACGCGCATCAAATGACTGACGGCGTCGTTGTCCTGGTGCCAGTACAGGCTATTACGCAGGTCTTCTTCATTGAGGTTATGGTATTCGCACAGCCAGCGAATCAGCGCTTCTCGCAGGTTATCCTGCTCTTCCACGCTGAGGTAAATCTCTGTGCGGTTACACGTCGACAGCACTACCCCGCCCTGCACCATTGGCAGCGCTTGCAGGCTGTCCAGCGCCTGATCGAGCGTATCCGGCGAAAACGTTACGCGTTCTCGCAGCGATACAGGTGCCGTTTTATGGTTAATACCAAGCGCTAAAAGGGTCATGTGTGCGGGAATAGTACCAGCGTTGATAAGGTTAGACTGGGTGCATCATACAGGATGCGTGCGGTCAATAAAAGAGACTGACCCCTTTTGGAGTAATAGCTTAGTGCACAAATTTAAGCGATTTAAGATAACTTGAACGTAGACGATGTCTGATGGCGGCGCTAGCATTAAGAGTTATAACTGCAACGTATCTCAAGGATTTGTCATCATTATGACCCTGCCTGATTTTCGCCTGATTCGCCTGCTGCCCCTTGCGGCCCTGGTTCTTAGTGCCTGTACCCTCAACGCGCCGAAAGGTCCCGGCAAAAGCCCCGATTCCCCGCAGTGGCGCCAGCACCAGCAGGAAGTACGCGCCCTGAACCAATATCAGACGCGCGGTGCGTTTGCCTATATTTCCGATCAACAGAAAGTGTATGCCCGCTTTTTCTGGCAGCAAACCGGTCAGGATCGCTATCGTCTCCTGCTGACCAACCCACTGGGCAGCACTGAACTGGAACTCAATGCGCAGCCGGGCAACGTCGAACTGGTCGATAACAAAGGCAAGCACTACACTGCCGACGACGCTGAAGAGATGATCGGCAAACTGACTGGCATGCCTATCCCATTGAATAGCCTGCGCCAGTGGATCCTTGGTCTGCCGGGAGATGCCACCGATTACAAACTCGATGATCAATACCGTCTAAGTGAAGTGAATTACAGCAAAGACGGTAAAAACTGGAAAGTGGTCTATAGCGGCTACGACAGCAAAACCCAGCCAGCGATGCCGGCAAACATGGAGCTGTCGGACGGCTCCCAGCGTATTAAGCTAAAAATGGATAACTGGATTGTGAAATGATGACTCATTGGCCCTCTCCGGCAAAACTGAATCTGTTTTTATACATCACCGGGCAACGTGCGGACGGTTACCACTCGCTGCAAACGCTATTTCAGTTTCTTGATTATGGCGACACGATAGATATTGCGCTGCGTGGCGACGGCGAAATCCGCCTGTTAACCCCGGTGGAAGGCGTTGCGCACGAAGACAACCTGATCGTCCGTGCGGCACGTTTGCTGATGAAGGTAGCATCTGAAAACAATCGCCTTCCCAACGGGAGCGGTGCGGACATCAGTATCGACAAACGCCTGCCGATGGGCGGCGGTCTTGGCGGTGGTTCATCAAATGCGGCAACCGTTCTGGTGGCACTTAACCATCTCTGGCAGTGTGGACTTTCGATTGATGAACTGGCGGCACTCGGTTTAACCCTAGGGGCGGATGTTCCCGTGTTCGTGCGCGGCCATGCGGCCTTTGCCGAAGGTGTTGGAGAAATTCTGACGCCGGTCGAGCCTGAAGAAAAGTGGTATCTGGTAGCTCACCCGGGAGTCAGCATTCCGACACCGGTGATTTTTAACGATCCCGACCTCCCGCGCAACACGCCAAAAAGGTCAATAAAAACGTTACTAAAATGTGAATTCGGCAATGATTGCGAGGTTATCGCAAGAAAACGTTTTCGCGAGGTTGATGCGGCGCTTTCCTGGCTGTTAGAATACGCGCCGTCGCGCCTGACTGGTACAGGGGCTTGTGTCTTTGCTGAATTTGACACTGAGTCTCGTGCTCGCCAGGTGCTTGAGCAAGCCCCGGAATGGCTCAAAGGCTTTGTGGCGAAAGGCGTCAACCTCTCCCCATTGCACAGAGCGTTACTCTAAATCCTTCTGGTTTCAGGAAGATGGCGAAATGACGAACCGCCAGGAGCATACAAAAGTATGTGACTGATGTGAGGAATTAATGCCAGCGAACATGAAACACGAAGGATAACGAGTAAGCCGGGCAAGCTGAGTTGCGGTGACAACGTCACCCTGTTCCAGACGTTGCATCGCGCTCTTTAATACACCGCATGGAGAGGATACTGCCTGGCCCGCACAGTTTTCGGCAGATTCTTTCCACCAATGGACGCATGCCTGAGGTTCTTCTCGTGCCTGATATGAAGCTTTTTGCTGGTAACGCCACCCCGGAACTAGCACAACGTATTGCCAACCGCCTGTACACTTCACTCGGCGACGCCGCTGTAGGTCGCTTTAGCGACGGCGAAGTCAGCGTACAAATTAACGAAAATGTACGCGGTGGTGATATTTTCATCATCCAGTCCACTTGTGCCCCTACTAACGACAACCTGATGGAATTGGTCGTTATGGTTGATGCGCTGCGCCGTGCTTCCGCAGGCCGTATCACCGCCGTTATTCCTTACTTCGGCTATGCACGTCAGGATCGTCGCGTACGTTCCGCTCGTGTACCGATTACCGCTAAAGTCGTCGCTGATTTCCTGTCCAGCGTTGGCGTTGACCGCGTCCTCACCGTTGACCTGCATGCTGAACAGATCCAGGGCTTCTTCGATGTACCGGTTGATAACGTATTCGGTAGCCCGATCCTGTTAGAAGACATGCTGCAGCTGAACCTGGACAACCCGATTGTGGTTTCTCCGGATATCGGTGGCGTCGTGCGTGCCCGCGCTATCGCTAAACTGCTGAACGATACCGATATGGCTATCATCGACAAACGTCGCCCACGTGCGAACGTTTCTCAGGTGATGCACATTATTGGTGACGTTGCAGGTCGTGACTGCGTACTGGTTGATGACATGATCGATACCGGCGGTACGCTGTGCAAAGCAGCAGAAGCACTGAAAGAACGTGGTGCAAAACGCGTATTTGCTTACGCTACTCACCCGATCTTCTCAGGTAATGCGGCAAACAACCTGCGCAACTCAGTGATTGATGAAGTCGTTGTCTGTGACACCATTCCACTGACTGACGAAATCAAAGCACTGCCAAACGTGCGTACATTGACCCTGTCGGGTATGCTGGCCGAAGCGATTCGTCGTATCAGCAACGAAGAATCCATCTCTGCTATGTTCGAGCATTAATCGAGCCCGGCTCAAAAACCCGCTGCGGCGGGTTTTTTTATCTGTAATATTTATTTGTATGACTTTTGCCTCCTTCACCTGCCATTCAGTTGACAGATGATGCGCCCATGGATGAAACATTATTGTGAACAGATTATTTTCCTCACATGTGATGCCTTTCCGCGCCCTCATCGACGCTTGTTGGAAAGAAAAATATACTGCTTCCCGCTTCACCCGCGACCTGATCGCCGGGATAACGGTTGGGATCATTGCCATTCCACTGGCGATGGCGCTGGCAATAGGCAGTGGTGTTGCACCGCAGTACGGTCTGTATACCTCAGCCGTTGCTGGGATTGTTATCGCCCTTACCGGGGGCTCGCGCTTTAGCGTATCTGGCCCAACCGCTGCCTTCGTGGTGATTCTGTATCCGGTGTCGCAACAGTTTGGGCTGGCAGGCCTGCTGGTTGCCACGCTCATGTCCGGGATATTCCTGATCCTTTTCGGCCTCGCCCGCTTTGGTCGTTTGATCGAATATATTCCGGTGTCCGTTACGCTAGGTTTTACCTCAGGTATCGGTATCACCATCGGTACTATGCAGATTAAAGATTTTCTCGGCCTGCAAATGACCCACGTGCCAGAGCACTATTTGCAGAAGGTGGGCGCGCTATTTATGGCCTTGCCGACCATCAACGTGGGTGATGCCGCGATTGGCGTGGTGACACTGGGGATCCTGATTTTCTGGCCGCGTCTGGGTATCCGATTACCGGGCCACCTTCCCGCACTCCTGGCAGGCTGTGCGGTAATGGGTATCGTGAACCTGACCGGCGGCCATGTCGCCACCATCGGATCTCAGTTCCACTATATTCTGGCTGACGGCTCGCAGGGCAATGGTATCCCACAGTTGCTGCCGCAACTGGTATTACCGTGGAATATGCCAGAGTCAAACTTTACTCTGAGCTGGAGCTCGTTGCAGGCGCTGTTACCGGCAGCCTTCTCGATGGCAATGCTCGGGGCGATCGAATCTCTGCTGTGCGCCGTCGTACTCGATGGGATGACCGGCACCAAACACAAAGCTAACAGTGAACTGATTGGTCAGGGACTGGGCAACATCGTCGCACCGTTCTTTGGCGGTATCACCGCCACGGCGGCAATTGCCCGTTCTGCGGCAAACGTCCGCGCGGGTGCAACCTCGCCAATCTCAGCGGTTATCCATGCGATTCTGGTGATCCTTGCCCTGCTGGTGCTTGCACCGCTGCTTTCCTGGTTACCGCTTTCCGCCATGGCCGCCCTGCTGCTAATGGTGGCATGGAACATGAGTGAAGCGCATAAAGTGGTGGATTTGCTGCGTCATGCGCCGAAAGACGACATCATCGTCATGCTGATGTGTATGTCGCTGACGGTGCTGTTCGATATGGTTATCGCCATCAGCGTCGGTATCGTTCTTGCATCTCTACTGTTTATGCGTCGTATTGCGCGCATGACGCGTCTGGCGCCGGTTAACGTAGACGTACCGGACGATGTGCTGGTGTTGCGCGTCATTGGCCCGCTATTCTTTGCCGCGGCGGAAGGATTATTTACCGATCTCGAGTCGCGTATTGAAGGTAAACGCATCGTAGTCTTGAAGTGGGACGCGGTCCCGGTACTGGATGCCGGTGGTCTGGACGCTTTCCAGCGCTTTGTGAAAAAGCTGCCTGAAGGCTGCGAGCTGCGGGTATCTAACCTGGAATTTCAGCCGCTGCGCACCATGGCGCGCGCGGGTATTCAGCCGATCCCCGGTCGTCTGGCATTCTTCCCGAATAAAGACGCCGCTTTAGCGGATATTAAATAGCAAAAAGGCTCCCGTGAACGGGAGCCTTTTTATTGCCGGATGAGGTTCGCTTATCCGGCCCACAAAACCCAAACATTGCACCGAACCCGTAGGCCCGGTAAACGCAGTGCCACCGGGCAATTACGCGTTTAAAATGCTCAATGCCGTCGCCTTCACGCTAGCCAGCAGGACTTTAACATCCTCCAGGCACACGGTCGGGTTCAGAAGCGTCAGCTTCAGGCAGGTGATGCCATCGGCTTCGGTGACGCCGACGTTGGCGCTACCGGAAGCCAGCAGCACATCGCCGATGCGCTGGTTGAGCAGCGCAACAAACGCCATATCGTCGCTTTCAGGACGGAAGCGGAACAGTACGCTTGCCAGCTGCGGCTCCATCACCAGCTCCAGCTGCGGCTGAGTTTTGACAAACTCTGCCACCTCGCGCGCCAGCGTCACACCGTTATCAATGATTGCGGCGTACTGCTTTTTGCCCAGCGCTTCGAGGCCCATCCATAGCTTCAGCGCGTCGAAACGGCGCGTGGTCTGCAGCGACTTCGACACCAGGTTCGGTACGCCGTGCTCTTCGTCGAAATCAGAGTTCAGGTACGCCGCCTGGTAGCGCATCAGCTCGTAGTGACGCGCGTCTTTCAGCAGGAACGCGCCGCAGCTGATGGTCTGGAAGAACTGTTTGTGGAAGTCCAGGGTGACGGAATCCGCCAGCTCAAGGCCGTTCAGGAAGTGACGATACTTCTCAGACAGCAGTAACGCCCCGCCCCATGCCGCATCCACGTGCATCCAGATCTGATGTTCTGCCGCCAGCGCCGCAATATCCGCTAACGGATCGATGGCGCCCGCATCTGTCGTGCCAGCCGTCGCGACAATGGCCATCACCTGCTCGCCGTTGGCTTTCGCCTGGGCCAGCTTGTCTTTCAGGTCAGCCAGATCCATGCGTGAAAACGCATCGGTCTTCACCTGGGTGACGGAGCGATAGCCCAGCCCCATTAACGCCATGTTCTTCTGCACGGAGAAGTGCGCGCTTTCAGAGCAGAACACTTTAATTTTGCTCAGATCACCGGTCAGACCATCTTGCTGAATGGAATGTCCCTTGCGAGCGAAGAAGGCATCGCGCGCCAGCATCAGGCCCATCAGGTTACTCTGGGTGCCGCCGCTGGTGAATACGCCCGCATCGCCTGCCGCATAACCCACCTGCTCGCGAAGCCATTCGATCAGTTTGATCTCAATGATCGTGGCCGACGGGCTTTGGTCCCAGGAGTCCATACTCTGGTTAGTGGCGTTGATCAGCACTTCCGCCGCCTGGCTAATCACCAGACTTGGGCAGTGCAGGTGCGCCACGCACTGAGCATGGTGAACCAACAGGCTGTCTTTGAGAAAATATTCAACCGCACGCTCAATAGCGGCCTGGTTGCCCAGGCCCTGAGACGTAAAATTTAGGTTGATACGTTCACGCAGTTGCTCAACGGTTTTGCCCTGATACATCTCAGGCTGCTTCAACCATTCAACGACCGCTTGCGTACTCTGCTCGATAGCGTCCTGATAGGCGGCGATGCTTTGCGCCGAGCCGGACAGAATCGGGTTTACGTCTGACATTCGATCCAACTCCGTTTAAACCGGCTTCACGCCAGCGCCCAGCAGGGCGTTTTCGAATTTATCGAGGAAAATTTCCAGCTCAGCGTTGGTGATCAGCAGAGACGGCAGCAGACGCAGCACGCAGCCGTTGCGGCCACCACGCTCCAGAATCAGCCCGTTTTCGAAGCATTTCTTCTGCAGCAACGCAGACAGCTCGCCATCAGCCGGGTAGCAACCCATATGATCCTGCGCTTCGTTCGGCTTCACGATTTCCAGGCCGATCATCAGGCCCAGACCACGCACCTGACCGATAACCGGGTAGCGTTTCTGCAGGTCAGTCAGTTTGCCTTTCAGCCATTCGCCCTGGGCGGCAACTTTATCGGCAATCTTGTCGTCTTTGAGGATCTTCAGCGTTGTCAGACCGGTCGCCATCGCCAGTTGGTTGCCGCGGAAGGTGCCAGTGTGGTGGCCCGGAGCCCACGCATCGAATTGCTTTTTAATGCCCAGTACCGCCAGTGGCAGACCGCCGCCAACCGCTTTGGACATCACGATGATATCAGGTTCAATACCGGCGTGTTCGAAGGCGAACAGTTTACCGGTACGTGCAAATCCAGCCTGAACTTCATCGATGATCAGCAGAATGCCGTGTTCCTGAGTCACTTTACGAATGCGTTGCAGCCATTCGACCGGAGCCGGATTCACGCCACCTTCGCCCTGCACCGCTTCGAGGATTACGGCAGCCGGTTTACGCACGCCGCTTTCAACGTCGTTGATCAGGTTTTCGAAGTAGTAAGTTAATGTTTTGACGCCAGCGTCGCCGCCGATACCCAGCGGGCAACGGTACTGATGTGGATACGGCATAAACTGCACTTCCGCCATCATATTGCTGACCGCTTCTTTCGGCGACAGGTTGCCGGTCACGGACAGCGCGCCGTGGGTCATCCCGTGGTAGCCGCCGGAGAAACTGATGATGCTGGAACGGCCGGTCACTTTCTTCGCCAGCTTCAGCGCCGCTTCAACAGCATCTGCACCGGACGGACCGGTGAACTGCAGGCAATATTCTTTGCCCTGGCCCGGTAATAAAGAAAGTAAATATGATGAGAATTCATCTTTTAACGGCGTGGTAAGGTCAAGCGTATGTAACGGTAAGCCGCTTGTGATGACACTTTGAATGCTCTGCAGCACTTCAGGATGGTTATGACCAAGCGCCAGGGTTCCGGCACCTGCCAGGCAATCAAGATATTGATTATTTTCTACATCAGTAATCCAGACGCCCTGCGCTTTAGCGATCGCTAATGGCAGTTTACGTGGATAGCTGCGGACATTAGATTCAAACTCAGCCTGTCTTGCTAAAAAGGTATCATTGCTCTGTGGTAATGAATTAGCACTTAAAGTATCAATACGGACTTTATCCGTCATCATATCACTCCTACAACCAGGTGTAGATTAACGCCTGATTGAATAAATGGTTATAAGGATTACCTGTAAAAAAGCGCGGCTAATATATGTTGTTTTAGCTTGGGACTCAATCATTTATTTTTAGACGTCTCAAATAAGCATTTTTTCCTTAAATTTCAGCGCATAACCTTCTTCAATCATTACTAAATCCTAAACAAATATAGCTATTAAATTAACAATACTGTAGCCAATTGCAGCGCTTACGATGTTATAAAAACCATGAGATTTTCATGTTTTTATTATTTTTTTACACGTTTTTACCATTAATAATGTAGGCGCTTTCTTGTTACGACATGATTTTTCACTTATTTGCCTATAAATCGAATAAAAAAGTCGATCCCTTAATATAAATCACTTAGTATGGCGCGCTTATTTGCAGGCTTTGTAAATAAAATTAATGCGCAGCACCCGGTAACGCGTACAGGCGACACTCGTTATCGACAACAGGTATACCCTGGGTTGTCAGCAGAAATGTTCGCGGGCGGACATTTCGTAAGGCGAACTTTGTTCCCTTATGCCGAGAATGAAAATTTTCTAGCCATACTTTTATGGCGCCCTGATATGAGATTGTTATGACTCGCATTTATCCACCATCCGTCGTTGCCAAATTTGGCGGCACCAGCGTCGCTGATTTTGATGCGATGAACCGAAGCGCCAGCATTGTCCTTGCTGATCAAGATGTCCGTTTAGTCGTTTTGTCTGCTTCAGCAGGCGTGACAAACTTACTGGTCGAGCTTTCTGAAGGTCTGGAAACGCATCAACAATTAGATAAGCTTGAGACTTTACGCGCCATCCAATACAAAATTATTTCCCGCCTGAAGCAGCCTTCCGTTATCAGCACGGAAATCGATAATCTTCTCAACAACATACAGCGTCTTGCACAAACGGCGATGGTTTCACCGTCTGATGCGTTAAGCGATGAATTAGTCAGCCATGGCGAGCTGATGTCCTCACTACTGTTTACTGAAGTCTTACGTGAACGGCAGGCCGAGGCCGGGTGGTTTGATGCCCGCAGCGTGATGCGTACTAACGCGAACTTCGGCTGCGCCGAACCCGAGCTTGGCACACTGCACCACCAGGTGGAGACTCACCTGCGCCCTCGTCTTGAGCAAGCGATTATGGTGACTCAGGGATTTATCGGGCGAGATGCCGCAGGACACACCACAACGCTTGGACGCGGCGGTAGTGATTACACGGCTACGCTTCTCGGTGAGGCACTTCACGCCACACGCGTTGACATCTGGACCGACGTCGCAGGGATCTACACCACCGACCCACGCATTGCGCCGCGGGCCAAACGAATCGACCATATCTCATTTTCCGAGGCCAGCGATATGGCCGCCTACGGTGCGAAGGTCCTCCACCCGGCTACGCTACTCCCGGCAATGCGTAAAAGCATTCCGGTCTTTGTTGGCTCAAGTAAGGATACTGCCGCCGGAGGTACGTTGGTGCACAACACCACCGATAATCCACCTCGCTATCGTGCGATCGCCGTGCGTCGTAAACAGACGCTGTTGCGGTTACACAGTCTGGAGAAGCAACCTTCCTGCTCTTTTCTGGCGCAGTCCTTCGCCATTTTAGCTCGCCACGCTGTCACGGTGGATTTGGTTACAACCTCAGAAAATAGTATTGCGCTGGCGCTGGACGCCACTCATGCAACCTCAGGTGAAGACCATGTGCTGACCACCGCATTGTTTACCGCATTATCCTCCCACTGTCGTGTAGAAGTGGAAACCGGGCTGGCGTTGGTCACTTTGGTGGGGAATCAACTCACACAGGCTGCGGGAGTTTGCAAAGACGTTTTTGCCTGGCTTGAAGAGCATACGGTACGAATGATTTGCCATGGAGCATCAAACGACAACCTGTGCATCCTGTTACCGGCTGACGATGCAGACAGCGCGGTTAGAGCATTACATTACCGATTATTCGAATAATTCTTCTCTTATTCTGTCGCATCCAGTTTAAGCAATGATCATGAACAAGCAGAGCCCTGGTTTTATAACCAAGGCTCTTCATTCTGACCACCGCCCTCTCAACAGAGGGAGGATTTAGTTATGACGGTGATTGGTGTCACCACGACGACAGCGTTTGTCATAATGACGTACCCACCAGTAACGGTCACTGATTTGTTCGTGTCCACCCACTCTGGCACCTGCTAACCAGAGAATACCGCCAACAAAAATACTGAGCACCGCACCATGTGCGAAAAACTGCGGCAGATTAAATTGCGGCAACTGGTTTAAAATTGAATAACCCACACCCACAACCATTACCACCAACCCTAAAGCCATGAGCACGTTACCGAGTAGCGAAGCGTTTTTGCGTTTCATGTGTCACCTCCGGAACTTTGGGTTGTTACAGGGAATACCCCTAATCCTTATGTGTAAAGTATAGACAACACTGCCGTTCGCAAGTGCGGGAGCGATCACAATTACAAACACTCACGCAACAAAACTTTACAAATAAGCCACTGAACATACTCATTTTCTAATAGTCCATTTGTGCAATTATTCAGCTTTTGGCGATAAGCACGCAGTTTTTTGTCATGCGCACCGTCAGACAGTAAACTACACGTCGTTTATCGAAACACTCAGGACAAAACACGTGGCGATTAAATTGATTGTCGGCCTGGCGAACCCCGGCGCAGAGTATGCGGCAACGCGACACAACGCAGGCGCATGGTATGTCGATCTACTGGCAGAGAGATTACGCGCCCCCCTGCGCGATGAGCCGAAATTCTTCGGTTACACCTCCCGAGTAACGCTTGAAGGTGAAGACGTCCGTCTGCTGGTACCGACCACATTTATGAATCTTAGCGGCAAGGCCGTCGGTGCGATGGCCAGTTTTTATCGTATCAACCCCGATGAAATTTTGGTCGCGCACGATGAATTAGACCTGCCTCCTGGCGTCGCCAAATTTAAGCTTGGCGGAGGTCATGGCGGACATAATGGCCTGAAAGACATCATTAGCAAGTTAGGTAATAACCCTAACTTTCATCGTTTACGCGTTGGAATTGGCCATCCGGGCGATAAAAACAAAGTTGTCGGATTTGTTTTAGGCAAACCGCCTGTTTCAGAACAGAAGTTAATTGATGAAGCGATTGACGAAGCGGCACGTTGTACCGAGATTTTGTTCAAAGATGGCCTGACCAAAGCTACGAGCCGGTTACACACCTTTAAAGCGCAATAAGCAGTGATGTGCGGCATTTTTCTCGCGTGCTGTGTATAATAGGCAAAGTTATTTACATTTCTACAATCTGTTTTCCATAACAGGTTGAATATCAAAAGATTAAGGTGATTTAAACATGGGATTCAAATGCGGTATCGTCGGTTTGCCAAACGTAGGCAAATCCACCCTGTTCAACGCGCTCACAAAAGCGGGTATTGAAGCGGCAAACTTCCCGTTCTGTACTATCGAGCCGAACACGGGTGTTGTCCCGATGCCCGATCCGCGTCTGGATCAGCTGGCCGAAATCGTCAAACCACAGCGTATCCTGCCTACAACGATGGAATTCGTCGACATTGCCGGTCTGGTAAAAGGCGCGTCCAAAGGTGAAGGTCTGGGTAACCAATTCCTTACCAACATCCGCGAAACCGAAGCTATCGGCCACGTGGTGCGTTGCTTTGAAAACGACAACATCATCCACGTTAATAACAAAGTGGATCCGGCTGACGACATCGAGGTTATCAATACCGAGCTGGCGTTGTCCGACCTCGACACCTGTGAGCGCGCTATCCATCGTGTGCAGAAGAAGGCAAAAGGCGGCGACAAAGACGCTAAAGCGGAACTGGCTGCGCTGGAAAAATGCCTGCCACAGCTGGAAAACGCCGGCATGCTGCGCGCACTGAAAACGCTGACTGACGAAGACAAAGCGGCCATCAAATACCTGAGCTTCCTGACCCTGAAGCCAACCATGTATATCGCTAACGTCAATGAAGACGGTTTTGAGAACAACCCGTACCTCGACAAAGTGCGCGAAATCGCGGCTGCCGAAGGTTCTGTTGTGGTTGCCGTTTGCGCTGCCGTTGAAGCTGACATCGCAGAACTCGATGATGCTGACCGTGAAGAATTCATGGCTGAAATGGGTCTGGAAGAGCCGGGCCTGAACCGCGTTATCCGTGCTGGTTACGAATTGCTGAACCTGCAGACCTACTTCACCGCTGGCGTGAAAGAAGTCCGTGCATGGACCATTCCTGTCGGTGCCACGGCTCCGCAGGCAGCAGGTAAAATCCATACCGACTTCGAGAAAGGCTTCATCCGCGCACAAACCATCGCGTTTGAAGACTTCATTACCTATAAAGGTGAGCAAGGTGCGAAAGAAGCTGGGAAAATGCGTGCCGAAGGTAAGGACTATATCGTCAAAGATGGCGATATCATGAACTTCCTGTTCAACGTCTAAGCCGTTTCTATTGTCTCATGCGATCTCAGTGAATCGCATGAAAAATGGAAAACCCCATAAAATCCACGCAATTGCGTGGATTTTTTATTTCATAGCATCTCAGTGGTTCCCGCTGTTGCGCATCTGAAAGTTGGCACCAAACACGATGACCAAAAAGGCTGAGCTATTTTGGCAAAGCAGCAGTTGCCACGTGAACGTACTCATATTGAGGCGCGCGGAAGCCAGGGGCTGTCTACCCGCACGGTATCGCGGTGATCGAGCCCCTGGATAAGATGCAGTGCACTGAGACGGCCAATTTCATAATGCGGCAGCTGTACTGTGGATAGCGGCGGCAAAAACAGCTCGCCGGTGCCTACCATGTTGTCATAGCCCAGTACGGCAACATCCTGCGGAATGCGCAGCCCTCGCCCCAGCAAGACCTGGTAGATAACAAAAGCCACGCGGTCGTTACCGCATACCACCGCATCAAACATCGGACGCGTGCCACTCAGGTAATGCCCGGCAATCTCCGCCGCATCAATATGGTGACTCTCGCCCGCCGGAAGATAGTGGTGGAACATGGCATCAGGGTCGACGCCCGCTTCACGACAGGCGCGCTCCATTCCCGCCCGGCGGCGATCGGTGGCCACAATCCCTTTTGGCAGGTGGATGCACAGCAGCCGACGGTAGCCTGCGGCCAACAGCGCTTTCACGCCAAGGTATTGCCCTTGCTCATCATCAGGAATATAGGTGGGAAAAGGGCCACTGATGCTTTCGCAGTTCGCCAGCACGCAACGATACTTATGCAGCTTTTTCGGCACCGGAACCTGACGCAGCCCCATCGCGGTGTAGATAATGCCGTCAGGGCGATGCGCCAGCAGCAGATCCACCATTTTCTCTGGCTGGTCATTGCTGAACATATTCACCACAAAGCTATTCCAACCGTGCGCCCGCGCGGTCTCTTCGATAGAAAGCGTTATCTCCACGGAAAATGGCGTGGTCATGGTGTCCAGCGCTAACACCCCGATAGTGTTAGCCGTGGTTTTCGCGCCACGAATTTTTTTCGCTGAGAGATCGGAGACATACCCCAGCGCATCTACCGCTTCCATCACCTTTTTATAGGTTTCTGGCCGCAGTCGTTCGGGTTCGTTAATCGCTCGCGATACGGTCATTAACGAGACGTTAGCCCGCTGCGCCACATCCTTTAAAGATGCCATACCCTCTCCTTCGCCGGTGTTCACTTTGCCGGGTTCTGAAAATGCGATCTTGATAACACTCGCAAAATGTTAACGTTAACTTTTGTGATTAACATCGATATTACCATCATTTCTGCGAGAAAAACGAGAATGTTAACGTTATCTTTTGCTCAATTCACTTACAGGGACCAGCAAATGACGTCACTACTTTCCAAAGCCAACGAAGCCTTAAACCAGCAGAAAGACCTTGTAAACCCGCGCTGGTATCCGCGCTATCACCTCGCCCCTCCGGCGGGTTGGATGAATGACCCTAACGGCCTGTCCTGGTTTGATGGTTACTACCATGCGTTCTATCAGCACTATCCGTGGCAGCCGGTCTGGGGACCAATGCACTGGGGTCATGCGCGCAGCCGCGATATGGTGAACTGGGAACACTTACCCATCGCACTGGCACCAGAAGGGCCGGAAGATAAAGACGGCTGTTTTTCCGGTTCAGCGGTGGTTGACGGCAATAAACTGGCCCTGATCTACACCGGGCACAAATTCGACGGCGAAGCGAAAGAGGAAAACCTGTATCAGGTACAGTGCCTGGCTACCAGCACCGACGGGATTCACTTTGAACGCCAGGGCATGATTCTGAATACCCCGCGAGGCGTACACCATTTTCGCGATCCGAAAGTCTGGCAAGAGGGAGACAGCTGGTACATGGTGGTGGGTGCCCGGGTCGATGACGTGGGCGAAGTACAGCTCTATCGCTCGCAGGATCTGCAGCACTGGCAGTTTGCCAGTACGCTCGCCCAGGCCGATGACGGCATGGGCTACATGTGGGAGTGTCCGGACCTCTTCCCACTGAACGATAAGCTCGTCTTAATGTTCTCGCCGCAGGGCATCGCCGCGGACGGATACGATTACCGTAACCTGTTCCAGAGCGGCTATATGGTCGGCGAATGGCAGGATAACCATCAGTTCCACGTTACCCAACCCTTCCTGGAGATGGACCACGGGCATGATTTTTACGCCCCTCAGTCATTTATCACTCCGGACGGTCGCCGCGTGGTGATCGGTTGGCTATCCATGTGGGAGTCGCCGATGCCAGAACAGGCCGACGGCTGGGCGGGCATGCTTACTCTTCCCCGGGAAGTGACGCTCGATGCAGATCTGCGGCTGCGCATGAACCCGGTCAAAGAGCTGGAGTCATTACGCGGTCAGCTTCATGTCTGGCCGGTCAGTGACCTGAACAATCGCACCCTGATGGTAGAAGAACAGGCACATGCTCTCGAGGTCGAACTGAGCCTCGATATCGCCCGCAGCCATGCTGAACAGTATGGCATCGCGCTGGGTGACGGGCTGCGCGTCTTCGTCGATACCCAGGCACAGCGTCTGGTGCTTGAACGCCGCTATCCGCAACACGGCCTGTCGGGCTGCCGTAGCATACCGCTGCCCGCCAATGATGTGCTGGACCTACATCTATTTATCGATAGTTCGTCGGTAGAGGTCTTTGTTAATCACGGCGATTACACCCTCAGCAGCCGTATTTATCCTGAACCGGACGATCGCCAACTGACCTTATTTAGCCAGAACGGACACGCCATTTTTAATAACGGGCATGCCTGGCCGCTCGCCGCCAATTAACCACCCGTCTCACTGCTTTGGGGAAAAATAATGACAATCTGGACGCTTGGAGATGCCGTGGTGGATTTGCTACCGCGCGACAATATGCAGTTTGAAGCCTGTGCGGGAGGCGCGCCCTTCAATGTGGCCATCGGCGTCGCCCGCCTCGGCCATGACAGCGGCTTTATCGGCCGTGTGGGCAATGACACTTTTGGCCGCTTTCTGCATCAGACGCTGGTAACAGCGCAGGTGGATACAGGAAGTCTGGAGTTTGATGCACAACAGCACACCAGTACCGTACTGGTTTCACTAGCTCCCAACGGTGAGCGGCAGTTTGAGTTTTTGGTTAATCCGTCTGCCGATCAATTTCTCAGCCCGGCGAGCCTGCCCGACTTTGGTGCCGACATTCTGCACTTCTGCTCGCTGGCGCTGGTTGCCCCTGAGTGCCGCGCCACCCTCACCCTGGCAATAGACGCATTGCGACAGGCCGGCGGTACGCTGAGCTTTGACATCAATCTGCGTCCGCAGATGTGGAGCAACGAGACGCAGATGTTTGACCTTGTCAGCGAGTTTGCCCGGCAGAGCGACATTCTGAAGATGTCGGAAGAAGAGCTGCTGTGGCTAACACAAACTGACTGTCTCAGTAGCGCCTGCGAATGTCTGGCTGATTTTCCCGCGCGCCTGAAAGTCATAACCCGCGGTGCCGACGGCGCTATCGTTTTCTGGCAGAACAACAGGCTGACTTTAAGCGGCTATCTCGTCGACAGCATCGATACCACCGGCGCCGGTGACGCTTTTATGGCCGGGCTGCTGGCGGCACTCGCCGGAGAAGGCTGGCCCACATCGACGTCAACGCTACTTCCGCTTATCGAGCAGGCCAGCGCTTGTGGTGCTCTGGCGACCACCCGGCGTGGCGCGCTAAGCGCGTTTCCCGACAGCCAACACCTGAGCAGCTTTATTCAGTCACAACCGTCGCTACGGAGAACGATTACCCCGTAATAAAGCGCACTGTTACGTCGTATCAGAAAGACCTTACAATGACCTGATCTGGATTGGAAAAATCATGAAGATAAATATGCCGTTCAGTAATGATAAATATCGATACTCATCCGGGTATCTGCTCTTTTTCTTTGCCGCCTGGTCGTTGTGGTGGTCTTTTTATGCAATATGGCTAAAAAATAAACTTGGCCTGTCCGGAACGGAGCTGGGAATGCTGTATGCCGTAAACCAGTTTTTCAGCATGCTGTTTATGCTGGGCTACGGTTTTATGCAGGATAAGCTCGGTACCCGCAAACCCCTTATCTGGATGATGGGGACTGTCATCACGCTCAGCGGTCCGTTCCTGATTTATGTTTATGAACCGCTGCTGGTCTCCAACTTCAAGCTTGGCATGGTGCTAGGCGCCATTTTCTTTGGCCTTGGCTATCTCGCCGGTTGCGGTCTGGTGGAAAGCTTCGTCGAGAAAGTGAGCCGTAAATTCAACTTTGAATTCGGCACTGCTCGTTTCTGGGGATCGCTTGGCTACGCCGCAGGGACTTTTGTTGGCGGTATCTTCTTCAGCATCAACCCACACATTAACTTCTGGTGCGTGTCGGTCATGGGGGTGTTATTCCTGGTGATTAACGTGGTGTTCAAAACCGACGCACCGGCCCCGGCATCCACGGATACACGTTCGCCCGAGCCAGACGCGCTGACCCGAAAGGATTTTCTCACCATCTTTAAAGATTCGCAGTTCTGGTTTTTCGTTATCTTTGTCGTCGGCACCTGGTCGTTCTATAGCATCTACGATCAGCAGATGTTCCCGGTGTTTTACGCCAGCTTATTTGACGATCCCGAACTGGCACCACGCGTATACGGCTACCTCAACTCGGTACAAGTCTTTATGGAGGCCGTCGGTATGGCGCTGGTTCCGTTCCTGATTAACCGCATCGGGCCTAAATCCGCATTGCTGCTGGGTGGAACAATCATGACCTGTCGAATCCTGGGGTCAGCACTGTTCACCGATATATATATTATCTCTTTGATTAAAATGCTCCATGCGCTGGAGGTCCCACTGTTTGTTATTTCAGTGTTTAAATTCAGCGTAGCGAATTTTGATAAGCGCCTGTCGTCAACGATATATCTTATTGGCTTCAATATCGCCAGTTCCATTGGCATCATCGTGCTGTCACTGCCTGTCGGTAAGTTGTTTGATAAAGTGGGCTATCAGGAAATCTTCCTGATTATGGCGAGCATCGTGGTAATAACACTAATATTTGGCTACTTCTCGCTGAGTAAAAAGCATCATCAGCAGAAGGGTATCAATGAACTGGTGACTGAGTAGCGAAGTTTTATTAATATCGCGACAGGGCCATTAGCCCTGTCGTACCCCCTCAACAGTAAGTTCGAACTGTCGATTTACTCAGGCATGTTCCAGCCAGTTGCGGAATATTTGCGCTCGCAGTATTCCCTGAAAATCAATCAGCCCAGAACAACCAAGCTTCTTGATCAGATTCTGCCGGGCCTGGTAAATCGTTTTTAAGTGTAGATTTAACAATGCGGATATCTCAAAAATAGTTCGACCTTCTCCTAACTGCGTTAAAATATATTTATCTCTCGCGGTTAATGAGATATTTGAATCCGATTGATTCTCGTGATTACCACCAGCACGAGTAATATCAATAATAAATTGTTTGATTGAGGCAACTCCGATATCTACTGGTAGTCTGTAAAGCGAAACATCATTAAGATACTGATACAAATGACCATCAATCAGCAATACCAGACGATGCGTTTTCAGATTGTAATTTTGCTTTTTTACCGCCTCAAAGTGATTCGCGGTAAAGAATACAAGTCGCGCATTGTCATCTTCAAAAATGATATCTGCAAGAATATTCATTAACCCTTGCCTGACAAAAATATCATCAATCCATAACTCTGCGTTTAGAGTATGTTCCTGAACGATGTTCATCATTATGGCCTCAATGAAAAATCATAATTGATTTAGAGGGGTGCTATGTATAGTCTTAATTCAAAAAATGCTTAGCATAAGGGCTTTCAGCATATAACAAGGGTACTGTACATATTTTGTTAATATGAAGACTTATTAAACGTCGTCAGCTGTGTAGCGCAATACTATTTCCAGGGTTTTTCTGATAACATCTGCCTGGACAACGTCAACCGTTGACTCCAGAGAACCAATCAGGCTTAAAATGATGTTTTTATTATTAACATTATCACCTGCCAGAATTACATTTGTTACCGCCTGCCCCAATACCACAGACTCATCTGCTAATAGCTCACCTGCATTATGGAAGTAACTTGATAAAGCTTTATCCGTCATTACGTTGTGGACATTAATTTCATGGAGCATGGTAACCTCGCTTGTATAGTCTGGAAGATTATCTTTAATGTAATTTAGGGTTTTTGCTGGCACTGAATGCACTCTCATCTCTGGTTTTATCCGGTTTTCTGCTTATTTTCTCCGGATTAATGTTTGTAAAATCATTGATAACGCTGTCAATTAATTGCTTGCGTGTGCCATCCATTTCACTGGCCTGCATAAGTCGCAATTGCTTAATCACTGCAGCTAACGAAACGTCTCTATGCATTCGCAGAATTTCTAGCACAGCCAAACCTGTAATTTCATGTTTCAAGCGTTCACTATCAGTTTTCTTCATAACGCCTTCACTACTTACCCCTATCATATAAGGGGTTTATTTTATTCAAAGAGCAGACCAATTAACGCATTGTAATGTTTTTGTTCTTTCTCCCCTGATGCTTTTTCAAGACGACACAAAAGCTTAGTGCAAAGTGATTTGCGGTTCAGATTACGTCCATCTTTGAGTATCTCAGTGACGATTTCTCCCAATGTTTCCTGTTGAGTTGGCAGATGCGCCTTTGCAAAGTAACGAGAAATCGCGCTTGCAGTATCAGTGCGAACGTTATGCTGCTGCATGTCATGCTCCTGTATCAAAATGCTGGTGAATATTAAGTTTTATAACAGTAGCAAAGTTGTACCAAAAATGTGTACAACAAGATTAATTTGTTTTTACCAAAATGTACTAAATGATACAAATCAATTAGTTATAATTGTATCGATTGATATAAACATTAGGATCACTGTACAAACCACGTCGTAACATGGCTAAATTTCATCTTAATCAGACCGTTCAATTGTGAAATTAAAGTTAGAATAATGTATTAAAATCAGGACATAACCTGGGTTGTCTGATACTGTCATATATCTTCCTCTCCCTTATTCCCGGACTGTCCATGCTCACGACCATTATTTACCGCAGCCATCTACGTGATGACGCCCCCCTCAAAGCGCTTGAGGATATGGTGACAGCCGCAAATATCAAAAACAGGCGATCTGATGTTACGGGAATCTTACTCTTTAACGGTCACCACTTTTTCCAACTGCTTGAAGGCCCTGAGGAGCAGGTAAAAGAGATTTATTGTTGTATTTGTAACGATCCACGGCACCACAATATCGTTGAGCTGATGTGTGATTACGCTCCTGCGAGAAGATTCGGAAAAGTGGGAATGGAGTTATTTGATCTACAAAAACATGAACGCAATGACGTTCTGCAAGCCGTGCTGAATAAGGGAACATCAAAATTTCAGCTCACCTATGATGACAGGGCGTTACAGTTTTTCCGCACATTTGTCCTTGCGACGGAAAAATCGAGCTATTTTGAAATACCAGCGCCGGATTGCTGGAGTTTTATTGCCGACAACTCTTGTACTCTCCTGGATGAAAACACACTCCCATCCGATATCGATTTCAGCTTTGCTTTTCAACCAATTATCGATCCTATGTCGCAACGCGTCATTGCTCTGGAAGCACTTATTCGTGGTAGAGACGGTGAAACGCCCGCAACTTATTTTGACAACTTAAATCCTGAGGAACTGTATACCGCGGATCTGCAGAGCAAAAAGACTGCTTTTGCAATGGCAAGCGCGCTGGGACTTAACGACAAAATGCTGTCAGTCAATCTGCTCCCCATGACCCTGGTAAACAAACCCAATGCAGTCAGCTTTCTTATAAACGAAATCGCTGCGCACGGGCTAGTGCCTGAACAAATCATTGTAGAGTTTACCGAAAGTGAAGTTATTTCTCGCTTTGATACGTTCGCGCAGGCCGTGAAGTCACTCAAGGCTGCGGGGATCTGTGTGGCGATAGACCATTTTGGGGCAGGTTTTGCCGGGCTTCAGCTTCTGTCTCGTTTTCAACCCGACCGAATTAAGATAAGCCGCGAGCTGATCACGGATGTGCATAAAAGTGGACCGCGGCAGGCTATCATTCAGGCAATTATCAAATGCTGCGCCTCACTGGAAATTATGATTTCCGCAGTCGGCGTTGAAAAACCCGAAGAGTGGATGTGGCTTGAATCCGCGGGCATTGAAATCTTCCAGGGTAACCTTTTTGCACAAGCCTGCCTGAATGGTATTCCATCTGTTGCATGGCCAGAGAAAAATGATTTCTCAGCGTCAAAATAACTAACGCATTGTTATAAATCAACAATCACCACAACCGCCCTCATGCTGAACATAAAAAAACAGCATTTACTCCTTGCATGATAGTAAAGTAAATCTTAATTTTGCTAGAATCTTATATATGTTTTGTACAATTTGATGAATGTTGTACAAAGTAGCAGGAACCGAATATCGGTGACGGAGAATCAGGAGTGTCCGGGGGAACTATGGCTTATTACAGCATTGGGGATGTCGCAGAACGTTGCGGGATAAATCCTGTCACCCTTCGGGCATGGCAACGACGTTACGGTTTACTCAAACCTCAACGCAGTGAAGGTGGCCACCGACTCTTTGATGAAGAAGATATTCAGCGTATTGAAGAAATAAAACGTTGGATTAGCAATGGCATACCTGTTGGCAAAGTTAAGGCGTTGCTGGAAACCAGTACCCGTCAAGCTGACGACGACTGGAATCAATTACAAGAAGAGATGATGAGCATTCTTCGCATGGCGCATCCACCGAAGCTGCGAGCCAAAATTACCGCACTCGGTCGGGTTCACCCCGTAGATGCGCTGATTGATCACGTTTATCTTCCCGTACGTCAACGGCTGATACTTGACCATAATACATCCCGCATAATGAACAGCATGCTTGATGGCGCATTGATTGAATATGTTGCAACACTGCTGTCTGAAACGCGGCGCAAGTCAGGAAAGGATGCTCTCCTGATGGCCTGGGATGTTGAAGACAGAACCCGTCTGTGGCTCGAAGCCTGGCGTTTATCGCAATCTGGTTGGCATATTGCCGTTCTGGCTGAACCCATTGAATCGCCAAGACCTGAACTTTTCCCTGGGCAAACGCTTTTTGTCTGGACCGGTATCGCGCCAACCCGCAGACAAAATGAACTGCTACAACACTGGAATGAGCAAGGTTATAAGGTCATTTTCCACAGCCCGTAGCCATTACGTAATACGTGTAAGATAAATCATACAACTCTCATTTTTTGGGTGGTTATTTTGAGTACCATCCAAGGAATATGTTGCCCCCTATTCTCCTGACTTAACACCCGCTATAGCATAAAAATAAAACAACATACTCACCCGTTGGTATTATTTTTTTGTCGACGACATCACCTTTTTCCTAAGTAAAATTCATTAGATCAACTGGCGTACACCTAATACTTATTCTAGGGTTAAATTATGTCTTCTTGTGCCACATTATTGTTTTTCTAAAGTAATAAATGTGGTTATTTGAAAAAGGTAAAGGATATGGCTCTAGTCTTAGACAAACGCTTAATTCTTTGTTGCTGCGCCTTTTCCATTATCTCTGTGGCAAATGCAGCAACCGTTAACGGAACATTTCAGGTGCTGATGACGATTCAAAAGGCCTGTACCGTGACTGCGGGTTCGGCTTCAAATATCACACTTGGTCCGGTGAATACCACGGCGACAAATACCAGTGCAAGCAACACTATTTCAATTAATTGCTCAAAAACCACGCCCTATTTTATCGGCCTGGCGCCGTCGGCTGCCAATGGAGGGACGACGACGGGCTCGGGCGCTATGTCCTCTGTGGCTAACGCTGCCACCAATACCGATAAAGTGCCCTATCAGCTAAATCGCACGTCAGCAACAGGTCCGGTATGGGGAAATACCGCCACCGACACCGCACCTGGGAATGGCGTAGCAGCGACAGGGACCGGCCTGGTGCAAACTTTTACTGTTTATGCCACCGCACCGAGCGCCAACTTCACTCCTGACGACTATGCCGACACGGTAACGGTTAACGTTAACTACTAACTTCAGGAAGCTATATGAGAGTAAAACTGCCTGTTAAGCAGTGTGCCTGCGCATGCCTGCTAGGGATGGTTGCGAGCGCCAACCTTGCCACTGCCAGTGGGCTGCAAATAGCCCCGGTCACGTTAACGTTGCAAGCGACGCAAAATGCCGATGGTATCTGGTTGAGTAACGCGGGTGAAAATGTGCTCAATGCCCAGGTTCGGGTTTTTCGCTGGAGTCAAAGTGCTTATGACAACAAACTTTCCCCCTCTCAGGGGCTGGTGATAAGCCCGCCGATGTTGGCATTAGCCCCTGGAGAACGTCAGTTGATTCGAGTTATTCGCACAAGCCCTCCCTCGGCACATGCCGAAGACGCTTATCGTTTGTCGATAGATGAGTTACCGCCTGCAAAAGTAGAAAAAAATAAGCTTCAGTTTGTGCTGCATTATTCCGTTCCCGTTTTCATTCAACCAACATCAGCGGCACAAACGCAGGCAAAACTGCAATGGAAATTACAACAACTGGATGGCAAAAAATTTATTGAAATCAGTAATCAGGGAAATGGGCATGCACAGTTATCTGCTGCAACATTTATAAGCCCTGACGGTACTAAAAAAGTCATTACACCCGGACTATTAGGCTACGTTTTACCAGGCTCAACAATGCGCTGGATAGTCTCCCCGTCGGCCAGTAATAATCATTATGGCGGGAAAATTGAAGTCACAATCAATGGCCAAAAAACAGTACAAGATCTGTAACAGATTCTGGCTTCTGGTGAAATTTTGCTTTCTCAATGGAGTATTAATATCGGGAATGGTTTGCGCACAAACGCTGAATAATAACCAGAGTGAGAATGGTGTTATTAATAGCACCTCACAAATTACGGGAGTCGATTTGTATCTCGATGTCACCTTAAATGGGAATCCCGTTGGGCTGGTACATTTTGGCTACGATAATGGAAAGCTTTATGCGGGAGCTAATACCCTGAGTAAAATGGGCTTTCGCTTTGCTCCAGACGCCACTAACGCCGTCTGCCTGAACGATATCCCCCAGTTAACCATTGACTACAACGTTCAGTTGCAAACGCTCTCGCTTACTGCGCCACTTAGTTCACTCGATCTTGCCACCACGCAGCTTAACTCGCCTACCGAAACCGCGCCAACGGCGACAACATCACGCGGAGCGCTGCTCAATTATGATATCTATACCCAGCAGGGGGATGAGAGCGTAATAAATACCTTCAGTGAACTTCGCGCCTTCAATGCTGCCGGCGTGCTCAGCACCACCCAGTTGACGCAGTACTCCACCGAGGGATACGCCGATAACAGCTTTGAGCGCCTTGATACCAGCTGGCGTACCTCATTTCCTGATACGATGTTGGCGTTAACCGTTGGCGATACCCTGACAAGCTCACTCATCTGGTCCCGACCAACGCGTATCGGCGGCATTCAGATAGGCACCGATTTTGGTTTACAGCCCTATATGCCAACCACCCCGCTCCCTGCATATCTGGGATCCGCGACGTTGCCATCAAACGTTGAGCTGTACGTGGACGGTGTCAGGTACTACAACGGAGAAGTCCCCGCAGGTAGTTTTCAGATCAACACCATGCCTAACATCAGCGGCGCGGGAACGGGTCAGGTGATGATGACAGACGCGCTGGGCAGAACGAGCGTACAAAATTTCTCGTTCTACAACGATCAACAACTCCTGCGGGAAGGATTAACCGCCTGGTCGGCAGAATTGGGCACGGTACGCGAAAATTATGGTTATTCCTCTTTTGACTATGCCAGCGCACCGGTATTGAGCGCTACGTGGCGTCGCGGGTTTAGCAATACGTTGACCGCCGGGGCTCACGCAGAAACCAGCGATGGACTAATTAACGCAGGCTTCAGTAACGACTGGATCCCGGGAACCCGCAGCGGCACATTTTCGACATCACTTGCCGCAAGTAGCGATTCAGGGCAGAACGGATTTCTGTATAGCTTTGGTTATCGTTGGTCCGGCGAACGGTTTAATTTCAGTACCAGTACCACGGCAACTTCTGGCGATTACCGCGATGTCGCCACCCATTATGGTGAGCCGCCCCCAACGCTTAACAGCAACACGGTCATTGGCTATTCGCTGGAATCTGCCGGAAATGTCAGCCTGAGTTATCTGCAGTTTCGTTATCCACACGAAAATGCGGTGCGCTACGCCAACGCCAGCTGGTTCAAATCCGTTACAGACAGCATCTCACTGAATGCCGGACTCAACCAGAACATTGACGATAACCGCGATCGCAGTATCTATCTGATGGTAACGATTACCACTGATAACAATCTGAGCGCCAGCAGCACGCTACAACGCACCAACGATGAAACCGGCTATCAGCTCAACGCCAGCAAGACGCCGCCTGCCGACGGCGGTTGGGGCTGGAATCTGGCCGCCAGTCAGCAGGCTTCCCGACAAAGTGGCCAGGGAGAAGTAGGATATCTGGGGCGTTATGGTAAAGCGTACGCGGGATTCAGCCGTTTACCAGATAACCATTACGGCTACGCAGGCGCAACCGGATCGCTGGTGACCATGGGAGGCGGCTTGTTTGCAGCAAGGGAAATCAACAATGGTTTTGCCGTCGTCTCAACTGACGGCGTGCCTGATGTTCCAGTCAAACTGCAAAATAACCTGATTGGTCGCAGCGATGACCAGGGACTACTGCTGGTCACGCCGCTGAACAGCTATCAAAAAAACCTGATCAGTATTGACCCGATGGATCTCCCCGCCAATATGCGGATCGCACGCGTTGAGGCGAACGCAACGCCCGCCGATCGTTCCGGCGCGTTGGTGAGCTTTGGTATCACCCCCGTACGCGCCGCGCAGATCCTTCTCGTCGACAATCAGGGTAAGCCAATTCCTGAAGGCAGCATGGCTTACGCCATCAACGGAAAAGGACAGTCGTCTGTCGTTGGTTTTGATGGGATGACCTGGTTCGACACCCTGGAACAGCACAACACGCTGCGCGTTGAGACGGACACCGGTAGTTGTCGCGTGCAATTTGACTATCCTGTGTCAGCAAAGGGGATTGTACAAATAGGCCCGCTGGTTTGTCGCCCACACTAACAGGAGTGCGCTCATGAGGTTAAGACATCTGCTACTCATCGCTGCCGTACTTTTTTGTCCGGCAATTAGCCATGCGGTAACCTGTTCGGTGAGCAATGTGCAACCCATAAATTTAGGTTCGGTCAATCCACTGTCTGCGACAGGCGCAACGTCATCAATGACGTTCAGTTACACCTGCACCAAAGAGCTTGGTGACGCGCTGGCAGGGATCAATCTCTGTTTTAATATTGGCGCCTCGGCCGTCAGTGGCCAGGTGACACCGCGAAATATGTCATTAAGCGGAACGCCTGCCAGAACGCTGGCATACCAGCTTTACCAGGATAGCGGGCGCACCAAAGTCTGGGGCAGCCAGTATCAGTCGGGAACCACTTTTCCCATGGTACAGCTTAACCTGCTGAATCTGACGCCAGTGACGGGTTCACTCACGGTATCGGCGCAGATCGTCACGCCACAAACCGCAGCCGTCCCCGGAAATTATCAGGATAGCTATACGACGGCCACAGCCCTTGTCACTCTCAATCCCGGATTGCTTTTCCCGCCAACAACCTGTGGCGATACGGTTGCCGCCAGGCTGCCTTTCACCGTATCGGCGACCGTAAGCAAACAGTGCAATATCACCTCTGCAACCGATATTAGCTTTGCGCCAGCCAGGGCGACCGGGCGTAACCTTACGGCTTCAAATACCGTGGGCGTAGCATGTTCCAATAACACGCCTTACACCATCGGGCTTCAGCCCTCCAACGGTAATACGGCAGGCAGCGGCGTGATGGCGGGCACGGGGTCAAATACGGATAAAGTCCCCTACCAGCTTAGTTCGACGCCAGGTCCTTCCGGTACGGTCTGGGGCAATACATCACTCAATACCGTCGCGGGCAACGGTACGGGAACAACAACTACCTACCCGGTTTACGCCACCGTCCCCAGCGCGAACTACACGCCAGACAACTATGCCGATACCGTTACCATCGCCGTAACCTACTGACCTCATCTTAACCGCAATAAAGCAAATACATTTTGTTATCAAATTATTTACTTTTAGAGGTGCGTCATAAATCTAACAAATTACGATTTTTATATATTCTGCATATTAAATTACGCACCCTGCAAAACAACCCAATTACAAGCAAAGACACAGAATAACTATTCAATCGCAAGTTAAAGCCCATACTAATCATGGCGAGAATTCGTGCTGGTCGGGCAGGCCCTTCTATGAAAAAAATGTTAAATTTAGGTTTATATGGTGAGATTCACTGTATACCACGGCCAAATTAAGAACATATTACTTTTATAACTAAGGTTTATCATGGATAAGTTATCTTACGCTTCAGATAGCAGCACATCTGCCTGGAATACCTACCTGCAACAAATCGAGCGTGTGGCCCCTTACCTGGGCGAACTTTCCCATTGGGTGGATACCCTGCGCCACCCAAAACGCGCGCTGATTGTCGATATCCCGGTGCAGATGGATGACGGCACTATCCGTCATTTTGAAGGGTATCGCGTGCAACATAACCTCTCCCGCGGGCCGGGCAAAGGCGGTGTGCGTTATCATCCTGATGTTGATCTTAATGAAGTGATGGCCCTGTCCGCATGGATGACCATCAAATGCGCAGCGTTGAACCTGCCGTACGGCGGTGCCAAAGGTGGAGTGCGCGTCGATCCGTTCTCGCTGTCTGAAGGCGAACTGGAGCGTTTAACTCGTCGTTATACCAGCGAAATCGGCATTATCATTGGGCCGCAGAAAGACATTCCTGCGCCGGATGTAGGTACTAACGGAAAAGTCATGGCCTGGATGATGGATACCTACTCCATGAACCACGGCACCACCGTGACCAGCGTGGTCACCGGTAAACCTATTCACCTTGGCGGTTCATTAGGTCGTGATAAAGCCACCGGTCGCGGCGTTTTCGTCAGCGGTCTGGAAGTCGCGCGCCGTGCCAACATCGAAGTTGAAGGTGCTCGCGTTGCAGTGCAAGGTTTTGGTAATGTCGGCAGCGAAGCCGCCCGACTGTTCGCGGCAGCTGGTGCACGCGTAGTCGCGATTCAGGATCACACCGCTACGTTGTTTAACTCCACAGGTATCGACATGACCGCGTTGTCTGCCTGGCAGTTAGAGCACAAACAGATTGCCGGTTTCCCGGGCGCTGAAACCATCGCCAGCGAGGCCTTCTGGAGCCTGGATATGGATATTCTTATTCCGGCCGCGCTCGAGGGTCAGATCACCCGTCACCGTGCGGAAACCTTGACCTGTAAACTGGTACTTGAAGGCGCTAACGGCCCAACCTATCCGGATGCCGATGATGTGCTGGCAAGCCGTGGTATCGTGGTTGTGCCTGACGTGGTCTGTAACGCCGGCGGCGTAACCGTCAGCTACTTCGAATGGGTTCAGGATATGGCAAGCTTCTTCTGGAGTGAAGAAGAGATCAACGATCGCATGGACAAAATCATGACTGATGCGATGGTGCATGTTTGGGAAAAAGCAGCTGAGAAATCCTGCTCCCTGCGTACCGCAGCCTACATCGTTGCCTGCGAACGCATTCTGCTGGCACGAAAAGATCGCGGAATATATCCGGGCTAACGCCGAAATCGACCATGCCTACAAACCACCTGTTCTGCAGGTGGTTTGTTTTCCATAAAAAATCGTTCAAAAACTTTCCGCACAAATACCGCCCGACCTCTCACTTTCGCTGTTTTATGCACCATGACGTTCCAATACGGAACATTATTATGCTGCTATGTTTCGTATTGAAACGCTCTTCACAGCAATTTTCTTTTGCAAACCCGTGTGCAAAATTACCTTATCGGCAGCGAGCGGTCGCCGTGGCGTTGTACAAACCGATACCCTACATCAGATGCCTGCCCAAATTTGGCAGCCATCCAGGACTGTCTGCGGAGCATAAATAATGAAAAAATTGATCAACCGTGTTGAAGACGTACTGAATGAACAACTCGCCGGACTGGCGAAAGCGTATCCTTCCCTGGCACTGCATCAGGACCCAGTGTATGTCACCCGCGCAGATGCACCGGTGATGGGCAAAGTGGCGCTGCTTTCCGGCGGCGGCAGCGGGCACGAGCCTATGCATTGCGGCTACATTTGGCCGGGGATTCTTTTCCGGGCAATACGGTAT
>OBXW01000079.1_pt1 | contig 115939 bp, 91 predicted proteins | sample 1495431 | NCBI WGS metagenome assembly OBXW01 (sample SAMEA2580166, study PRJEB22360) | human gut metagenome | biome: human gut; feature: human-associated habitat; material: faeces | place: Denmark | collected 2008/2010 | reverse complement strand
GGCCGTGGGCTCCTGGGCGGTCCGGGTCCCCACCGGGCCCCCGCCAATAACGGCGACGCGGCCCGTAAGCTCCACCTTGCCGGCCAGCACGTCCCAGCTCGAGACGACCTTGTCCGAATCGGCACCCGGAACGGGAATGACCACGTCGTGCGCGCCCACGGCCACAATCGCGGCGTCGGCGGCGTTGAGGTCCTCGGCGGTAGCGGCATGGTTGAGCTCGACCTTCACGCCCAGGCCAGGCAGAATCTTCTCGTAGTACTCGACCGAGCGCATGATCTCGTCCTTGCGCGGAGGCGCAGCCGCCAGCACAATCTGGCCGCCCAGATGATCGCTCGCCTCGTAGACGGTCACGTCGTAGCCGCGCTTGGCCGCCACGCGCGCGGCCTCCAGGCCGGCAATACCGCCGCCCACCACGGCGATCTTCTTGTCGCCCTCGCCCGGCTTGATGGCGATGGTCGCCTCGTCGCCGTTCTCGGCATTGAGCACGCACGAGATGTACTTGCGGTTTTGAATCGCGTCGACACAGCCCTTATTGCAGTTGAGGCACTCGCGAATGGGCTCGCCCGTGGCGGCCTTCAGCGCAATGTCGGGGTCGCACATGAGCGAGCGGCCATAGGCGACGATGTCGGCAGAGCCATCCTCCAGGATCTTCTCGCCGGCCTCGACCGAGACCACGCGGCCGACGGTTGCCACCGGCACGGAGACCAGGGCCTTGACGCGCTCGGCCACGGGCAGCGTCCAGTTGTAGGGCATGGCGCCCATGGGCGGAATGGTGTCGCCCATGTTGCCGGTGTGATTTGCCTGTGCAACCTGGATCATGTCGATGCCCGCGCTCTCGAGCAGCTTGGCAAACTCGCAGGCCTCGTCGGGCTGCAGGCCGCCCTTACCGCGCGGCGTGCCGTCGGGGTTCTCCATGATCACGGGGAGCTTGTACTCCACCATCAGCTGCGGCGCGGCTTCCTTAATGGCAGCGACGACCTCGAGCGCATAGCGAACGCGGTTCTCGAACGAGCCACCGTACTCGTCGGTGCGCTTGTTGAGGATGGCCGAGCACAGCGAACCCACCAGGCGGTCGCCGTGGACCTCGATGGCGTCGATTCCGGCCTGCTGCGCGCGAGCGGCCGAGGCAGCGATAGCCTCCTTGATCTGGGTGAGCTGCTCTACGCTCGCCTCGTTCACGAAGTGCTGCATGTCGTGGTGCAGCTTGGCATAGGCCTGTTTGCGGATCTCGTTGGACTCGGCCATCTTGGCGGCAAAGGTCTCCTCGTCGCCGGCAGCCTTGGCCTCCTGCGCGGCCTTGGCGGCAGCCATGGAACCCATGACCATGCGGCCGACACCGGGCACGTCGTACTCGGGGTGGAACAGCTGCAGCGCAATCTTGGCGCCGTGCTTGTGGACGGCGTCGGCCAGTGCCTTAAACGTGGGGATCTGGGCGTCGGTCGCCAGCTTGGGCGTGGGGCTCGCGGTCATGACGGGAGCGACGTCGCCGATGACGATGTAGCTCACGCCGCCACGGGCCAGGCGCTCGTAAAAAGCCAGGCTGCGCTCGCCAATGGAGCCGTCACGCTCCTCGTAGCCGGTGGTCAGCGGCGGAAACATAATGCGGTTCTTGAGCTCAAGGGGGCCAACCGTAATGGGCTGGAGCAGCTTGGATGCAGGTGCGGTCATGGACATTCCTCTCTTGTAGACGCGGCGGCGATGGTGCCGCGTAGTTGTCTAGAGGATATGGCATGAGAGCACGGCGGCACAACGAAAATCGGCGAATATCAGGTGACGGCAGGTGGATGGGGCGGGACGGCCCGTCGGTTCGTCTCAATCTGTAACAGTTACTCGGCAAAAACCGGGTCTTACTGTTACAGATCAAGACAACAAGACAAACGGGAGCGGTCCGTCGGAAAATCTCGATCTGTAACACCTACAGACCAAAAACGACCCTAGATGTTACAAATCGAGACGAACAAATTCGGTCCGACCAAACATCTCAATCTGTAACATCTAGGCCCACTTTTGGCCCCTACCTGTTACAGATCGGGACAACGGGAACCGTCCCAACAAAATGTCTCGATCTGTAACATCCATCGGCCAAAAACGACCCCAGGTGTTACAGATCAAGACAAACCAAACCCGCCTGCTAGAAAATCTCAATCTGTAACAACAACTCGGCAAAATCCGTCCCTCGTGTTACAGATTTAGACAAACAAAGATCGTCCTGCCGAAACATCTCGATCTGTAACACCTAGCCGCCCAAATCGGGTCCAGATGTTACAGATCGAGATTTTGTTTGGGAAGTTGAGAACTGGGTCGAAAACATTGATCCGCAATAACAAAAAAGCTCGCCGGCTAGGCCGACGAGCTGCAAGTTCTTGGTCGCGGGGGCAGGATTTGAACCTACGACCTCCGGGTTATGAGCCCGGCGAGCTACCAGACTGCTCCACCCCGCAATGTCTGGGCGCCTCATGTGCGCAAGAAAGAATATTACGCGGGAGTTCGGTAAACGGCAAGGAAAATCTCGTAGAGCATAATTCCTTCATATCTTGAACACCCCCGGCGCGAAGAGTCCAGGGCCCACAACGTTCCTAGGCCATCTCGTCAAACGACACCTCGTCGTCGGCCAAAACGGCAGCGTTGCAGCCTTCGGGCCCATCGGCTACGCAGTCCTCAAACACGCGATACCTCTCGGCGCGCTCGCGGGCAGCAGCAGCCGCCAGCTCAAACGCGCGGTCGAGCGACATGCCGCACATGAGCTGATACTCAAGCTCTACAGTGAAGTCGCCGCCCGCGTCATTCGCCACATCGCCGGCGCGCATGCGCAGCTCGTCGTTCCACGGCAGCAAGACCTTTCGATCGTCATCCTCGTCCGCAAAGGACGCGCCCGCCGCAGCAAGACGCTCAGCCGTCACGTCTTTCGCCGTGGCGCAAATAAAATCTGTCACCGAAGGCTTCTCGCTGTCGATCATCGCCACCACCGTCTTATCGCCGTCCACGCGGGTCGCGGGAAACTCGTTCAGATATTTAGCTGCAGCGACATTCATCAACGGCAAATCGTCCACATCGATATTCCGATTCGTGAGCAGGCCAATGAGCTCGCGGTCATACGCCTTCGGCGCACCGTAAGAGCCGGGCGCCCACTCGGCAAACTGCCCAAGCATGCCACCTGTGGCTACAAGCACGCTTTCGGCGCTCGTGCGATAGCCAAACTCCCAGTGATAGGAATCGTGCAGCGGGAACGGCCGGCTCGACAGCGGCCCGCAATGCATATGCGTCAGGGCAAACGGATCACCCAAGAAGTCCACGGCAATCGCACCGGAATCACCGGCATTGCCATACCAAACGCGCACGCCATCCCATACTACCAGGCATAGCGTGCAGGCAAACGAAGTGATATCGGCAGCGGGCTGATCGACGGCCACGCCTGCGACCGCACGAAGCGCACGCTCAAACACGCCCTTAAGGGCAGAGGCATCACCCGGCACGAGCTCGCCCCGACGATACGCTTCGGTCGCCGCATCGACGGCAGCTTCGCTGGCAAGGTGGGCACCTTCGTCGCTCAAAATCATGGATGGCATACCGCCCGCGACGGCGGCGACGATCGCCTGCCGAGGCGCCGCGTCGATCACCGAGCCTCCGCCGTCCGGACCACCATCCCCCGCCGCGCCGAACGCGCGGGGCGGCTCGACCACCTGCACGCAGCAATGCTCCCGATTTCCGCACCCCTGCAACTCATGCCTGGCACCTGCTACGCTCGCCTCGTAGTGAATCAACATCTCTGCTCCTTATCGTCCACACCGGCTGGGCGCGGCGGGCTCTGGTCCGTCCGGCACCGCGTCCAGGGCTGCTTCCGCGGGCTTGGACCGCCCGCTTTGTCGCCGACAGTCTGGCAGCAAAACGGGCGTTTCGGTCGCACGCGGTTCAGCTGAACACGGGGCCGAAACGCCCACGCAAACGAATCGCGGTACAGCAGCGCCGACGGCGCGTATACAATGGTGCGCGTCCTTTTATGCCAACACTGGGAGTAGACATGCTGCTCGCTATCGATATGGGAAACACGCAGACGGCCATGGGTCTGTTTGACGGAGACGAGCTGGTGCAGTCGTGGCGTATGCCCACCGACCGCTCCTATACCGCGGACGAGATCCACGTGCGCCTGATGGGTTTCTTTAAGATGTACGGCCTTTCGCTCGACGCGGTCGACGCGATCGCCTTTGCCGGCGTGGTGCCGCAGCTCTCGCGCGAATGGCACGCCGTGGCCGACCGCATTACCGCAGACGCCATCGTTATTGGGCCGCAGACGGCCGCGGTGACCAAGCTGCGCGCGGCGCGTCCCCAGGCCGTAGGCGCCGATCGCGTCGCCAACGCCGTTGCGGCCGAGACTTTCTACGGCGCGCCGGCGATCGTGGTGGACTTTGGCACCGCGACCAATATCGACGTCATCAATGAGGACGGTTATTACATTGGCGGAGCGATCGCGCCGGGCATCCGCATCTCCATGGACGCGCTTGCCGCCCGTGCCGCCAAGCTCGCCAGCGTTCCGCTCGAGGCGCCGGAGCACGCCATCGGCCGCGATACCGAGGAGTGCATCAAGGTCGGCGCCGTAACGGGCGCCGCCGCCATGGCCGAGGGCTTGGTCGCGCGCATGAAGCGCGAGCTGGGCCGCGAGGACGCCACGGTTATCGCCACAGGCGGTCTCGCCGGCATCGTCGCCGATTCGACCGATGCCTTCGACGTAGTTGACGGGCAGCTCACCATCAAGGGCATCTGCGAAATCTACCGCCGCATGCAGGAGCTGGGGTAAGGCGGGGCTTAAGTCGAGCACGCCCGATGCCACAGTCCCCGCAAACGTTCGCCAAGCCTATTCCTCAAAAACGAAAATTTTTCAGTTTTGAGGAATAGGCTCAAAACACGCTACGCCTCGCCGCACAGCCATCTCGCCAGATCCACGATCAACACTCCGTCGCGATCCGTGGCCTCGTGATGCGTGCGGGCGAGAATCATCTTGGGATACGCATCGCCAATGCTCAGCAGTGGCGAAATCTCGCGTTCAAATGTCTTATCCGAGCTGATGTCGTCGCTCACCTGAATGTAGAGTTTCTCGCTTCGCTTGATTGCTACAAAGTCTATTTCCTTTTTATAGAGCACGCCGACGTATACCTCGTATCCGCGACGCAGCAGCTCGATTGCCACCATGTTCTCGTATACGCGTCCCCAATCCATATCACGTGTACCAAGAAGCGCATATTTAAACGCATGGTCCGCCAGATAGTACTTCTCGCCGCTCTTAAGGTATTTTTTGCCGCGAATGTCGTACCGACGAACTTTATAGAAGGCAAACGCATCGCACAGGTACCCCATGTACGTGCCGACCGTCTTGTTCGTAATCTTTAGCCCATCCGCATTTAATGCATCAGTAATGTTGCGTGCCGACGTAATGTTGGAAACGTTGTCCATCATGTAATCGGCAATGCGCAGCAGCGCCGATTCGTTTCTCACGTTATGCCGCTGCACGATATCTCTCACGATGAGCGTCTTAAAGACGTTGGAGAGATATTGATAGCGCTGCTCCTGCAGTGGATAAGGATAAGAGCCGGACATACCGCCGGTTCTCGCGTACTCATCGAAGTCGCGGTCGACCTCGCCCTCATCGCCATAGAGACGATACTCCTCAAACGAGAATGGGAATACCTCGATCTCGAAGGTGCGCCCCGTAAAGAGCGTCGACAGATCGCTCGACAGCAAAAAGGCATTCGATCCGGTGATGAAAATGTCGTACTGCTCGGATGCATGAAGGCTGTTGATCGCACGCTCAAAACCGTCGCACATCTGAACTTCATCGATAAGCAGAAAGTTTTGCTTGCCGAGCACTCGATGATCTTTTACATAGGCGAGCAACGCGTGATACTCGAGCAGGTTCTCGAACTCATCGAGGTTGTAGTTGATATGGATGACATTCGAATTGGACAGATTTGCCTCCACGTAATCGCGGAGGGCCTCGAGCAATTTTGATTTACCGCTACGCCGGATGCCCGTGATGACCTTGATATCCGGCACGCCAATAAGGCTCGTCAACGTGTCCATATATGACGTTCTATCGATGAGTTTCATTGGGACCCCCTCGCGGTCTTTTATCGCTATTCCTCAAAAACGAAAATTTTTCAGTTTTGAGGAATAGGCTCTGTAACGAATATACCTCGCGAAAGGCCGAGCTGGCTTAATCCTATTCCTCAAAAACGAAAATTTTTCAGTTTTGAGGAATAGGATCGACGCGGCTATTCTCTCGGGTCACGCAAAAGTCCTCCCCGTGCAAGCCGAAGAGGACTTTGCTGTCATCGCTATCTTTGAGCGCTGGTGCCTCGCGTCACAGCCCGCGAATCCGTACGGCCTCGGGCGGAAACTCCTGCTCGCCGGCATCGGTCTTGATGGTCGCGCGACCCCAGATATCCAGGCCCGCAAACACACCGACCGCAAGCGGCAAGCCGTTGGGCGACACCGCCGCAACTTGGCGGCCCAGCAGCGGCACCATATCGAAGTACTCGCCCAGCACGGGAGCCAGCGGACCGGCAGCGCCCTGCGGCGTGTTGGCAACAACCGCCCAGGCGTCCACACGGGTCAGCACGGCGGCGGCCAACTCTTCGACCAGCGCTTCGTCAGCCACATCCACACAAAGCTCGCTCAACGCCGAACGCTCGATATCCACCGTCACGGCGCCGAACATGCCCGCGGCGCCGGCGCCGCCGTTGACGGCGACGCGCGCGAACGACGTCTCAAACGCAGGCGCGCCGCACACGATGTCGCTCGGCCATTGAATGCCCACCTTGCCGGCAAGGCCCAGCCCCGGCGTCGACGCCGTGCCCACGAGCGCGTCCATCATGCCCATCGCCGCCACAAACGGCAGGCCGTGGAAGGCATGCATGTTCACATCCGGGCGCACGACCAGCGAAAACGTCAACGACGCCTCGCCCGCGCTCCACGCGCACCAGCCCGCGGACATGTCCTCGCGGCCCGCGTCGCGCGCGGCGTCAAGCTCGGTACCGGCGGTTACAGCGTTCATCTCAATCATCTACATACGCCCCAATTCGCCCACGATGTGGCCCACGCGGTCCTCGGGCTCCTTGACCTCGACGCCGTTGTAGCGGAAGAACCGCGCCGGGTCGTGCATCAGGTCCTCGAGCGGCACCAGCACAAAGTCGCGCTCGCCAATGAGCGGATGCGGCAGGCGCAGCTTTTTGCCGCCATGGATCTCGCCGTCCATCCACAGCAGGTCCAGGTCGATGGTGCGCGGACCGTTGACCTTGGCCTTCTTGGAGCGGTCGCGCCCCAGCTCAGCCTCGATCTTCATAAGCTCGTCGAGCAGCACCAGCGGCGCCAGCTCGGTCTTGATCTCGATGACGGCGTTGGCAAACGCATCCTGGCGCGTCTCGTAGGCCGGCTCGCTCTCGTAGATGCGCGAGCAGTTGGACACGCAGGTGAGCGGAATCTCGGCAATCATGTCGCGCGCGGCGCGAATGTTGTCGCAACGATGCCCCAGATTGGAGCCCACAGCCACAAACGCACGGCGCGGTTGCGGCTTGGCGACAGCCCAGTAACCGTTCAGGAACTGCGCAAAGCCGGTAACGTCGTGCACGCGCACGATGTTGGCACCGGCCTGGATAGCGCCCAGGCACACGCCAAACGTGGCGGCATCGCGCGCGGCGGCCTCGGTCACGCCCGAGACAGCGCCCACAAAACGCTTGCGCGACACGGCGCACATGAGCGGGTAGCCCAGCGACGCCATCTTGGCGGTCTCGCGCTGGATGACGATATCCTCGTTGGCCGTCTTGCCAAAGCCCGGGCCCGGATCGATGCAGATGCGGTCGCGCGACACGCCGGCATGGATGAGTGTGCGGGCCTGGTCGGACAGAAAGCCCATGACACGGCGCATGATGGGCGCCGAATCGGGCAGGGTAAAGCGGCGGAGCTGAGAGGTGGGCACGTAGGCCTCCTCGCGGCGGGCGCTGCGGCGCATCATGGCCGCCAGGTGATCATTAGGCTCCGGCGTGGGCTCAGGGGTCGTGGCGGCCTCGGCGACAGGGGTAGCCTGCTCGGCGGCCGGTGTCTCCTGCTTCTGCTCGTCCGCAGGCTCGGGCGCGGGCTCCGGGTCGCCAAACGGCAGCGAGGGCTGCACCACGCCGCCCGGAAGCTTGGCCTCCGTCTTGGGTTCGCCCAGCAGCTTACCGCGACGGCGGCGGGCCGCGAGGAGCCCGCCTCCGCGCCCCCGCCCGCAGCCTCGGCAGCCGCCTCGCGCGCCTTCTCGGCAACAAACGCCGCGGCCGAGGTATCGAGCTGCACCGTCGCATGCGTGCGCGCAGGCGCGGCAACCTCGCCGGCATGCATCACGATGACGCCGCAGGTACTCGTCGCGACAAACTCGATCATCTTGGGGTCGGTGAAGCCCGTCACGTCGTTGACGATCGAGGCGCCGCAGCGCACGGCAGCCTTGGCAACCGCCACATGACGCGTGTCGATCGAGACGATGGCGCCCTCTTTGGCCAGCGCGCGCACCACGGGCAGCACGCGGCGAGCCTCCTCGTCGGGGTTGACCGGGGTAAATCCGGGGCGCGTGGACTCGCCTCCCACGTCGATGATGTCGGCGCCGGCGTCGAGCATCGCCAAGCCGTACTCGATGGCGGCATCCGGGTCGAAGTGCTCCCCGCCGTCGCTAAACGAATCGGGTGTCACGTTGAGGACGCCCATGATGCGCGGGCGGTCAAAGCTGAGCTCGTACTTTCCGCACCGCCATGTCTTGCTATCGTTCGCCATGAACATCCTCCTAAAATGCCCGCGCCGCCGCGCTCGGGCGCAGGCGGCGGGGTCGCTTTGCAATCAGTCTTTCTATTGTATCCGCGTACACGGGCTAGAACGCAAACGCGGCCGCGATGTCGCAAGAAATCAGCAGGTCGGCATTTGCATCCTGATCGGTGGGAGCAAGATTGCAAATGGCCAGCGTATCGCCGGTAAAGTAGCGCGTAAGGCCCGCCGCCGGATACACCACGAGCGAGGTCCCGCCCACAATGAGGGCATCGGCCGCGGCGATGGCGGCAACGGCGCCGGTCAGCACATGCTCGTCGAGAGGCTCCTCGTAGAGCACCACATCGGGCTTAATGCGCCCGCCGCACGCAGGGCACACAGGCACGCCCGCGGCGTCCTCGTGCTCGCGCAAGCAAATCCACTCGGCGCTATAGACCGCGCCGCACGACTGGCAAATGTTGCGATGGACCGAGCCGTGCAGCTCGAACACACGCTGCGAGCCGGCCATCTGATGCAGACCGTCAATGTTTTGCGTCACCACGGCATCAAGCTTGCCGGCGCGCTCCAGCTCGGCCAGCTTGGTGTGGCAGCGGTTGGGCTTGGCGCCAAGCGCGATCATCTTGGTGCGGTAGAAGTCGAAAAACTCGGCCGGATGCGCCTCATAAAAGCTATGCGAGAGCATGGTCTCGGGCGGGTAGGCAAACTGCTGGTGATACAAGCCGTCCACGCTGCGGAAATCGGGGATGCCGCTCGCCGTGGAAACGCCCGCGCCGCCAAAGAAGACCACGCGCTTGTGGGTGCCGAACAGCTCCGCCAGCGCGGCGGAGGCCTGCTTGGGATCCGTTATCGCCTGCGTCATATGAGTCCTCCGTCCTTGTCTCCGGGACGGCGGCGTTCGCACTATCACTCGCGGACTACGCCCCACCCCTGTTGCGCTAATCTTAAGCCTGCCAACCCCGTCGAAAGGACACCATGCCTCAGACTTACACTTTCGCCTCGTGGAACGTCAACGGCCTGCGCGCCGTTCTCAAAAAGGACCCGAGCTTTATCCAGATCGCGCAAGAACTCGACGTCGATATCTTGGCGCTGCAAGAGACCAAACTGCAAGAGGGTCAGGTCGATATTGACCTGCCCGGCTATCATCAAACCTGGAGCTACGCCGAGCGTAAAGGCTATTCGGGCACCGCGGTCTTTAGCCGCCAGGAACCGCTGCGCGTGCTACGCGCCGACGCGCTGCTACCCTACGCCGGCGAGGGCGAGGCGGCCGAGCTCGTCGCCCAAGCCACAACCGAGGGCCGCGTCTGCGCGCTCGAGTTCGACAAGTTTTGGTTTGTGGATGTCTACACGCCTAACGCCCAAAACGAGCTCGCGCGCATCGATGTACGCATGGCCTGGGACGATGCCTATCGCGGCTTTTTGAGCGCGCTTGAGCGCGAAACCGGCAAGCCCGTCGTAACCTGTGGCGACTTTAACGTGGCGCACGAGGAGATCGACCTTAAGAACCCCAAGTCCAACCGCGGCAACGCCGGCTTTTCGGACGAGGAACGCGGCAAGTTTACCGAGCTGCTCAACGCCGGGTTTACCGATACCTGGCGTGCGGCAAACCCCGACGCCGAAGGCGTCTACAGCTGGTGGAGCTACCGCTTTAATGCCCGCAAGAACAACGCAGGCTGGCGCATCGATTATTTCCTGGTAAGTGATTCAATCGCCGCCAACGTTCGCGACACCGGTATCCGTGGCGACATCTTCGGCAGCGACCACTGCCCCGTCACCCTCGCCCTAGAGCTCTAGCCCCAACCGACCCCTCGGGGACGGAGGAAAAGGGATCATCTGACCTCGTCCCCCTATAAGTTGCGGTGGAATAGTTCCTGCTTCGGCCCCAAACAGCCAAAAACGAGAACTATTCCACCGCAAGTTCGTGAGGGAACGCGAAATGCTCTACAGTCCGTACTTCACAACGACGCGGCTGATGCGACGACACCAAGGTTTGTAGAGAGCAGCCAAAAACACGCAGGTCGCGAGGCCGTGTGTGATATCGAACGGCACTGCCGTGGCAAGACGCGCCACGGCGCCCGCCCACGTGAGCGGCTGCACAAAACCGATGATGTCGTAGGCGTTGATTACCACGCCGTAGAGCAGGCCCGATGCAAAGCCGTACGCCATCAGCGCCGGCATGCGCACGGTTCCATCCGCACGGTCGAACGCGCCCGCATGCGCCAGCGCGCCGCCAACATAGCCAACCAGACCCCAGGCATACATCTGCCACGGCGTCCACATGCCCTGTCCAAAAAAGAAATTACTGGTCAGCGCTGCCAACGCGCCGACCATAAAACCATTGCGACGGCCAAGTGTCGCACCCGCGATAATGGCGATAGCGCTCACGGGTTTAAAGTCGGGAATGGGCCCAAACAGGATGCGCCCCGCCGCGGCCAGCGCCGCCAGCACCAGCGTGGGCATGATCTGGCGCAGGCCCGGGCGCGAGGTCTCGTAGCCCGCAAAGAACAGTGCGAGCACGAGCGCCACTACAACCAGCATGGCAAGCGCCGCCTGCTCAATGCCCACCAGTAACGCTGCAGTCATCACTGCCGGCACCGCCAGGAGCAGCGGAATCTCCATTTTTGTGAGTAGGCGCGAGGCGCGATAATCCGTCATCCCATCACGCCCTGTAGAGCACGTTGTCGGCAAAGAAATCTGCAGGAGGCTCCATGCAGGCGATCTCGCCGTCGAACATCATGGCGACGTCATCGGACACCTGCTCGGCAAAGTCTAAGTCGTGCGTGGCAATGACGACGGTGCCGCCGGCCTGCGCATGCTCGTGCAGGGCTCGGGCGATAATACAGCGACTTGTCAGATCAAGGCCCTTGGTGGGCTCATCAAGCAGCAGCAACTCCGGACCAATCAACAGCAGCTTTGCCAACGCAAGCAGCTGGCGCTGGCCGCCCGAAAGATCGTACGGGTGACGCGCCTCCAAGCCCGCCAGGCCCAGGCGCGCTGTCTGCTCCTGTACTGCGGCCTCGTCGTATCCGCAGGTCGAAGCCCATTCCATAAGCTCGTCGCGCACCGTTTCGGCAACCAGCAATACCTTGGGATTCTGTGGCAGCAGCGCCGCCGAAGCCGTCCCACGCACCATGCGGCCACGCTGCAGCTTAGCCGTCTTGGCCAGCACCGAGAGCATCGTCGACTTGCCACAGCCGTTTCCGCCCACGACCGCATGAACCGCGCCGGCTGAAAACGCCACATCGAGCCCGCGCAGCACCCAACCGCCCGCGCGATCGTAGCGAAACCAGCCTTCCGACAGGGTGGTAGCCGATCCGCCGTGCATTTTTTGGAGTATTCTGCTTCCATGCGTGCGTGGGAAGGCTTCCGAGCCGTTCTCGAGCGACGTTTGCGCCACAAATTCGGACGATTTGTCCAATTCCGATCTTTTTTTCGCGCTCGATACGTCCCCGGTCGGCTCCAGAGAGCCCAAATTGTCCTCACGCCTGCTGAATACTCCGTTTTTTGCACATCGGATGGCACCCCACCCCAACATGTCATCGGAAAACAGCGGTTCTCGACGCCCCAAAGAAGCCATATCCGCCACCTCGCGCACGCGACCGCCCTCAATCCGGTACGCACACGTCGCATACTCGAGCATCGGCCGCGGTTGATGCGTAGCCACGACAACCGTGCAGCCCAGCTCACGGTTCACGCGAAACAGCGCGTGCAGAAAATTCTTCTCGGCAACGGGATCGAGCTGAGACGTGGGCTCGTCGAGTAGCAGCACGCGCGGACGCAGCGCCAGGACGGCGGCAAGCGACAGCAACTGCTTGCGGCCGCCCGAAAGCGTATCGGTATCGCGATGAAGCCAGTCCTCCAGACCAAAGAAATAGCTGGTCTCGGCAACACGGCGGCACATCTCGTCGCGCGACATGCCTAAGTTTTCCAGGCCAAACGCCATCTCGTGCCACACGGTCTCGCACACAATCTGGTTCTCGGGATCCTGGAACACGTAGCCCACGCGCTCCGCAGACGCGCGCACGTCCATGTCGGCAGCGCTCTCGCCCAGCACGCGCAGCTCGCCAGTGCATTCGCCCGCCGGCGAAATCTCGGGCTTGAGCAGCGACAGCAGCGTCGACTTACCCGATCCGGTACCGCCAACAAGCAGCGCAAATGCACCTTGGGGAACAGACCAGTCGAGTCCCTCGAGCACCGCAGCATCAGCCCCAGGGTAGGAAAAGCTCAGGCTCCGCACCTCAATCGCCGGCATATCCGGGCCGCACGCCGCGCCCGACACCGGGCCCCTATCCAACCGAGCCATCAGCCAAACCTCTTCTCATCGATCGCATGCAACACACAGGGCAGCACCATCCAGGCCGCGTACACGGCATAACCCAGCCACGGCGCCGGCACCGAAAGCTGCGGGTAAAACGAATACTGCGTTGTCGCGGTCCATGCCACCGCCACCGCGGCAGCACCAAACACCGCAAGCCCAACCAGCGCGGCAACATCGCCGCGCCCCAGCCGATACCGCGCGTACGTCGTGCGACGCGTCGCGGCTCCCCATCCGCGCGAGCGCATGGCGTCAGCGCGCTCCAGCGAATCCTCCATGCCCCAGCCCATCAGCACGCTCGAGGCCCGCAAGCGCGAGCGCACGGGGTCGGCCGGCGCGCGACCCGGCACATCAATCGCATCCTGCACTGCCAGTACCGTACGACCGCGACGCAAAAACTGCGGGATAAGCCGCATACACATCGAAATCATGAGCGCGATCACCGGCGCGGCGTTACCCAAAAGCGCAAGCACCTTGTCGTAGCCAAGCGTCGACGCCGCGGCCTCAAACCACAGTACGCTCGCCACAAACAGCCCGCCCATGCACAGGCCGTAAACCATGCTCTCCAGATACACCGCACGCATGCCAATACGGAACAGCTCCGTCGAGCCCGAGGCGCTAAACAGCGGATTGAGCACCGCGATGATCAAAATCACCGGCAGCTGCCAGCGAAGCGCCCCCAACGCGCGCGCGGCGCCGCGCGTCGCAAGGCCGTACGCCAGCCCGCCCGCAAGCGACAGCGCAATCAGCACCGGCTGCATCGAGAACATAGTGAGTCCCAGCGTCAGCACCATGTAGAGCGCTGGCACCGCCGGATGCGACATCGAAAATGCCGCGACGGGTTCGTTGCCCGATTCCTCTCGCATGATGTCCACGGGCACCCCCATCCTCTCGCTCAAACGCCAACGCCGCAGCGCCGCCGCCACGCACAGCCAGCGCAAACACCACGCCGGCAGCAGCGACATCGGCCGTCACGCGCCAATCGCTACGCGCTCATCATATGCCTGCGGTATCATATTGCGCCGTGTATCGTTTCCAAACACACGTCTCTATAACGTAACAGGAGATCACATGGACGCAACCGCAATTATCCTCGCCGCCGGCGAGGGCACCCGCATGAAGTCGAACCACTGCAAGGTTTCGCACAAGATCCTGGGCAAGCCCATGGTCCAGTGGATCGTCGACGCCACCATCAAGGCCGGCTGCAGCCGCGTCGTGGTCGTCATCGGCAGCCACGCCGACGAGATGCGCGCCCTTATCGACGGCGCCTACGCCAACAGCGCCACCAAGGTCGAGTGCGTCGAGCAGACCGAGCGCCTGGGCACCGGCCACGCCGTAAAGGTCGCACTCGAGGCCTGCGGCATCGCGCAAGGCCCCGTTGTCGTGCTCAACGGCGACCTGCCGCTCATCACCGCCGACACCGTCGCCAAGTTCGCGCAGACCGTCGCCACCGGCGAGCTCGCCTGCACCGTCATGACCATGACCCCGCCCGACCCCTTCGGCTACGGCCGCATCAAGCTGGGCGCCGACGGCCAGATTGAGCGCATCATCGAGCAGAAGGACTGCACGCCCGAGCAGGCCGCCACGCTGCTCGAGTGCAACGCCGGCTGCTACGCCTTCGACGGCGCTCAGCTTGCCGCGCATATCGACGAGATCGGCAACGACAACGCGCAGTCCGAGTACTACCTGCCCGACATGCTCGAGATCCTCAAGGGTCACGGCCAGGCAGTGTCCATCTTCCACTGCGATGACTACCGCGACGGCCTGGGCGTCAACAGCCGCATCCAGCTCGCGCAGCTCACCGCCATCGCGCGCGACCGCATCAACGAGCGCTGGATGGCCGAGGGCGTTACCTTCATCGATCCCACGCAGGCCTGGATCGGCCCCGATGCCGTTATCGGCCGCGACACCGTCGTGTGGCCGCAGACACATCTGATCGGCCACGTCACCGTGGGCGAGGAGTGCCAGCTCGGCCCCAACAGCCGCCTCACCGACACCACCGTCGGCAGCGGCTGCACCATCGATGAGACCATCGCCATCGAGGCCGTCATCGAGAACGGCGTCGACTGCGGCCCGCGCGCCTACCTGCGCCCGGGCACCCACATGCTCGACGGTTCCAAGGCCGGCACGCACGTGGAGATCAAGAAGTCCACGATCGGCGAGGGCTCCAAGGTTCCGCACCTGTCCTACATCGGCGACACCACCATGGGCTCCGGCGTCAACGTGGGCGCGGGCTCCATCACCTGCAACTACGACGGCGTTCACAAGCACAAGACCGTCATCGGCAAGGACGCCTTCATCGGTTCCGACACCATGATGGTCGCACCCGCTCAGATCGGCGACGGCGCACTCGTTGCCGCCGGCTCCGTCATCACCGAGCCGGTCCCGGCAGACGCGCTCGGCCTGGGCCGCGCCCGTCAGGTAAATATTGAGGGCTGGGCCGCCGATTATCGCCGCCGTCTGCACGAGGACGACGAGGTATAACGTTTTACCAAGCATCTAAGGAGCCGTTTCCATGGGGACGGCTCCTTTTTCTATCGTGACCTGCGCGACCGGATGAGTGGTCGGTTCGTGTCCGTTGACGGTAAAGACGTTATCAAGGCTCGATAAGCCCCGTCACGCGGTTACAATGCAACAAGGCATCTATATGGCATTCGATGTATAAAGGAGAAGGGTAATGCCGATTAATGATCCCGAGAAGTCGGAGAATATGCGCAAGTCCATCCGCGTGTATTCCGGTTCCTCCAACCGTCCCCTCGCTCAGAAGATCGCTGAGTACCTTGGGGTCGAGCTTTCGGGCCTTACGCTAAAGCAGTTCGCCAACGGTGAGATTTACGCCCGCTACGACGAGACCGTCCGCGGCGCCGACGTCTTCCTGATTCAGTCCGTGGCCGGCGGCAACGTCAACGACATGCTCATGGAGCTGCTCATCGCCACCGACGCTGCCAAGCGCGCATCCGCCCGCTCCATTACCGCCGTTATCACCCACTACGGCTATGCCCGCCAGGACCGCAAGGCCGGCCCGCGCGAGCCCATCACCGCCCGCCTCGTCGCCAACCTGCTCGAGCGCGCCGGTGTCGACCGCATCATCACCCTCGACCTGCACCAGGGTCAGATCCAGGGCTTCTTTGATATCCCGGTTAACCACCTGTCCGCACTGCCGCTGTTTGGCCAGTACTACAACGACATGCACTTCGACACCGACAACCTGGTTGTCGTCTCCCCCGACGTGGGTCGCGCCAAGGCCGCCAAGAAGCTGTCCGACATGCTCGGCTGCGACCTGGCCATCGCCCACAAGGGCCGTCCGCGCCACAACGCCGCCGAGGTCATGGGCATCATCGGTGACATCAAGGGCAAGACCTGCGTCATCAACGACGACATGATCGACACCGCTGGCACCCTGTGCGCCAACGTCAAGGAGCTCAAGGCTATGGGCGCTGGCGACATCTACGTCTGCGCCACCCACGGCATCTTCTCCGGTCCGGCCATCGAGCGCCTGAACGACGCCCCGATCGTCGAGTGCGTCGTCACCGACGCCATCCCCGTCGAGGTCGGCGGCAAGATCAAGACCATCTCGGTCGCCGAGGAGTTCGCTCAGGCCATCTCCGCCGTTTACCACGAGGAGCCCGTCTCCACGCTCGTCGGCGGCGACTTCGCGCTGTAGTCGCATCGTCCTTGCAACCCGGCGCATCGCCGCCGGAACAGAAGAAACCCCCGCGCTCCCCCTTGCTTCGCAAAGGTCGCGCGGGGGTTTCTTCTGTTCCGGCGGCTCGCTCTGCCACGGCCGTGCTTTTGTCTGGTGGGATTTCGCTGAAGCAAAGCCTCGCCTTCGGCGGGCGTGGTAGCCTTTGTCGTTGATTGAACTTTTTTACGTAACGGAGGACAAACATGGCAGCTGCACAGCCGCTTAAGATTCGCATGGTTGCCGGACTTGGCAACCCGGGCGAGGAATATGCCGAGACCCGCCACAACGCCGGCTTTAAGGCAATCGACGAGCTGGCCCGTCAGGCCGGCGTCACGTACTGGAAAAACCAGGCCGGCGCCGAGGTCGCGCTCATCAACATCAACGACCCCGAGGAAGAGGGCGGCAAGCGCCAGATTGTGCTGGTCAAGCCGCAGTCGTACATGAATACCTCGGGCGGCCCCATCTCCAAGCTCTGCCGCGAGTACAAGATCAAGGCCGAGGAGCTGCTCGTAATCCACGATGAGCTCGATATTCCCGCCGGCGACGTACGCGTTAAGGTGGGCGGCGGCCATGCTGGCCACAACGGGCTGCGTTCCATCATCGACAAGATGGGCAGCCGCGACTTCAGCCGCATCCGCACCGGCATCGGCAACCCTCCCGGCAAGATGGCTGTCGCCGACTACGTGCTCAAGCAGCTGCGCGCCCGCGAGGCCGAGGACTTCCAGGATACCTGCGCCCGCGCCGCAGACGCCGCCGGCCTGGCGATCGTGCACGGCGTAATCTACGCCCGCGATCACGTCAACGGCGCCGCTTCCGCCAACGGCAAGCACTAAAGCCTACCATTTAGGGACAGGTTTATTTTGGCAGGTTTTATCTGCGGAAACACCTCAGTTGTTGCATCGCAATCAACCGCGCGCCGACTTACACACATAGCGCCCCAAAGGGGGCCGACCTCATCACAACCCGAGGCCGGCCCCCTTTGCCGTTTTACCCGATAAAACTGACCAAAATAAACCTGCCCCTATTTGGTAGGCCAAAGTGGATAAACCCTGCTCCCAACCGCCGAAGATACACGTAAGCGACATGTCCATGAGGGTATAATTTGCACCGTATGTCTGCACAACGCCTGTGCGCGTACGGTTTTATTCGGGCTACCGTCCATTTCCGTGGAGGCACGGTTCGGTCGCCCTAACAAGAGAGGGGTTCTATGTATAAGATCCTGGAGAAGACGCAGTTCTCGGAGAAGGTGTTCAAGTTCCGCATCGAGGCGCCCGCAATCGCCAAGCATGCGCACGCTGGACAGTTCCTCATGGTTCGCGCCAATGAGACGGGCGAGCGTGTCCCGTTTACCCTGGCCGGCTGGAACGGTGACGAGGGCTGGGTCGAGTTCATCTTCATGGTGATCGGCAAGACCACCGAGATGCTTTCCACCTACGAGGCCGGCGAGTCGCTGCGCGACGTCGTGGGCCCGCTGGGCGTTCCCACCGAGATGGCTGAGGGCCCCTGCGCCGTCATTGGCGGCGGCGTCGGCCTGGCAATTGCCTTCCCGGTCGCCAAGCACCTGGTCGAGACCGGTCACGAGGTGCACGCCATCATGGGCGCCCGCACCAAGGACCTCCTACTCATGGAGGATCAGTTCCGCGAGCTCCTCGACGAGGACCACATCCACATCACCACTGACGACGGTTCCTACGGCGAGCAGGGCGTTGTCACCGCTCCACTGGAGCGTCTGCTGCAGGACAAGGCCGTGAGCCAGGTCTTCTGCGTCGGCCCCGTTCCGATGATGAAGTTCTCGACCCTCACCGCCCAGAAGTACGACACCCCCATCACCGCGTCGCTCAACCCCATCATGGTTGACGGCACCGGTATGTGCGGCTGCTGCCGCGTCGAGGTGGGCGGCGTGACCAAGTTCGCTTGCGTCGACGGCCCCGACTTCGATGCCACCCTGGTCGACTGGGATGACCTTCGTGCCCGCCAGGCCGCTTATCGTTCCGAAGAGGGCGCGTCCCTCAAGGCCTATGAGGAAAAGAGCTGCGCATGCCACTAGTTAACGGTCGTTTCGTTGCCGATATGAAGTCACCCCGCACCCCCGATAACGAGGAGCCGGCTGCCGAGCGCGCCTGCGACTTCCGCCCCGTCGACAAGGGCTTCACCGAGGAGATGGCGCTAGCCGAGGCCGAGCGCTGCCTCAACTGCAAGAAGCCGTTCTGTGTTGAGGGCTGCCCCGTCAACATCAACATCCCCCGCTTTATCGAGCAGATCCGCGCGAAGGACTTCGGCGGCGCCCTCGATACCATCCGCGAGGACTCCATGCTTCCCGCTATCTGCGGCCGCGTCTGCCCGCAGGAGAACCAGTGCGAGGGCAAGTGCATCCGTGGTAAGAAGTCCGAGCCCGTGGCCATCGGCCAGCTCGAGCGCTTCCTGGGTGACCGCCCCGAGCTCGCTTCCACGCCCAAGATGGCCCCCAAGAACGGCAAGAAGGTCGCCGTCGTCGGCTCTGGCCCGTCCGGCATCACCTGCGCTGGCGAGCTCGCCCGTAACGGCTTTGACGTCACCGTCTTCGAGGCATTCTTCACCGGCGGCGGCGTGCTGGTCTACGGCATCCCCGAGTTCCGTCTGCCCAAGGCAGTCGTCAAGCGCGAGATTGACGGCCTGGAGGACATGGGCGTCAAGTTTGAGTACAACTCCGTCGTGGGCAACATGGCCACGGCCGAGGAGCTGTTCGAGCAGGGCTTCGACGCCATCTACGTGGCGACTGGCGCCGGCCTGCCCAAGTTCCTCAACGTCCCCGGCGAGAACCTGCCCAACGTCTTCTTCGCGAACGAGTACCTCACCCGCGTGAACCTGATGAAGGCCAACAAGTTCCCCGAGTACGACACCCCCACCAAGCACGGCAAGAACGTCGTCGTCTTTGGTGGCGGCAACGTGGCTATGGACGCCGTCCGTACCGCCAAGCGCCTGGGCGCCGAGCACGCCATCATCGCCTATCGTCGTACCGAGGATGAGATGCCCTGCCGTCGCGCTGAGCTGCACCATGCCAAGGCCGAGGGCGTCGAGGTTCTACCGCTCGTCTCCCCGCTCGAGTTTGTCGCTGGCGAGGACGGCTCCGTGTGCGCCGTCAAGGTCCAGAAGATGGAGCTCGGCGAGCCCGACGAGTCCGGCCGCCGTCGCCCGGTGCCCATCGAGGGCGCCATCGAGGAGATCCCCTGCGACGTCGCGATCTCGGCTATCGGCACCAACGCCAACCCCTTCGCTGCCAAGATCGGCGGCAAGATGGAGCTCAACAAGTGGGGCTACATCGTCGCCGACGAGGAGACCGGCCAGACCACCGATCCCCGCATCTGGGCCGGCGGCGACATCGTCACCGGTGCCGCTACGGTCATTCTGGCGATGGGCGCCGGCAAGAAGGCCGCCGCTTCGATCACCAAGAGCCTGCTGGGCGAGTAATCACCTGCAGCGCTAGCCACCAAACGGCAAAGTCCCCGTCGAGCACGCGCCCGGCGGGGACTTTTTCTATACCGGCCGCCAGACCACCACGATGGGGACAGGCACCTTTGTGGTGGTTGGGGGCCTGGTCGGCAAACTAATTCCGGCGTTTGTCTCAATCTGTAACAGTTAGGCCCTGTTGAGCATCGTAACTGTTACAGATCGAGATATTGCGCCCGCCGCCGCCTCTTTATCTCAATCTGTAACAGTTAGAGGCCAAATTCCTCGCTATGTGTTACAGATCGAGACGTTAGGTTGGCGGCCGAACAGTTCGTCTCAATCTGTAACACCTGGAGCCGTTTTGGGCAGCTTGGTGTTACAGATTGAGATTTTGCTAAAGCCGAGGATGGGCGCTGTCGCCAAAACCTAACGCTTGCGACGCTTAGTCGCGGCGATGCCGGCCGCGGCAACGGTTGCGCCAGCGATGCCCAGAGCGGCGACTGTCATCGCGGCGGAGTCACCCGTGCTGGCGAGCTCCGTGCCGCCAGACTTCTTGCCGTTCTCGCCCTTACCCTTGGACTTGTCCGTCGTCACCGTGGTCGTCGTCGAAGTCGAACTGCCCGCAGGGACCCCGGCGCCACTAGAGCCATCCGTACCGCCGCCCTGCTCGCCGCCGTCAGGCGTCGGCTCGGGCTCTGGCTTCAGACTGGGATCGGGCGTCGGCTCAGGCACCACCTCATCGGTCACCGTAATCGTAATGTTCAGACGCTCGGAATACTCACTGTACGACATGCCAGGGCGTTGCGCCGCAATGCGCACATACATGTTGCTATCGAGCGCAATGGGCTCGGTGTACTTTACGCGGTCTTCGTCACGGCAGGGACAGGTGTCGTTGGTGGTGTACCAAATCGTCGTGCCATCCTCGGCAGAAAGCTCCAGCTTCGTGCCCTTGGGCACCGTAATGTAGTTCTCCTTGGGCGACCATGCACCAAACGTCGTCGCACCAATCGTCGCCACCGGTCGCGCCGGTCGCACTGCCTCGGCAGACACGCGAACGTCGACCTGCTTGGACAGCGCCGTGCCGCCCACCGCCGCCGTCAACGTCGTCAAACCGGGCAGAGCACCATGCAGCACAAACGTCGCCGCACCGTCCTCGCCCGTCACGGCCTGGGTGGCATCGACAGAGCAGATAGCCGAGGACTCCAGCCCAACACTAACCTTGGCGCCCGCAAACGGCTTGCCCGCCTTATCGGTCACGTGCGCCACCAGCTCAAAGTCACTGCCATCAAGCATGGTCACGGCCTGCTCCACGTTGAGTTTGAGCTTGTCGGCACGAACGCCCACGACAAGCTCGCCACTTGCCCAGCGCGCCATGGCCGTGCCGGCGTAGTTGCGAGCACCGTCGAGCTCAAACGCCACCGTCGAGCCCGCCTCACGCGCATCGGCATAGCGAATACGCAGCACGCGCGATAGCGGCTTGCCATTGGGATCGTCCTGTTTGTCGAGCCACGTATACGTCACGTCGCCCAAGCCCTGCGCGCGCAATGCGACCAGGGCATCGTCGCTCGCATCCATATACTGCGCAAACTCAACCTCGATGCAATCGGTATAGGCATGGGCCGAGGCCACCTCGGGCGCCGCCGTCGACGCCAAGCCAATGTTCACCTCAGTCTGAATCGGCGGCACGCGCAGCCAAGCCGAACGCGCCTCCTCATACCCGTCCTTGGTCACGCGCACCTGATACCAGCCGGTCGGCGTATTCCAGTTGTACGCGCCGTCCGCACCCGTTGCAAGCGGATTGTCCTGCTCATACTCCTCGGCATCCCAACGCACCGCATTGGTACCGGCCGCATTGTCGGCGCTCCACAGCTCAACCGTCGCGCCTTCAACCGTATTGGACAGCAGGCCCTCGTACACCACGCCCGCAGGGTCGGGTGCAGCCTTGGCAGCCACATTGCGGTAACGCGCCTCGAAGATCGACTGCATCTTCTCGTCCGAGATCAAGCCGTCCTTGTTGGCCTTGTAGACCTCGGCATCGGTCAGCTCGCCCCAGTTGACCGTAATGCGATTCTGGCACGCGCGCTCCACCTGCTCGCAGGCAACATCGTAGGCGCATTCGGCATTGGTCAGCTTAATCGCGCGCTCCGAACCTACGCTGGTCGAAGCCGCATCATAGGCAGCGCCCACCACGGTACCCGCCGAACCGGCCGTCAGCACGCCGGCGATTGTCATAATGGAGCCCACTGCCACATCGGTGCTATCGTGGCAGAGCTGGCGATACAGCAGATCCTCAAACGCACGCGCCTTCTCCATGGCGTCACGCAGCGCGTAAATGCACTTCCAGTCGTCCTCGGTCTTCTCGGGCTTGGCAAGCAAGCGCGTATGCTGAAGCTCATAGCCCTCGCGCTCGCCCTTCACCTTCTGCATGCGGACGTTCACGTTCTCCCAGTTCTTGCTGGCATCGTTCACGCCGTAAATGCCGGTAAAGATGCCGATGCCCTGGGTCGCCGCGGGAAACGCCTGACCGGCCGCCTTCCACGCGTCGGTCTTAAAGACCTGTCCGAACATCTCGCACTCGATCTTATAGCTCTTGAGCGAACGGATCGTGCGGATGAGCTTCATATGGGCGCTCACGTCGCCGTTGAGCTTCCAGGCCATGAGCCATCCGCGCACCTTGGAGTTGTTGAGGCTATGGACCACATTCCAGTTGTCGTACAGGTTGTCCAGAATGTCGCACTGCATGGCGATCGAGTTAAACAGAAGCGCCTGGTTCTTGTTGTTATTGGAGTTCTCGATAAACTCCGACTCGATATAGGCCGTCTGCTCGCCATCGGGCGCGGCGACCTTAAAGCCCTTGACGGTATCGTCGTCAGCCGCCTTGTAGCTCAGCGAGCTGCCGAGCACCTGGCCCAAATCGTTAAACCCGCTCGTCGACTGGCCGTTGTACTCGCTGGCCTTAATGCCCGCACACTTGTTGAGCGCCGCAGCGGTTGCGTCATTCCAGCTTCCGTATTGGTTGAGCTGGCCGATACCCATCGACTGGCCCACCAGATCCTCGGCCTGCTGGGCAATAAACTCCGCTCGCGATGCATGGTCGACGAGCTCCTTGATGGCGGCCGCATCCGCAGCGTTCGCGCCCTGGGCCGCCGCGAGTTCCTGACACCAATCCTCGCTGGTGCCGTAAGCATCCTCAAAGATCATCTTGTCCACATTGACGCCATAGCTGTCGCCCTGCTGGGTCAGCAGCGCCGACGACCCGCCGACCGCGGCCTTGAGCTCAGCCGCAAACTGCGCGGCCTCGTCGTTGCCAGCACCATCACCCTCGCCGTCGCTGGCGGCAGGGGCGCGACGAGCCTTACACGCAGCTCCACCTTGGGCTTCGCCCTCTTTACCGTCCTTGTCCTCTTCGGCAAACGCATCGGCGACCATCTGGTCAATCGCGTCGTTAAAGGCCTCGTCGACATCATTAAACGAGTTATCCATCATATACTCGTGCCACTGCTGCACGGCATTCGAGAACTCCTGCTGGCGCTCCTCGGCCGCGGCGGAATGCTTTTTGGCCGAAGCGTTGGCGTCAAAACTCAGCATGGTCATAAGCTGAGCATTGGAGATGCGGTAGGTCTGTGGCATAAAGATCTGCTCAAAGTTGCCGCAGTTCACATAGGTTGAATCATTCGCCTTGTTAAACTCGTCGAGCAGCTTGAGATATCCCTCGTCCACATACTCCGCCACATAGCGCACACGGGTGCCCTCGCGCGACTTTTGAGTCAGAGGAATCGTCACCGTCTTGCCATCCACGCAGTCCACGTACAGGTCGAGCGTGTCGGCGGCCTCTTCGTTTCCCACCTCGAGCGTGATGTCAAAGGTCCAGTAGGCGTTCTTCTTTTGTGGCAGATGATGGAAGGTCCACAGGCTCTTGCCGGTGTCCTTGCCGTCCTTGACCAAGTTTTGCGTACCGCCACGATACGTCACATCAAAGTTCCAGACCGAAGCACCCGGAACATAGCGCACATAATTGCGAGCCGTTACCTCGGCAGCAGCGGCGGCAACATCGGTCGAGCCCACGCGCGCTTCGAGCGTCACACGCTCGGCGGCAAGCGTATCCTGCGGCAGGTCGTATTCAATCTTGGCACGGCCGAGTTTATTGGTCTTGCCGGTGTACTTTGCAGCCGAGGCGCCCGCGCCCACGGTGAGCTGCGCGCTTTTGCCGGGCGCTGCGTATACGTAGGCCACATTGCCCAGTAGGCTGTGAACGTCGGTGCTGTCGACCTCGATGCGCGATCCGCTAACCTCAAGCGTCGTGCTCCCCAGCGGCAATGTCACCTCGCCCAGCGTAATGAGCGGCGAGATGGCATAGGTGCCCGCGGCCTTAGGCTTAAAGCGCACAAACACATCGGCGCCCGCATTCTTCGTCATATTGAGAACGAGGTTGTCGCCCTCCCAAGTTGCGTTAGCCCACATGGCCTCGGAGCTGGCGCCGGCTTCGCGAGAGCCTGCGGACACTTCCTCGACGGCATCCTTGGCCAGCGGAATCTCAATCTTGGCAGCCTGGCTGTCCTTGAGCTCGTAATGAATGCGCAGCTCGGTCTCCACGCCAACGACCGCGGACGAATCAGCGATAACCGAGCCCGCCGTCAGCCCGCGCTCGGCACGATACGTCTCCACGTCAAACGTGGGGACGTCGAGCGTCACGTCGAGCTGTTTGCCGTCCTCAATCTTCACCTGTTTTTGCGCGATATGCTTACCCACGGTCAGCCCTAGGCGGCTAAACGTGGAATAGCTCGTCGCTTGGATGTCGTAGCTCGTCTTGTTAAAGGCGACGATGGTGTACGAACCGGCCTTAAGGCGCGGCGTCTCGGCCTTCATGATAGGCGTGGTGCCATCGTCTTCGTAACCCATCAGATAGGTGACACCGTCGGCAACTAGCTTGCCGTCGGACGTACGGAACACCAGCACGCGGTTGGCGCCCTGGTAGTCGCCCTTGGTCGTGACCGTCGCCGTGCCCCAGGGTTTCAAGTCGATATCGACCTTGCCGGCCGAAGGCTTCACCGTCGCCGTCGCCCCACCCAGCTTGAGGCTGTCTTTGGGCTCGAGCGTTATCTCCAGATCCTGGTCTGCATCGGCAATGGCCTGCGACACCACGAGCGCTGTACCCTGGATACGGTAGTCGTTTTCCTTGTCGCCCTTGGCAGGCTTAAGCGTCTTGCCGCCGCTCTTCACCGTCAGATCGATGTTATCGAGACTATCGAGCTCAATGCGTTCGGTCTTATCCTGGCCTGCGACCGGTTCGAGATAGGCCACATTAAGTTCAATCGCGCGCGAAGCCGGAATCTTGGTAAAGTCCTCAGCCTTAATCTCTCCGATATTCCATGTGCCCGTCATCTGGTCGCCCGGGCGCGCCAGCACCATGTCATAGTAACCGCTGAGCGAAATGCGCAGGGTGGCTGCTGTCTTGGAGAGAGCGTCCGCTGTAAAGCTGCCGTCATCGCCAACCGCCAGCGGCGTGGACTGCCCCGCCTGCACGAGTGTAGCCGTCGCGCTCTGGGGAAGTTTGCCCGTCACCTGGGCCGCCTCGCCCATCCACTCAAACGTGTAGGCAGGCTTCGAGGAATCGACGGAGTCCTTGCGATCGGCCACGGCATCGGCAAGCTTTTTGACCATCGAGGGGTTGCCAGCCGAATCGGTCGCATAGGCATAGATGGTCTGGCCTTCACTAAAGGGAATCGCATACGTTACGCCATCGATTGTCACGCGCTCATTATAGTCGCCCGGATAGCCCGCCTCACCAAACTGAAGATCGGGGTTCATCACGCGCAGGGCAACGGCATTATGGTTCGTCTCGTTTCCGTATCTCGTGTTCTCAAAAGCTCCCCACTCTATCATTTCCACGCTTTTGGGTAGCACAATCTCTTTGCCGGCAATCGCAGGATCAAGAGAGGCGAACGCGAGCGCCCCGATATATTTAACGCCGTCGCCGATCGTCACCGACGACACATGCGAGCACCCGTCAAAGGCATTGCGCTCAATCCGCTCCACCGTGCCCGGCACATTGATCTGCGTAAAGGTGAGCACTGTTGTGTCCGAGACATAGAACTGTGGCACGCCGCAATAGGCGAATGCAAGATAGTCGATAGTTTTGACCGAAGTCGGCAGCGTTGCCACCACCTTGTCGTCAAGTTGTTCACATTCCTTAAAGGCCTGCTCGGGAATCGTGGTAAAGGCCGCGTTGTTGGGCCAGGTTACCGTTTGGAGCGTCTTGCTTTTGTAGAATGCATAGCTCTTGAGCTCCTCGACCGAATCGGGCAGTGCGATCTCTTTGATGCTGCTGCCGCCCAAGCCTCCAACCGAGCGGACATGCGAATTAGGGGCGAAGGTGATCGATGTGAGCGCAGCGCTTCCCATACCCGTAAGGCTTACGACATTTTTGTCGTCGATGGTCGAGGGCACCTCCAACGTGGTAATGCCCGCGTCGCCATACTCGATAGAAATTTCGTTGGTGAGGCTATCAATCGAGAAGTAGTACTGCGCGGGGGTCTGCTCGCCGGCCACGTAGCCATCGTCGTATTCGTCCTTTACGCCCGTGGCGCCCTTCGAGGTCATCCAGAGCCCAAGATCCTCATTCCAGGTTGCTTCGGCTTCGGCGGTCTCCTCCTGCTTCTGCTGTTCGGCGAGCTCCTTCCCCTCGACAAGATCGGTGGCAAGCGTGGCCACGGGCGTGCTCTCGGTCTGCCCAGCGCCCGTCAGGCCTGCCGCCGATGCAATCTCGGAGTCCGGGGGCGTAGGGGTGTCACCGGTATCGAGCACTGTGGGGTCGGCAGCGCCGGCATCGGGCGCGGCGTCGGCGGCATCGGGCGCGGGGTCGGCGGCGTCGGCATCGGCTGCTTGGTCGTTATCCGTCTGCACAAAAGTGCCGTCGGTGGTGAGGGTCTCGGCAAACGCGCCCGCGGGCAACGAACCCGTCACCATGGTGAGGGTCACCGCGGCAACGGTCAGGCGGCGGCAAAGCGCTCGAACAGTAGTCCACCTCATGGTCGTTCCTTTCCTGCAAACCAAAAGTCATCCAGCGTAATCGTTGTCCAAAAACAAAGCGAACGGTAGGTTCATATATACGAACCTACCGTTCTACCTGCGCAAACCGCCACAAAGGGAATAGGTACCTTTGTGGCGGTTCTGAACTTGGCCAGCCAGTTTGTCTCAATCTGTAACAGTTAGAGGTCAAATTCCCCGCCTGGTGTTACAGATCGAGACGTTAGGTTGTCGGCCGAACAGTTCATCTCAATCTGTAACATCTAGAGCCGTTTTGGGCAGTTTGGTGTTACAGATTGAGATTTTACTGAGGCCGAGAATGAGAGCCGTCACCCAGCTCTAACGCTTGCGGCGCTTGGTCGCGGCGAGGCCGGCGGCGGCTACGGTTGCGCCGGCGATGCCTAGGACGGCGACCGTCATCGCGGTGGTATCCCCCGTGATAGCCAGGACAGCATCGCCCTTCTTGGCCTGCGTGGTTTTCTCAACCGTCTTGCTCACCGTGGTGGTCGTAGCCGGCTTGGCCGAGGGTTTGGTCTCGGGCTTCACCCCAGGCTGCGGCGTCGGCTTGGGATCCGGCGTAGGCTGCGGATCGGGAGTCGGCGTGGCTTCAGGCGTAAAGGTCAGATCGGTGTTGAGCCACAGGGTGTAGATCCAACCGCTGTCCTCATCGGATACGCTGTCCGCGACCTGGTAGCCGCACTCCTGGCCGTTGATCACCAGCTTGGTGTTGGGCGTAAAGTAGAAGCCGCGCGCGGACTTGAGGTAGATACCGTAACGATAGGTCACGCCGGGCTTAAAGGCGTCGATGTGGTTCGTAATGTTCTGATCCCAGAACTCCTGAGAGTTCACTTCGCTGCCATCGCTGCCCGTCCAGAACTCACACTGAGGAAGGGAGTTGGAGCCCGTCGGAACATTCGCCGTAAAGACCGGCTTATCGCCCGCCTTGAAGGTGGTCGTGGCGCCGTTGATCTCGATAACGTCGATGGCCCGCCATTCGTCGATCGGCTGCTCGCACAGCATATTGTCAGCGTTTGGCGCGAAGACGCCGTTGACGGTCTTGATGTGGTGCGCCCAATGACCGTTGACGTACATCATGCAGTCATCGGCCACGGTATTGTCGCCCTTGAGCCTCAGCTCAACGGAGTACATGTAGAACTTGCCCTCTTCGAAGTGTTCGATCCTCCTCGCGCCCGTCGGATACTTGGCAGGGTCGGAATACCAGAAGGCAACGGGCGTGAGCTCCGCAGGGTCGCTGCCATCCATTTCCTCCCAGCACTCGTAGGCGATCTCGTACTTGTCGGCATCAGCGGCGGGGATCGTCGCGGTCGCGCGCGGCGCCTCGCCGGGCGCGTAGTCGGTCTTCACGTCGTTGACGTTCAGGTTATGGAGGGCTTCGTTTTCCGATGCAACAAGCGTAATTTCGCTATTGATGACGTAGCGGAGGTAATAGTCGTCCCTGGTTTCGTTGACGGTAATCGAGCTGCCCGCGTAGCTGTTGTCACCTTCATAGTCGGTGCTGGTATACGTCAGTGCCGCGCCAATATAAAGATCCTCATTGCGCGTGAGTCGATACGAGCCGCCTGCCGCGCCACCCGTAAAGGTCAGCGTCAGCCTCATGTGATCGCCAACAGGCTCAAAGTGAGCCGTCACATCGGACATAGATGTGTCCTGGACTTCAGCCAGGGTGCCCGAAGCAGCATCGGCCCGGTAGTACTTGGTTTCGACAAGTTCGCAGAGCGGCTCATCCGGCATGCCGCCCTCAACATCGGGAAAATCATAGGTATACGGCTGGCCCTTTTCGAGCGTGATGTTGTCCGAAAGCTTGCAGTCCGTATCGTGGCGGACCACGGTCGTGTTGACCTTAACACCGCTCCCGCCTGTCACATCGGTCACGCCACAGGGCATGATAGCGTCGTTTGCCGATGAGCTGTCGGCGCCGCCAAGAGAGCCGTCTTGGTCAGCAGCGCCCGCATCGTTTACCGTTGCCGCCGGTGCGTCCTGCTGATCTTGCTGAGCTTCTGCCGTGGACGGTGCCGCCGGAGCCGCGTCAGTCATCGGCGCAGCCGGAGCCACCGGTACCGGCGCCGGAGCCGCCGTATCCTCCGCAACCGTCGGCGTCACCGGAGCCGCGGCAACCTCATCCGTCCCAGCGGCGGGATCGGCGCATTCCGTCGCCAGCGCCACGCTCGGCAGCAGCAACTGCCCGACCATAAGCGCACACGCGCCGGCGCAAGCTATTTTGGCACCCACACAACGCCAGGTACCGTGAACCAGCGAGCAGGTGGACTCACGCTGAGCTTGCTTGTCAAAGTGGCTTACGTTCATAACGGCCTCCTTGGTCGTAGGGACATGCCACCACAAAGGTGCCTGCCCCCTTTGTGGTGGTCCTGTACCACCAAGATGTGCCAAATGACTCCATATGCCTAGGTTCGTAGATGTGAACCTAGGCCTCTACCTGCGGTTTAATTCAATATGATTTCGCCATCGCCACACTCGTCCCGGGAACGCTACAATCGAGGACACGATTATTCGTCCACCCAAAGGACCGTCCTTGAACCTGAGCAGGTCTAAAATCAACGCGCTTCTGGCACTCGCGCTCTTCACCTTCGCCTTCCTTGCCGCCGAGTTTCGCTTCGACGTCAACGTCGGGCTGCTCGCCGGTGCCGAACGCGTTGTGATCGCACAGGGCTTTATCCTTGGCGCCAGCGTCATCGGCTTTATCGGATATGCACCACTGCTCGGTCTCGCCCAACGCAAAGGCCAGCCCCAGGCAGTTGTCAGCGCCGCCGTTCCCATCGCCATCCTGGGATTGACCCAGATCCAGTCCCCCACGGGTTCGCTTGCCCTCGAAATTCTGGGCTGCGTGGCATTCCTTGGACTCGGCCTGCTGGGTGCCGCCGCTCACCACGCCTTCGCGACGGCATTCCAAGACGATCCCAAGCTCGCCACCGGCGCGGGAGCGGCCTATACCGCGGGCATCCTGATGCAGTTCGTCATCAACCTGCTCAATTGCGGCGGCATCGCAGAGCTCATCGTCCTTGGCGCAGCGACTATCGCCATATCCGCCCTCAGCGTCGTTCCCCAAAAAGCTGCCGAGAGCTCCAGCCCCGCCATCAATCCCTTTGCTGAGTCCTCTCATGCCCTCGCCAAGCAGGCATGCTGGAGCATCGCGCTCGTCATGATTCTTGCCTGTCTGTTCTCCACCCTCGACAACGTGGTCACACTCTCCAACGCCCACGGCACCATTGCCGTGCAGACTTGGCCGCGCCTCTTTTTGGCGGCAAGCGGCCTTGCCGCCGGTCTTATCTTTGACCTTGCCGAGCGCCGCTACATGGGACTTGTCATGCTCGGCATCGCCGTGCTCTCGACCATTTCCATCCTGGCCGTGGAGGCCGGCGCCGATCCCAACCTAGGCCTTGTCGTCTTTTACCTGAGCTCGGGCTTTTTCGTCACGTTCTTTACCGCCACCTTTACACAGCTGGCACCGCACATGCATGCGCCCGCCCTTTGGGCTGGCATGGGCCGCGCCGCCAACAATGTATGCGCTTTCACCACATCGGGCATCTCGCTTGCTCTCGTGACCTCGGATAACGTTGCCCTCATTATGATCGGTGCGCTCGTTTTGCTCGTCGCCGCCTGCGCGGCGTTTGTAGCCGCGGGCCTGTTCCGCCTGCCCCAAACCGAGCAGGAGCGCGAGCGCGAGCAGCTGGCAGAAGAGGCACTCGCCGCCCCCACCATCGAGGAGCAACGCCAGGCCTTCATCGCCAACCACGCTCTCACCCCGCGCGAAGTCGACGTGCTCATAGCCGTGACCCAGGATGAACGCCCGCTCAAGCAGGTTGCCGAGGAACTCGGTATCTCGATGCGCATGGTACAGCGCCACCTGAGCTCCATCTACCAAAAGACCGACACGCAGACGCGCGCCGGTCTCACCAAGGCCTTCCCCTCGGCCTAAAACAAAAACCACCGCAAAGGTGCCTGTCCCCTTTGTGGTGGTTTTTGGTCGGTTAAGCCTCGAGTTGCGCCACTTTGTAGCGGTAGGCGGCGGCGATAACGTCTTTACAGCCCTCGCGTCCCAACTTGGCGCGGTTGACGACGATGTCTTTGCCGCTCGTCATCTTCCACTTTCCGGCGCTGTAGCGCTTATAGAACGCCTCGCGCGCCTTCTGCTGCTGCTTGACCAGCTTGGCGCCCTTCTTTTTGTTAAGTCCACGCTTCTTGCGCACGATCTCGACGCGGTCCTCAAAGGGTGCGGTCACCAACACGGCAATATGGTTGGGGTTGTTACGCAGCAGGTAATCGGACAGGCGACCTTCAATAATGCAGCTCTCGGTCTCGCCCAGATCCAAAATCACCTGGCTCATCTTTTGGAACAACTTGTCCGAGTACGAGCGCGCATCGTAGCGGTCGGGCAGGAACGCCATGTTCTCCACGGCCAGACGTTCGTCATAGGCGGCCATCTTATCGAGCGACTCGCCCGCGCGCAGAGACGCGCGCACCAGCAGCTCGTTGTCGTACAGCGGAATCCCCAACTCGTCGGCAAGCATGCGACCAATCTCGTGGCCCTCGGCGCCAAAGTCGCGCGCGATGGTAATGACCACAGGATTCTTCTTGTTCTCCAGATCGCTCATCGTGATTCCTTTCTCTATGTGGCAAAGGGGCTGTCCCTTTGCCACATTCTACGCTGCCACGATACGACGTTGATACGCTCGGACCAGCAGCGAGATACCAAAGTTGAGCACAAAGTACATCGCAAACACCAGGCCGTAGAGCATAAGCACCTGCGACAGATCGATCGCGTGGGCCATCACAACGTTGGCCGTGTACATGAGCTCGGCCACGTTAATGCCCGAAAGATACGAGCTGTCCTTAATGACGGTCGTGCACTGGCTAAACAGCGCCGGAATGATCGTCTTAAACGTCTGCGGCAGAATGATGTAGCGCATGGTGGCAAAGAAGCCGAAGCCCTGGCTCTGCGCTGCCTCAAACTGGCCGCGCGGAATCGAGTTGAGGCCGCCGCGCACAATCTCGGCCATAACAGCGCTGGTAAACAGCATGAAGGCGATGGTCGAAATCACAATGTCCAAACCCTGCACCGTAAAGTAGATAAACAGGATCCACAGCAGGTTCGGCGTGCAGCGGAACAGCTCGATATAGGCGCTCACCAAAATACGGAACGGGCGGGGCGCATAGCTTTTAACGAGCGCCAGCACCGTGCCAAAGATGAGCGAGAAAAAGATCGACAGCGCCGAGATCTCGATTGTCTTAACAAAGCCGCCCCAAATGTAGAGCAGGTTGGTCGCGTTGAAGATTTCCATGCGCTAGGCCTCCTCTACGTTGTCGAGCCCCAGCTCGGCCAGGCTCACGCCGCGCGGACGCTCCTTGGAGCGGCGCTCGAGCCACTGCACCAGCATGGCGAGCGGAAAGCAGATGATGAAGTACATAAGGCAGCAGACGATGTATCCCTGCAGGTAACCGTACAGACTCACAAAGTTGTCGGAACGGTACATAAGGTCGCCGCCGGCCACAAGTGCCAGCACCGACGTGTTCTTGACCAGGTTGAGCGCCTGGTTACACAGCGGCGGCAGAATGATCTTGAACGTCTGGGGCAGCACGATGTACCAGTAGGCCTGCGCACGGGTGAAGCCCTGGCTCTGGGCCGCCTCCATCTGACCGCGCGGAACCGCCTCGATACCGGTGCGGATGACCTCCGAAATGTAGGCCGCGTGATACAGGCCCACACCCAAGAAGCCCAGCACGAACGGCGCGATGCGCACCGGCTGGTCGGCACCGGTTACGGCCTGCAAAAACTGCGGACCGGCCATGTACATAAAGAGCACCTGCACGGGCAACGGGGTGTTCTGGTAAAACTCCACGTACACGCGGCTTATGGCGCGCAGCACGCGCGAGCGAGTGGTAGAGAACACGCCCAGCAGCGTGCCCAGCACCAGAGACAACAGCAGACCGGCAACGACCACCTGCAGCGTCACGCCAAAGCCCTCCCAGAAGGGCCCCATGTTTTGAAATGTCGTCGACCAACGGTCGGCGTCAAATAATCCTTCGAGCATTTGATTCCTTCCTTGGACGATGCGCCTATACAAGACCCCAGGTCTTGACCTCTTGGTCGAGCCAGCCGTCGGCCAGGCGATCGCAAATCACCTGATCGACCACGGCCGAAAGGTCGCAGCCCTTCTTGGTCGCCACGCCGTAGCCCTGCTCGCCAAACTTGACCTCGGGCTGCAGCAACTCAACGGTCTCGTTCATGTAACCGGCCAGCGTGGAGCGGTCCATGGCAAAGACGTCGATATTGCCGGCGTCGAGCGAACTCTTGATGATGGGGTAGCCGCTAAAGGCCCTAAACTCGGGCTTGCAGCTAAAGCCGTTGTCCTTGATCATCTGCTCGATCAGGCCCTGCGTGGTAGCACCCTGGCTCACGCCGATGACCTTGCCGTCCAGGTCCTCAATCGAGGTAAAGCCCGAACGCTTCTTGACCATGAGTCCCACGTAGTCGGTGCGGTACGGCGTCGAGAAATCCCAGCTCTTCTTGCGCTCGTCGGTGATGGTGTAGGTCGCCGCGACTACGTCAAGTTGACCGTTATCGATCAGCGGGCCGCGCGTCTTGGGCGTTACGTCGGTAAACTCGACAAGCTCCTGGGCACGGGCCTCCTTGTAGCTCACGCCAAAGACGGCAGCGGCGATCTGATAGCACAAATCGACTTCCATGCCCTCAAAGCGACCCTTGGCGGTGTCGTAATAGCCGTAGCCGGGAACGTCCTTCTTAACGCCGGCATTCAGATGGCCACGCGACTTGATGGCCGCAAGCTTGGACCCCTTGTCGGAGCCCTCGCCGCTGGTGGAATTGCCGCAACCGGCAAGCGCGGTCCCCGTCAGCGCGAGCATGCCGGCGCCGGCCAGCTGCAAAAAGCGACGGCGCGTCACGTCCGCCCTCGTCATATCCGTCATGTCCATCACCGCGCCTAGTGCAGAATCTTGGACAGGAACTCGCGGCAGCGCGGGTTCTCGGGGTTATCGAAGAAGTGCTCGGGCGTGCCCTCCTCCAGGATGCGGCCGTCCTCCATAAAGATGACGCGGTCGGCCACCTGGCGCGCAAAGCCCATCTCGTGCGTCACGCAGATCATGGTGATGTCCTCCTGCGCGAGCTCAATCATAACGTCCAGGACTTCCTGGACCATCTCGGGGTCGAGCGCCGAGGTCGGCTCGTCAAACAGGATGATGGGCTGTTTGGTGCACAGGGCACGGGCGATGGCGATGCGCTGCTGCTGACCGCCCGAGAGATTCTGCGGATACTCGCCGGCCTTATGCGCCATGCCGACGCGCTTGAGCGCGGCGATGGCGATCTCGGTCGCCTCCTCCTTGCTCTTCTTTTGCAGCTTGATGGGCGCGAGCGTCAGGTTGCCGAGCACCGTCATGTTGGGATACAGGTTGAACTGCTGAAACACCATGGAACTATACTTGCGAGCCATCTCCAGGTGGTTCTTTTTGGTGAGCGGCGTACCGTCGATGACGACCTCGCCCGACGTGGGCTCCTCCAGATAATCGACGCAACGGATGAGCGTCGACTTACCCGAGCCGGAAGGCCCGATCATTACGAGCTTCTCGCCGCGCTTGACGGTGAGATTGATATCTTTGAGCACATGCAGGTCGCCAAAGTACTTGTTGAGATGCTTGATCTCGATCATGTCTGCCATGAATGTCCCTTCCCTGCGTTTACACGAATTGCTCTATTTTACGGAAAGAACCACGTTTCCGCAGCCCACACTACATTCCCGTAAAGAACCCGCAACCTTTAACCCACTCATTTAAGTCTGTCCCCAATGAGCACCCAACGACCAGCCAGGGGAGGTGCCCTTCATCAGGCCCGAAAATAATACAACCGCCCTTGTTGAGCATAAGTCAGCGAAAACCCGTACACGCGGCAATCTGACGTTCAATTTCAAGGGCGCGACCATAAGGTCTGCGCCCTTTCATTTCACGTCACCTTGCCGCGTGTACGGGTTTGCAGCGTCGAGCCGTTACGCGGTTTGGTAAAACCGCGTAACAAATTACGCAAGTTTGGCGCCGACGATCTTTGCCGCGGCAGGCTTATCGAAATTGCCACCGGTGGCCTTGCCGAGTGCTCCCATGACCTGGCCCATCTGCTTCTTGGACGTGGCGCCCAGCTCAGCGATGACCTGCTCGATCAGAGCCTCGAGCTCCTCGCCCGAAACCTGCGCGGGCAGCAGGCTCTCCAGAATCTTGACCTGCTCGGTCAGGTTGTCGGTACGCTCCTGGTCGGTACCGGCCTTAATGGACATCTCCAGCGTCTCGCTCGTCTGCTTAATCAGACGCTTGATCATGCTGTTGACGTCTTCCTCGGTCACGTCGCGGCGCTCGTTAACCTCGATATTCTTCACCTCGGCCTTGACCTGGCGAATGATAGACAGGCGAACCTTGTCCTTGGCCTTCATGGCCGCAATCATTTCCTTCTGCAGCTCTTCGTTGGTCATCTGCAAATCCTCCTCAATAGTGTGGGCGACACTCGCGCGAGCACCGTCCCATGATTACTCAGTCGTCGACGAATTGTCGGTCGAGCTCTTGGTGACGCCCTTTAGACTCACGTTATAGGGTACGTCCTTGGGCATGGGGTTGACGGTAATGTCGGCGTCCTTCTTGTACTGCTCCAGCCACTCGCTGTATGCAGTGCTGGCCGCCTGCGTCTTCACCACGTTAGAGACATACTTCTTGATGTCCTTGGGTACCTGCTTGATGTCATCGACCTGGCTATCGACATGGAAGTAGTCGGTGCACTTGATGACGTGGTAACCGTACGTCGACTCGATCACGTCGCTCACATCGCCCTTGTTGAGCCCCTCGAGCGCCGTCTGGTAGCTGTCGACGAAGGTGGTGAGCTTATCCCAACCCACATCGCCCTTCTTCTCCTTGGAGCCGGTGTCGTCGGAATACTGCTTCACGGCGTCCTCAAAGCTCAGCTCGCCGGAGTTAATCTTGTCCAGGCACTCCTGTGCCTTGGCCTTGGCGGCGGCCTTGTCCTCGTCGGATGCGTCGGAATCAACCTTGATCAGGATATTCGACGAGCGGCGGGCATCGTTGTAGTTAGACAGGTTCTCGTTGATGTAATCGACGATCTCGCTGTCCTTGGGCTTGCTGGTGGGTGCCACGGCATCCTTGAGCTTTTGCTGTGCCAGGCTCTCCTTGAGCGAGTCCTTGTAGGTGTCCTCGGTATAGCCGTAGGTCTTAAGGGTCTTCTTAAAGGTCTTGGCACCGCCCGCGCTCTTGCACGCGTCCTTCCATGCCTTCTCGACCTCCTCGTCCGACACCGTCACGCCGTTTTCCTTCTGCGCCTGCTGGAGCAGAATCTGCTGCGTGTAGGAATCGATGAGCTGCTTGCGGTACTTTTTGGGCGTCAGGTCGTTGTCGACCAGATACTGCGCCCAGTCCTTGTCCTTGGTGTAACCGTAGGACGTGCGCATGCTCATGATCTGCTTGGTCACGGTGTCCTCGGTGAGGTTGGTACCGTTGATGGTGGCGGCGACACCGCCGGTAAGCTTGTAGCTCGAGGTATCCTCTGCCTGCGACATGAGACCGGAGCATGCCATGGCCGAGACGGAAAGCAGCATTGCCAGCACGCCGATAACCACCAGGACGATCTTGACGGTCTTAGACACGTACGTCTTGCGCTGCTTCTTACGAGAGCTGGAGGCAGCGCGAGCCTGCTGCTCGGGCGTCGGCGCGGCCTCGGAGTTCTTTTTCTTGTTTGCCATAGTTGGCCTTTCGCATCACGAATCGAACAAACGCCATTGTGTCACAATGCGGCCCCCGCGACACACCTGGCACATGGTGGACAAGTTAATCTGCACCATTTTGGTGCAAAGGGGACAGCTCTGGCAGCCGGCAGTTAGGGACATTCCTTTTCTGCCGGCAGTTAGGAACAGTCCCCAAGTGCCGGCCCTAAAAGTGGCGACGGATGGCGTCGACCATGCCCTGGCATGTGGTCTGGCCGAGCACATCGGCTGCGGCGTCGGCATCCATAAAGATATTCATAAGCGATTGCAGGGCCTCGACCTGGCCGCCCGGCTCGGCGATGCCCAGATTGATGATGATCTGCGCCGGCACGGGGGCACCCATGCCCGCCATTGCGCTGAACACCACGGGCGCCGCGGGCTTCACCACCGCGATATAGGGCTTAGCCACGAACCCCGGATCGGTGTGCGGGATGGCGATGTTGGCCGCCGGCATGGCAAGACCCGTGGGATAGGCATCCTCGCGCGTGCGGACGGCATCGAGCCAACCGGGCGCAATGTAGCCGCGAGGTGCAAGCTCGTCCTCGAGCCGCGCAAACACCTCATCCGGCGTCGCGCACTCCCAATCAAAAAACACCAGCTCAGGCGTAAACAATGCTTCGTTATCCGCCATGGGCCCACCTCTCTCACCTTGTCACCTGCGACGTTCTTTAACGACTAGTCATTGAAGAGCGTCGCAGGTGATTACCTAAAACAAAGGATGGCCACTTGCGCCTTGGCGCCAATGACCACCCTGACTACTCGGCTAAATTGTACTGTGCGCCACTAGCCGCGCGGCGCATCAATTGCGACCTTGCCGCTCTCCAGCACGTGAACGCGACCGTCGGCGAGCATCTGCACGACCTCGGGATACAGCACGTGCTCAATCGCGTGGATGTGCTCCTCGAGCGTATCGACATCCCAGCCTTCCTCAACGGCCAGCGCGCGCTGGGCGATGATGGGGCCGTTGTCGTAGATCTCGTTGGCAAAATGCACGGTCACACCGGTTACCTTGACGCCGCGCGCAAAGGCATCGTCGATCGCATGCGCGCCGGTAAAGCTCGGCAGCAGCGCCGGATGCAAGTTGACCACGCGGTTGGGAAACGCCGCCAGCAGCGGCGTGTGCACCATGCGCATGTAACCGGCCATGACCACATATTCGCAGCCGCGCTCGAGCAGCTCGTGCGCGATGATCTCGTCGGCGGCGATGGGGTCGGCATAGACATCCTTGGACAGCGTAAGCGTCTGGATACCCGCACGCTCGGCACGCTGCAGACCCTTGGCCGAAGGACGGCTCGACACCACGAGCTCAATCGAGGCATTGAGCTTATCCGCGGCGATCAGGTCGATCAGCGCCTGCAGATTGGTGCCGGAGCCGCTGATAAGCACACCGATCTTGAGCGGCTCAGCCGTATCGGTGCCAGTCGGGCGGGTATAGGGCACAAAGTCCAGGCCCTCGGCGGCAGCCATCTGCTCGTTAGCGCTCATCGGAGTACACGACCTTACCGGAACCCTCGACACACTCGCCCACGCGGAACGGCTTCTCGCCCAGCGCAACCAGGGCCTCGGTCACGGCAGCCTCGTCCTCGGGGGCGACGATCAGGCACAGGCCGACGCCCATGTTGAAGGTCTTGCATGCCTCGTTGGGCGCGAGCTCGGCCTGACGCGACACGTAGGTGATGACGGGCGGAACATCCCAGCCCATCTCGGCGCCGTTGCGGGTGACCACAGCGTCGACGTCGTCGGCAAGCGCGCGGTTGAGGTTCTCGGTAATACCGCCGCCGGTGATGTGGGCAATGGCATGAACGTTGGCGCCATTGCGCAGCAGCTCCAGAATCGGCTTGACGTAGATGCGCGTGGGGGCCAGCAGGGCGTCGGCCAGCGAAGCACCGCCGAGCTCCTCGAGCGGACGGCTCAGCTCCTCGGCCTTAGCGGCGGCCTCGGGCGTGCCCGGCTTGATGCCGTCAACACCGATGACCTTACGCACGAGCGAGTAGCCGTTGGAATGCACGCCGGTGGAGGGCAGGCCCAGGATGACATCGCCGGGGCGGACGTTCGCGGGGTCGAGCATCTTGGGACGGTCGACGACGCCCACGGTAAATCCGGCAAGGTCGTAGTCGGCAGGAGCCATGACGCCGGGATGCTCGGCCATCTCGCCGCCCACGAGCGCGCAGCCCGCGAGCTTGCAGCCATCGGCCACGCCCTTGATGATCTTTGCCATGTGCTCGGCCTCAATGTGGCCGATGGCAACGTAGTCCAGGAAGAACAGCGGCTCGGCGCCCGAAGCCAAAATGTCGTTAACGCACATGGCGACCAGGTCCTGGCCCACCGTCTCGTGACGGTCCATGATCTGGGCGAGCACGAGCTTGGTGCCTACGCCGTCGGTACCGCTGATCAGGATCGGGTCTTCCATATCCTTAAGTGCGGCGGCCGAGAACAGGCCACCAAAGCCACCGATACCGCCGATGACCTCGGGGCGGTTGGTGTCCTTAACCATTTGCTTAATAGCGTCGACGGCGCGACCGCCCTCGGCGGTATCGACGCCGGCATCCTCATACGTCACATGCTTGCTGTCGCTCATCTGAGCCTTCCTCTCCCACTACCGTCTGCCGCCCGGGCGCCAAACGGTGCTCATAGTTGCGTTCATTTCGGCGCGCATCCTGACAACGCGCGCCGCTCAATCAACAAAACAGCAGGTAAAACCTATCAAAATAAACCTGTCCCCAAATGGCAGGTTTTAAGCCTCGCCGTGCTTCTCTTCCCAGCTGCGGTCGTCGTATTTCTCGACCACGGCGTCATCGTCAAAGTGCAGCGGCTTATCCAGGTTGCGGGGCTTAAAGCCCTCCATAAACTTGTCGCGGCCAAAGCTCTCGGGAATCGCCACGGGATAACGGCCGGTAAAGCACGCATCGCAGTAGCCGCCCTTGGGCATGACCTTCAGCAGGCCCTCAACCGAAAGGAAGGCCAGCGAGTCGGCGCCGATATACTTGCAGATCTCCTCGACCGTCTTGTTGGCGCTGATGAGCTGCGACTGCACGTCGGTATCGATACCGTAGAAGCACGGCCAGATGACCTCGGGCGAGTTGATGCGGATGTGAATCTCCTTGGCGCCGGCATTGCGCAGCATCTTGACGAGCTGCACCATGGTGGTGCCGCGTACGATGGAGTCGTCGATCACGACCAGGCGCTTGCCCTCGATGTTGTCACGCAGCGGGTTGAGCTTCATGCGCACGCCCATGGCGCGCAGCTCCTGCGTGGGCTCGATAAACGTACGGCCCACATAGCGATTCTTGATGAGGCCCTCGCCAAAGGGAATGCCGCTCTCGTGCGAATAGCCCTCCGCGGGCGGCAGACCGGAGTCGGGCACGCCGATGACCAGATCGGCCTCGACGGGCTCTTCGTGTGCCAGCTGACGACCCATGTCGTAACGGCAGGCGTAGACGCTCTTGCCGTTCATGATGGAGTCGGGGCGGGCAAAGTAGACCTGCTCAAAGATGCAGTTGGCGGGCTCTTCGGCTGCGGGCACACCCTGCTCGGACACCAGGCCCTCGGCGCTGATGCGCAAGATCTCGCCGGGACGGACATCACGGACATACTCGGCACCCACGATATCGAGTGCGCACGTCTCGGAGGCAACGACCCAGCCGCCGGCGCGCGTGATATGGACGGCGGAGTCGGCCGTCGAGGCTCCGTCTTGCGAGGGCAGCTGCGAAACAGAAGCTGCGTCGGCCTGGTCCAGGCCCTCGTCCACGAGCTTGCCCAGCACCAGCGGACGAATGCCGTGCGGGTCGCGGAAAGCGTAGAGTGCCTGCTCGTTGATGAGCGTCATGGCGTAGCCGCCGCGCACGAGCTCCATGGTCTTGCGAATGCCCTCGCGCAGGTGGCCCGTACGCTGGGTAAAGTAGCCGATAAGCTTGGTCGCGACCTCGGAATCCGAATTGGAGAGGAACGGCACGCCCAGCTCGATCAGCTGACGGCGCAGCTCGTCGGTGTTGACCAGAGTGCCGTTGTGAGCAAGCGCGATGATGACGCTGTTGATGGTAGAAAGATGCGGCTGCGAGGCTTCCCAACTCTTGGCGCCGGCGGTGCCATAGCGCACGTGGCCCACGGCCAGCTGGCCGGAGAGCGTCGACAGGTCAGCGTTGGAGAACACGCGATCGAGCAGTCCCAGGTCTTTACGAACCATAACCGTGCCGCCATCGCCCACGGCGATTCCCGCTGATTCCTGGCCGCGATGCTGCAACGCGCGCAGACCAAAGTACGTCAGTCGAGCCACATCGCGATCGGGTGCCCACACACCAAAGATGCCGCATTCCTCATGCAGCTGGTCGGAGTCCGGATCATACGTCGACATGGTCGTCACCTGTCCCGTGGCACGCTCGGCCGCGCGGATGGTTTCTTGAGACATGGCATCCCCTCAGAGCCTCGTTATTTGGCGTTACCTGCCCTATTATACGCACGGCAAGACAAGCACTCCCGCGCATGAGCAGCGCTTTTTAAAAGCCCACCGAGCTTATAATCAGTTTTGCGACCAAACATTTTATTGGGAAACCCGCCCGCGGGGACAACGATCCTGTATGCTTCCGTCGCGACGCGTCTCGCCTACCGTTAGGGCTTACATTGCTGCAATTGGGACGTTCGTCCTGTCTTTTAGCAGGTCGGCGGCGTATCCTTGTAACCTAGGACAAAACGAGAAAGGTTCTGTATGGATCGAAACGAACTCGACCCCGGCGTCCCCAGCGCCACGGAGGTCAAGAAGATCCCCCTCATCATTAAGGTGTATGCCGTCCTGTGCATCCTGTCCGGCGTGGGCACGCTCCCGTCGGTCGCCGCCTTTATGTGGCAGGTCATCACCGCGCTCATCAACGGCAACGCCGCCGCCAAACTCGGCGACAACACGCTCGTCGCGGTCGGCCTTATCGTCGCCGGCATCATGCTCTCGGCGGCGAGCGCGGTCATCTTGATCATCTTTGGCCTTGACCTCATTAAGAACCAGCGCCGCAACGCCGCACGCCTGTCCTATATCCTTATCGCATTTACCGTCGTCGAGCTTTTGGTCGACGTGATGCTCCAGGGCATCGGGCTCTTCTTGCTTCGTCCCGCGATTCAGCTCGGTATCCTCATCGCGCTTTCAGCCACCGTCGATCCTACGCTTCGCCAGGAGCGCGAACTGCAGCGCCGCCTGCAGGAGATGCTCGACCGCGACGCCGCCGCCGAGGGCATGCTCGGCCGCGATGAAACCGGCGAGGGCTACATCAAGCTCAACTACTTCAACCTGTTCTGGGTATTCCTCGTCTGCTGCGTGCTCGGCCTGATCGCCGAGGACATCTGGCACATGACGGTCGACGACCCAGGCGTCTACCAGGACCGCGCCGGCATGCTGTTTGGTCCCTTCAGCCCCATCTATGGCTTTGGCGCCGTACTCATGACCATGGTGCTCAACCGCTTCTATAAAAAGAACCCCATCATCATTTTCCTGGTAAGCGCTGTGCTCGGCGCGAGCTTTGAGGTGTTCGTGGGCTGGTTTATGCAAACCTCGTTCGGTGTGGTCTCGTGGAGCTACTCGCATATGAAGCTCTTTGGCATGCCCGATCCACTCGCCGTCCTTACGGGCGGACGCACCTGCACGGGCTTTGCCTGCCTGTGGGGCCTGGGTGGCCTTATCTGGATCAAGCTGCTGCTGCCGAGGCTGCTCAAGCTCATCAACATGATTCCGTGGAAGAGTCGCTACTCGGCTACCGTCATCTTTACCGTCATTATGCTGGTCGACGGCGTCATGACGCTGCAGTCGCTCGACTACTGGTACCAGCGCGTCAACGGCACGGAGCCGGATATTCCCGTCGCGCAGTTCTACGGCAAGTATTTTGATAACGACTACATGGAGAACCGCTTCCAGAGTATGACCATGAGCCCCAAGGATGCGACGCGCGTGTAGCGCCACGCAATGCCGAGATTTTTCAACGCACAGAAAAGCCCACTGGCAGACTGATTGAACTGCCAGCGGGCTTTTTGTTGGCGAGTGCTGCTGCCGGCCTTACGCCTCGCGCTCGACCTCGCTCACACACTCATTTTTGATGGTACCGACGAGCGCCTGCAGCGCATCGACGACATGCGGGCGAATGTCCCCGCCAATGAGCACGAGCATGATGTCGTCGCCCACGGTAAGCTCGCCACTCGCCAGCCACACACGCACATAGCCGATACCCGGCATCGTGCGCGTCGCCTCGATAGCGGCCTGCACCTTATCGGCATCGAAGCCGAACACCATGCCGCCCACCTTATGTCCAGGCGCCACACCATCTGTCTCGACCCCACGCACCTCGGACTTAGGCGTCGCACGCACCACGCCGTTGTGTGTCAGGTACATCCCACAATCAGCCGCCGAAACATCGGCCTTGGCTTCGCGCAGCCAAGCATCAACCGAAGGCATCGATTTGCCACTTTCAAGCATCATTTCTCCTTTTGATTTCCAGGGTAGTCTTTTTGGGACGGGGCCCGGACACTTTATTCCTCGACCGGCGTGAGCACCATGACGGCGCGCGTATTGCTAAATGACAGCGAACGGCAGGTCACAAGCGTTACGACCTTGGTTGCCGAAGCGGCACGCTCGGTGGCGTCGCTCGCCACGGCAGAAGCACCGTCGAGCATCTCGGACAGATAGCTCTTCAGTCCGTCATCGCCTTCAAAGTTGGGCGTGCGCGCCTTGGCATACGTGTCCTCGACGACCTTGGTCGCCAGCGGTCGCAGCTTATACGTTGCATCGCGCGTGATGTAATACACGTACTCGATGCTATCGAATGTCGCTTGGTCGGTGGTGTCCGAAATCACGTTGAACATCGACCCGTCATTCATGTGGTGGCCGTAGATCGTGGTCTGCTGGTCAACCATTCCCGGCGCGGTGTCATCGCTATCCAGGAAAATGGCCCCGGACGCATTGGCCGTACCGTCGAACAGCGTGTTGAGGTATTTGGAGTTGTTGTTGGTCTGCACCACGGGATAGTTGATGTTGGTTCCCGGCACGTAAATCCAACCCACAATCTCGGGGTTTGTCTGAGCAAGCGCATCGAAGTCGATAATCGGCACGCCGCTAGCGTCCTTATCGCTTACATATTGCTTCTCGATTTTCTGGTATGAATCGCTCGCCTGCTTATAGCCAATCTGAGCATTGATAAAGATGGCGGCGGCGGCGACAATCAGACCGATGCCCACGATGATGAGCAGAATGGGGATGATGGAGCGGCGTTTCTTGCGCGGCGGCTCGGTGTAGCTGGACGGAGCGCCGCTCGGTTGCCTCGTCGTCCGGGTCTGCTTCTTTGCCGTGCCATATGACGAGGGGCGATACGCAGCCGGCGTATCCTGACGGCGATGGGACGTCGGCGTTACGGGGCGCGGCGCACGAGCCTGTTGAGGAGAGGATGCCCGACCCTGCTGCATGGAGCGGGCCGATCCCGCCTTGGATGGATCGGGGATCTGAGAAGCCGAGAAACGTTTTCCCTGATAGTCGGACATGACTCTCCCTATGATTACAGCGGAATGGCAAGCCGCTTAGGCGTCGGCCATCTCCTGCTTCATTTTCTCGATAACCTTGCGGTACTCGGGGTCGCAAGCACCCAGAATCTGCGTGGCATAGATGGCGGCGTTCTTGGCGCCGTTGATGGCAACGCAGGCCACGGGCACGCCCGAAGGCATCTGCACCATCGACAGCAGCGAGTCCATACCGCCCAGGTCACTCGTCTTCATAGGCACGCCGATAACCGGCAGCGGCGTAAAGGCAGCCACGACACCACCCAGGTGAGCGGCCTTGCCGGCGGCGGCGATAATTACTTTGATACCGCGATCGGCAGCAGTCGAGGCCCACTCGTGGACCTTCGCCGGCGTGCGGTGTGCGCTCGCAATGACGAGCTCATAGGGCACACCAAGCGCCTCGAGCTCGGCGGTGCAGCCTTCCATAACGCCCAGATCGGACTTGGAACCCATGATGATCCCGACAACCGGCTTTTGATCTACCATAAACAAAGACCTCCTGTTGAGAGCGGCGACGCGGCGGATCCGCGACCCTTAACTACTGAGAGTAGTATAGCTGCTCCCGTCCCTGCGGTCTTTGTGGTGGCGGCTGACCGGGGATTGCCATGACGTACGTTGGCTGATGAATTGGAAGGAAAGGTCAACGGAGGCTGAAAGGCAATTGGTTCAGCGAAAAACCCTAACGAATCTAATTCGTCAGGGCCCCACCAACGCTCACTCGTCGTTCATCGTTAAAGCTAGATATTCTCTTCCGCCCATTTCTCGAAATCGAGTTCTCGTCTCTGAGCAGTTCGGTAGACTTCCATGTCTTCGCGAGCGCCTACCACTACGATGGCCATCTTTTCTTTAATTCTGATAAGGCGGTACACGATTCGAATGCCACTTCCCCTGAGCTTGATTTTCATAAAGCCAGTCAAATCCGTACCTGCCTTGTTTCCAAGAGGCTTGCCGAATCCACCTTCGTTCTGCGGCAATGGATTCGTTCTGATTTTTTCTATAGCCTTAAGGACGATCTTTCGTTGAGAGCCGTCCAGACGCTTAATATCCTTGAGAGCATCCGGGTAGAAAGCGACTTCGTACCCACTCATTCAAACTCGACCTCATCCATCTGATCGAGTTCGTCCTGATTCACACCCAGCTCTTCCATAACATCAGACAGGGAAACAAGCGCATCGTCACTTGCCGCAGCCACTCTCTTAAGTGCCAACGTTAACAAGGCGAGGTCCTCCTCCGCTTGCTTCGCTTCCCTATATTCATCGGGTGTCACAATCACAAACGCCGGCTTGTTGTGTTTGAGAACCACAACAGGATTGTCGTCCCCAACCTTCGAAAATGCAGCCGAGCCCTTACCGTGGCTGAAATCGCTAATTGGAACAAGGTTGTCGAGCATCTGCAAAGCAGGCATACATACCTCCTAAAAAGAATTCCTTTTCGAATTCATTTTATCATTCTTTTTTGCTATATTGTACCGCGCAACCGAAACAACCTTTTAGGATGCGAATCCGAGCTTAGAATGACTGTTGGCCCTCGCACCGCCCTTGCCTCTTTTATTACGTCAAGTGGTATACAGCGAATCAAAATGGCGATCTAAAGTGCGCGGCACTCGCCTCGCATCGCTACAAAAAACAAACTGCTCCCCACCCACTCGGGCAAGGAGCAAGCCTCATTTTTATAATCAGACTGAGAACCACGAATGCAGAAACACAGGCGACTTCAGTCCCTTATCGCCGAGAGACGTTATTGTGCAGCCATTTCTTTAAGCTTCTCGGCCATCAACAAACACACGTCTTCCGATTGCGGGTACACGCCAAAATGATCGAAGAAACCATGGTCACATCCGGCATACTCGATGACCTCGACATCGATTCCTGAAGACCGTAATTTTGTAGCCCATTTTTCATCGGGGATACGAAGCGGATCGTATTCGGATGTCACGATAGTCACCGGGGGGAAATCAGTGCAGTCCTCAAGCATTAGCGCAGAAATCAACGGGTCATGAGGAGACATTTTTCCGTGTGCACAAAGTTCGACCATCGGGCCGTCCGAATCGCGAAGATGGTCGATGCGAAAACGCGCAACGTCCTCTTGATCGGCTATCGCAGGAAAATCCTCATATCCCTCGCCCTGTTCGCCCGCAAGGTCGACTTCAGGATAGATTTCGAAGGCATGGGCTACAGCTCCAGCACCCCTGAGCTGAACACACGCATTAGTAAGGCTTCCTCCCGCGGAGTCGCCGGCGACCATTATTTTATGAGGATCGATTCCGAGATTCCTGGCATGCTCGCGCACATAATCAAGAGCAAGAACGCAATCCTCGATCTGCCCGGGAAATGCCGTCTCCGGCGCCAAGCGGTATTCTGGATAAACCACCACTGCGCCAGACTTTTCGGCGATGAACTCGAGCTGATGTTCAAATTGCAGAACATTCCCCGCCATAAACGCGCCGCCATGCAGGTAAACAAGCGCTGGACTTGCCTCCTTATGATTTGGTGGCGTCCAGACGAATAAATCTATATAGCGATCGGCCGCCTCCATGAGGATCTCATCGCGCTGAACCTCACCATCGAGCAGGCGGTATGTCGGCTTGTCCGGGCGATGACGCATTCCAATAAGGCTCGTCCAGCTCGGAGACATGCTAACATTCCGCATCTTCTTGCGAGATACCTCGAGAATTCGTGGGTCAAGCACATGCTCTCTTTCATCATCAGGAACCGGACGAATTTGAACCTCGAGCCCCCTCTTCTCGGTTATAAACGAGCGACCGGAGATGGCGCCAATCAACGCCTCGTCGTATTGTCTGCCCATCTTAAATCCCCTCTCGGCGATAACGCCAAATCGATATTTCCATAACTTTTGAGATAACGTCTTATGATGTCCTCAGTTGTCGTATAACTATGTACTAAAGAAACTGAAGACCAAGGGGTCCACCATGCCTGCAGCAAAAGACGAGCTCACTCAGCCAGAGCTTCTCTATCAGACCGTTGAAAACGATATCCTCAAGAAAATAGTTTCTGGCGAACTCCCCGGCGGCAGTCAGATTCCCACCGAAACCGAGCTTTGCAAGCAATACAAAGTAAGCAGGATCACCGTAAGACGCGCCGTACAGAATCTCATTGACCAAAACTTGCTCTACCGCCTGCGAGGCAAGGGAACATTTGTAAACCCATCGAAGCTCACCCTGAAACGAGGAACAAGCACCATTTTCAATTTGAGCTCCGACCCCCAATACGGCGATAAAACAACCAAGTCCATCTTGGAAACAGGCTTGATCAAGGCTGATGCCCACATTGCACGGGAGCTCAAAATTGACAACGGAACCGTAGTGCAACGAGTTGCGCGCTTGGTTTATATCGAAAATGACCCCTGCGCCATCGACACCGTTTATGCAACGCAGGGCACTCTACCCGGACTACTGGAGCTTCTCACAGACAATGCCAGTCTTTTCGACCTGATCGCCAACCATTACAGCATCGCAACCGGTATTGAGAAGCTCAAAATCACCGCAGGAATAGCGGGGCTCCAAGAAGCAAACCTTCTCGGTTATATCGTTGGAGCCCCCGTGAGCGTTGTCGAGCACGTCACATATGCCTGCGATGAAATGCCGCTCCACTATTCAAAAACCGTTTGGCGAGCAGACGCATCGTCCTTCGAGTTCAGCATCTCAAAAGATGGACGCCTTCTCTAGCCCAAAATCCCCAGGACGCCGAGCACAATACCCGCAGCGAGAATGCCCACAATCTGCCAAATAATTTTGACCTGTTTCTTATTGCAAAGACACATGATCCCGAACGCGCAGAGCGGCAAAAGAGCCGGGAATATCCCATCGAGCGTTTCCTGCAACTTAAACGCGGTGTCGCCGAAGTTAAGAGCGAGCGGAGTGGTAACCGCAACGGTGGTCGCCACCATTCCACCAACTACCATTAGTCCCACAATCGCCAGGCCGGACGTAACTTTGTGCATTACATCAGAATCGTTCAGCTTCGAAATCATGCCACTGCCAAGCGAATAACCATACTGAAGCCCAAACCAGCGGATCAGGATCGTTGGGACATTATAAAGAAGCAGGAACAGGATTGGGCCGAGCAGACTGCCCGAAAGGCAAAGTCCTGTCACAACGCCCGTCGCAATCATGCGAAGCGTACTGGCAATCAGTGAATCTCCAATACCGGAAAGCGGAGCCATAAGCGATGCTTTCATGGCGTTAATTGAGGCGGTGTCAAAGTCCTGATTGTTGGCGTTCTCCTCCTCCATGGAGGCCACAATGCCGGCGACCAGAGGATTAAACGTAACTTGAATATTGTAGAACTCAAGATGACGCTTATATGCCTCGATCCGGTCTTCAGGCTTATCGTATAACCGCTTGATTACCGGAATCATGTCGTAGCAGAAACCAACGTTCATTTGTCGGTCAAAGCTCCACATGATGTTGAGTGGAAAGCTACGCCAAAATAACGCCTTTAAGTCTTTCTTGGTTATTCTCTTATCGGTCGATTTATTTGACTCCGGCGAGAGCTCAAGAACATCATTAGAATTCGTTGTCATCGTCAACCTCCTTAGCGACCGCCGCACTGGCAGGCATAAAAATGTGAGCCATATTGAGAATCCCAATCAGGATCAGCGAAAACGCCACGATACCGATCGTCGGAATGTTTAGATAGGCACTCAGCAAGAAGCCTCCAAAGAATAGGAAGCTCAGCTCCTTGGTGGACAGGATTGACATAAGCTGCGCAAATCCAAGCGCGGGCAGAATACCCGTTGCGATCGTAAGCCCATTCGTAAGCCAATCAGGAATGGCGTCAATCAGCGCCTGAACAGCATCATTTCCGACATAAAAAGCCACGCCACAAATCAAGCCAAGCGCAATGATGTAGAGAATTCCATTGGTCCACATAGCGGTTGCAATCGTTTTGGGGTCGTCTTTTTCGGCACCACGATCAGCCCAGACAGCCATAGGAGGCGTAACAACACTATACATAAGGCTGTCAAACATGCCGGCAAGCACCGCAGTGGGCATAGCAATAGTCAGAGCGGTCTCGGGACCCGCACCCATAGTAATCGCAAAGGCTGTTCCCAAAACTGAACCAACAATTACGTTGGGTGGCACGGCAGCACCAACCTGCCAGACCCCCATGAACGCGAGTTCGAGCTGGAAACCAACAATAACGCCAGTCGGAATATCACCCAAAAAAAATACCGACAATCGCTCCGAGGACAATCGGACGCTCGACCATCGCAGTACCGAGTAAATAATCCGATTGACCTATCGCAGCGGCAAGACCAACCAGAAAAGCCTGAAGCAGCATATTTCTCCCTCTTCCTACAAATCAAAACTTGTTACGATACGTTTTTTCTCGCTAGCAACCTGCCTTACCTCGAACTCAATTCCATCAGCCATGGCTTTCTTAATTTCATTAATATCGGATTGGGAAAGGCGCACAGCAGGGCCAAGCTCCTTTACGCTATCCCCCAACGGTCGAGCGCCGCCTAAATTCACAGACGTTATTTTTGGACACGCGCGCGCAACTTCACAGGCGTCATGTACATTTCCCGCAACAACAATTAGCTCGTATTTATCCACCGCGCTTCCGTTAAGGGCCACGATGGAATCTTCTACACTTTTGACAACCAATTTGGCATCAGCAGGTTTTGCAATTCGCAGCGCTTGAATTCGCTCTTTGCTTGCGGCGTACTCATCTGAAACTACAAGAATAGCGTTTGCTTTAAGCGTTGGATACCAAGAGAACACGGTCTGCCCATGCACTAACCGGCTATCGACGCGACACAGTTTAATCAATTTGCCCCTTTCTCGACTTGAACACAGACAATCATCCTTGACTGCTAATGGCATATTACATCATATGACGTAATATGCCATTACATAATATCTTGAACGGTTGGATATCACCGTTAAATGGTATTTATCTCTAGAAACAGGGGAAGGTGCAATCCGTCTAGACACAGTGCGTCGGGGCGGGAGGGGCCGAATTTGCCACTGAGCGACTCTGCTTGCAGCCGGAGCGAAAGGGGGAAATCTCAGCCCCTCCCGCCCCGGCCGGACAGGTCACACTACACCGTGTGCTGCGGCAGGTCCTGCAGGGCGATGACGTCCATGCCCATGTCGTTGGCGCTGCCGTGACCCTGCTGGTCCTCACGCACCGCCTCGATGGCACTCACGTACGTGTTGGCGGCAGACATCGCGGTCACGCAAGTCACGCCGCGGCGCACCGCCTCGGTGCGCAACAGATAGCCGTCGCCACGCGAGCCCGGGCCGTACGGTGTGTTGATGATCACCGCGATCTTGCCATCGGCGATGAGGTCACCGATGTTGGGACGCTCGCCGTCGTGCGGGCCGCTGATCTTCTCCACGACCTCGCACGTCACGTTGCCTCCGCGCAGCACGCGCGCCGTACCCTCGGTGGAGCAGATATCAAAGCCCAAGTAGCGCAGGATACGAGCGACCGAAAGGATATGACGCTTGTCGCGGTCGCACACGCTGATGAATACCTTGCCGCAACTCGGGTCGGGCAGCTTGTAGTCAATCGCCAGCTGCGTCTTGGCGTATGCCTCGGGATAGCTCTTGGCGATACCCATGACCTCGCCCGTCGACTTCATCTCGGGCCCCAGAATAACGTCGGCTCCCGGGAAACGTCCCCAGGGCATGACAGCTTCCTTCATGCAGAACCAGTCCAGCTGACGCTCGTCGCTCGGCAGACCCAGGCTCGCGATGGAATCGCCCGCCATGATACGCGCCGCACACTTGGCCAGCGGCACGCCGGTGGCCTTGGAGATGAACGGCACGGTACGGCTGGCACGCGGGTTGGCCTCGATCACGTAAACGGTCTCGCCCTTGATGGCATACTGCACGTTGGCCAGGCCGCGGACCCCCAGCGCCATCGCGATGCGGCGCGTGGTCTCGCGGAGCTTCGCCTGCAGGCTCTCGCTAAAGCTGAACGGCGGAATGCAGGTCGCGGAGTCGCCGGAGTGGATACCGGCCTCCTCGATATGCTCCAGGATGCCGCCGATGTAGACCTCCTCGCCGTCGCACAGAGCGTCGACATCAGACTCGATCGCACCCTCCAGGAAGCGATCGAGATACACCGGGTAGTCGGGGCTAATGCGCGCAGCCTCGGCCATGTAATCGCGCAGATGCTCAGCATCGTAGGCGATCATCATGCCGCGGCCACCCAGCACATAGCTCGGACGTACCAGCAGCGGGTAGCCGATGTGTGCGGCAACGGCCTCGGCCTCCTCAAACGAGGTGGCCTGGCCCGCCGGCGGATACATAATGCCCAGCTTATCGAGCAAGGCGGCAAAACGCTCGCGGTCCTCGGCAAAATCGATGGCGTCGGGCTTGGTACCCATGATGTTCACGCCGCTCTCCTCGAGCATGCGCGCCAGCTTAAGCGGGGTCTGTCCGCCGAGCGTCACCACGACGCCGTCGGGACGCTCGACATCGATAACGTCCATGACGTCCTCGTAGGTGAGCGGCTCAAAGTACAGTCGGTCGGACGTGTCGTAGTCGGTCGAGACGGTCTCGGGGTTGCAGTTGACCATGATGGTCTCGAAGCCGCGGGCCGCCAGCGCATAGCTCGCGTGCACGCAGCAGTAGTCGAACTCGATGCCCTGGCCGATACGGTTGGGGCCGGCACCCAGAATCATCGCCTTGGGCTTGCACGCGGGCGTGGTCTCGTCGGGGGCAACGCACTTCTTGGCGATCGGGCTCGTACGGTAGATGTTCTCGTAGGTCTTGTAGTGGTATTCCGTCGCACTCGAGAACTCGGCGGCGCAGGTATCGACCGTCTTCATGCTGGGAACCACGCCCAGACCCTTACGGTAAGCGCGAACAAAGCGCTCGTCCGAGCCGGTCAGCGCGGCAATCTCGGCATCGCTCGTGCCATACTGCTTGAGCAGGCGCATCGCGTCGGCGTCAACGTCCTCCACGCGCAGGCCGCGGATGCTTTCTTGGACCTGCACCATATCGTTGATGCGGTTGAGATACCACGGATCGATACCGCAGATAGCGTGGATGCGCACAACATCCCAGCCACGGCGCAGGGCCTCGACCACAAAGAAGATGCGGTGCTCAGTCGGGGTGCCCACGGCCTGAGCAAGCTCATCATCGCTCAGCTTATCGGCGCCCTCCTTGCCACCGGCGCAAATACCCTGGTGCCCGTCCTCCAGCGAGCGCATGGCCTTGCCAAAGGCCTCCTCAAAGGTGCGGCCGATCGCCATGATCTCGCCCACGGCCTTCATGCGCGTGGTGAGCGTGGGGTCGGTGCCCTTGAACTTCTCAAAGGCAAAGCGCGGCACCTTGACCACACAGTAGTCGATCGTGGGCTCAAAGCAGGCGGGCGTTGCCTTGGTGATGTCGTTGACGATCTCGTCGAGCGTGTAGCCCACGGCCAGGCGAGCGGCGGCCTTGGCGATGGGGAAACCCGTGGCCTTTGAGGCCAGCGCGGACGAACGGCTCACGCGCGGGTTCATCTCGATGACGATCAGGCGGCCGGTCTGGGGGTTCACGGCAAACTGTACGTTGGAGCCGCCGGTCTCGACGCCGATCTTCTCCAGAATGGCGAGCGAGGCGACACGCATGCGCTGATACTCAAGGTCGGAGAGGGTCTGCGCCGGCGCCACGGTGATGGAGTCACCGGTATGCACGCCCATGGGGTCGAGATTCTCGATGGAGCACACGATGATGCCGTTGCCGGCGTGATCGCGCATGACCTCCATCTCGTACTCTTTCCAGCCCTCGATGGACTCCTCGACCAGCACCTCATGGGCAGGCGAGAGTTCAAGGCCCTGGCTCACGATGGAGACGAGTTCCTCATGAGTATGCGCGATGCCACCACCGGCGCCGCCCAAGGTAAAGCTCGGACGCAGCACGCAGGGATAGCCCACACGCTCGGCGATGGCCTCGGCGTCAGCCACGCTGTAGGCATAGCCCGAGCGCGCGACCTCCAGGCCGATCTCGGCCATGGCCTCGTTAAAGAGCTTGCGGTCCTCGCCGCGCTCGATGGCGGCAAGGTCACAGCCGATCATCTCGACGCCGTACTTGTCGAGCGTGCCGTCCTTTGCCAACTCGACGGCGGCATTCAGACCGGTCTGGCCGCCCAGCGTGGGCAGCAGCGCGTCCGGGCGCTCCTTCTTGATCACGCGCTCGATAAACTCGGCGGTGATGGGCTCAACATAGGTGCGGTCGGCAAGACCCGGGTCGGTCATGATGGTCGCCGGGTTGGAGTTGACCAGGATGACCTCAAAGCCATCCTCCTTGAGCACCTTGCAGGCCTGGGCGCCGGAGTAATCGAACTCGCAGGCCTGGCCAATGACGATGGGACCCGAGCCAATGACGAGGATGCGCTTGATGTCGGTACGTTTAGGCATGTTAGTTCTCCTCGGTCTCGGTCGCGGCAGAACCGTTCTCGGCGAAATTCCAGCCGGCAAGGCGGTCCTTGGCGGTATCGATGTCCAGATAGTTCTCCTCGCCGTCCATGAGTCGCGTAAAGGCGGTAAAGAGATAATGGGCATCGGTGGGGCCGGGCGATGCCTCGGGGTGATACTGGACCGAGAAGCACGGCGCATCGAGCAGCTGAATGCCCTCGGCGGTGCCGTCATTGAGATTCACATGCGTCAGGCGAATGCGGCCGAAACGCTCGTTCATCACGACCGGCGCGATACCGCGGCGCACCCAGACGCGCAGATCGCCATCGGCCGCGTGCTCGGTCTCGCCGCCCGAAAGCTCGGGGACAAGCTTGCCCAAGCTGGGGAACAACAGGCCAAAGCCGTGGTTTTGCGCGGTGATCTCCACACGGCGGCTGACCAGATTCATAACCGGCTGGTTGCCACCACGGTGACCGAATTTGAGCTTTTCCATCTGGGCGCCGCATGCCAAGCTGATCATCTGGTGACCAAGGCAGATGCCAAAAACCGGCACCTTGCCGATTAGCTGCTGCACCTGCTCGTAGGTCTCCACCACGGCATCGGGGTCGCCGGGGCCGTTGGACAAAAAGACGCCATCGGGATTCATGTCGAGCACCTGACGCGCGGGTGTATCCCACGGCACGACGGTGAGGTTGCAGCCAGCACGAACCAGGCCCTCCAGGATGCCGCGCTTGACACCGCAGTCGTAGGCGACCACTTTGTGGCGGGCAGGAGCGGTAGGGGCAAGCGCAAAGTCATGCGTAGCGGGCAGGTCGCTCACGGCAAAAGCGTGGGGCTCAGGGCAGCTCACGGTCTTGACCAGGTTCTCGCCGACCAGCGTAGGCGCGGCGGACAGGCGCTCGGCAAGCTCGTCGACGTCGAAGATCTCCGTCGAGATTATGCCCATCTTGGAACCGTTGTCGCGCAGGTGGCGCACGAGAGCGCGGGTGTCGACGCCCTCGATAGCGACGATGCCGTGTGCACGCAGGTACTCCGGCACGCTGACGGTCGAGCGCCAGTTAGAAGGCGTGGCGCACATGTCGTGGACGACCATGCCGCGCATGGCGGGAGCGCTCGCGGGGCGAGCGGTATCGCCGGGGAAGGCCGACTGGACATCGGTCTCGTCAATGCCGTAGTTGCCGATCTGCGGATAGGTCATGGTTACGATTTGGCCGGCATAGCTCGGGTCGGTCATGACCTCAAAGTAGCCCTCGAGCGACGTGTTAAAGCAGACCTCGCCGGTTGCGGTACCCTCGGCACCGCATGCACGGCCATAAAAAATGGTCCCATCCTCAAGATACAGGATGCAGGGACCGCAGGTGCCCTTGCTGGTTTTAGCCAGCATACGCTGGCACAGCTCGCTGGGCGCGACGGTGCGGGCGGCAGCGCCCGCAATATGGTTGTTCGCCATAGTTCTCCTTCCCGGTCTCACAGGACCGGCTTAAAGGTGTGTAGTTAGGCCTCGCGGTATTCTAACCGCAAGCATCGCCCATGGCATTAATTACATAGAATTGTTTACATAATGATAATTATGACTTCCTGTGCATAATGATTTTTCTGGGACGGGGATTAAAAAATTATTCTGAGAGCAGGGCTTTGTCGCCAACTGCATACATGACAGAATGATTTTTTAATCCCCGTCCCAGAAAAATCATCCCGCGTGGGCTTGCGGCTCACGCGGGATGGCATCGTTCTATGTGGCTGCGGACTACTTTTGCTTGTCCTGCTCCAGCAGCTCGGACGGCGTGCGATCGGGCTTTCCGCCGCGGAAGATCTCTCGACCGTGCAGACGATGCTCAAGATCGCGCTCGGCCTGCTCCTCCGTGATCTTGGTCTGGCTCACCACCGGGTCCTCGATAAGCGACGAAACCGAGTTGACCTGTTTTTGAATGCGCTCGGCAATGGTGTCGTCCATGCTTACGATGCGCATCTTCCAGTCGATACTCGTGGCGTTGGACGAGCTCTTGGTCCAAACGAACGTCAGGATGGCGCTTTGGTGCCCCTGAGCAGGAAACATGCCAAAGAAGGAATCATGCTGGATCCTGCTGTCCTCGTCGATATAGGCGTGAACGTTATACACCACACGGTCGATCTTGTCGTTGAGCAGGGCGTTGGTTGCGAGCGCCGCCGCCTGAATCTGACCGTTGGACAGCAGCTCGAGTTCATTGGCAGAAGACGTGTCCAGCACCGTCACCTCAACCGTGCCCGTGCGCTCATCTGCCTCGTCGACGGTAAAATCGAGCGGGAACTGCGTAAAGCCATTGCCCCATTCAAGTCCACCCTTGAGCGCGGTCGAAACGGTATCCACCGAAACACTTTCGGAAAGGTTCGCGGTATTCAGACGTCGCATCACGCCGTAGCCAATCTGCATGCCCACAATCAGCACCAAAATGCCGATAACCACGGCCATGGCGGTCTTCGTAATGGTATGGCTCACCTGCGAGCCCGAAGGGTCGTCCTCGGACAGCGGGTCGATATGTTTTGCCTGGCTCGCGCGATCCTCGCTGCGCAGCCGCGCCAGCGTCGCCTTGTCGCCGCGCTTGACGGCGGCCTCTTTCTCGCGCATGCGCTCGGTGCGCTTTTTGGCGAGCGTAGGATCCAAGACGCCGGATGCATCGATTTCGGAGAATAACTCCGTCACTTCTTCCGGAGTCAAAGGGTTCTTATCAGCCATGATCTTCCTGTCATATCAATCAGTCGAGCTCGTGCGCACGCGCACCTTCGAACTGCATTCGATAGTAACGGGCATAGGTGCCGCCACGGGCGAGAAGCTCCTCGTGCGTGCCACGTTCCACAACGCGACCATGCTCAACGGTCGCAATCTCGTCAGCATGCTTAATAGTCGAGAGACGGTGGGCGATGATGATCGTGGTACGGCCGCGTGCCAGCTCTTCGAGCGACTCCTGCACCGCTTCCTCGCTCTCGTTATCCAGGGCACTCGTCGCCTCATCCAAAATAAGGATCTTGGGATTCTTGAGAAAAACGCGCGCGATGGCGACGCGCTGCTTTTGACCACCCGAAAGACGGCTGCCGCGCTCGCCCACCACGGTGTCGTAGCCTTGCGGAAGCGATTCGATAAAGGTATCAATATTGGCGCGGCGGGCCGCTTCGGCGATCTCTTCTGCCGTGGCGCCCGGCTTGCCGTAGGCGATGTTCTCGCCGATCGTTCCATCAAACAGGTACACATCTTGCTGCACCAGGCCGATGGCACGGCGCAGACTATGCTGCGTCACGTCGCGCACATCCTGGCCGTCGATGCTAATGGAGCCGGCGGCAACGTCGTAAAAGCGCGGCAACAGCGAACAAGTCGTCGATTTGCCGCCGCCCGAGGGGCCAACCAAAGCGATGGTCTGACCGGGCTTGATGGACAGGTCCATGTGGTCGATAACAGGGCGTCCGTCGGCGCCGCGCTCGGCCAATTCAACATCCTCGTAGCTAAAGCACACGTCGCGGTACTCCACAGCACCAGCCGTCACCTGCAGATCCGCAGCACCCGGCTTATCCTGAATATCGGGGACAGTCGAGAGCACCTCATCCATGCGCTTAAAGCCGGCGATGGCTTTCTGATACGTCTCAGCCGAATTGACGAGCGTCTCGAGCGGCGTGCAGAACAGCGAAATGTAGAGTGCGAAGGTTGCCATATCGACCGCCTGCAGCTGACCCTGGGCAACGAGCCAACCGCCCAGCAGCACCACGATCACATAAAGCACTCCCGAGAGCAGGCCATACGTCGCGGTATAGACGCCCATGGCGTGATACATGTTCTCCTTGGACGAAAGGTAGCGATTGTTCGAGGCGCGAAACTTAGAGCGCTCGGTCTGCTCATTGGCAAAGCTCTTGACCACACGCATGCCCGCCAGCGAATCCTGCAGCTGCGCGTTGATGCCGCTAATCTTTTTGCGGTTATCGCTAAAGACCTCGCGCATGCGCATATTCTGCCAAAACATAATGACCGCGAACACCACCGTCACCACAGCCATGGCGAGTGCGAGCACCGGCGCGATGGTAAACAGAATCACAAACGAGCCGATGATCTCGATACCGCAGATAATGATCCATTCGGGCACGTGGTGCGCCGCCTCGCAGATATCGAACAGGTCATTGACCACGCGGCTCATCATGTCGCCCGAGCTGTTGCGATCAAAGTACGCAAAGCTAAACCGTTCGTACTGATCGAACAGGTCCTCGCGCATTTTGGACTCCATGCGCGCGCCCATCACATGACCCCAATAGCTCACAAAATAGCGGCAGGCGCAGCGGATGACATACATCAGCACCAGTCCCACCGCGATCATACCGAGCGCCTGCATAATAGCAGCCTGACCCTGAGTAAAGAGCCCGCCGGTCAGATTGCGCAAGATAATGGGGAACGCCAGGTCAATGGCGGCAAGCACCAGAGCACAAAGAGTATCAGCAACAAAAAGCCCCATCTGGGGCTTGTAATACGAAAGAAACCTCTTAAACATAGTCACCTTACGCGGTTTTACCAAACCGCGTTTCGTCTCGACGCTGCAAGTGCTCCATTTGGACAATCTGGCCTTCAATCGTCGGTCGCGTATATCCATACGCTTCCCTTCTCTTTTAGGCCACCTTGTCTCAAATGGAGCACTTTCGCTGACTTACACAAACCTGCGGGATCATCCCCGCTCGTTAAAGTTCCGCTCCACCCAAACGATGAGCAATGCTGTCGCAAGCCAAGGCACCCACAACGGTCTTGGCGTCTTCGATCTTGCCGTCGAGTACGGCGTCGATCAGCTCATGCAGTGGCACCAGGTCGACGTTGACAAACTCGTCATCGTCGGGGTCGGGCGCATCAAACTCGAGCTTGGTAGCCAAGTAGATGTGGATGATCTCATCGCAAAAACCGCAGGACGTGACAATCGACGTCAAAAAGCGAATGCGACCAGCCCTAAAGCCCGTCTCCTCATGCAGCTCGCGCTTGGCGCAATCGAGCGGGTCCTCGCCCGGATCGAGCTTGCCGGCGGGAATCTCGACCGTCACGCGGTCGATGGCGGTGCGGTACTGACGCACCAGCACGATCTTGCCACTCTCGGTCAGTGCCACAACGGCCGCCGCACCCGGATGGCGAACGATATCGCGGGCGCTGCGGTGACCGTTGGGCAGCTCAACCTCAAGACGGTGGACGTCGAGGATCTTGCCCTTCCAGGCGCACTCCTCCGAAAGAATCTTCTCGTGCAGCTGGGCGTCATGCGGGTCGTCGTCGCCCAGCACCAGCGCCGGCTCGTCAGCGACCTCGCCACCAGGCTCGCCCTCGGCGTGTCCATACATGCGGCCGTCTTCCTCGACGATCTGCGCGTCCACGAGCTCTTCGTTCTTCTCGTCCATCCGTCTCATTCCTCTCGGATTTTAGGCATCCCAGGCGTCACGGCCGCGCAGCGCACGCAGGCCAATGTCGTGGCGCAGGGTCTTGCCCTCAAAATCAATCTTCTCGCAGGCCTCGTAGGCAAGGTTGCGGGCGTTCTCAAACGTATTGCCCAGCGCGGTGACGGCAAGCACACGGCCGCCGTTGGTCACAAGCTGGCCATCCACCACGGCGGTGCCGGCGTGGTACACCGTCACGTTCTCCATGGCCTCGGCATCCTCGATACCGGTAATGACCTTGCCCTTCTCGTAGCTGCCGGGGTAGCCCGCGCTCGTCAGGACAACGGCCACGGCCCACTCGTCGCGCCAGTCGAGCTCAATCTGATCGAGCTCGCAGCTGGCGCAAGCCAGCATGACCTCGACCAGGTCGTTCTTAAGGCGCGGGAGCACGACCTGCGTCTCGGGGTCGCCAAAGCGGGCGTTGAACTCCAGCACCTTGGGGCCGGCGGGGGTGAGCATAAAGCCGCCATACAGGCAGCCGCGGTAGTCGATGCCCTCGGCAGCAAGCTCGGCCACGGTCTGCTCCATGACCTTCACCATGGTGGCGTGCTCCTCGTCGGTCACGATGGGCACCGGGCTGTAGACGCCCATGCCGCCCGTGTTGGGGCCCTTGTCGCCCTCGAGCGCACGCTTGTGATCCTGCGAGGTGGCCATGGGACGCACGGTCTTACCGTCGGTAAAGGCCAGCAGCGAGCACTCGGGGCCGGTCAGCATCTCCTCGATGACCACCGTGTTGCCGGCATCGCCAAAGGTGCCGCCAAAACACTCACGCACAGCCTCCTCGGCCTGCGAAAGCTCGGTTGCCACGATAACGCCCTTGCCCGCGGCAAGGCCGTCGGCCTTGACGACCAGCGGAGCACCCTGCTCGCGCACATAGGCAAGAGCCGAAGCCTCGTTGGTAAATGAGCCATAGGCTGCCGTCGGGATACCGGCGCGCTCCATGAGCTGCTTGGAGAACAGCTTAGAGCCCTCCATCTGGGCGCCCTCGGCACCCGGACCAAAGCACGGGATGCCCGCCGCGCGGACGGCGTCTGCAACGCCCGCCACGAGCGGAGCCTCGGGGCCAATCACCACGAGTCCGCATCCATGGCTCTGGGCAAACGCCGCCACGGCCGCAGGATCGCAATCGTCGAGAACCACGTTCTCGCCGCAGCTCGCGGTGCCGCCGTTACCCGGCGCGATGTAGAGCTTGCCGGCGCGCGGTGATGCTGCGAGCTTGGCTGCCAGAGCATGCTCGCGGCCGCCGCTGCCCAACAACAGGATGTCGATGGTTTGAGTGTCCGCCTTCAAGGGTGCCTCCTCTATGGATTACCGGCCCGCTCCGCGCGGGCCCTTTACAAGCAAATATACCCCTCGGCCGCCCATCTGGGCTGCAAAGGGGTATATCGCAATAACCAAATAACGCCGATTACTTCCAGAATCGGTTGATGATCTGCTCGCGACCGGCGCCAACGCCGATGAACGTCACGCGGGTGTGTGCCAGATCCTCGATAAATGCCACGTAGTCCTGAGCCTCCTGCGGCAGCTCATCAAAGCTGCGGCAGCCGGGGATGTCGCACTTCCAGCCAGGGAGCTCCTCGTAGATGGGCTTGGCATGCTCAAAACGCACCTGGTGCTCGGGCACGCTCGTGTAGCGCTCGCCGTCGACGTCATAGGCAACGCACACCTTAATGGTGTCGAAGGCCGAAAGCACGTCGAGCTTGGTCACGGCGATGTCGGTGAGGCCGTTGACGCGCGAGGCATAGTTGGCGATAGGGCCGTCAAACCAGCCGCAGCGACGACGGCGACCGGTGGTCACGCCGTACTCGTAGCCCTCCTCGGTCAGCGTGTGGCCGGCCTCGGACTCATAGGAAAGCTCGGTGGGCATGGGGCCCGAACCGACGCGGGTGATATAGGCCTTCATGACGCCCAGCACGCGGTCGACGTTCTTCATGCCGACGCCGGAACCGGTAATGGCGCCGCCGGCGGTGCAGTTAGAAGACGTCACGTACGGATAGGTGCCGTGATCGATGTCGAGCAGCGTCGCCTGGGCGCCCTCAAACAGCAAATCCTTGCCCTCATCGATCATGTTGTTGAGCAGCAGGCTCGTCTCGGTGATGTAGGGGCGCAGGCGCTCGGCCATGGGCAGGTACTCATCGCAAATCTGATCCACGGTGTAGGTGGGCAGGTTGTAGATGAGCTCTAGCTCGGGGTTCACGCGGGCAAGAGCGGTCTCCAGCTTATCGCGGAACAGCGCCTCATCCAGCATGTCCTGCATACGCAGGCCAATACGGGCCATCTTGTCCTGGTAGCACGGACCGATGCCGCGCTTAGTGGTACCGATGTTCTTCTTGCCGAGCTTCTGCTCAAAGGCGCCATCCAGATCGATGTGGTACGGCATGATGACATGCGCGTTGCCGCTGATCTTGAGATTCTTGGTGGTGATGCCGTCGGCCTCGAACATGTCGATCTCCTCAAGGACGACCTTGGGGTTGACGACGCAGCCGTTACCGATCACCGACACGCGGTCGGAATACATGATGCCGGAGGGCACCTGGTGCAGGCCGTACTTCTTGCCGTTGACGACGATGGTGTGGCCGGCGTTGTTGCCGCCCGAATAGCGCACGACGGCATCAAAGTCGCCGGCGACCAGGTCGCAGATCTTACCCTTGCCCTCATCGCCCCACTGGGCACCGACCAAAACGGTTGACGGCATGTTTACTCCTCACATTCATGGACTGTCCGCACACCGCAAGTGCGCAGAAGCACAAAACATTCTCAGTATACCCGTGCAACGGGCGCCTGTCCTACTCCTCGGTATGCGCCCCATCAAGCTCATAGAACTTGGTGGATGCCGGCAGGAACATCAGGTCGACGTCGCCAATCGGGCCCGAACGGTTCTTGGCCACGACGATACGCGTAACGCCCTCGTCGGGTCGGTCGTCGCGCGAGGCCTCGGCCTCGTCGGCGGATCGGTCCAAGAACATGACGATATCGGCATCCTGCTCGATGGAGCCCGATTCACGCAGGTCGGACAGCTGCGGGCGCTTGCCGGTACGGGATTCAACCTGACGCGACAGCTGCGACAGCGCGATCAGCGGAATCTTGAGCTCCTTGGCCATAATCTTCAGACCACGCGACATCTCGGAGACCTCGACGGTGCGGCTCTCGGAACGACGTCCAGGCGGGGGACTCACCAGCTGCAAATAGTCCAGGATGATGATGGCCTTCTCCTTGTTATGGAGCATGCGGCGGCTCTTTGCGCGAATCTCGGTCACCGTGGTGCCGGGCGTATCGTCAATCAGAATATCGAGCTTGGACAGCGTCTGCGTGGCCTCATTGATGTTGGCCCACTGCTCGGGACTAATGCGGCCCGTACGGAAGTCGCTGATCGAGATCATGGCATAGGCGCAAATCAGACGCTGGGCAATTTCCTTGCCCGACATCTCCAGCGAGAAGAAGCCGACGGTATAGCCCGCGGCGGCGGCGTTGAGCGCCAAGTTCAGGGCGAACGACGTCTTACCAACGGCGGGGCGGGCGCCGATAATGATGAGCTGGCCCTCGCGGAAGCCCATGAGCATACGGTCGAGCGACGGAAAGCCCGTGGGCACGCCTGCAGCCTGACCGCCGGCCTTGCACACTTCCTCGGCCTCGTTATAGGCCTCGACCATAAACTCGGTCAGCGTCTTGTAGCTCGACTTAACCTCACGCGCCGTGACCTTGAGCAGTTTGCTCTCGGCCAGCTCCACGACCTCTTTGGTGTCGGTGGGGGCGTTGTAGGCCAGCGCGTTGATCTCGTTGGTGGCACCAATCAGCTCGCGCAGCATCGAGTCGCGGCGAACGATGGCGGCATGGTGCTGCCAGTTGACGAGCGACAGAGTCTGTCCCATCAGCTCCAAAATGTACGCCTCGCCGCCCACGGCATCGAGCTTGTTGATGCTTCGCAGGTAATCGATCAGCGAGATAGAGTCAATGGGGATGCGACTGTTATACATATCGACCATCGCGGTATAGATGGTCTTATGAATGGGCCGGTAGAAGTCATCGGGCTGCAGCTCGACCTGGGCCTCTTCGACCACATCGGGCGAGAGCAGCATAGCGGCCAGCACGTTGGCCTCTGCATCTTGGTTTTGGGGGAGACCCAACTTGGAGCCACGGTCCTCGACCGTCAGCCCCGTCTCCCTATCGTCATATGCCATGAGCATCCTCATTCATATCGCTTGCGAGCATCCATAGTATCAGCCACGGCTATAAATCGAGCCGCGCCTTGGCAATCATCACCGAACCAAACGGATGAACGGTCCTATACACGGGACCGCATCTCAATGACTGCTATGAACTCACCCGGCGCAAAAAATAAAAGGGCGCCCTGGTCTCCCAGAGCGCCCTTCTTAGAACAAGATTGTTGCGTTGCAGCAAATGCTACTCGGCAGCAGCCTCGGTCTCGACCTCGGCGGTCTCGGTCTCGGCGACCTCAGCGGTCTCCTCAACCTCAGCCTCGGCAGCGAGCTCCTCGGCGGTAACGCCGACGAGAACGACAACCTCGGCCTTGATCTCGCGGTACAGCGAGATAGCGACGGTGTGGGCACCGGCAACCTTGATGGGCTTACCGAGCTCGACGCGCTTGCGGTCGATATCCATACCGAGCTGATCCTTGATGGCGTCAGCGATCATAGCGGCGGTAACGGAGCCAAAGAGGATGCCCTCGTCGCCAACCTTGACGTCAACGGTGACCTGCTTGCCCTCGAAGGCAGCCTTGGTCTCGTTGGCGGTAGCCAGACGGACGGCCTCGCGCTTGGCGATGTTGTTGCGACGCTCGTCAAGCTGCTTGAGGTTGCCCTTGGTGGCGGCAACAGCGAGCTTCTTGGGGAACAGGAAGTTCTCAGCGTAACCCTGAGCGACCTCTACGACGTCACCCTCGCCGCCCTTGCCCTTGATCTCATCGAGAAGAATAACCTTCATGATGCGTCTCCCTTCTTAGCCGCGGTCGCGGTTGCCACGAGAGGAAACCACGGGGACGGTGTACGGCAGGAGAGCCATCTCGCGGGCGCGCTTGATGGCGTTGGCGATGTCATGCTGATGCTGCGTGCAAGCGCCAGTGACGCGACGGGGCTTGATCTTGCCACGGTCGGTCATGTACTTACGGAGAAGCTGAGTGTCCTTATAGTCGATGAACTCAGTGTTCTCCTTGCAGAACTGGCAGTACTTACGACGCGGCTGACGTGCAGAATAATCATTAGCCATGTCAAAATACCTTTCGTTTGGCAACTTCGGCGAGCCGAAGCCGCCTCTCACTCAAAAATAGGTGAACAACCCTTAGAACGGGATGTCCTCATCGTAGACGTCGACCGCGGGCGGCGTAGCCACCGGTGCGGCAGGACGTGCTGCGGGCGCGGGAGCTGCGGGGGCGTAACCGCCCTGATCGTAGCCACCCTGGCCACCACGGGAGCTCATAAACTCGATCTCATCGACGATGACCTCAAGCTTGCTCCTGCGCTGACCGTCGCGCTCCCAAGAGCTGTAGCGCAGCTTGCCCTCGATCGCGACCTTGTTTCCCTTTGCCAGGAAACGGCTCACGGCCTCGGCGCGGGTGCCGAACATAGTGCAGTCAACAAAGTTGGGATAGTCCTCCCACTCGCCAGTCTGCGCGTTGCGGCGACGATCGTTCACGGCGACGCCAAAGGACAGAACCTGGGTTCCGCCGGCGGTGGCGCGCAGCTCGGGATCGCGGGTGAGGTTACCGGTGATGTTCACTCGATTGATGCTCATAACTCACTACTTCCTCTTGGGGCACTAGCCCAGTCCAAAACGACAGTCTTACTCCTGGTCGTCGCGACGGACGATCATGTGGCGGACCACAGCGTCGGTGATGCGCAGGACGCGATCAAGCTCGGCGATCTGGGTAGGATCTGCGTGGAAGTTGATGAGGGTGTAGTCACCATCGGTGAGGTCGTTGATCTCGTAGGCGAGCTTGCGCTTGCCCCACTCGTCAACGGAGTCGACCTTGCCAGCGCCCTCAGCGATCGTGGTATCGATACGCTTCATAACAGCGAGACGAGTCTCGGGGTCGAGCGACGGGTCAACAAAGAACAGCAGTTCATAAGCCTTCATATTGTCACCTCCTCTGGGCAAATGTGGCTTCAGGTCGTGAAGGTGCGCCTGAAGCAGGAAAAGACTTGGTAATAATATCTTTCAACCTCCCAGGCTGCAAGAATATGCAGCTACAACCTCATGACCTCCACATATACCCATGCTTACACGGCTCTTCATGCGTATTCCAACCAAATGCTGACCAAGAGCTTGACGGATTCGATAGCAAGATACGCTGCGGCGAGGACAACCTGAGTCAAACCGCAGGTCGCCGATTGCAGGGTTGTGGTCACGAAATGCATACCACCGGTTCGATCGATTGCCTCAAAACTTTTAAATTCGCTGCCACGTCATTCATGAATACCTATTTTGAACAGATCATCGAGCGGTATCTGGCTGGTCAGGATGCTTTTTTAGTACTCATCTGGCACATGCCGGATACGGGTGCGGAGCGAGCGCTTTAAAAAATGCCAAGTTTTCTGTTTGCACTTTTCGATTCCTCGTGTATACTGACTTTCGCATTTAACGGAGAGTTGTCCGAGTGGCCGAAGGAGCACGATTGGAAATCGTGTAGGCGTCAAAAGCGTCTCCAGGGTTCAAATCCCTGACTCTCCGCCAGTTAATTCCAAAGCAGGCCTTAGTGCCTGCTTTGTTTTTACCCCACGCGGAGGGGTGGCAGAGTGGTTGAATGCGGCGGTCTCGAAAACCGTTTGGCCTGTATAAGGTCACGAGGGTTCGAATCCCTCCTCCTCCGCCATTTTGGTTGTGAAAGCTCCCAGGAATGGGAGCTTTTTTGTTTTGAGTCCCTAACAAGCAAATACGGCGAAGAAGGAGGGGTTCGAACCCGCCAGGGCGCAAAGCGTAAAGAAAACGCACCAGTGGCGCGTTTTTAGCGCAGCGCGGTCGGCGTAAGCCGACCGGATAAATTTTGAGCTCCGATCAAAATATAGACATCCCTCCTATTCAGCCACGCCCTCATCGCGTTCAGCATCAACCCAGATCCCCAAACATGTACACCACCCTCCAAAAACGATATTTTTCGATATCTTTGGAGGCTGATGCACATACTTGAAACCTATGACCGCACCCAGTCCCGACCGTTTGCCGAGCAATAGGGTCGCGATCGTCGCCGAACATGTACTATGTACGGGCATTGTCCAATCCCGTAACTCAAAGGACCCCATCTTGCCCGTCGTCGCCGCCATAACCGTTACCTCACATGCCTCGGATGCCATGGTCGCTATCCCATTTTGGCTCGAGATGTTCGCCGTTGTCGCTGCATCGATCTCGGGTGTGCTGGTTGCGCGCGAACACAAGCTCGACCTGGTGGGCGCGGTCGCACTCGCGGTAGTCTGCGGTCTGGGCGGCGGTCTTTTGCGCGACATGACACTCCAGGTCGGCAACGTCTACATCCTCAACCAGCCAATGGCGCTGCCGCTCTCCATCGCCACGGCGGCCATCATTTACATCTTCCCGGCAATCGTCGATAAGCCCGACAAACTCATCCCCCTGCTCGACATCATCTCGGTCGGCATCTATGCGGCAACCGGCGCAGACAAGGCACTGGTCTACGGATTTGCACCCGTCGTTTGCATCATGATGGGCTTTTTCACCGCGGTGGGCGGCGGCATGCTGCGCGACGGCTTTATGGGCGTGGTTCCGGGCATTTTCCAACGCACCAACTTTTATGCCATCGCGGCCATCGCCGGATCGGCAAGCTATGTAAGCCTCGTCATGAGTGGTTTGGTCAGCAATGTCGCCGCGCTGGTCGTATGCGTTATCGTGACCATGGGTCTGCGCTGGCTCTCGCTGCGCTTTGACATCAAAAGCCCCACCGAAGAAGACATCGCGCACTTTTTACATCGCAAAAAGTAGATAGCACGGCACGACCTTTCGAAATGCAACCGAGAGGTTCTTTTAGAGCGCTCGCACGTTGGGTACCCTGTTAGATATACGCCGAGTATCTAACGAAGGATTCACTATGCCTTGCAACCTAGAACCGTCGACCAAGCGCCACAAAGCGCAGGCCCGCATCGCCCTCCTATTCGTACTGATTGCGCTTGCGCTGACCGTACTTCCCACGGCGTCGTTCGCCGGCACAGACACCGCGGGCAACGTACTCGCAACCGAAGCTGACTCAAATCCGTCTGGCGTCGCGGGCGACCTGTACTGGGCTGGCCAAAGCCTTAACCTGGACGATGCCTCCATCGGCCGCGATATTATCGCGGCATGCGACAGCCTATCGATTCGCGACTGCACCGTAGGCGGCGCCATTCGCCTGGCGGCGCGCACCATCGATATCTCCAAAACCGCAATCGATGGCAGCGTGACGGTAGCCGGTCAGCACGTCGTGCTCAACACCGGTAGCACCGCCAGCTGTTTTTACGCGATGGGCGATACTGTTGCCCTGCGAGGCTCCACCAAGTCGGCAGCACTTGCAGGCGATACGGTGACCATCGACGGCACCGTCGAGGGCGATGTCGAGGTTTGGGCCGATAAGCTCGTCTTGGGCAAAAACGCCCGCATCACCGGCACCGTGAGCGCGCATGTTTCCGAGGACCCCGAGCGGGCCGAGGGCGCTCAGGTCGGAGCCCTCAAGATCGACCGTACCGAGAACGAGAACACCTCAACGATTAACGACACCATCGGCGGCATCGTCGCCGCGGCGCTTTCCACCTGCTTTGTCGCGATCCTCCTCGAGCTCGTCTTTCCGCGCGCGACCGCCAGCGCCGCCGGCATGCTTCGTCAACGACCTACCCCTCTGTGGGTGAGCGGTCTTTTGGGCACGGTGGCCGCCGTTCCCGCCGTCCTGTTACTCATCATCTCGATTGCAGGTCTGTCACTCGCCGGAGCTCTCATGTGCGCCGTGATCGGTATCGCTCTGGTCTCGGCGGCGTTTACGGGCACCGCGATCGCACGCATGATCGGACACAGCCAGAACCGCTACGCCATGGCCGCCGTGGGCGGTATCGCCGCGGGCGCACTCACGGCACTTCCCCTTATGGGCAGCTTTGTCAGCGGCGTAGCCTTCGTCTTTACGCTCGGCTACGTCATCCAGATCATCTGGCGCAACGCCCGCCTCAAGCCGCAGCAGGCCGCCAATACTCCGGGCCTTCCTTCCGCCTAGCCGTCAACCACCACAAAGGGGACAGACACCTTTGCGGTGGTGCAGACCAACTCAATCCCTGTGCACCAAAAAGGGCACCGACCGCGATGGTCGGCGCCCTTTCTTGTTAGTCGCTACAAAGCTCGGCGCTTATTTGTTGACCTGACCGGCGCGGACTGCGGCCTTCTTGCGGTCGGTAGCATTGAGCAGACGCTTGCGGAGGCGGATGTTCTTGGGAGTGATCTCCACCAGCTCGTCGTCGGCGATGTACTCCAGCGCCTCCTCCAGCGAGAAGGTGCGGGGCGGCACCAGCTGGACGGAGATATCGGAGGTCGAGGAACGCTGGTTGCCCAGGTTCTTGGTACGGGCGATGTTGACGACCATGTCGCCGGCCTTGCTGCGCTCGCCCACGATCATGCCCTCGTAGCACTCGGTACCCGGCTCAACAAACAGCTGGCCGCGCTCCTGCAGCGTGCCCAGAGCGTAGGCAACGGCTTTCTCGGTGGTCATGGAGATCATGGCGCCGTTCTGGCGGTTGCCGATCTCGCCGGCATAGGGGCCGTACTCCAGGAAGGTGTGGTAGAACACGCCCTCGCCGTGAGTGACGTTCATGATGCGGTTCTTAAGACCCATGATGCCGCGGGTCGGGATCTTAAACTCAAGGTGCGTCACGATGCCCGAGGTATCCATGCTCGTCATGATACCGCCGGAGGTGCCGAAGACCTCAACGACCTTGCCCGAGTACTCGTCCGGGCACTCGACGACGGCCTGCTCGACGGGCTCCATCTTGTTGCCGTTCTCGTCCTTCTTAAACAGAACGCGGGGACGACCGACCTGGAACTCAAAGCCCTCGCGGCGCATAGACTCCATCAGGACGGACAGGTGCAGAATGCCGCGGCCCGAGACCTCGACGCCGCTCTTGTCCTCGAGCTCCTCGATCTTCATGGTCACGTTGTTCTCGGCCTCGTTGAACAGGCGCTCCTTGAGCTGACGGGCACCCACGATGTCGCCGTCGCGGCCGACGAGCGGGGAGGTCGAAGCCTCAAAGACGATGGACAGGGTCGGCGGGTCGATCTCGATGGGTTCGAGCTCAACGGGGTTCTCGGGATCGGTGTAGACATCGCCGATATCGGTGCGGTCGATGCCCACGACGGCGGCGATATCACCGGCGCCGACTTCCTGGCACTCGGTGCGACCCAGGTAGTCGAAAGTAAAGAGCTGCTTGACGGTAGCGGTAGCGCTGGAGCCGTCGTTCTTGACGACCAGGATCTGATCGCCCTGGTGGATGGCGCCGGAGTACACACGGCCGATACCGATGCGACCAACGAAGTTGGAGTGGTCGATGGTCACACACTGCATGGCCAGCGGGGCGTTCTCGTCAACCTCGGGCGCGGGCATGTCGTCGATGATCATATCGAGCAGCGGATACATGTCCATGTTGCCGTCGTTGGGGTCAAGGCGGGCAAAGCCATTCATGGCGCTGGCGTAGACCACGTGCTCCATGGCGAACTCAAGCTGGTCGTCGGTGGCGCCCAGGTCGGCCATCAGGTCCAGGCAGTCGTTGTAGGCCTTCTCGGGGTTGGCGCCCGGACGGTCGATCTTGTTGATGACGATCATGATCTTGAGGCCGGTGTCGATGGCGTGACGCAGCACGAAGCGGGTCTGGGGCATGGGCCCCTCAAAGGCATCGACCAGCAGCAGGGCGCCGTCGGCCATACGCAGCACGCGCTCGACCTCGCCGCCAAAGTCAGCGTGGCCCGGGGTGTCGATGACGTTGATCTTAACGTCCTTGTACTCGATAGAGATGTTCTTGGCGAGAATCGTAATGCCGCGCTCGCGCTCCTGGTCGTTAGAATCCAGGACGCGGTCCTCGACCTGCTGGTTGGCACGGAAGGCGTCCGTGGCACGCAGGAGCTTGTCGACCATCGTCGTCTTGCCGTGGTCGACGTGAGCGATGATGGCGATGTTCCTCAGATTGTCTACGCGCATGTAGTTCCCCTATCTTCTATCTATATACAACCGGCACGCGTATGCGACCCGCCCAGTAACACAACGCTCGGCGGGAATTTTGAGCCTTTTACCGAAAACTCGTTTATTTTAGCGATTTTAGATAAGAGGGGTTTCCTCGCCTGCAGGTTCAGGGTCGCTCCACATAAAACCATCGCCGGCGCCCACACCCTCGTACAGTACATATGCCGAAAAGCCGCTCTCGAGCGTCGTCTCAAAGAAACTCACAAGCAGGGCGTCATGGTAGCCGCCATCAATTTCGACACAACCGGTGTAGCCGATGGCGTAACGGGCGATGCGACCCAGGCCCTCGTCCTTAAGACCCATCTTGTGCTCGGAGATAAAGTTGGTGGCAGCCTCGAGGCATGCCTCCTCGCCGTCCTCGTCGAGTGCCGCCAGATAGCGGTTGGACGCGGCGTCTTCGATCGCAACGACAACGCCGGGGTTCTCACCAGCGGCCAGGTCGTCTAAAAATGCCCCGATGAGGTCGCACACCATGGCGTCGAGCTCGGCGGAGACGTTTCCGGCGTCCTGCATATCCTGTGCCATTTTTAGACCTTCCCATCGAGTCCGGCGTCGTTACATCTCTTGTGCCTCGGCAGCGATCTTGGCGGCGGCGTCGCGGGCACGCATCATATCGGCCGCGCGCTTATCGAGTACCTTGATCTGGTTGGTCAGCATCACGGCATCGACCACGCCCCAGATGACCAAGCCCGTCGAAATCGAAAACCCAAGCGCACCAACTGTACCACGAAGGCGCGAGGAGATTGCCGCGACAAGTGCGGAGACGGCAACCATCTTGATAAAGGAGGCACGGCGCTCGCGAAGCGTACGGGCCTGCGTCACGTAGGCGATGCGCGCGGCCTCGGATGCCTCCGAGCGCATCTGGGCCTCGCGGGCAATGGCGGCGGCCTCGGCTGAAACGCCGCGACCCATCAGTGCACACTCCGTCTCATGGCTACTCGTCATTTAAAAATCATCGGGCGAGAGCGTATGGACGAACTCGTCGAACTTCTCAAATTCCTGCTCGTCATCGACTTCCTCGGCAACCGGAGAGACGGTCCCCAGGCGGTTCATGATGTCGTCCTCAACAAACATGGGAGCATTGCTGCGCACGGCGAGGGCGATGGCATCGCTCGGACGCGCATCGATCCTATGCTCGTTGCTGTCGGCCAAAACAACGACCGTTGCATAGAACACGGGAGGCTCGGCACGGACAATCTCGATGCGCTCGAGTTTTGCATCCAGGGCATCAAGCGTGTCGAGCAGCAGGTCATGGGCGATCGGGCGCTCGGCACGACCGCTGTCGATACCGCGGCTAATAGTCGCAGCCTCAAACGAACCAGTTTGGATAGAGAGGGAGCGCAGCGGCGCGGGGGAGTCCGATTTGCTGCAGCGCTCGCGAAGTACGATAAGCGATGGCACGGGACCGGCGGCCATGACGATGGTCTCTATGTCGACACGAACCATGGAACACCTCCGGTACGTAGCGGTTAACACGCGGCGCCTTCGCCGCATTGAATAGCTATACTACCCAATCTTTCGCACAGCACACAAAACCAAAATGAGTTTTATCACACACAAGAAAAAAGCCCCGAGGCCATGCCTCGAGGCTCTTCACAGTTTTGATGGTGGACCTGACAAGATTCGAACTTGTGACCTCCCGGTTATCAGCCGGACGCTCTAACCAACTGAGCTACAGGTCCATCATGGTGGAGGTTAGGGGGATCGAACCCCTGACCTCAGGCTTGCAAAGCCCGCGCTCTCCCAGCTGAGCTAAACCCCCACGGAGACAGTAATAAACACCCCAGCGGCGACTCGGCTCTCGCTGGGGTGTTTATTGCGAAAGAAAGTGGTGGACCTGACAAGATTCGAACTTGTGACCTCCCGGTTATCAGCCGGACGCTCTAACCAACTGAGCTACAGGTCCATCGCGCAAGGGATATATTAGACGAGTCGTTACGCGCGCGTCAACAACTTTTTTGAAAATCTTTGGAGGGTGCCCGCCGAGTGGGCGAGATGGGTTAGGTTTGCTGCTCGGGCAGTCCTGCGCAAGACGAAGGCCACATTAAGTGGCCTTCTTTGCGTGCGGAACTCGCGACAAACCTAACCCATCTCGCCCACTCGGCGGGCACGGGGTCCAGGATTGTCAAAAAAGCGGTCGGCGCGCAGTGCGCCGACCGCCGATATATGGGGTCTGATATTTTCTACCAGCTAGGGCCTCTTACTCGTCTAGGAGATCCTCTGGCATGTCGTTGCCGTCGCCTAGATCGACTGGGGTCTTTTCGGCATCGACCGTTGCCTCGGCCTCGGCGCCTTCGCCTTCGGGCTTTTCCTTAGCTGCCGTCATGCGGGCGACAGCGCACACACGGTCGTTGTCGTCGACGGTCATCATCTTGACGCCCTGGGTGGCTCGGCCGGTCCGGCTAATCTCATCGGTCTTGACGCGAATGACCGTCGCGCCTTCCGTCACGATGAACAGCTCGTGCTGCGGACCCACCGTCTTCATGGCCGCGAGGTTTCCCTTACGCTCGGTCATCTGGATGGTGTAGACGCCCTGACCGCCGCGGTTCTGCTCCGGATAGTCCGCGACCGGCGTGCGCTTGCCGTAGCCGCGCTCGGTGATGACAAACAGGTCGCCGTTGCCGTTGGTAACCTCCATACCCAAAACGCTCACGCCGTCCTTCATGCTAATACCGCGAACGCCGCTGGTGTCGCGTCCCGTGGCGCGAACCTGGTCCTCGGGGAACATGATCGCCTTGCCCGCAGTGGTGGCCAGGATGATCTTGTCGCCCTCGCGCACACGGCGCACGGCGAGCAGCGCGTCGTCGTCTCTCAGATTGATGGCGATCAGGCCATCACGGCGGCTGCGGTCGTAAGCGCTCATCACGGTCTTCTTGACCATGCCGCTCTTGGTGGCAAACATCAGGTACTCGTCGGCGGGGAACTCGCGGCAGCTGATGACGCTCGCGATCTTCTCGCCTTCCTCAAAGGGCAGTAGGTTGACGATCGCGGTGCCGCGCGCCTGGCGCGTACCCACCGGCAGCTCGTGCACCTTCAGGCGGTAGACCTTGCCTTTGCTCGAGAAGAACAGCACGTACTCGTGCGTGGATGCGATAAACATCTCGTCGATGACGTCGTCCTCTTTAAGGTTGACGCCCGACACGCCCTTGCCGCCGCGCTTCTGGGCGCGGTAGGCAGCCACCGGAATGCGCTTCACGTAGCCGGTGTGGGTGATGGTCACGACCATGTCCTCGTCGGCGATGAGGTCCTCGACATCCAGATCCTTTTCGACATGGCTGATCTCGGTGCGGCGTTTGTCGCCGAACTTTTTCGAAATCTCGCGCATCTCCTCCTTGATGACGCCCAGGATCTTCTCCTCATGCGCCAGCAGGTCCTCGTAGTAGGCGATGGCGCGGCGCAGACCGTCCAGCTCTTCCTGGATCTTGTCGCGCTCCAGGCCAGTCAGGCGGCGCAGCTTCATCTCGAGGATGGCCGTGGTCTGCTCGGGCGTAAAGCCAAAGCGCTCGATCAGGCGGCCGCTTGCCTCGGAGTCGGTCTGCGAGGAACGGATAATGCTGATGACCTCGTCGATATGGTCGAGAGCCATCAAGTAGCCCTCGAGGATATGGGCACGCGCCTGGGCCTTCTTAAGGTCAAAGCGAGTGCGGCGGGTGACGACGTCGACCTGGTGGTCGATGTAGTGCTGCAGCATCTCGCGCAGGCTCAGGCATTTGGGAACGCCGTTGACGAGCGCCAAGTTGTTGGCGCCAAAAGTCGTCTGCAGCGAGGTGTACTTATACAGGTTGTTGAGCACGACCTGCGGAATGACGCCCTTCTTGAGCTCGATGACCAGACGGATGCCCTTTTGGTTGGACTCGTCGCGCATGTCCGAGATGCCCTCGATGCGCTTGTCGTTTACGAGCTGGGCAATCTTCTCCTGCAAGGTGCCCTTGTTGACCATGTAGGGAATCTCGGTAAAGACCAGGCGGCTGCGACCGGTCTTGGTGGATTCCACGTGGGCCTTGGCACGCACGGTAATGGAGCCGCGGCCGGTCTCGTAGCTCTGCCTAATGCCGGCGCTGCCCATGATGATGGCGCCGGTGGGGAAGTCCGGACCGGGCATGATCTGCATAAGCTCGTCGACGGTGGCGTCGGGATTGTCGATCAGGTAGCAGGTGGCCTCGATCGCCTCGGTGAGGTTATGCGGGGCGATATTGGTGGCCATGCCGACGGCGATGCCCTGACTACCGTTGACCAGCAGGTTGGGAAAGCGCGCGGGCAGCGCCACGGGCTCGGCGAGCGACTCGTCGTAGTTGGGCTGCCAGTCGACGGTATCCTTTTGCAGGTCGCGCAGCAGCTCCATGGCAGGCTTTGCCAGGCGGCTCTCGGTATAACGCATGGCCGCCGCGCCGTCGCCATCAATGTTGCCGAAGTTGCCGTGGCCATCGATGAGCGGTGTGCGCATGGAGAACCACTGCGCCAGACGAACCATGGCCTCGTAAACCGCGGAGTCACCGTGCGGATGGTACTTGCCGATAACTTCTCCGACCGTCCAGGCCGACTTCTTATGCGGGCGGTTGGGGTAGATGCCGCTCTCGTTCATGGCGTACAGGATGCGGCGGTGCACCGGCTTTAGTCCGTCGCGCACGTCCGGCAGGGCGCGCGCCGTGATGACCGACATCGAGTACTCGATGAACGACTGCTTCATCTCGCGGCCGAACTCTGAAATCTGGAGCTGACCGCCGTTGATGTCCTCGCCGGCCGAAGCGCCACGATCGACCGCGCCGAAGCTCTCCTCGAGCTCGGCGTCGTCATCCTCATCATCTTCATCCTCGGCGTCGGGGTTATAGGAATCCGGATCGCCGTCCTCGCCCTGCTCGGCGCGGGCGAGTAGGCGCTTCAGATCATCGGGCATGCCGGCGTCGCCGGCCTCGTCCACACCCTCGTTGTTGTTGATATCGTCTGCCACGTTACCTCCTCATGGTTTGCGTGGTCCATTAGTTCCCTACCACGGAGACGGCTTTTCCAGGTGCCGCAGATTCGCCCGAAAGAGGAGGGAAGCGTACTTGGGTACGCGACCGACGATTGAGGGCGAAGGTGCGGTGGCTGGGAAAGCCGCGGGGATTAGGCGTCTAAGAAGCGCGCATCATGTGCGTGCTTTTCAATGTACTCGCGGCGATAGCCGACCTCGGAACCCATGAGCTCGCGCACGGCGCGGTCCGCCACCACGGCGTCCTCGATCGACACGCGCTGCAGGATACGGGTCTTGGGGTCCATCGTCGTCGAGGCAAGCTGCTTGGGGTCCATCTCGCCCAGGCCCTTGTAGCGCTGGACGGTATAGCCCTTGCGCTTCTTGGTGATCTTGCCATCCTTGGCCTTGCCGTCCTCGTCGTTGTCGTCGGGGTTCAGGCCCAGGCTCTGAATGGTGTCGCGCAGAATCTCGTCTTCGGGCTGGCGGCCGTTGGGATACACGTAATGGATCTTGTTGCGTACCTTAATGCCAAAGATGGGCGGGCAGGCAACATAGACATAGCCGGCATCGATCAGCGGGCGCATGTACTTGTAGAAGAACGTCAGCAGCAGGATGCGGATATGCGCACCGTCAACGTCCGCATCGGTCATGATGATGATCTTGTGGTAGCGCGCCTTGCTGATATCGAAGTCGCCACCGTCGCCGGCGCTCGTCGTGACGCCGCAGCCGATCGCGGTGATCAGGGATTGGATGGTGTCGCTCGAGAACGCGCGGTGGTCACCCACGCGCTCGACGTTCAAAATCTTGCCGCGCAGGGGCAGAATCGCCTGGATGTCTCGGCGACGGCCGTCCTTGGCCGAACCGCCTGCCGAGTCGCCCTCTACGATAAAGAGCTCGGTCAGCTCGGCATCGCGTACCGAGCAGTCGGCGAGCTTGCCGGGCAGCGACGCCGTCTCGAGCAGGCTCTTGCGGCGGGTCGCCTCACGCGCCTTGCGGGCGGCGTTGCGGGCCTTGCATGCCTGCTGAGCCTTCTTGACGATCTCGCGGGCGGGTTTGGGATGCTCCTCCAGATAATCGGTCAGCCCATCGGTCACGATCTTGAGCGTGAGCGCGCGCATGTAGGAGCTGCCGAGCTTGGCCTTGGTTTGGCCCTCAAACTGCGGGTCGGGCAGCTTGACCGAGATAACGGCCGAAAGCCCCTCGCGCACGTCGTCGCCGCTCAGGTTGGCCTCCTTCTCCTTGAGTAGGTTCTGCTTGCGAGCGTAATCGTTGATCACGCGGGTGAGAGCGGTGCGGAAACCCTCGAGATGCATGCCGCCCTCGGGGGTGTAGATGTCGTTGGCAAACGACATGACGTTCTCGCCGTAGCCGGCATTCCACTGCAGGGACACCTCGACCTCGCCCATCTTGGTCACGGGCGCATCCGGATCCGACTTGCCCTCGATATAGATGGGCTCCTTGAAGGCCTCGGGAACGTCTTTGCCGTCGTTGAGGAACTTGACGAAGTCGATGATGCCGCCCTCGTAGCAGAACTCCTCCACGTGGGGAGTCGCCTCGCGCTCGTCGGTCAGCACAATCTTTAGATTCTTATTGAGGAACGCCGTCTCTTGCAGACGGTTGTGCAGCGTGTCGGTATCGTAGACACAGGTCTCGAAGATCTCGTCGTCGGGCCAGAAGTTGACGGTGGTACCCGTCGAATCCGAGGTGCCCACGATCTCCATCTTCTTGACGGTCTTGCCGCGCGAGAACTCCATCTCGTAGACGCTGCCATCACGGCGCACCTGCACGACCACGCGCTTGGACAGCGCGTTGACGACGGAGATGCCCACGCCATGTAGGCCGCCCGAGACCTTGTAGGCCGAGTTATCGAACTTACCGCCGGCGTGCAAGATCGTCATAACGACCTCGAGCGTCGGGATCTTCTTGATGGGATGCTCGTCGACGGGGATGCCTCGCCCGTTGTCGACGACCGTGATGGAGTTGTCGGCGTGGATCGTCACCTGAATCTCGGTGCAGAAACCGGCCATGGCCTCGTCAACGGAGTTGTCAACGATCTCCCACACCAGGTGATGCAGGCCGCTGGCGCTCGTCGAGCCGATGTACATGCCCGGGCGCTTACGAACGGCCTCGAGACCTTCGAGAATCTTAATCTCGCCGCCATCGTAATCGTTTTCGTTTGCCACACGTCCTCCTTCAGCTAAGAAAATGTGTACAGCCTTACTAGTTTATCGTAAAAAAATACCCTCGGGAACGAGGGTATTTGGCTCTACAAGGCCACCAGATGCGATTTAAGGCTCTTTCTCGCTTTGCACGCCCTTGGCCCACTCGGCACTAGCTCTCATGGCATTCTCGAGGGCCTCGCGCAGTTTTTGATCTTCGATGGGCGCCACTTGGCGCTCAATCTCGCCGCGTTCGGCTTCGCTTAGATCGGCGTGCGGAGCCGGCGGGCGCTCGGTCACGGCTGGGCGCAGGCGCTCCTTGGCAGCCGGCGGCGTGTGACCGGGCGCGGTCGTTTTGAACACCAGGCCGTCCACATGCGCGCCGGCCCGCTCCATGCGTGCCCGGATGATCTCGCGCAGCAGCGTCATCTCCTGCGTCCACGAGGGCGAATCGAGATACACCAGCAGCTCATTGGACTCGGGCAGGTAGCGCAGGCCCGTCACGTGGCGTCCCTCGCGCGTGCCCGAGCACACCGCATTCCAGGCACGATAGACCGCGCGCGACTCCTCGGCAGCCTCCATTTGCGCGCGGCGCTCAGGTGTCGCGGCCGCCAGGATGCGCTGACGCTCGGCATCCAAAAAGCCGCCAAAGGCAACCGTTCCGTTCTCGCGCTCGTAATTAGCACGTCTCACCCATGCTCACCACCTTGGCTCGATCAAGCAGGTCATCGGTAAAATACCCCAGATTGGTGGTGGTTATGACCGTCTGGATGTCATCACCGATCAGCTGCAGAAAAGCGCCTCGGCGCCCGGCATCGAGCTCGCTCATCACGTCGTCCAAAAGCAGCAGTGGCGCGGTGCCCAGGATATCGCGCGCCACGGCCACTTCTGCCACCTTCCAGGCAAGCACCAGCGTTCGCTGCTGCCCTTGGCTGGCAAACGAACGGGCAGATCGACCCGCAACGGTAAACTCAATCTCGTCGCGATGCGGACCCACAAGCGTCACGCCGCGGCGCATCTCCTCATCGGCACGCTCATCGAGGGCCGCGAGCATATGCTCGTACGCCCAGCCCTTAAGTTCCTCGCGCCCCTCGGTTTGAGGCAAATCCCCCAGTGTGGACACATAGGACACGCCTGCGTCCTCACCGGACGCCACCTGCCCATACGCGGCGCGCACATGGCCCGCCAGTCGGTCGAGCAGGGCCAAACGATGCACGAGCAGGGCGGACCCGGCGCGAGCGATGGAGTCATTCCATGCGCCGAGCATCTCGCGGCAGCACCAGGACTCCTTGAGCAGGGCGTTGCGCTGTGTCACGCAACGCCCGTAGGTGCTCGCCAGGTCGGCGTAACGGGCGCTCAGTTGCACGCCAAAGTCGTCGAGGGCGGCCCGACGCACGCTGGCACCGCGTTTGACCATATCCAGATGATCGGGGCAAAAAAGCACGCTCGGCAAAACCCCGCGCACGCCGGCGGCCGAACATCTCTTGCCGTTACGGCTAAACGAGCGTTTGCCGTCCTCAACGCCCAGCCCCATATCGAGCACGCGGCCATCGCCCTCGAGTCTCAACTCGAGCCTGCACGAGCCCGTGCCGTCGTGCACGAGCTCGGTAGCGGTGGGATGCCTAAACGAGGCGCCGCTCGTCAAAAGCTGCAGCGCCTCTATAAGGTTGGTCTTTCCCGCCGCGTTGGGTCCCGCAAGCACCGTCACGCCTTCGTCCAGGTCAAGACGGTAGCTATCGAAACTGCGGTAGCGCACGACCGAAAGGTTGCGGGCAAACATGGTCATGGCGCAGCGCTAGATGCGAACCGGCATGACCAGGTACAGATAGTTGATCTTGTCGTAGGACTTAAAGATACCCGCCTGCGAGTAGCTCTTGAGCTCCAGCGTGATCTCCTTCTCCTTGGATAGGGCATTGAGGCAGCCAAAGATGTAGTGGTAGTTAAAGGCGATGGTGCCCGACTCGCCCTCGGCCTCGACATCGATTGTCTCCTGCGCCAGATCCTGGTCATTGGAGATGGAGGACAGGCCCATCTGGCCGTTCTCGACATCGATCTCGAACTTGACTGCGGGGTTCGCGCTCGCGATGACCGCCACGCGCTTGAGGGCGGCATTAAAAGCCGCCACGTCGATCTTGACGCTCGTCACGCACGAATCGGGGATGAGCTGCTTGTAGTTGGGGTACACGCCCTCGATACGGCGCGACACGTAGGTGGTGTTGCCGGCCTCAAAGACAACCTGGGTGTCCGCGGCGCCGATCATGATGGTCGCCTGGCTGGCCATGATGCTCAGGGCGTCGTTGAAGGCGTCGGCCGGAACGTTGAGCTCAAAGGACCCCTCGAGCGTCGAGGTCTCGACCTGGGTGTCGCATACAGCCAGACGGAAGGAGTCGGTTGCCACCAGGCGCACGGTGTTGTTCTCGACCTTCATGTGCACGCCTCCCAGGATGGGGCGGGCCTTATCAGTCGAAGTGACGCGCCACACGCGGCCGACCATCTCGGACAGGATATCGGTCGGGAGCTCCACCGCACTTTCGATGGCATAGGCGGGGAACTCGGGGAAATCGTTGGCGTCGAGCGTGTTGAGGCGGAAGGAGCTCTTCTCGCATCCGATCAGCACCTGACGCTCCGAGAGCTCAAAGGTAACCGGGGCGTCGGGAAGGGTCTTCGTAATGTTCGAGAGCATCTTGCAGGGAATCACCATCTCGCCCTCTTCTTCGACATGCGCGGCAATGCGATGACGAATCGAGATGGTGTAGTTAGAGGTTTGGAATTCCAAGATGCCGTCCTGCGCCTTAACGAGCACGCCCGACAGGATGGGAAGGGTAGATGCCGAAGCGACGCCTTTCATAACGACGCCGATGGCTTGCGTGAGCGAGCTTTGGCTGACGGTGAACTTCATCTTTTAATACCTTTCTATAGATATAAATATCTTAATAATAGTAATAGCACTGACGAAACTGTTGATTACTCCCAAAAGCGCTGGTCAACCCCAAAAAGAGAATCGACAGCGCCCTGTGCGCAACCGACTGTGTTTTCCACGTTCAAAACCTGCGGAAAACTTTTCATCGCCTTGTGGCGAGTTTTAGACATGTTATGCCCGGCGTTTCGACAAGTTTTCAACAGGTGTCTCTATTTCCCTACGAGCGCAGTGTAATTTTATCTCGCAGCGATTTGAGATCCTCGGTTATGGTGCGGTCTTCCTGAATCATCTTCTGAACCTTTTTATAGCTCGTACTGACGGTTGAGTGGTTGCGGTTGCCAAACTCCGCGCCCACCGCCGTAGTCGTCATCTCGCACATCTCGATGGCCAGATATATGGCGATATGGCGGGCTTTGGCTATGTTGGCGTTGCGGCGCGGGCCGATGAGCTCCTCGTGCGTCACGCCGTACTGCTCTTCAATGACAGACTGGACCGTCTGCACGTTGATCTTTTTGGCCGACGTATCGAAGTACTGGCTTGCGATGGCGTCGATGTCGTCGAAACTGAGCTCGCTGCCCTCGCGTTCGCGGTCTCCTGCCTCGCCGGCGCAGCGTTCGCAGAAGCTCTCGAGTTCGCGGATGTTGGTTCCCGAGACTTCTGCCATGTGCTTAAAGTGCTCGTCGGTCAGATGCCCACCATCGCCGCCATAGGCCGCCAGCAGCGAGTCGTCACCCGCCTCGGGTGCGGCGGCTATCGTGTTCTCGTAGTAGCGCTGCAAGATCTTGTATTTCATCTCGTAGCTGGGCTCCGCCACCAAACAGAGCATACCGGCATTAAAACGGCTGGTAAGGCGCTCGTCCATGCTCAGGTCTTTGGGCGCACGGTCGGCTGCGATGACGACTTTTTTGTTGTTGCGGATAAACTCGTCCATGAGCTGGAAGAAGTAGTCCACGCTCGCGCGCTTGCCGATGATGTTTTGAATGTCGTCGATGATGAGCACGTCCACGTCGTGGTATGCCTGCATGATGGGGGCGTTGCTCTTCTTTTGGCGGTCGAACTCCGTCATCAGGTCATCGAGGTACGCCTGTGAGTTGGCGTACTTTACCTTGATCTCGGGCGACTTTTCGGCGAGCTCGTTTTTGATGGCGAGCAGCAGATGGGTCTTGCCCAGCCCCGATTTGCCATAGATGAACAGGGATGTGCATGTGCCGCGTTCGTCCGCGAGCGCGGCAAACTTGAGGGCTGAGCGATAGGCATGGCTGTTTTCTGGGCCGTAGACAAAGTTTTCGAAGGTGAATTTCGAGTTGGCCGCGAGCGGCGCGCCGTCGGTGTTCTGCTCGATCGGTGCCGCAGCTGCGGGGACGCTCATGGGCGATGTGGAGGCTGGTTTTGCACTCTTTGCAGGCGCCTCGCCTTTCATCTGGTTCATCATGCGGTGGAAATCGTCGGCCGAAAGCGTGTTTTTGATTGCGATGCCCGAATCCTCGCCCGGTGTTGCGTCGTGCGCGATAGGCATGTGCGTGGCAGCGGACATGGGGACCGCCGGCGTCGAGACGGTGGGCATGGTTTCACGGGAAACATCGCCGATTTGATGCTCGGGAGCCGACACTGTGGTGGTAGCTGGCGCCGCCGGGGGAACGACGGGTGCCGCGGGTGCGGCGTTATCTGCCGCGGAGCCCTGTGGTGCCACGATGTTGAGCGCAATCGGTGCAAAGGCGATCTCTTCCAGGTACGCCTCGATGGTCGGCTGATGCTTTTTGAGCTGAGCGATGGCAAATCGTGAGGGGGCCTCAATCGTCAAGGTGTCCTCGGTCAGGCTCACAGCACGCGATTGCCCCAGCATGTTGATGAGGCGCGCATCTTGGCCGTCGCGCTGACAAAAGGCGATGGCATCCCCCAGGATGATGCTTGCTTCCTCGTCCACTGTCTCTCCCGTTCCTTAAGCTTGGGCCCGCACGCGAGCGCTTCCGATTTCGGTCAGATGGTATTTCTGCCCATGTTTGACTATCAAGCCCGTCTGCGCCAAATCGTTGAGCGTGCGCGACCAGGTGGGTGCAGAGTTTCCAAACGCCCGCGCCAAGTCCGTCGCGCCGCACTCTTGATGTTGGGCCAGATACCCTAATGCAGCGTTGCCGCGTTCGCTTATAAACACGTCCGACTGCGGTTGTGCGTATTGATTCGCCGCATTAGGATACATCATTTGAGCTGCTGGTTGTTGAGAACTCTGCATGGGCGGCATCTGCTGTTGAAAACTTTGCGGCCACTGTTGGTAAGGCTGCGGCGGCATCTGCTGAGTCCAGGGGTTGAGGTTTCCCTGCGGCATCTGCTGATACGGCTGCTGGTACGGCTGAGGATACTGCTGTGGATACGGCTGGGCATATCCCTGCTGCGGCATATATTGGGGAGGATACCCTTGTGGGTACGGTTGGTAGCCCATTTGCGCGACGTTTGGCATGGCCGCCGTCTGCTGCACGGCGCCTGTGTCCGGATCTGCCGAGCCTATCCCCTCCGGCATGTTTTGCACTGGGTTGCCCAGCGGTGTCTGGGGGTCTTGCATGGGAAAACTTCCAGGCTGCTGCATCTGCTGCGCCACGGGCTGCTGTGCAAACGTGCTGGATGGGGGATACGCCGGCTGCTCCGTCTCGGGGCGCACGGCGGCCCCTCGCCCTCCGGCGCGCTCGATTTCCTGTACGCGCTTGGGATTCAGGCTTACCGTGACCACGGTGCCGTTGCCCATGTTGTCCTCGATGGATACAGCGCCGCCGGCGTTTTCCAGGTACTCCTGCACCATGGGAAACCCGGCTCCGGTTCCGCGGATGTATCGTTTCATGTTGCTGTTTGCGCTGGTAACGCCAAAGTCGAACGCGCGCTCCTTGTCGTCGATCCCCGGTCCCTGGTCTGCGAATCGGATGGTGTCGCCGCCGTCTAGGATCGAGATGATGGGCTCTGCAAAGTGGGCGTGGATAAAGTTTTCGACAATCTCGCGGATAACCATGAGCGAGATGTGCCCGCCCTGTTCTTTCATGCACTGGTAGACGGTGTTGGTTGTCTCTTCCAGATAGGTGCGCACGTCCTTCGGTTCGATGACGATGACGCGCGGCGTCGACAGCATGTCGTCATAGACCGCGATGCGTGCGGCATACATGGCAGCCTGCGTTTTCGCAGCGGCCTGCTCTTCCTCGCCACGCTTTTCGCGCACGCCGGTGATGTGCTCGTTGTCGGGTGCCGGGTCTCCGGAATCGACCATGGTGTAAAAGTCGTCAGACATGCCGCTCGCAATCTTTCAAAAGGTTTCGAACAAATAGTAGCTCACCGTGCAATGTTTCTCATCTTTCGACAACTTTTCAAAACCTGTTGAAAACTTTGGAAAACAGGCGAAAAGTTCTCAACATTGCCAACATGACCTGTCGAAAACTCGATGAAATATCGTGAAAAGTTGTAATGCGGCGCAAATTTCGGTTGAGCTTATGGGGGAACCGTGTGAACTGCGCGACCTTTTACCTTTGATTTCTTGACATTTGAACATTGATTTCCCTACAATCTTCAAGCTCACGTGTCTATATCTGCGTCCGCGCTCCCGCGGACACTCGAAATGCAGCAGGAGGAACTTAAGATGAAGCGTACGTATCAGCCTAATAAGCGTAAGCGTGCCAAGACCCATGGCTTCCGTGCCCGTATGGCCACCAAGGGTGGTCGTGCCGTGCTCGCCCGTCGCCGCGCCAAGGGCCGCAAGCGTCTCACTGTCTAGCAGCGATACACACATCTCGCATGAAGACTATTAAGTCTCGGCAAGATTTCGAGCATGTGTTCAGTCAGGGGCGTCGTTTCAATCACCCTCTGATTCGAATGACCATATGTGAATCGGTTGGCGAAGGCGACTCCGGAAGGGTCGCCTTCGTTGGTGCTAAACGGCTCGGTTGCGCAGTCGTGCGCAACCGTTCTAAGCGTGTGATGCGCGAGGCCGCCCGCAGCTGCGGATTTCCCGTTGCGGGTTATGACATCATCTTGTTCGCTACTCCCAAGACGAGGATCTCTTCGCCTCAGGAGATGGACAAGGCATTGCGTTCGCTTATGAAGCGCGCCGGCGTTGCCGGGGAGGAGCGATGAGCAATCACGTTTTGCGACGTGTTGCCATCGCTCCTATTCGCATATATCAACAGGTTATTTCGCCCTTATTGCCTGACGCCTGCATTTATTACCCAACGTGCTCGCAATACGCCGTCCAGGCGATTGAGAAGCACGGTGTTTTGAGAGGCTGCTGGCTTGCCGTGAGGCGCATCGCTCGCTGCAATCCCCTGCACGTCGGCGGTTATGACCCTGTGCCCTAGCGGGCACTCGCTATCGGAGGAAAACTTACATGTGGGATTGGATCGTTAACATCCTTTTCGAGCTGCTCAAGCTCATCCAGACCTTTGCGGTCGACTGGGGCCTGTCCATCATCATCCTGGTGGTCATCATCCGTCTGCTGCTGACGCCGCTCATGCTCAAGTCGACCAAGTCGACGGCTCGCATGCAGGTGCTGCAGCCCAAGATGCTCGAGATCCAGGAGCGCTATGCCGACGATCCCCAGCGTCAGGCCGAGGAGATGCAGAAGTTCTACAGCGAGAACAAGTTCAACCCCATGGCTGGCTGTCTGCCGCTGCTGATTCAGATGCCTATCCTGTTCGCCCTGTTTACATTGCTGCGCAACCTGCCGCAGTACTTTAACGACGGCACGTTCTCGTTCTTCAACATCCTGCCCGACCTGACCACCACGCCGAGCGCTTCCTTTGCCGATGGATTTATGGTTGCACTGCCTGCGCTGGTTTGCCTGATCCTGTTCGCCGTCCTGACCCTGATTCCGCAGCTCTATATGTCGCGCAACCAGACCGGCCAGCAGGCTCAGAGCATGCGTATGATGGCCGTTGTCATGACGGTCATGATGCTTTGGATGGGCTGGAGCCTACCCGTTGGTGTTCTGCTGTACTACGACGTCTCGTCTGCTTGGCAGGTTATCCAGCAGATTTTTGTGACGCAGAAGGTCATCGACAAGGCCAAGGCCGATGAGGAGGAGCGTCTTAAGAACGCTCCGCTGCAGGTTGAGGTCACTCGTCGAGAGAAGAAGCCGCGCCCGCACAAGAAGAAGTAGTGGGATATCAATCTTATTTAGGTACCTAACTTTTGGAGTACGTTATGTCTGAAGAGATCATCGAGGATATGCTTGAGGAGGTTGCCCCGCAGGTCGCGGGCGATTATCCCGAGATTGCACAGCGCTACAAGGCTGGTGAAGAGCTGACCGATGAGGAGCTCGACACCATTGCCGATGTTGCGATTTCCATCCTGCGTTCCATCCTTTCGCACTTCGATGCCGCCAACTCTCCTATCGATGAGTATGAGGGCGACGAGGGTGAGCTGATTTTGGATGTAACGGCTCCCGACCTTGCTGTTCTCATTGGCCGTCATGGTCGCACCCTTGATGCCCTTCAGGTTATGTTCTCTTTGCTGGTGAGCCGCAAACTTGGCTTTAGGTATCCGGTTGTAGTGGACGTCGAGGGATACAAGAGCCGCCGTCAGGACAAGGTTGCCTCCATGGCTCAGTCTGCTGCCGAGCGTGCCATTCGCACTCATAAGAGTGTTTCGCTTCCGCCCATGAATGCCTACGAGCGTCGACTGGTTCACATTGCACTTCGTGGCAATGATGCTGTTAATACTCATTCTGAGGGTTCTGACCCTGATCGCCATGTGGTGATTGTTGCTCGATAATCTACTCGAGTTTATGCTAAGGGGACGTGGTTTCCACGTCCCCTTTTTTTGTCAAAAGTTCTCGATACGCTGATTTTTGTCAGAAAGGAGTCGTCTTGTTTGTGTTATCTGATGAGCAGGCACGCCAAATGCTGGGCCGTCTAATTTCGTATTGTAAAGACTATTCTTTGAAGGTCTCCGACGATAGCCTTCGTGTCTGTGTCAAACATCTTGATCTTGTTCTGGAGGCAAATAAGAGTACTAATCTAACGCGCATCTTAAATGTTGATGATGCTGCCGTCCTTCATATTCTGGATTCACTTGTTTTACTGCCCTATATTAATAAGGCTCCTGAAGGCGCTTTGCTTGATATGGGTACCGGCGCTGGATTCCCTGGTATTCCATTGACTGTTGCAAGTGGACGAAAGGCTACCTATATCGATTCCGTTGGCAAGAAAGTTGATGCAGTTAATTCCTTTGTTAAGGAGCTTGGTCTTAAGCATGCTCATGCCGTTCACGATCGTCTTGAAGAATATGCTCGATCCCATAAGAAACAATTTGCTGTTGTTACCGCCCGCGCACTTGCACCATTACCGGTTCTCGTTGAGTATGCTTCTCCTTTTCTAAAGGACGGTGGCCTCTTTGTCATTACAAAGGGGAATCCATCTGATGAAGAGCTTCAATCTGGACTTGCCGCTGCAAAGATTTGCGGCTTTAGCACGCTTATGACGGATGATCTTGATTTGCCGGATAGTCTGGGTCACCGTGAATTTATAATCCTTAAAAAGACTCGTCAGGCATCTGTTTCCCTTCCGCGTGCTAATGGCATGGCAAAAAAGAATCCGCTTGCCTAGATGTTTCACGTGAAACATAATGGATAGTGTCGATTGCAATGTTTCACGTGAAACATTGCAATCGGTGTCGAATCGGATTGTTTCACGTGAAACATCCTCCATTCAACTGCTTTAAATACACCAGGAGGGACCGTGGGATTTCGCGACGTTAAGCGTTCTAAGAGCGCAAAAGACACGCGTATCATCGCTATCATCAACCAAAAAGGCGGCGTAGGTAAGTCCACCACAGCTGTAAATCTTGCAGCGGCGTTGGGTGAACTGGGCCGAAAGACGTTAATTGTCGATTTTGACCCGCAGGGTAATAGTACGAGTGGTTTTGGAATCGAAAAAGAAGAGCTCAATCACTGTATCTATGATGCATTGCTGAACGATGTTCCGGCGGAATCGCTCGTTCTTGATACGAACTGCAGTAAGGTGTTTGTAATTCCGGCTACTATCCAGCTCGCAGGTGCGGAAATCGAACTTGTCAGTGCGATCGCCCGTGAAACTCGCTTAAAAGATCTACTTGAGCCTGTTCAGGATGAGTTTGATTTTATATTTATCGACTGTCCGCCATCGCTTGGTCTGTTAACCATTAATGCGTTAACGGCCGCGGACAGTGTTTTGATTCCTATTCAATGCGAATATTACGCACTCGAAGGTGTCACAAAGCTGCTTGAATCGATGAAGATGGTTAAAACACGCCTAAATAAGAGCCTTGATACTTATGGCGTACTTATGACTATGTACGATTCGCGCACATCGCTTTCGAACCAGGTTGTGGAAGAGGTTCAATCGTATTTTGGTGACAAGGCATTCAAGACCTTGATTCCACGTACAGTTAAAATTTCAGAAGCACCCTCGTTCGGTGAGCCTGTAATTACCTATGCGCCACAGAACAAGGGCGCAAAGGCGTATATGAACCTTGCTAAAGAGGTGATTAAGCGTGCCTAGCCCTAAGAAGCGCGGTGGCTTGGGTCGTGGACTCAATGCGCTGGTCTCAGAAGCTGAATATGAGACTGGTGGATCTACAACGTCAGCATCAAATGCCGCTTCGGATACTAAGCTTCCAATCGAAGACATCGTTCCGAACCCAAATCAGCCACGAATTCATTTCAATGAGACTGAGCTTCGTGAGTTGAGTGAGTCAATCCAGGAGCATGGCGTTCTTCAGCCGCTTCTTGTGCGCAAGCACGGTAATGGCTATGAGATTATCGCGGGTGAGCGCCGTTATCAGGCTTCGAAACTTGCGGGTCTTGAGGAGCTCCCCGTCATCATTAAAGATGTTGATGATGAGCAGATGCTTGCACTCGCGCTGATTGAAAACCTTCAGCGCTCTGACCTTAACCCCGTCGAAGAGGCAAAGGGATATCGACAGCTCATCGATGCGAGCGGTATGACTCAAGAAGCCTTGTCAAAGGCTGTCAGCAAGTCTCGTTCCGCAATCACCAATTCGTTGCGCCTGCTTGATCTTCCAGAGGTAGTTCAGCAGATGATCTTCGAAGGCAAGCTGACTGCTGGTCATGCGCGTGCAATTCTTGCGGTTCCGTATGAAGATGCGCGCATTAATCTTGCTGAGAAGGTTGTTGCAGAGGGATTGTCTGTCCGTGCGACAGAAAATCTTGCCCCACTGTTTTCTGCCGGAGAGACGCCTAAAACACCTCGCCCTGCAACGCCTCAGTCTTTTAAGAAGGCTGCACGCGTTCTGCGTCAGGTGTTTAACACGAACGTTCGCGTCAAGAGCTCGCGCGGCAAGAATAAAATCGAGATCGAGTTTAAGGATGAGGAAGAGCTGTCTCGCATTCTTGGCGAGATGATTCAATTTGACCAGGGAGATCAGGATGAAGAATAAAGTTCTGACTGCTCTTGCTTTGGCTGCAACTGTAGCGGTTGGTGCGTTTGCGGGATTTAAGATCGCAACAGACGATGAATTGCGTGGTCGTCTGCTTCGCGGAGCGCAAGATATCGTCGATACGTCCAAAAAGAAAACGGATGTTATGACTGAGGATGTCGCTATGCGTACAGCTCAGGTAACTAAGAATCCCAAGATTAATCAAGATTGGGTTAACCATCAATGGGAAAATGTAGGCTTTTAGGTACCTAACAATTACTAGCCTTTTTTAAGGGGTCCTTGTCCGAACGCCAGAACAAGGACCCCTTATTTCTTTCGAAAAAGTTGTTGAACAATCGCTCGATGCAAATTAGCGATAGATATGAAACAGCCCCGGTTGCAATTAAGCAACCGGGGCTGTTCGATGTTTCACATGAAACGTTTAGGTTGGTCTCCCCTACGCGTTCTTCTGAACCTTGAAGCGCTGCTTGAGTTGGCCGCAAGCAGCGTCGATATCGTTGCCGCGAGAGTTACGGATCGTGGTCTCAATGCCACGGGACTCAAGACGACGCTGAAGGTCTTCAACCTTATGAATCGGTGACGGTTTGAGAGGACTGCCCTCGATATCGTTGAGCTGGATCAGGTTGACGTGGCACAGCGTGCCCTCGCAGAAGTCGCAGAGCGCCTGCATCTCGGGGTTGGTGTCATTGACGCCCTCGATCATGGCGTATTCGTATGTCGGACGGCGGCCGGTCTTTTCGGTGTAGAGCTGAAGGGCCTCGTGAAGGCGCAAAAGCGTGTACTTCTTAACGCCCGGCATGAGCTTATTGCGCGTGGACTGAATGGCAGAGTGCAGCGAGACGGCGAGCGTGAACTGCTCGGGAATGTCGGCAAACTTGCGAATACCAGGAATGACGCCGCTGGTGGAGACAGTGAGATGACGTGCTCCAATACCGATTCCATCGGGGTCATTAAGAATACGCAGTGCCTTGAGGACCTCGTCGTAGTTGGCGAAAGGCTCACCCTGGCCCATGAAAACTACGCTCGTCGCGCGCTCGCCAAAGTCGTTGGAAACGTGGAGTACCTGGTCAACGATCTCTTGAGCGGTCAGTGAGCGCTTGAGGCCGTTCAGACCGGTAGCGCAAAAAGCGCAGCCCATACCACAGCCGGCTTGGGTAGATACGCAGACAGACAGCTTGTTGCGACGAGGCATGCCGACGGTCTCGACGGAGATACCGTCGTGGTACTCGAGTAGGTATTTACGAGAGCCATCCTTAGACACCTGCTTGGCGAGCTCGGTCGGCGTGTCGAAGGCAAATGCCTCCTTCAGCTGCTCGCGGAAGGCCTTGGGAAGGTTGGTCATGTCATCAAACGAACAAACGTTCTTCTCAAAAACCCATTCGATGAGCTGCTTTGCGCGAAAAGCGGGTTGGCCGAGTTCGGCGACAAGTTCGCGAATATCGTTTTGGCTCAAGTCGCGAATGTCTTGAGATTTAGTCCTGGGATTCATGGAAGCCTTTCGATTTTGGGGAAACGTAGAGGGTATCGCTACAATATGGTATCAGCTGCAGGAATTATAGAGGAGGAGTCTGCCCATGCCGGGTAAAAGCCTAGAGAACATGCACGTAGCGGTCTTGGCGGGCGGCCATTCCGCCGAACGCGAGATTTCGCTCAATTCTGGAAAGAATGTCGTGGTGGCACTGAAGGAGGCCGGCTACACCTCGGTGGAGCTGCTCGACACCGCCGCCGATGACTTTATGGTGACTATGGCGACCGGTGGCTTCGACGTGGCGTTTATCGCCATGCACGGCGCCGGCGGCGAGGATGGCGCCATGCAGGGGGCCATGGAGACGCTGGGTATCCCCTACACGGCGTCAGGCGTGCTCGCCAGCGCATGTGGCGCCGATAAAGAGGTTTCAAAGCTTCTGTATGCCAAGGCGGGCATCCCCATTGCCCCCGGCCTGGCGCTTGAGGCGGGCGACGAGGTCGATATCGATCGTATCGTCGAGATTTGTGGCGAGCGGTGCTTTGTAAAGCCCGCCGTCAACGGCTCCAGCTATGGCATCTCTCTGGTCCATGAGCCCTCCGAGCTACCCGCGGCAATCGCCAAGGCGTTTGAGTACGGCGACAAAGTGCTGGTCGAGAAGTGCATCGAGGGTACCGAGATTACCGTCGGCGTATACGGCGAGGATGACGTGCGCGCCCTGCCGATTGTTGAGATCCGTAAGCCCGAGGACTGCGAGTTCTACGATCTGGACGTGAAGTATGTGGACCCCACGGATATCCATCGCATTCCGGCGCAGATTTCCCCCGAAAACTATGCACGTGCCCAGGAACTTGCCTGCGCGGCCCATAAGGCACTCGGCTGCCTGGGCATTTCGCGCAGCGACTTTATCGTGAGCGAGGATGGCCCCGTCATCCTCGAGACCAACACGATTCCCGGCATGACCGATACGTCGCTGTATCCGGATGAGATTCGCCACACCGATGACATGACGTTCCCACAGGTCTGTGACAGTCTGATTCGTATGGGACTTCGTCGAGCGGGCGTTGCATGCTAATCGAGGACGCTGTTTCGTCGGGAACGCCGCAGTTTGTCATCGATTCCTATGCCACGCTTGCCGAGCGTGCCAAAACCCAATCGTTTGGTCTCATCGAGGAAGATGTTATCGTCCTCGATACCGAAACCACGGGTCTTTCGGTGCAGGACAATGAACTGATTGAGATCTCGGCTGCCCGTCTTTCGGGCCGCGAGATCGTCGACCGGTTCGATACCTTCGTGCACCCCAAGCAGCTGATTCCCGCCGAGATTACCGAACTCACGAGCATTACAAACGCCGATGTGGTGGATGCCCCATCGGCCGTCGATGCCGTGGCCGCTCTCGCCGATTTTGTCGGCGGCTGCCCGGTGATTGCGCATAACGCCACCTTCGACCGTTCGTTTATCGAGTCGGTCAAGGGCGGTGTCAACGTCAGCGACATCTGGATCGATTCGCTGGCACTGTCGCGCATCGCACTTCCGCGCTTGGCCTCGCACAAGCTGTCTTTTATGGCCGACTTGTTTGGGTGCGATTCGGTGTCGCATCGCGCGAACGCAGACGTTGATGCCCTGTGCGGTGTGTGGCGCGTGCTGTTGGTTGCGCTTACCGACCTGCCTTCGGGCCTTATGGCGCGCTTGGCGGACATGCACGCGGACGTGCCTTGGTCCTATCGCCCCATTTTTTCTTTTTTGGCCGGCCAGAACCCGGGTTCGATATTTTCGCTCAGCGCCGCTCGTGCTGACGTGCTCAAGGCCGATCGTGCAGACGATCGCGTTGATGCGGACGAGTTGCCGGTCCTTAAGATGCCGAGCCGTGAAGAGATCGAGGCGGATTATGCCCCCGGTGGCCTAGTCAATCGCATGTATCCCACGTACGAGCCGCGCGATGAGCAAATCGCGATGGCGCTCGAGGTCCGTGACGCGCTCGTTACGGGAACGCATCGCGTGATTGAGGCGGGGACGGGCGTCGGCAAATCGATGGCTTACCTGGTGCCTTTTGCCGAGGCCGCACGCCGCAACAACATCACGGTTGGTATCGCGACCAAATCGAATAATCTTGCCGACCAGCTTATGTACCATGAGCTGCCAAAGCTCGCCGAACAGCTGGACGGGGGCCTGTCGTTTTGTGCACTCAAGGGCTATGACCACTATCCGTGTCTACGCAAGCTCGAGCGCATGAGCCGTGGTCAGGTTGAGATCACCACCAAGCGCGATCCTGCTGACACGCTCACGGCGGTTGCGGTGATCATGGCGTATGTGTGCCAATCTGCCGATGGCGACCTCGATTCGCTCGGCATTCGCTGGCGCAGCGTCAACCGTCCCGACTTTACGACGGCTTCGCGCGAGTGTGCTCGTCGTCTGTGTCCGTTCTTCCCTGACAAATGCCTGGTCCACGGGGCGCGCCGTCGAGCGGCACATGCCGACGTGGTGGTCACCAACCATTCCCTGCTGTTCCGCAACGTGGCCGCCGAGGGAAGGATTTTGCCTCCGATTCGTCACTGGGTGGTCGACGAGGCCCATTCCATCGAGCGTGAGGCCCGTCGCCAATGGGCGCGCGTGGTTTCGGCAGATGAGTCGCGCGTGCTGTTTGAGCGCTTGGGTGGGTCGAGTGCCGGCGCGCTGAGTCAAGTTTCCCGTGACCTGGCCACTTCCGAGGGCTCCACGCTCTACCTGGGACTCACCGCCAAAGCGACGTCGACGGTTGCCCGCGCGAGCATGGCGATTGCCGATGTGTTCGATGGTGTGCGCGAGCTCGGCCGTCGCGCCCATGGGAGCTACGATAACGCGAATCTGTGGATTGGCCCCGAGCTGCGCGAGTCGGATGACTGGCACGATTTTTTGCAGTCGGCCCATACCGCAATTGATGCGCTGGACCAGGCGGATAAAAGCGTAGACGCGCTGGTGCAGACCGTCGCCGCCGATAAGCCCGAGGTCGTTGTCGACCTAGGCGACATTTCGCGCCGTCTGCACGAGCTGGACGAGAACCTCAAACTCATCATTGAGGGTACGGATGAGCACTATGTGTACTCGCTGCAGGTGAACCGTCGGCTGCGCGCGGGCGGGGAGTCTATGACCGCCGAGCGCATCGATATTGGCGAGGCCTTGGCGAACGAGTGGCTGCCCGAAGTGCACACGGCCATCTTCGCTTCGGCGACCATGACGGTGTCCAAGAGCTTTGAGCATTTCAACCATGCTGTCGGCCTCGATCGCATCGGTGAGTCGACATCCTCATCGCTGCACCTGGATTCGAGCTATGACTTTGACTCGAATATGGCCGTGGTCGTGGCGGGGGACATTCCCGATCCGCGCGATCGCGAGCACTATCTGTCGGCGCTCGAGCGTGTGCTGGTCGATGCCCATCTCGCCATGGGTGGATCGGTGCTCACGCTCTTCACTAACAGGCGCGACATGGAGGACCTGTATGCCCGTGTCGAGCCCAAATTGGCGCGAGCGGGCCTGGAGCTCAATTGCCAGCAGCGCAACTCGTCCCCGCGTCGCCTGCGCGATCGGTTTATCAACGAGCCGACCTCATCGCTCTTTGCGCTCAAGGCCTTTTGGGAGGGCTTTGACGCCAGCGGCGAGACACTGCGTTGCGTCATTATCCCCAAGCTGCCGTTCTCGAGCCCCACGGATCCTCTTTCGTGTGAGCGCAACCTGCGCGAAGACCGCGCCTGGGCGCGCTACTCGCTGCCCGAGGCGGTACTCGAAGTCAAGCAGGCTGCCGGCCGTCTCATCCGCTCATCGACCGATTGCGGCGTGCTCATCTTGGCGGATCCGCGCTTGGTGACAAAGGGCTACGGCAAGAAGTTCTTGACGTCGCTGCCCACGACTTCCTACCAGCGTATCGAGTCGGCGCAGATCGGTCATTATTTGCAGCTGTGGCGTGCACGCCACGAGCGACGCCGTTAAAGCGGGCATGTCAGGCTCTTCGCCATATCGCATAGACGCTTTGCCTGGGCGGGGTCATCCAGTATGCGGATGTCTCCGCCCGCTGCGATTACCTGACAGAACAGCCAGTGCTCTGACCCATAACGCACGGTCACCGTTGCCATGTCTGCCCCGTTTGGCTCAATCGACATGATGCCGGCCCAGTCTAGATGCTCTGCCATGTCGAACGGCATGAGGAGTTTTGCGCTCTGCTCCGCTTGGGAAAGGGATTCGTGGAGGGACGCAGACGCGGGCGTGTGGCGTTCCACGGAATCGTCGGTGAGGGCAAGGCCCTCGATTTTGTCCATGCGGTAGGAGCGCTGCTCATCAACTTCGACATCCCAGGCAATCAGATATGTTTGGTCGCCATACGTCGCGATGCACATGGGGTCGATGAGACGCTCACGCGGCCGTGTGTCGTCCATCGAACGGTAGATGATGCGGCATCGAACGCCGTCTTGAATCGCGCAGTTCAGCTGTTGCCAGTGCGATCCTCGGGCAACGGTATCGACGACGCGCTGGTTGTAGCCGAGTTTCTCGGGTAGGAGGGCGTGTCGGATACGCTCTGCTGCCCGAGAGTCGATTCCCATCGATTCGAGTTCGTGGTTGAGCACGGCACCTTCGGCGGCACTTAGGCGCAAGGGCAGCACACGCCCCGCATCGCCTGTCAGGATGATGCACTCGCCGTGGCGCTCGCAGATGATGCGTGCGCCCGACTCACGGTCAGCGAGGGTCGAGACGATATCGATAATTTCGTCGAGCGCCGCACCCGTGATATCAAAACGGCTGCAGATATCCCCTCGTGTCATACCGGTCTCGCCGGCAGCGTAGAGGGCCTCCATGATGTCAATCGCACGCGAGAGCCTTTGCTCGCTGGTGAGTTTACGCGCGGGCATGCTCGTGCACCGTCCTTTCGATGAGGTGGTTCCATGCCAGTTTAAGCGCATCGGGGGCAACGGGTCTCATGCCGTCCATGGCGTGCTCCATGCAAAACGAGGCAGCGGCATTAAGGTCGCGCACGCCGACGGTCCAGGTCCAACCCTCTTCGGTGTGCGTGAGCTCCCCGCGACCGCGCGTTAGGCCGCTGACCATGTCGGCCTGGGCTTGCGGGGCAAACGAAAAGGTCGCCATAACGGGCTTGCAATCGGCAAAATCAAACTCGAAGAACAGGCGATCGTTCAGGTTAAAGTCGGCGGGGATGGAGTAGGCCTTCGAGGGGCGCCATGCGCGAACGATACGGTCGCAGCGAAACGTCCTGATTTCATCGGTGGCGTTGTCGAGTCCGCAAAAATACGCCACACCCTCGTGCTCAAACATGCCGTATACGCAGACGGTGCGCTCTTTTTGCTCCCCGTGCCCGTTTTGATACAAAAAGCGCAGTGCGCAGCGTTCGGCGAAAGCGCTCCACACCGCATCGACGGCGGGTAAGCGACGGGCGGGAGGCTCTTCTGCGGTCGATGCGCCGGTGAGGTAGGCGATCTTGGAGCGTATGTCTGCAAGCGGCGTGGCAAACGCGGCCGAACCGGTCGCAAGGGTCTGGTCGATAGCGTCGAGCAAGATGTCCGCGTCGTCTGCGGTGATGAGGCCACCGGCCGCAAACGTGTGCTCGCGATCGATGGTCCACGCGCTTTCTTCGGTTTCTTGGGCGCCTGCTGCGCGGACTTCCTTGATCGTGATTCCGCGTTCGAGGAGTTTTTCGCGATCGCGGCGAAACTTGCGCTTGTCCGAGTCGATATTGCCCGACCCATAGCCAAGATCGGAATCCAGGACAATTTGCTCTGTGGTCAATGGCTCGGGAGAGCTGTTGAGGACAAAGAACAGATTGAGGATGCGCTGGGCGGTCTTGTCGAAACCGGGTTCCGGCGCCCCATTTTTATTCGTTACGGTTGTATCGCTTGCCGTCATAGAATCCTCGCATGGGAAGGTGTTTGATGCCATGATTTTAGTCCGATATGGAGATTAGGCTATATCCTTGTCCGCTTGGGGCGTTAAGATGCCCAGAATTCGGCCGTTTGCGCCCGCTCGGGGTATACTTTCGACTATATACGGTTCTAATGTGCATACATTGGGCCTATTTGTCGGATTATGGATGTGGAGCGCATATGGCGAACACCCAGAACTATATTAACCACCTGTTGCAGAACACTGGCATCACGCCGGCGTGCAGCGAAGAAGAGCGCTTGGCTGCCGAAGATATCGCTCAAATTTTCCGCAACCACGGCTTTGATCCCGAGGTGCAGGAGTTTAATGCTCCCGCGCCGAGCAGGATGGCGTTTGCCGTTACGGGCATTCTGGCATTCGCCGGTGCCCTGCTTATGGGCATCGGTGGCGGTATCGGCTTAGTCGGCACCCTGTTGGCCATTGTCGGAGCCGTGCTCTATGTGCTCGAGAGAACCGGGCGTCCCGTGATCTCGCGCCTGGGCAAGACGGGCGTGAGCCAAAACGTCATCGCCTACCACAAGGCGTCGGGCCCGCTTGCCTCTCCGCGCAATCGCCCGGTTGTCGTCGTCGCGCACTATGACTCCCCGCGCGCCGAACTGCTCGCTCGCGAGCCCTATGCGCCGTACCGAGCGCTGATCGCCAAATTGCTCCCGATTGCCACGATTGCTCCCGCGGCTATTGCCATCCTGCGCATCTTGCCGCTTCCCGGCGCGTTGAAGGTCCTGCTGTGGATTGTCGCGATCCTTGCCTCCCTCGTGGCGCTCGCCAATGCCGCCAATATCATTTCCAATCGTTTTGTCCTTCCCTACACGTCCGGCTCGGTTTGCAACAAGTCGTCTGTTGCCGCCATGCTGGGTGTCATGGATAACGTCGCCCCCTATCAGGGTGAGAACGAGTTCCCTGACGATATTCCGTTTGAAACGTATTTTGGCGAGCAGAAGCGTCGCGCCGAGGAGATGGCGCGTGCAGCGGCCGAGTATGCCGCGGCCCAGCAGCAAAACGATTACGGCAATACCATCGAGTACGAAGAGCCTGCCTATACCGAGGATGAGTATGGTCAGCCGGTCGCTCCCGAGGGTGAGCAGGGCGAGGCTTTTGATGAGCAAATCGATGGATTCGAAGGTGCTTCTGCCGACGAGACCCTGATTGGCGTCATCGCACCCGAGTCCCAGGTTCAAGATATTCTGGCCGAGGAGCCCGTTGCGGACGAGTCCACTGCCGAGTCGGCAGAGGAGCCTGCCGCGGCTGAGCAGGCCGAGCCCGAGTCCAAGCTTTATCGCAATGCCGCCGGCAACATCCGGTTTGGCTCGGATGCCATTCGTGCCCTGGGCATGCTTCCCGAGTCCTGCGCGCTCGATTACGAAGAGGGCGAGGAGCCGATGTTTGAGCCCGCGCCCCAGCCCGATCCGGCCGTGGCTGCGCAGCCCGATGAGGCCAATGCCATCGAGGCGGTGGCCGATGCGGAGACCGCTATCGATCCCGCAGCCGGTCTGGACGTCATGGCGCCTGCCCCGGCGCCCGAGGAGCTCGATAATACCGAGGACGACTACGATGCGTATCCGCAGCGTGTGTCCTACGAGAGCGACACCGACTTTTCTGCCGAGCTCCCGGTGACGACGCCCCATGCCGATATCGCTTCTGCGTTTTCTTCGATCGGTGCCAGCGCCTCCCATTTCTTTAAGGGGGCATTCGAAAAGGGCAAGAAACTCGTTGACGACTTTGAGGAAAAGCGTGCTGCTGCCCGCGAGGCAGCCGAGCGCGAGGCTGCGGCCCAACAACAGGCGGCCGAGGCCGAGCGTGAGCGCGCGGCACAGGAATTTGAGCAAAACGACGCCGAGCAGCCGGTATCCGTTGATGTTGCCGACGCCACGACCTCTTTCGAGGCACCGCAGCCTTCGTCTGCGGAAATTGCCGGGGAGACGGCGACCTTCGAAACCCAACAGCCGATCGACAACACTGTGTCGTTTGATGCCACGATGACGTTTGAGAAGCAGGGCACCGCTATCGCCGAGCCCCTTTCCGCTCCTGTCGAGGACGAGCCCGCTGCGACCGATATGGTCGAGGATCAATCCGCGGCGGAACAGGTCGCTGCGGACAGCTCCGAGAAGGAGCCTGAGCCCGTAGCCCCCGAAGCTCCGCAGACGGATGAGTCGAGGCCCTACTCTACGCAAATCTTCACCATGCCCGCACCGAGTGATCCCAGCGCTACGGTTGCCAACGTTACTCCGTCGCAGACCGAGACAGTCGATGCTCTGATGGCTCAGATCTCGTCTCAGGTGTCGCCGCGCCCGAACATGAACGTTCCCGACCCGGCATCCGCGCCGGCTCCCATGCCCTCTGCGTCTCCGCTGGCCTCGGTCCCCGATCCCTCGATGCCTTCGATGCAGCAGGCCAATGTCGCCTCGCGCACCTCGCTGTTCGACCTTCCCGACCCCTCGGCTCAGGTTAACGATCCCTTCGCGACGGCACAGGGTCCCGAGCCCACATCGGCTCCGGTTGTTCCTCCCATGCCGGCCACCTCGGATGTTCAGCCGCTTGAGACTATCTCGGCTCCTGCCGCTTCCGCCGGTGGCCAAGCCTGAGACGAATGCTTTCGCGCCTCCTGCCGCTGCGCCCGCCAAGCCGCAAAAGCGCGGCTTGGGTGGTCTGTTCGGTCGTAAAAAGAAGAACGAGCAGGGCAGCATGAGCGATTGGCTTGGCGTCGAGGATGATTACGACGCCAAGAAGTCTGGTCGCGGCATCGGCTCGTGGGATAACTTCGAGGATGACGACGACGGCTGGAAGGGTGGCGCTACGTCTTCCGATGGTGCTTCCGCCGAGGATATGCTCACTGCCGTTGCCTCCATGGGCGATGACGAGCTGCTTGGCCACGACATTTGGTTTGTGGCTACAGGCGCTTCCGATTGCGATGGCGCCGGCATGAAGGCGTTCCTGGCCGCGCATCGCGACAAGCTCCGCGGCGTGTTCTTTATCAACCTTGAGTCCATTGGTGCCGGTAGGCTTTCGGTCGTGACGGTCGAGGGCGAGCAGCAGTTGCTCAAGGGTGACCGACGCATCATGAACCTGGTCAACAAGGTGTGCAAGTCGTTCCATGTCGATTGCGGTGCATTTGAGATGCCCTATGCCAAGACCGACGCCTATGCTGCGCTCGAGGCAAGCCGACGCGCCCTTACCATTGCCGGCGTTGATGGCCCACGTTTGGCATGCGCTTACACCGAGGACGATCTACCGTACAACGTCAATCCGACAAATATCGCTACGGTGTCCGAGGTTGTGACCGAGGTCATTCGTCGTTCGTAGGTTGACCTCTAAGGAGTCTGTGTGTTTTCGTACATCAAGCGCCACTGGCCCGTCTATCTCATCTTGGCCCTGATCGCCATTGCCCTTGGTTTCGGGGCCGCGTATATCGTGGGCGTTAAAGGCTCAACGCCTGAGTCCACGATTAGCGAAGAAGTGGAGCACGAGCAGAGTTTGGGAGCCGATGGCATCTTCGAGTCCGATCAAGCGCTCATCGACGGTGGGTCTGCATCTGGGGAATAGCCATTTCGCCACGAACGAATAAGAGGCGAGCCGGGAGACGGGCTCGCCTCTTTTTTATTGCGTCAGCGACGTTTTGACGCCAGCTTTAGATGGGCAAACCAGATTGCCGCGGCGCCGGAGGTCACGAAGGCGGCGAGGCAGGCGGCAATGGGAAGGGAGCCCGTTGCCGGTAAATCTTGCGGCATGGCGCATCGCTGGATGACGCGATCCTCGTCATGTGATTCAAGGTTGCTACCGCCGCCATTGCGACAGAGGTCAACGCGAGCGCTGTTGGCGAGTGCGGTCTGAGGCGTGTAAGACGACGCGGCCTGCATATGGATGACGGCACCGTGAATATCCGAGTCAAGGACGGCGCTCACATCATCAAGGTCGTCATGCTCGTCTTTGAGGTCCTCGCGGGTCCAAGATTCTGCAGCGCCTCTTGTCGTGAAGTCGGCCGATACGGCCCCGTACTCAAGACGAATGCCCGTGACGGCGGTATCGTCCAAAAGAGCGAGCTCTTTTGCCTCGAGGGTGACCGACTCCGTTGTTGGGATATCGGCTTTCCAAAGATGCCAATCGCCGTAATCGACCATGCGCAAATCGTCACCTAGGAGCTTTTTGACCTCGTCCGTTTCGAGCCAGGGGTTGTCATGCCCGTCGCTGAGCGTTGCATTGGTCTGTTCGCCCGTATCGATACTTCCCACTGGAGACGTTCGATACCACACGTTGCAAAGACCGTCGATGTCCCCGGTCGCGACAGGGGTTTCGATGGCGATGAGTTTGGCAGTGCCTTCCTTGGCGCATTCGAGATCGTCAGTGATGGTGAATTCATCAACCCAGGTATTCGACTCATTTTTAGCATCGAGCGTATAAGAGAAGGAGCCGTCCGCATCGGATTGTGCCACGGCTCGGTTTTTGCCATCGCCGTTGGCGACGAGACCCTTACCGATAGGGCGGGCGATCTCTTGCCGCTTGTCGACTCTGCCCTCGATCTCGATGGGTGCGTCCTTCATGGTTACCGTCTGCACTTCTCCTGTGGCCTTAATTTCAAACGTCATGTCTTCGGCAAGGTCGTAAGTGCGCGGGGGCATCACTTCGCACAGGGTGTAGGTGCCGGGCAAAAGATGCTCGATGCGATGCGGTTTGTCAGAGGAGGTCCAAGCGTCAATTTCGGTTCCGTCGGCACCGTGGAGGGAGAGCCGGGCGCCTTCCACTTCTTGTTTGCCGGTCAAATCTACTTTGGAGATGTCGATTTTGGTGTAGTCGTTAGAAACATCGAGGTGCGCATTGATCACGGGTGTTTCCTGACCGGCATACGACAGCTCGACGGTGTGGACGCTTTGGTCGAGCAGGTAACCTTCGGGTGCCTGCACCTCGATTACCTCATAGGTGGCGGTTCCGCACCCCAGTGAAAGATGAGTCGCGCACGCAAATCCCCGCTCGTCGGTCGTGATGGATGTGACGGTTTCGCCGTCCAGGGCAGCAATGCTGCCGTCGGGGCGCACGATATCGCCCGCGGCACGGATATCAAAAACAGCACCGGCAAGGGCGCGCCCACCTACGGCATCGTTCTTGACGATCTCGATGCTTCCTGTTGCCGCGTCGTCGTAAAACGAGGCGACCGCGACGGGCGTTAAGTTCATGTCGGCGGGAATCGTTATCTCCAGATCTTCACCAACAAGATACGGTTCCTTGGCGGAAGTCTCTCGTATGTAATACGTGCCCGGGTTAAGCGATTCGGGTAGGGTGACGGTGCCGGTTTCATCGGTCGTAAAGGTATTCATAACGGTATGGGCGGGATGCCAGGATGTTTGCGAGATGGGCTCACGGTCGCCGTTGAGCAGCTGAAAGGTGAACCCAGCGCGTGGTACGGCGTTGCCGGTCTGAGCATCGCGCTTCACGATTTGAAGATGTGTCGACAGGGCGTGGTTGTCTACGATGTACTGAAGCTCTGCGCCGTCCGTGATCTGCTCTGCTGTGATAGTCCATTCCCCTGCCTGCTTAAAGCCGTCGGGCACAGTGTCGACAACCTCACGAATGGTGTAGCCGGCACGGTCATACGGTATGGTTCCGCTGACGCCATCGGGGCGCTCTCCTGCGCCAAACCATGCTCCGGCCTGGTCTTTGGTCGATGCGAAGCCGTAGATATTGGTGGTCAGCGTTCCAACAACCTGCTGCGAAGTGTTGCTTGCCACTTCAAAGACCACGCCTTCCGCCGGCTGCTCTACACCAGATTCGTCACTATTACCGCAGTCCTTGAACTTTGAAATCTCGAGGTCAAAAGCGATGGGGATGTTGGGGATGCGACGCTCGAGTTCAACGACGCCCGCGTCTCCGAGCTGGTCGGCACCGATGGTATAGCTCCAGGTTTCATTGGAGGGCAGATAACCCTCGGGAGCTCTCGACTCATAGATGCTAAAGGTGCCCAGGGGGATGTCGGTAAGTGTTGCCCGGCCGTCCTCATCCGTCGTGAGGGTGTGCGTCCAGCCCGGGGTAGACTGTGAGACGCAGGTGAACTCAGCGCCGGCAAGTGACGCGCTGACTTGAGGGCCTGCCCCTGTCGCGGCATCGACCTTTGCGATGCGCAGGGTAATGGTACCGGGCTGCTCATCGATGACGACATTCCCGCCGTCATTGCCGGTGGAAAAGGCGATGTGGTCACTCCTGGGGATATAACCCGCCGGAGCTTTGGTTTCGACCAGGTAATATGCCGCGTTGGGCAAAAGTGTCGCCTGCGCGCGACCACTGCTGTCCATCTGGATGCTGCCGACACGCTTGTCGCCGACGCTCTCATAGATGTCGAACCTCGCTCCGTCGAGCCTGTAGGTATCGTTTTCGCTCGTGATGGCGGCGTTGGCTGACTGTTTTTGGAAGGATGCGGAGACGGCCGGGAGCACGTAGAGCATGTCTTGACGTTTACTGCCGCCCGACACAGCTCCCAAATAGCGCCGCGCGCGATGCGGTGCGGCTTTAATGCTTCCCGACTTGGCGCCGTCGTGGAGCCAGCGCGCTGCGGCAACGACCTCATTGTCGCCGGAAAAATTTCCCCTCTCTGTGACGCCCCGGGCGGTTGTATATGAGAATGATCCGTCGGTATGGGTGGTGCCGTTGAGCATCCAGACGGCAAGTTGGGTTGCGGCACGTGCTCGATCGGGGGATAGGTTATGCCCGCCAAAGGATGTGGCGGTGGGGTAGCCATGACAGATGATGGCCGCGAATTCGTCTTCGAGCCATACCCAGCCCTGATTGTAGGTGAGCCAGGGTCCGCCCGGTGTGCTAGGGCCAAAGCGCTCCTGGTTCATGCAGTAGGCAATCGAAGAATCCTGTGCCTCGTATTTGCCAACTTCAAAAGGACCGCATTCATTGCTGATAGTGCGGAATCCGAGCGATTCATAACCGTCGACGGCGAGCGCGGCATCCGGTGTCATGCAGCCTAAAAGTAAAAAGAGGACTAGGAGCAGCGATCCTGCTGTGATTGCGCTGTGGACAGAGTGCGTGGGTGCGTTGGACATGGCTGCTCCTTATCCCTCGTGCGCCGCACGGGGAGGCCGCGGCGCTTGGGATGAGGCTACCCCCGAGGTTCATGCGGGTAAGTACCGGAGCCTGACCAAAAGCTTGCCCGATATCTGACAAATGGCGCCTACGAAAGACAATGGAATAAATCTGCAGGTAGACAATGGTAAATAAAAGAGCCTACAGGTCCTCATCTACACAATTGGCCTATTTTTAGGAGGATTCTCCATAGCTAAAACAAGTATCGTCACCCTTGTATCGAACAAGACAACCGCGTTATACTATCCCCCACATATGCGGGCATCGCCAAGTGGTAAGGCATCAGCTTCCCAAGCTGACACTCGCGGGTTCGAGTCCCGTTGCCCGCTCCAGTTAAAAGCACAAGCACGGCACCATTGCGGTGCCGTGCTTTTTTCAATAAAGTGCCGGGACTCGAACCCGCCAGGGTGTGAGCGTAAAGCAAACGCGAAGCGTTTGTAGCGAGCAGGCGAAGGCGCCGGCAGGCGCCTAAAGCCGGTGCGTATTTGCGAAGCAAATACGCGGACGTCCCGTTGCCCGCTCCACCGGGCACGAGAGACGCGGGGACGGCCAATTCAACAAAGTTTCCCCCACCGTCTCCGCGAATCCGGCAGGCGCCCGCAGCCGGTGCGGATTTGCGAAGCAAATACGCGGACGTCCCCATGGCCGCTCTTGCGGCAAAATGTTAGGTTAATGCCTGCTGCCCATACTTGCACCTACGCACGGTACAATAGTTAAGTTACGACCAACGTGCCAATAGCCAAAAAGGAGCCGCTATGATCGATCGCTATACTCGCCCGGAGATGGGACACATCTTCTCCCTCGAGAACAAGTACGCCATTTGGCAGGAGATCGAGGTCCTGGCCTGCGAGGCCCAGGCGGAGCTCGGCAAGATCGGTATTTCTAAAGACGAAGCCCAGTGGATCCGCGATCACGCTAACTTTGAGAAGGCAAAGGTCGATGAGATCGAGGAAGTCACGCGCCACGACGTTATTGCTTTCCTGACCAACATGAAGGAGTACATCGACGCCGATGTTCCCGAGGGCGACCCCAAGCCCAGCCGCTGGGTCCACTACGGCATGACCAGTTCCGACCTGGGCGATACGGCTCTGTGCTACCAGCTCACCCAGGCCTGTGACCTGATCATCGAGGACGTCAAGAAGCTCGGCGAGATCTGCAAGCGTCGTGCCTTCGAGGAGCGCAACACACTCTGTGCCGGCCGTACTCATGGCATCCACGCCGAGCCGATGACCTTCGGCATGAAGTTCGGCTCTTGGGCCTGGGAGCTCAAGCGCGATCTGGACCGTCTTGAGGATGCCCGCAAGAACGTTGCCTTCGGTGCCATCTCGGGTGCTGTCGGCACTTACAGCTCCATCGAGCCGTTCGTCGAGGAGTACGTCTGCGAGCACCTGGGCCTGGTCCACGACCCGCTGTCCACGCAGGTCATCAGCCGCGATCACCACGCCTACCTCGCCGGCGTCCTTGCCACCACGGCAGCCACCTGCGAGCGCATCGCTACCGAGGTTCGCAATCTGCAGAAGACCGATACGCTCGAGGCCGAGGAGCCGTTCCGCAAGGGTCAAAAGGGCAGTTCCGCCATGCCGCACAAGCGCAACCCGATCACCATGGAGAAGGTCTGTGGCCTGTCGCGCATCGTGAAGTCCAACGCCCAGGTCGCCTTCGACAACGTCGCCCTGTGGCACGAGCGCGATATTTCGCACTCCTCTGCCGAGCGTGTCGCCCAGGCCGATAGTTTCATCGCGCTTGACCACATGTTCCAGTGCCTCATCCGCGTTATCGACGGCTTGCAGCTGTATCCGGCTCGCATGATGGCCAACCTCAACAAGACCCGCGGCCTTATCTTCTCCTCCAAGGTGCTGTTGGCCCTCGTCGACACTGGCATCACCCGCGAGGACGCCTACGCTATCGTGCAGGAAAACGCCATGGCCACCTGGCATGAGGTGCAGGATTGTGTCTCCGGCCCCACCTTTAAGGAGCGTCTCGAGGCCGATCCGCGCTGCACCGTCAGCCAGGAGAAGCTCGATGAGATCTTTGATCCGTGGGACTTCCTCACCCGCATCGATACGGTCTTCGACCGCCTGGAGCAGCTGAACTTCGAGTAGGGTTAACCTAATTCGACCGCTTGCGGATGCATTTCAATCTTTGGCGCCTTGCCCATTTTGGGTGAGGCGCTTTTTTATTGCCGCCTCAGCCCCTGGTATACAATGAAATCCGACTGCTGTTTCGATGAAGGGAGGCTTGTGCCCGGACGTATCAAGCGAGCCGCCGTCGTCTTGTTTGCGCTCATGTTCCTTGTTGCCGCCTGTGTGGCCGCCCTGACGTATACCGTTCGAAGCAGTTCTTCCTCCCCGAATGAAGCCGACAAAGACCTCCCGGTACTCAAAATCGGCGTTACGGATAACGACCCCTATGTGTATGTCGATACCACGGGCGATTACGCCGGTATCGATATCGACATCGCCCGCGAGGCCTGCAAACGTGCGGGGATCAAGCCGCAGTTTGTCGATATTGACTGGAACGATCGCGACCGGCTGCTCGAAAACGGTGATATCGATTGCCTGTGGTGTGATTATTCTCCCTGTTATCGCGAGGATAAGTATTACTGGACCGAGCCGTATCTAACCGTGACGGTCTCGGTTGCCGCCAAGAAAACGAGTGGCATCAAGTCCTTGGCGCATCTCGATGGAAGCAAGACCATCGCGGTAATTGCGGGCTCGGTGAGTGAACGCCGATTGCTCGCAGGGGATCTGGAAATCTCGCCGAACGTGCAAATCAAATCGTATGGTTCTGCCGAACTCTGCAAAGCCGCCCTCGTCAAAGGGTATGTCGACTGTTGGATGGCGGACGTTCAGCCGCTTGACCGACTTGTCGCCCGGTATCCCGGCCTTTACCGCGTGTTCGCTGACAACGTTATGACGGTTGATCTGGGCGTCGCGTTTGATGACGGCTATGAAGGACCGATCGTAAAGGATCTCAATACCGCATTGTTTGCCATGGACCGAGATGGCACGATTGACCGTATTGTGGGCAATTACAAGACAGGAGCGACGACGGGCGGGCAAGGAGCAAATCCATGACAAATGATGAGCACCGCTTGCGTCGAAAGACTCTGACCGTCATAGCTGTCGGCGTTATTGTCAGCGCTGTCTTGTTAGGCCTGTTGTATACGGTTGGAACCCATCGCTGCCTCGAAAAAACGCTTGGGTTTGGCCAAGAAACCATGGCGTTTTTGGAAAACGCTTGCGAAAAATATGACCGCTACGAACAGGGGAGAAAAACCGAAGAGACGCACGATTTGCTCGCCGCGATCGAATCGTTTGCGACGTTCCTGTCCTCTGATCGCGTTGAGGTTAACGACGATCTTATCGAGCAATTTGTCCATGCCGAGAACCTTTCGGGGCTGATGGTCATGGACTCCGATGGCCATATGGCTGCCCACTACGACATCGATGGTCGCGATCCGCTCATGTTGTGGCGAGAGGAGCTGGCCTGTGCGCCGGTCGCATCGATGTATCAAGGTTCCAAAGTGACCTACTCAACTGTCGTCGAGCGCCGTGGTGTCGTTTTTGCCGTCTGTGCTATCCCGTATGGCGACGGCGTTGCCTTGGCATACCGCTCATTTGTTTCCGATCCAGCGGACGACTATTCATATGCCATAGCCGACGTGCTTTCGAACAGCACCTTCCACCAGGGCCCCACGGTGCTTGTTATGGAGGATGCGGAGATTGTCTCATCCAACAGCGCCGATGCTGACGTGTCGCTCGCCCGATTCCTCACCAGCGCAGGGGTTGAGTGGAAAGACGATGGCCTAACGCGCATCGAATATCGAGGAGACAAATGGTACGCGGTGCGTGCGGCATACAAGGACTACCGCCTGTTTGCGCTGTATCCCAAATCTGAGGTCATGTCTGGCAGGATCACATTTGTCGCCGCTGGCGTCTTGGTGTGCCTTGCGTTTTGGGTCGTGGTACTGTTGGCTCGAAATATCGTTGATCGCCGCAATTTGGTCGAAAAGGATAAACAGCTCGGCATTATCAATGCCATAAGCGCCATCTACGATTCGACCTTCCTTTTGCATCTCGACACCCTCGAGATCGAGGGAATCAATATGTCGCCGACGATAGCGAAGATATTTGCCGAGCACAGCGAGGCATATGACTTTATGGACACGGTCTGCCGGGATGTCGTGAGCCCCGAAAGCCGCGAAGCGGTTGTGGGACTCGTAGATATAAGTACGCTTCGCGAACGTATGGAGGGCGTACCGTACTTGGCTGCCGAGGTGCGAGATTGTCGAGGCGCTTGGTACTCGCTACAGGTTGTCCCCCAGCATCGCGATGAGCAAGGCCGGCTGGAGTCGGTCGTCGTGGCGACGCACAACATATCGATGGTCAAACATGCCGAGGAGCTGACATACCAAGACAAACTGACGGGGCTTCGCAACCGCAACTACCTTGAATCGCGCGGAGATAGCCTGGTAAACGAGGGCTTGCCCGTGAGCGTGATTATGTTGGACTGCAATTATCTCAAGCGGACCAACGATATCTACGGTCACGAGATGGGGGATGAACTGCTGCGACGGACGGCGTCCGTGCTGCGGCGGGTGGCTGGTGCGGATTACCTGCCGATGCGCGTTGGCGGCGACGAGTTTTTGCTGGTTTGCCCCCATACTGACAACGAGTCTGCGCTCGGGCTGGAACAGGATCTTCGTCTCGGTCTTGCCGCGGTAAGCGATGAGGCGCTGACGGTCAGCGCATCGATTGGCGTGGCGACCGTCGAGACGGCTGGAAATACGCTGGCCGATGTATATCGTGTCGCCGACCACAATATGTATCGGGAGAAGCGCACAGTCCACGCACGGGGTACGGGCTGCTAATCTTGCCCCCACTAATCTATGCATCGTAGGATGTTGAATCGGTGCTTACGATAATAAGTCGGGCCAGGCGGGGATAATAGACGTCTGAAATTTCTTTCTGAGAGGGGATCTCAATGATTAGTTTTGACTACAAGCCTCAGGGTGTATGCTCTCGCAATATCCACCTCAATCTTTCCGATGACGGCAGCAAAGTGCTGGGCGTCGAGTTTACCGGTGGCTGCGACGGCAATCTCAAGGCTATCTCCAAGCTGGTCGAGGGTGCTCCTGCCGATCGCGTAATCGAGGTTCTCGCTGGTAATACCTGCGGTATGAAAAAGACCTCCTGCGCCGATCAGCTTACGCGCGCTATCGAGGCCGCTCGCGCCGAGATCGCCTAATGGGTATCGCCGACCGCTTTAAGAATGGAATAACGCGTCGAGGTTTTGTGCTGGGTGGCGCCGCTACCGGTACTGCTGCCGTACTGGCCGGTTGCTCGAAAAAAACGGGCACGAGTGATGATGCCGCCGGCGAGCCGCAGGTTATCAAGGACGATTCAAAGATTGTCTCGATTACGGATGAGTACGAGGCTGTCGAAATCGACCTCGAGCCTGCAGCTTCATGGACATTGCCTCTGGGTACGCTGCTGTACTACTGCGACGGCGATTACGCCGCGGCGATGATGGCACCCGCATCGGCGCGGCATGCCAACACGCTCGGTGTGCTCAACCTGGGCGACGGTTCGCTCGCGACACTCATCGAGGACCCCGTCGAAGGTGCGGGGTATTCGTTTTACGATGTCCGCGCCGGCGATGGCGTATTTGCTTGGATCGAGATGAACTTTGCGAACGCATCGTGGAAGCTCTATGCGCAAAATACGGCAGGTGCGTCGCTTGTCGGCGATGTGGTCGAGCTCGACCGAGGCGGCAAGGACTACGACCCGCCGCTGTTTACGGCGTTCGAATCGTCCGTCATTTGGTACAAGATGCCTGCTGCAGGCGGCAATAAGACGAGTCACGACTCGTATTGCTACCGCCGTTCGCTCGACGAGGCAAAGGCCGAGGCCATTTGGAAGTCAACGGGCCGCTTTGCATCCGCCCCGCGTGTGAGTGACGGCATCTTGACCATTTCCCCGCGTGTGCGCAACGACGAGGGCGTCTACTACGGCATGACGGCGATCGACCTGACGGACGGCAACAATACCAAGAGGGCTCAGCTGGTCCTTCCCTCATCGGTGTCTCCCTTCGAGGCCGTATATATGGGCGACACGTTTGTGTTCTCCATCGAGGCCACCTATAGCGGCGTGGGGAGCCTAGGCAACATGGGCACCTATATCGGTAACGAGAATGGGACGTTCCTATTCCTGTCGCGCGAGCCGCTTGCGTGTGCTGCCGGCAGAAAAGGCAAATATCTGGTTAAGGTTCAGGCATCGCATTTTCTGATCGATACCTCCGCCAAAACCTATGGTTCGCTGCTGTCGCCCGACCGCGCTCTCGAATATGGCGATTATCCAGCTACGGCGGGTAAATCGAATACGTTTTTAACCTATGCCACGGTGCGTAATAGCCAAGGAATTCCCGAGACGGTTACCGCCCGCCTGTTCTCTCTTTAGCGCCGAGGGGTTAAAAGGGCGCCAACGGGGGAATAAACGCGTTGTAATTGTGAGTGCCGCCCGCCGAGCCGCCGCACTGTAGCGGTGCTCGGCGGGCATAGGTGCGTTAAAATGGGCTTGTTCTTAGCTAATTGAGACAGGGGGGCCGTGTTATGGCTTCAGATGCAAAAAAGATTCTGCTGGTCGAGGACGAGAAGGCAATCCGTGACGCTGTCGCTGCCTATCTCGAGCGCGAGGGCTACTGGGTTGTTGGCGTCGGCGACGGCCAGTCTGCGATCGAGGAGTTCGAGAAGCACCAATTCGACCTGGTTGTGCTCGACCTTATGCTCCCCAAGATTCCCGGCGAGCGCGTTTGCCGCACCATTCGCGACACCTCGGATGTCCCCATCATTATGCTGACGGCCAAGGGCGAGATCGAGGATCGCATCATCGGCCTTGAGCTTGGTGCCGACGACTACCTGATTAAGCCGTTCTCGCCGCGTGAGCTCGTCGCCCGCGTCCGCGCCCTGTTCCGTCGTGCTCACCAGGCAGACGAGCCCGCCGTTGAGGTGCTCGACTTTGGCGATCTGGTCATCGATATCTCGGGCCACAAGATCTTGGTCGAGGACAAGGAAGTAGACCTGACTGCTTCCGAGTTTAAGCTGCTCACCACGCTTGCTCGCCATCCTGGTCGCGTCTATAACCGTATGGAGCTGGTCGAGAAGGTGCTCGGCTATGACTTTGAGGGCTACGAGCGCACCATCGACAGTCACGTCAAGAACCTTCGCGCCAAGCTGGGCGACGACCCCAAGAAGCCTAAGTGGCTCTACACCGTTCACGGCGTCGGTTATCGCTTCGAGGCTCCGGCCAAGACCGATAAGTCGGACGAGAAATAGGGAAATCACATATGACACCTGCGCGCTTTGAAATTGGGCAAAAGCATAAGCAGGAGAACGAGGCGGGTTCCAAGGCAAGTTGGAACACGCCTCGTTCCGATTCACGGCCAGCGATGAGCTATCCCTCGCGCATGGCCTTGGCTTTTGCCCTGACGTCGCTCATGACGGTATTGGTGCTGGTGGGCGTTGTCTCCGTTGTGTGGGGTACCGTCTTTTCGGATTACACGCGCTCCAATATCGTCGAGATTGCCAATTCTGCCGCCGAAAAGCTTGCGACGTCGTACGAGGAAAACGGCAACTGGACTGCGGGCGAGCTACGCACGGTCGCGACATCGAGCTTGGTGTCCGACGACCTGAGTATGCAGGTTGTCAACAAAAAGGGCGTTGTCGTCTATGACGACTCATGGCCTTCGGCAAGTGCGACCGCCGATGTGCGCGAGAGCGAATCGGCGTCGAGCAGCTCGAGCGGTAAAAAGGCCTCGCATAGCCCGGTCTCGTCGGCGCCCACCGACTCCGATAGCGTTGCCAACGTCGAAATCATAACGTCTTCTGGCGAGCATGTCGGACAGGTGAAGCTATGGGCTATCGGCTCCGATGCCCTGCTCACCAAGGCGGATTCTGCGTTTAGGGAAAAGACTTTTAACGCCATGGCCCTTGCCGCGGTTGTTGCGGTCTGCATCTCAGTTGTTATCGGATCGTTCGTGTCGCGCATGCTTACCAGACCGATTCATCGTATAACCAGCACAGCCAAGCAAATTCGCGACGGCGATTTGTCCGCTCGTACCGGTTTGCGCGGCGACGATGAAATCGATCAGTTGGGTGAGACCTTTGACGAGATGGCCACCTCGCTCGAGAAAGATATGAAGCACGAAAAGCGCCTGACCTCGGATGTCGCACACGAGCTTCGCACGCCGCTCATGGCCATGCTTGCAACGGTCGAGGCCATGCAGGACGGCGTGTATCCCACCGACGATGAGCATCTGGAGACGGTCGCTTCCGAGACGCGCCGCCTGGCTCGTTTGGTGCAGCAGATGCTCGACCTATCGCGTATGGAAAACAGCACGGCGCCGCTCAATCTCGAACCGGTGGACATGGTTCCCTTTGTGCGGTCTATCGTCAACGCTCAGGAGCGCCTATTTGTTGACCGCGATCTGCGCTTGCGCTTTGCTGACGAGACCCAAGGTCACGACGATGTCGTCGAGGCCGATCCCGACATGATCACGCAGTGCGTCATCAACCTCATGAGCAACGCCATGCGCTACACCCCCGAGGGCGGTTGGGTCGTGGTGTCGGTGCTCAGTGACCGCAAGCATGTCAGTATTGCCGTTTCGGATACCGGTATCGGTATTGCCAAGGACGACCTGTCGCGCATCTTCGGGCGATTTTGGCGCGCAGATGCCAGCCGCGCCCGCGAAGCCGGCGGCCTGGGCGTTGGCCTCGCCGTGACCAAGCAAATCGTCGAGCGTCACCATGGCTACATATCCGTGGAGTCGGAGCTTGGAAAGGGTACGACTTTTACGATTCATCTGCCTCGCGAGCACACGGCGGACGCGGCATCTACTACAATGGAGCACTAGCTTTTCGCTATTCGGTGAAGGAGGGGCCGCGTTCCTGCCGCTCCGAGTTTGCGAAAACATGCGGGAAAGAACCCGCATTTCTGTCGTATTTAGGTAAGGAGTGACTCACGTGACAACGATGGAGCGTCGTCCGGATTCCCGTGGCAAGGTTCGTGATATCTACGATGCCGGCGAAAACCTGCTGATGGTCGCCACCGATCGCATTTCTGCGTTCGACTTTATTCTCCCCGACGAGATTCCGTTTAAGGGAGAGGTGCTCAACCGCATCTCGGCATTCTGGTTCGACAAGTTTGCCGATATCGTCCCCAACCACCTCGTCTCCATCGATCCGGCGGATTTCCCCGAGGAGTTTGCCGAGTATCGTGACTACCTCGCAGGCCGCGCCATGCTGGTCAAGAAGGCCCAGACGATTCCTATCGAGTGCATCGTCCGCGGTTATCTGACCGGTTCGGGCAAGAAGACCTATGACGAGAACGGCACCGTCTGCGGCATCCAGCTGCCCGAGGGTCTGACCGAGGCCTCCAAGCTTCCCGAGCCGCTGTTCACGCCGTCCACGAAGGCCGAGATCGGTGATCACGACGAGAATATCTCGTTTGAGCGTTGCTGCGAGATCGTTGGCGAGGACATCGCCACGCAGATTCGCGATCTGTCTCTCAAGATCTACAAGGCTGCTGCCGAGTATGCAGCGACCCGTGGCATCATCATTGCCGACACCAAGTTTGAGTTTGGTGTTATCGATGGCAAGGTCACGCTGATCGACGAGTGCCTCACGCCCGACTCCAGCCGTTTCTGGCCCGCCGCCAGCTACGAGGAGGGCAAGATCCAGCCTAGCTACGACAAGCAATTCGTCCGCAATTGGCTCAAGGCCAACTGGGATATGACGGGGGAGACCCCGCACCTGCCCGCCGAGGTCATCGATGGCACGTCCGAGCGCTATCGCGAGGCCTTCCAGATCATCACGGGCTCCCAGTTCACAAGCATGAAGGAGAACGCATAAGTGAGTACCCGTAGCGCCACGAACAAGCGCACGCAATCCCACGAAGTTACCGGGGTTGCGCGCAAGTCCGCCGCATCTGCTAAACCCGCCCGCCAAGCAGCGAGCTCCGTTCGCGTCGTGCCGGCTTCGTCTAAAGCTCGCCGCAAAGAGCTCGAGAAGGGTGAAAACCTGGAAGGCCTTTCCAAGGAGGAGAAGCGCGCCCGCAAGGCCAAGCAGCGTGCTCGCGAGGATCGTATCTATACGGTGTCGAATATTCTTCTCAAGCAGGATGAGGACTACACCAAGCGCCGTCGTATCTGGTGGGCCGTGCTCGCCATCGGCATGGTACTCGTCGTGGCAATTTGGGCTTCGCTCTACTTCGCTCCCGGCGGCACGGTGTCCAGTCCTGTTCAGATGGTCGGCATCGTTTTGTCCTATGTCATCATCCTGGGTGACTTTATCTACGACTTCGTTCGTATTCGTCCCTTGCGCAACATGTACCGCGCGCAGGCCGAGGGCATGTCCGAGAACAAGCTCAACGCTCTTATCGAGCGCTCGGCTGCCGAGGAGGACAAGAAGGACTCCAAGAAGAAGTAGCGTTTGTATCCATACATATCGCTAAGATATAAGGCGCGTCGTTTTTGCGGCGCGCCTTTTTACTGTTCTATAGATAGATGGAGTGGCACATGATTCGAGCTGCCCTAACGGTCGAGGAAGCTCTTGAGGGCATGAAGACCCTTGAGCCCAAGATTAAAAATTATGCGCGTCTCGTTGTCCGCAAGGGTGTAAACGTTAAGCCCGGCCAGGAGGTCGTCGTTCAGTCTCCCGTCGAGTGCGCATCATTTGCGCGCGTGGTGGTTGCGGAGGCTTATGACGCCGGTGCCGGTCACGTGACGGTCATCTGGGCCGACGACGCCGTGACGAGGCTTGCGTACGAGCATGTCGAGAAAAGCTATTTTGGGCAGACGCCCGAGTGGAAGCGCATACAGCTGGATTCTCTGGCCCAGGACGGTGCCTGCTTTATCTTTATCGAGGGTGCTGACCCCGCCGCTCTCAAGGGCATCGATCCTGCCAAGCCCGCTGCCGCTTCCAAGGCGAGGAACACGCAGTGCAAGATTTTCCGCCGCGGACTGGATTACAACATCAACCCGTGGTGCATTGCCGGAGCGCCGGTCGAGGCTTGGGCGCGCGAGGTGTTCCCGGGAGACGCCGATGAGGTTGCAATCTATAAACTATGGATTGCGATTCTGCATACCGCCCGTGCTGACGGCCAAGATCCGGAGAGTGACTGGGAGCTTCACGATGCGGCGTTTGAAAAGAACCTGCGCTTTCTGAACGAAAATCGTTTCGACTGCCTGCGCTATACCGCTTCGAATGGAACCGACCTGGTAATTGGTATGACGAAGGGGCATGAGTGGGCCGGCGGTAAGGGCGAGACCCCCGACGGTCACCCCTTCTTCCCCAACATCCCCACCGAGGAGGTCTTCACCTCGCCCGATCGTATGCGTGCTGACGGAATCGTCTATTCCGCAATGCCGCTTATCCATCACGGTAACAAGGTCGACGATTTTTGGATCAAGTTCGAGAACGGTCGTGTGGTGGATTACGACGCCCGTGTGGGAAAGGCGACACTCGCAAGTATCATCGATACTGACGAGGGCGCTGCTCATCTGGGAGAGGTTGCGCTCATTTCCAAGAACACGCCGATTCGCGAAAGCGGCATCCTGTTCTATGACACGCTCTATGACGAGAATGCCAGCTGCCATCTTGCACTGGGAGTCGGCTTCCCCGAGTGCATTGAGGGTGGATATGATATGTCCAAAGAGGAGCTCATTGAGCATGGCGTCAACGTTTCGAGCACGCACGTCGACTTTATGATCGGTACGGACGACATCGATATTGTGGGCATTACGCCCGATGGACGCGAAGTTGTGATTTTCCAGAACGGCCAATGGAGTTGGGAATAGTCCCAGACCGTGGTACAATGCCACCCGCGGGCCGTTAGCTCAGCTGGCAGAGCAGGGGACTTTTAATCCCAAGGTCCAGGGTTCGAACCCCTGACGGCCCACCCAAAGATTGTTGAGGCGGTCAACTTCGGTTGGCCGTCTTTTTTGTCGCCCCTTCATGGGTTCGAACCCGAAAGGGCGCGGAGCTGAGGAAACGCGCGAGCGTTTGCCAGCGCAGCGCGCAAGGCGCGAAAGCGCCGCAGCGGTCGCCCGCGCAGCGGGCCCGAACCCCTGACGGCCCACCATAGAATAGAAAAGCGACTGGCGGATGCCGGTCGCTTTTTTTGTTGTCGCGACGCGGGTTCGAACCAGATCTTCTCTATATATAAGGACGCCTGGCGGCCAAAACCAGCCTTTTACCGACAGGAAACCAAAACCTAATGTCTTTAGAGTAAAGTAGCCCAGCAGAGATGGCCGACGCCTCAACACCTATAAACCAGCTGGTCATCGCCAATACCAGAAGCCGATGCTTCAGACATGACTTCAGTGGAACAACTGAAGGATCGATTCATTTGTGAACAAAATATGGAGTGCCAGATTCCCGCCCCCGGGGCCCCTCCGGTCTGGCAATATATCTCCTTGCCGCGC